>BNJU01001639.1_pt1 | contig 125417 bp, 134 predicted proteins | sample 8539281 | NCBI WGS metagenome assembly BNJU01 (sample SAMD00202456, study PRJDB9452) | human saliva metagenome | isolation source: human saliva | place: Japan | reverse complement strand
GGAATCGAACCCCGGTTACCGCCGTGAAAGGGCGATGTCCTAACCGCTAGACGATGGGCGCGGAGATTTTCTGTGGCGCACCCGGAGCGATTCGAACGCCCGACCCTCTGGTTCGTAGCCAGATACTCTATCCAACTGAGCTACGGGTGCATCAAGAAAGATTTGAATTATAAAGAGAGGGCTATTTGCTGTCAAGCGTTTTATTTGGAAAACTTGCAGACAGCGTGTAAAATGCGCATTTGCTATTGAATTTACAGAGAATAAAATGTCAGATTTCGCACGCTGGCCGCTCTTATCCGAAGCATTTTCCCGTTTGGGACGGCCTGTGGTCGTGGTGGATTTGGAGACGACTGGTGGAAATTTCTATCAAGACAGGATAACGGAAGTCGCCCTTGTTCGTTTTGAGCAAGGACGCGCCACACATTACGAGCAATTGGTCAATCCCTTGCCGCAGCATTCCCGAATTTGTTGCCAGGCTGACCGGAATTCATGATGAAACGGTGAAAAACGCGCCTGTCTTTGCCGATATTGCAGCCGATTTGTTACCGTTATTGCAAGGTGCAGTGGTTGTTGCGCACAACAGCCGCTTTGACTATACCTTCCTGCGCCACGAGTTTGCCCGTATCCATACTGACTTTGCCGCACCCTCGCTCTGTACGGTTCAACTGTCTCGCCGCCTGTATCCTGAGTTTTACAAACACAGCCTCGACAGCATTATCGAACGCACCGGTATTCAGACGGCCAACCGCCACCGCGCCATGACTGATGTTGTCGCATTGTGTGATTATCTCGAATTAAGTCTGGCAGAAAAAAATCATCAACAATGGGACGAACACGTCCGTGTATTGATGAATCCGAAAATGTTGCCCACTTGGCTGCCTGATGCGCTTGCCCAACAGCTCTATGCCTTGCCCGACAGTTACGGCGTATTGGTTTGGTTTGACCATTTCGGCAAAGCCCAAGCTATTGAAGCACATGAACGCGCATACAGTGAAACCGCCACCCTGCTGCACAGCAAAAAACTGCCGCCGCATATCAAAGCCGCAGCCTCCATCCGTTTTATTCCGGCAGTCGGACAGCTTCATACATTATGGCTCAAAGCCCAGACCATGCAGGAATACCAACTGATGCCGTCTGAAAAGTCCACATCGTTTTCTACCGTCCGCTTTATCGCTGACGAACACGGCAGCCTTCAAGCACGCATTGTCTTGTTAAACAGCGGCACTAGAAATTGGCGCCCTTACGGTTTGTTTGCCCACAAAAAAGCAGCCAAACGTGCTTTGACGCAATGGTCGCAAGAACACAGGCTCTGCCCGGATTCGCTCAACATTTTGCCGACCAGCTACGCAAAAGGCGAACCCTGCCCTGTCGAGGCCATCGGAAAATGCAATGGCAGCTGCCGCCAGCCAAACGGTATCAAACATCAAAACCAACGCATTACCGAGCTTGCCGCCCTACTCCCCGTAACCGATTGGGGCAAAGCGCACGAAATTGAAATTACCGAAACCGACCCCCTGACCGGAAACAGCATTACCCTGCTCTGCGCCGGCGGCGCGTTGGCATTGCCTGATGGAAGCTGGTATTTCGACAGCAGCCTGCCTCTCGTGATTAAAAAAACAAATTCAGGCAAGACAAAGAAAAATATCCGTTTGATTGCTTAAAAACAAGGCCGTCTGAAAAATCAAATTTTCAGACGGCCTATTGTGAATAACTTTCCGCTTTATTCTCAAAAATAAAAAAATCTGCCTAAAATTTTTAATCAGAACTTATTTTTATAATAGCAATCAAATACTAAACCAATTTATACACAAGCTGTTCACACAATTTTCAATGAAAGCTGTGTATACCCAGTCCCAACGAGTAAACCATGAACAACCCTGAAATCATCTTCTTTGACATCGACGACACCCTCTACCGCAAATACACGGATACCCTGCGTCCTTCGGTTGCTCAAGCCATGCGCGCATTGAAAGCCAAAGGCATTTTGACTGCCATTGCCACCGGCCGTCCGGAAGCCGCCATTTCCCGCCAAAGTCAAAGCCTTGATTCAAGAATGCGGTATCGACATGCTCGTTACCATCAACGGCCAATATATTTCCTTTCGCGGCGAACCCCTGCAAAGTTACCCCTTGGGCATTGCCGACATCGAAACCGCCATCAACCTGCTTGAACAACACAAAATAGACTACGCATTCGTCAACAACCAAGAAATTGCCGTTTCGTCCCATTCTCCGCGCGTTGTCGAAGGCTTATCGCATATCCTGCCCAACTTCCTGACGGACAAAGAATATTTCCGCAAACAGCCTGTTTATCAGATGTTGGTCTTTGTGGACAAGGAAGAAGAAAAAATCCTGCAACCGCTAACCCAGCAACACGGCTTCAAATCCGTCCGCTGGCATGAATATGCTGTGGACCTGCTGCGCAAAGAAGGTTCAAAAGCACGGGGCATCGCCCACGCAGTGAAAAAACTGGGTATCGATATGAGCAAAGTGATGGCATTCGGCGACAGCTTCAACGACTTGGAAATGCTGTCAACCGTCGGCTTTGGCGTTGCCATGGGCAATGGCGAAGAAGCTGCCAAAGCGGCCGCACAATTCGTCTGCCCAAGTGTCGATGAAGACGGCGTATTGCGTGGCTTGCAAGAATTGTGCGTCATTTAAAATTTCAAATCAAAAGGCCGTCTGAACATTTTTTTTCAGACGGCCTTGTTCTATCTATAAACTTTCTGCTTACTTTCGGCAATACCAAAAAAAGCTAATCAGCAATTCTTTAAATACGAATCCAAACACACCCAAGCCCAAAACCAAGAAGAGCATGGCAATGCCGAATTTGCCGGCTTTGGATTCTTTACCCAAGTTCCAAACGATAAAGCCCAAGAAGATAATCAGGCCGCTCAGGAGGATTTTCATTGCCCACGAGGCGAATTCTGCTTCAGACATTATTCTTTTCCTTTTATTCTTCAGATGTGTGTTTCATTGAAATTTCAGACGGCCTATTAAACATTTACAGGCCGTCTGAAATATCTTTTTAGACTTATTTGTTCAATGACTTGTTTGCAAATCATCAATCAAATCGTCGATGTATTCCAAACCGACAGACAGGCGTATCAAGCCCGGACGGATATTGGCGGCGAGTTTTTCTTCAGGCTGCATCCGGCCGTGCGTGGTTGTCCACGGATGGGTGATGGTCGAGCGCACATCGCCGAGGTTGGCAGTACGGGAAAAAGAGTTCTACGCCGTCCACGATTTTCCATGCGTCTTCTTGGTCTGCAACTTCAAAAGCCGACGACGATACCGCCGCCGTTTTTGCTGCTTTGCGGATCAGTTCGGCTTGCGGATGGTCGGGCAAACCGGTGTAGTACACGGCTTGGACTTGCGGCTGCTCTTTCAACCATTGCGCGATTTTCAGCGCATTGTCGTATTGTTTTTCCATACGCAGCGACAGAGTTTCCACGCCGCTTAACAGCTGCCATGCGTTAAACGGAGACATCGCCAAACCGCAAGAGTTGCAATATATGGCAACTTGCGTCATCAGCTCTTCCGAACCGGCCAATACGCCGCCCATCACGCGGCCGTGGCCGTCGATGGCTTTGGTTGCGGAAGAAACGGAAATATCCGCACCGTGTTTCAAAGGCTGAGAACCGACGGGCGATAAGAGGCTATTGTCCACCACCAAAAGCGCGCCGATGCTGTGCGCCAGTTCAGCCAGCACTTCCAAATCGGCAACTTCGCCCAATGGATTGGACGGAGTTTCCAAGAAAAACAGTTTGGTATTGGGCTTGATGGCAGCTTTCCATTCATCTACATCAACCGGCGATACATGGCTGACTTCGATGCCGAACTTGGTAACGATGTTATTGATGAAACCGACAGTTGTACCAAACAGGCTGCGGCTGGAAATAACATGATCACCGGCTTGCAAGAAGGTAAAAAACGCTGCCTGAATCGCGGACATACCGGTCGAAGTGGCTACCGCACGCTCTGCGCCTTCCAATGCGGCAATGCGTTTTTCAAAAGCGGCAGTAGTCGGATTGGCTGTACGGGTATAGGTAAAACCTTTAATTTTTTTGGAAAACAAATCTGCCGCATGTTGCGCGCTTTTCCCACATGAAGCTGCTGGTCAAAAAAACAGCGCCTGATTGTGCTCGCGATATTCGGTCTGCTCTTTGCCGCCCCGGATGGCCAGCGTTTGCGGATGAAGTTTTTTGTTCATTTATTCTCCAATCTACTGTGTATTCCAATGGACGGAACAATATTTTCCGTCTGTTTAACTTGTTAACATTTTGCGCCGATTTCTACCATCTTTCAAGCCGAAGGCCGAGGCCGTCTGAACAGGAAAACCGTTTTTACTGATAAAGGCGGTCCGTCGTGCTTTCAACCAGCCGTCGTCATGACGGCCTGACGGGTCATGATGCGTCCAATGGATAACGCCGCCCTGCTCCGACCATTCGTATTCGCCGTAAAACGCTACTTTATCGCCTTTTTTCAAACCCTTAATCTTATCGGCAAGGTCGATATTGTGTGCCACCAAAAGCGTTTGACCGCTGGAAAGTTTCAAGATAAAACGTTGATGGCGCGTGCCTTTGTTGTCATCCGGCAGGGTTTTCCATACCGTGCCCTCGCCCTCAACCTGAATATCGCTTTGTTCGTTTTCAAACGCCTGTTTCAAAACCGCTTCGGCTGATTCCTTGTCCGAACCGATTTGCTGCTGAGCCGTATCGGCATTCTTTTTGCCCGCATTATTTTGTTTCTGAACGGCTTCTATTTTCTGCTGATTCTGCGATTGTACCGGCTGCTTGTTTTGCATTTTGTTATAGGCAAATACGGCAACCAAAGCAATCAGCAATACAATGATTTTATTTTTATTCATAACAATCTCAAAAAAAATGCCCGATTCTGCATCGGGCATATCAACTATTTAGAAAGGATATTTATCACGAAAACGTGAGCTACTATTATACACGCTTCGTAAAATTTTAAGGGAAATTTACGCCGAAGGCCGTCTGAAACTTTTCAGACGGCCAGGATACTCAACGGCGGTATTTCATTTCAGTCTTCATATCGTCCAAAATACGTTTGACGTTGTGTTCCAATACATCTTCCACCAAACCCAGCGCCTGCTCGTTCAGCATTTGCTGTAACTGGTAAGTGAACACGGCCATTTGTTTTTGTACGGCAATCCGAATCATGCCGTTGACTGCATCGGCCACATGGGGGCGCAAACGCTTAATCAGACGCTCGGTCAAATCTTTTTCAGAAACGCAGAATACTTCTCGGCGACCAATCGCTTGCGGGTTCAATACATTGATATGGACATTGATGGCCGGTTCTTGTTCAAGGCCGTCTGAAACTGCCTCTTCAGCCGCTTGCGCATCATCATTTTCCGGTTTTTCAGTTTCTTCCACTTCAGGCGCATCAAAATCTACGGCACCTGATTTCGGATTCAGTCTGACGGTGCGCGTCGATTCGATATGACGCTCTGAAGCCGCAGCCTGCAATGCCGATTGCGCGCTCAACCAGTTATCCTGCAAAACCACCATCGCATCGGTTTCCACTGCTTCGCCCTCGTCTGCGAGGGCAGTATTGTGTTCCAACTGCCAGCGGTACAAATATTCTTCCAATACTTTTTCACGATTGTCAGCATCTAATTTATATTCTTTTTTAGACGCGGTTTTGGGCGCAACATCGACAGCGTCGTCCGATTTTTTGACCAATGGCGCATGAGTCGGCGCGGTATTGAATTGTCGTGCCTGACGCAATCTTTCCAGGCGTTTTTTTCCCAATTCAGGTCTTCTTCCTCGAGGGCTGTGGGGTCAAGACGGTTGTTTTCCATAATAATCTCGTTTTTTCATTTTTATTGTGAACCGCATTCAAACCTAAAATCACTTGAAATACGGCCGATGGTTGGACATATCCGGCAAGCCGGCGCAAGCGTCACATTTTAATATTAATTCGCTATATAATCACTATTTTATTTAATACTCAAGGATACATCATGAGCAGCATCGAACAACGCCTCGAATATCTGGAAGAAGCCAACGACGCTTTTGCGTATGCAAAACCACGTCCTCGCCACCGCACTCAAAGGCCTCATCCGCTCCCTGCCCTCCGACATGGCCAACGATGCCGTAGAATCCATCCAGCTTGCCTTTGAAGACGCGTTGGCGGAATTGAGCTACGAAGACAGTCCGCACACCGACCTCTTCCATGACGTAACCTACGCATTTTTTTCCGAGAAAAAAAGACCACTGATTTCGGCTAGTTTGTTCACAAAAATTATGCTAAACTAAGATTTTATCCGTTAACATTTTATTAAGAAAGCACATATCATGAACATGAAAAAATGGCTGGCCACTGCCCTCGCTTGTTCCGCCCTTGCCCTGACTGCCTGCGGCGGTCAAAGCAACAATGCCTCTGCTCCTGCCGATAAAGTGTACCGTGTCGGCTCTAACGCCGAGTTTGCCCCATTTGAATCTTTGGATTCTGCCGGCAAAGTAGAAGGTTTTGACGTTGACTTTGATGAACGCCATGGCAAAAGCCGGCAACTTCAAAGTCGAATTCAAACACCAGCCATGGGAAAGCCTCTTCCCTTCTCTGAACAACGGCGATGTGGACATCGTTATGTCCGGCGTAACCATCACTGACGACCGCAAACAAAGCATGCTCTTCAGCGACCCATACTTTGAAATCACCCAAGTCGTCCTCGTTCCAAAAGGCAAAAAAGTGGCCTCTTCCGAAGACCTGAAAAACATGGCCAAAGTCGGCGTGGTAACCGGCTACACAGGCGACTTCTCCGTTTCCAAACTCTTGGGCAACGACAATCCGAAAATCGCCCGCTTTGAAAGCGTTCCCTCTGATTATCAAAGAATTGGAAAACGGCGGTCTGGATTCCGTAGTCAGCGACAGCGCGGTCATTGCCAACTATGTGAAAAACAACCCGACTAAAGGCTTGGATTTCATTTCCCTGCCTGACTTCACCATCGAAAACTACGGTATCGCTGCACGCAAAGGCGACGAAGCAACCATCAAAATGTTGAACGATGCGCTGAAAAAAAGTACGCGAAAGTGGCGAATACGACAAAATTTACGCCAAATACTTTGCTAAAGAAGGCGAAAAAACCGAAGCAGCCAAATAATCTGGTTTGACCTCCTAAACTAAAGGCCGTCTGAAAACTTTTCAGACGGCCTTTAATCTGGTTAACGCCATTAAACGCAAGCATCCCCTATAATCAGCTTGTTTTTATCTTTCAAATGAAAGACACGCCATGATCAAACCCATCATCCTCAGCCTCGCTGCCGCAACCGCTTTGGCCGCCTGCTCCGCTTCTGAAAAAAACCAGAATCTCCTAACGTCGGCGCAGCCAATCCGGCTTCCGAGTTCTGCGTCAAACAAGGCGGCAAATCCGAAATCAAAAAGAGATAAAGACGGTAGCGAATACGGCGTGTGCCACTTGCCTGATGGTACCGTTGTCGAAGAATGGGAATATTTCCGTCAACACAACAAATAATTACTCAATCATAGAAAAGGCCGTCTGAACCCAAGTTTCAGACGGCCTTTTTCTTTTAAACAGCGATTATTTTACTTCCAATTTGGTCACGCCGCCCATATACGGTTGCAACGCAGCAGGAACATTAATGCTGCCGTCGGCATTTTGATGGTTTTCCAAAACCGCCACCAAAGTACGGCCGACTGCCAAGCCTGAGCCGTTCAAAGTATGTACCAAACGGTTTTTACCGTTTTCATCTTTGAAACGCGTCTTCATGCGGCGAGCTTGGAAATCTTCGCAGTTGGAGCAGCTGGAAATCTCACGATAAGTATTTTGCGCCGGAACCCAAACTTCCAAGTCGTAGGTTTTGGTCGCGCCGAAGCCCATATCGCCGGTGCACAAAGTGATCACGCGGTATGGCAGTTCCAACGCTTTCAAAATATTTTCAGCATGACCGACCATTTCTTCCAGCGCTTCGTATGATTTTTCCGGATGAACGATTTGCACCATTTCCACTTTGTCAAATTGGTGTTGGCGAATCAAACCGCGCACATCTTTGCCGTATGCGCCCGCTTCGGAGCGGAAACATGGGGAATGCGCAGTCAATTTCAACGGCAAATCGCTGCCGGCTACGATGCTGTCGGCAACAGTATTGGTCAGCGTCACCTCGGCGGTCGGAATCAGATATTGCGTTTTCTTGCTCTCATCACCGCCGCGGGTAACGTGGAACAAATCTTCTGCAAATTTAGGCAGTTGACCCGTGCCCTGCAAAGTGGTGTCATCCACGATATAAGGCGTGTAATACTCGGTATAGCCGTGTTTCAGTGTGTGCGTGTCCAGCATGAACTGAGCCAAAGCGCGATGCAGACGGGCGATTTGGCCTTTCATCACGGTAAAGCGCGCGCCGGAAAGTTTCGCACCGCCTTCAAAATCCAAGCCCAAAGGCTCGCCCAAATCAACATGGTCTTTGATTTCAAAGTCAAATTCGCGCGGTGTGCCGACTTTGCGGACTTCAACGTTTTCAGTTTCATCTTTACCGACAGGCACGCTTTCGTGCGGCAGGTTCGGAATGCTCAGCAGCCAAGCATCCAATTCTTTCTGAACGGCATCCAAATCAGCGGTAGCCTGCTCCAAATCAGCTTTGATTTGGGCAACCTGATCCATCGCAGCTTGAGCCTCTTCGTGTTTGCCTTGACCTTTCAACGCACCGATTTGTTTGGAAATACTGTTTCGTGAAGCCTGCAACTCTTCTGTTTTCACTTGAACGGCTTTGCGTTGCTCTTCCAAAGCGTTGAAACGCGCGATATCAAACTCGTAACCGCGGGCGGCCAAACGTTCGGCAACTGCGGCGGTATTGCTGCGGAGCAATTGGATGTCTAACATTGTTTTCTCTCGTTAAGATTCAGAATGGCATTATTGTAAACCAATTTAAAGATATTTTCACAGCGACAGGCCGTCTGAAAACAAAAAACGCCCCTGCAAAAAGCAGGAGCGTTTTTTAAGAATCCTGGCACGCCCACGGGGATTCGAACCCCGGTTGCCGCCGTGAAAGGGCAGTGTCCTAGGCCTCTAGACGATGGGCGCGTAACCGAAGCGCGAACTATACAGAAAGCCTTTTCTTCTGTCAACGCCTTTACTGCTTTTTTAAAGATGTTGCCGATTTCCGTATGTTATTTTCCCTGTATAATGCCGGTTTTAATAAAAAGGAAAACTCGCCATGTGGTTTAAGCAAATCAGTTTTTATCCGCTCAACAAAGACAAGTTGCCCGAATTGGAAGTCCTTGCCGACAAATTGGCGCAATCCGAATTTGCCCATTGTCAGGGTTTGGACTGGTTTAGCGAAGGCTTTTGCCACGCCGGTTTCCTTTTTCGCCCGAGCTGGTTTTCCCTGCCGATTACACTTGGCGCGTTGCCCTGAAAAAAAGAAGAAAAAAAGTCCTGCCTGCCGGCGTGATCCGCGATATTTTTGGATGAAAAGGTTTTGGAAATCCAAAACAACGAAGCGCGCAATGTCGGCCGTAAGGAAAAACAAGAGCTGAAAGAACAGATTACTGACGACCTGCTGCCCCGTGCCTTTACGCGCAGCAGCCGCACACAGGCGATTTTCGACACGCGCCACGGGTATCTTTTGGTCAACAATGCCGCATCTGCCAAAGCGGAAAATATCCTGACCAAACTGCGCGAAGCCTTGGGCGGTTTGGAAGCAGCCCTGCCCAACACCAAACAATCGCCCTCCTCCCTGATGACCAGCTGGCTGCTGCAAGGCCATTGCGAAGGCGGTTTTGAATTAGACAGCGACTGCGAACTCAAAGGCGTAGGCGATGTTGTTCCGGTCGTCAAAGTTTCCAAACAAGACCTGACCGCCGATGAAGTGGTGCAACACGTCAAAAAAACGGCAAAACCGTTACCCAGCTGGGCTTTGGTATGGCGCGAACAAATCGCGTTCATCCTCACTCAAGACTTTACGCTCAAACGCATCCAGTATCTGGACGTTTTGCAAGAAGAAGCCGAAAGCAACGGCGACGATGCCGCCAGCCTCGCCTTTGCCTCGCAAATCCTGATGACCGAAGCCATCAGCACCATGTTGGAAGAACTGGTTTCTTATTTGGGTGGCTGGCAAGAGTAATTTTTCAGACGGCCTTTTGATTGGGAAATATCAAAGGCCGTCTGAAATATAATACGCATGGTTTCCGCCTGTTGGGCGCGCTCTTCAGGCGTGGCGAGGCTGTCCACACGGGCAAAGTGTGTAGCTTCTGCACTTCGTCCACACCTTTGACCAGCTCGGCGACAGTACTGTTGCAGCGTTCCGTGAGCAGCTCACGCCAGTCGGGCACAAAACGCACGATGTCGGCCAAAAGCGTGGCGGCCACCGCATCGGGCAGCAAATCCAATTCGTTCACCATACGCGCCGCACCCAAAAGGTGCGCCAAAAGCGGCTCGCCCGCAGGCGTGGCCGCATCGGCAGGATAATGCGTCTCGGCCAGCGACAAGGCCGTCTGAAGCAGCTTTTGCGCAGGTTCGGGCAAACCGGCGGTGTGCGCGTCAAACCACGCGCGGGATTCTTGCAGCGGTGCGGCGGGGATTTCGGTGTTTGTCGTGTGTTGCTCATGGCATGCCGTTTCTCCGTTTGTTTTGTTTCGACATAGCGGCTGTATTGTAGCAGCTTGCCCGTATTTTGCGACAAAGCATGTTTCAGACGGCCTGGGCTACCCAACTTGCAATAACATATAAACATCAAAATAAAAACAAACAATTAGCGTGATTAGCGTGTAGTGTAAATGTGCTTGCAGTGAAAAATATTGGGAATAATATCAATGCAAGTAATAATTTTTATCAAGAAGGAGATGAGTGTGAAATTTTTAGCTGCTTTGTTGTGGCCGGCCATGTTGCTGCCCATTTTGTCTCATGCCGATAGCGGCATTCAGACGGTCTCTGTTTCTCAAGCATATGCGGATGACGCAACGGGCTGCGGGCAGCTTTTATCCTGTAAATAGCTTCGAGAGTTTGTTCAGGCAGATGGCAGGCACGCTGCATAGTGCCTGTTTGCTTGATATGCCGCCTGAAGATTTAGCGAAAAAGTGGCAGGTTCCCGTGTACCGGCGCTATCTGCGGCTTTCCGGCCGTTTGCGGCCTGACGGAGAAAAAAACAGGCGGTACTCAGATGGAAAGACAAGGCAGAGCGGCAGAAATGGCTCAAACACAGGCGGCGTAAGCTAAAACGGCCGACCGACGGCTTTACGGTAGTGCATCAGACCAACTACGACGGCAGTACTTTTTTAGAAATCGAAGCAACGCCTGATTATATAAAACGATACCGTTCATTGTTTCCTGACGACCGTTATCCTGATGATTTGCCGAAACCCTATGTTTCATCTCATATCCTAAGCCCGGTCAGCGTATGCTTTAACAATGGAACAGAACAAGTTTTTCCTAGGTATACGGTAGTAAAACAAGTAGCAGTAGATGAAAACAACCATTTGATCGGGAGTGATAGACATTTGGTTATAAGGGAGGAGAAAGGTGCAGGAATATTATTTCAGCATCCAACAGACAAATGCATTAATGATATTTCCAGCATCTTTCTTATCAGATAGTCGATAGTATTTAATTTTAAAGGTATATGGTATGGCTACAACAGCACAAATCCGGCAGCATTTTTTAAAATTAGGGATGCCTGTTTCGGAAGTTAATCAGATTATTCGGGATTCAATTTTACTGGGGCAAACCCATAACTTTATCAATCAATGGGGGTTAGGGAGTATTCAAGCAATACACTAAATATTCCGGCATATTTTTCCAAAGCAAACTAATTGGCAGTAAAGAAAATAGAAGTATTGTATTCAGTACGGCAGACAAAAGATATCTGACTGCTTCTGATTGGGCTCATGAGTTAGGACATGGTTTGTCGAAAACCATTTCCAAGCTTGATCTTGATATTGATGGAAATCGCAATATAACAGCGAATGAATATGCACGAAGATTTGTTTATGAAGAAGGAAAAGCCGAATACAACCGTTTTCAGTTTGATTTGCGGAACAACCCAAAAGAAACCAAATACGGCTCAAATACAGAAGCAATCAAGGCAATGAACCAGCAACAGGCTGTTGATTATTTTGCCCATAAGATGAAAACCCAAAACCCCAGCGGGCAGCCCGGTGATACTTATTGGACGCTGGCAAAATCTAACTTCTTTGAGAAAACCAATCCAAGCCTGCTAACCGGTAAAACTCCGGCCGAAAAACAAAAAATCCTGCAGGCCGGAATGGATGAGGCGGCACACAGCCATCCAAACAGGTTGTTTGGTGTAGGTGATGAACGGATACGCTTTCAGAAAACCGATCCAAATATGCCGCTTAGTCTGATGCCGATGATGGCACGTGGAAATCCTACGCTGATGGTGGTATTTGTACCTGCCAACAGCCGTTTGGCAGACGGTACGGTAACGACGATAGAAGTATCAGAAAGGATGTCATGATGTTGGGCGCAGTCATCGGCGATATTGCCGGATCACGATTTGAGTTTGACAACTACCGTCACACCGATTTTGACATTTTCAGCCCCGACAGCGACTTTACAGATGACACGATTTGCACTGTTGCCATCGCCGATTGGGTTTTACAAGGCTGCAACGATAATTTGGCCTCTATTTTACAAGGCTGGTGTAGGGGCATATCCCTGCGCTAAAGGCGCATATGGCGGCCGCTTCTCACAATGGATAGAATGGAAAGATCCAGAACCTTATAATAGCTGGGGCAACGGTTCGGCCATGCGTGTTTCTGCCGTTGGCTGGGCATTTGCCACATTGGAAGAAACCCTGCATTTTGCCGAACAATCCGCCGCCGTAACGCACAACCACCCAGAAGGCATTAAAGGCGCGCAAGCCGTAGCCGCCGCCGTCTTTTGGGCGCGTACCGGTATGGGCAAAGCGCAAATCAAAGAAAACATTACACGACAATTCGGCTACGACTTGAGCCAAAGTTGCGACCAAATCCGCCCGCATTATCATTTCAACGAAAGCTGTCAGGACACCGTACCTCAAGCAGTTACCGCCTTTCTTGAAAGCGATGATTTTGAACACGCCATCCGACTGGCGGTTTCCCTGGGCGGAGACAGCGATACCTTGGCGGCCATTACCGGCAGCATTGCCGAAGCCTACTACGGTATCCCTACGGCCATGCGCGAACACGCTTTAGCCATATTGCCACGCCGTATTGCTGAAACCCTGCTGACTTTTTGAATCCCAATATCAGGCCGTCTGAAACTGCCTGCAAAAAGGAATGAATGATGAAATACCTCGCCCTACTTCCCGTCGCCTTCATGCTGGGTACGCCTGCCATTGCCGAAACCATCAATCCTTATCAGGAAAAAGGTTGCGTTTACGATGGCGATGTCGGCAAAGACAGCAAACCATCCGGCAAAGGCACATGGAAATGCCAAGACGGCCGCAGCTATGTCGGCACCTTTAAAAACGGCAAATTTGACGGCAAAGGCGCATATACCGTTTCCGGCAACGGCGAAACCTTTATCGAACCTTTCTCCTCCAACAGCGCCAAATTACGCAATATGACGCTGGAAGGCATGTTCAAAAAAGGCAAGGCACACGGAAACTTTACCGCTTCTCAAATGGCAGCACCCGTCTTCATCATGAAATGCGAAGACGGTATGATTAAAGAAGTCAAACTGCCTAAGAAATCTGCTTCCAAAACCAAATAAACAGCCTTTCAGACGGCCTTATCCATATTTCAGGCCGTCTGAAACATCAATTAACAAGCCTGTCTAAAGGCTGTTGTGTTGATTTTAAAGAATTTCCAAACAACCCTTACCCCAGGACAACCACCATGAGCATTAAATCCGACAAATGGATACGCCGCATGGCCGAAGAACACGGCATGATTGAGCCGTTCGAGCCCAACCAAATCAAAGAGGCCAACGGCCAACGCATCATTTCCTACGGCACATCCAGCTACGGCTACGACATCCGCTGTGCCAATGAATTTAAAATCTTCACCAATATCAACAGCACCATCGTCGACCCGAAAAACTTCGACCCGAAAAACTTCGTTACAGTCGAAGATGACTGCTGCATCATTCCGCCCAACTCCTTTGCTTTGGCGCGCACAGTCGAATATTTCCGCATCCCGCGCAACGTCCTGACTGTCTGCTTAGGGAAATCCACTTACGCACGCTGCGGCATCATCGTCAACGTTACCCCGTTTGAGCCAGAGTGGGAAGGCTACGTTACGCTTGAGTTTTCCAACACCACGCCGCTACCGGCAAAAATCTACGCAGGCGAAGGTGTGGCCCAAGTCTTGTTCTTTGAAAGCGATGAAGTCTGCGAAACTTCATACAAAGACCGCAACGGCAAATACATGGGGCAAAACCGGTGTTACCCTGCCTAAGACTTAATACACAAAATAAAAAGGCCGTCTGAAATTTCAGACGGCCTTTTATCATTTCATTTAGAAACGGCGTTTCAGCTTGCAAGCCTGCAAGATATGAACGGCAAGTTCTTCCACAGATTTATCCGTAGTATTGGTAAACGGCACACCGTGGCGTTTGAACATATTTTGCGCATCGGCAATCTCGCTGCGGCAAGTATCGATTTTGGCATAAGTCGAATTAGGGCGGCGCTCCTGACGGATTGCCTGCAAGCGTTCAGGCTGAATGGTCAAACCAAACAGCTTGTCTTTATAAGGCTTGACCATACGCGGCAAATCTGTGGATTCCAAATCATCAGGAATCAATGGATAGTTGGCGGCACGGATACCGTATTGCAAGGCCAGATAGAGACAAGTCGGCGTTTTGCCGGAACGGGACACGCCCATCAAAATCACATCCGCTTCCTGCAGGTTTTTATCGCTGACGCCGTCATCATGATTCAGTGAAAAATTGACCGCCTCCATACGCGCATCATAGCGTTGGGTATTGCCGATACTGTGGTGCCCCTGCCGGGCGGCAACCGCCTCCGTATTGAGTTCCTTTTCCAAAAGACCGAGAAAGGTTTCAAAGAAATTAATATGGAACGCATTGGCTTTCTTGATGATTTCACGGATTTCGTCATTGACCACACTGACAAAAGCAATCGGGCGCACGCCGAATTTTTCGGCGGACTGGTTGACTTTATCTACAACAGCACGCGCTTTTTCAGGCGTATCGATAAACGGATAGGTATGGCGTTTGAACTCAACATTGCCAAATTGGTTCAGCAAGGCTTCACCGATATTTTCAGCGGTCAGGCCGGTTCGGTCGGAAATATAGAAGACTTGGCGTGGATCAGTCATAATGAATCCTCTTGAGGGTAACGTTTCAGACGGCAATCATAGCAGTTACAGCCTTTGCAATAAAAGCGATTCCCGACAGATTACACAGGATTACAACAAATTTGAACAATTTTTAAATTGGCACAAAATTTTATTTTTCTATTTTGTAGAATTTTTATTCTAAAAATTGCAAAATAAATCTTGTTTATCAAATTTATTAACTTATTTTGTTTTCCATATTTAACAAGAAGATAACACGTAAAAACATGAATCTGATATTCACATTTCAGAAGGCTACACGCCTGAAAAGCACAATATCACAGACGAATTTGTGATTTTTAAAAAGATAAAACACATGACAGCCATCAAACGAATGGCTACAATAAGCAGGCGGATTTGTTTCTTTTTTAACATTTTTGGATTGGATTGGACACACAAATGGCCGAAAACTACGTTATTTGGTTTGAAAACCTGCGTATGACTGACGTTGAGCGAGTGGGCGGTAAAAATGCCTCTTTGGGCGAAATGATCAGCCAACTGACTGAAAAAGGCGTGCGCGTTCCCGGCGGTTTTGCAACCACAGCCGAAGCTTATCGTGCTTTCCTGGCTCACAATGGTCTGAGCGAGCGTATTTCCGAAGCCCTGAAACAACTGGATGTTGAAGACGTTGCCGAGTTGGCGCGCGTGGGTAAAGAAATCCGTCAATGGATTTTGGATACTCCGTTCCCTGACCAGCTGGATGCTGAAATCGAAACAGCTTGGAACAAAATGGTTGCTGATGCCGGCGGTGCGGACATTTCCGTTGCCGTACGTTCTTCCGCAACAGCAGAAGACTTGCCGGACGCTTCTTTCGCCGGCCAACAAGAAACCTTCCTGAATATCAATGGCTTGGATAACGTTAAAGAAGCCATGCACCATGTATTTGCTTCCCTGTACAACGACCGTGCCATTTCTTACCGTGTCCACAAAGGCTTCGAACACGACATCGTTGCCCTTTCCGCAGGCGTACAACGCATGGTGCGCTCTGACAGCGGTGCTTCCGGTGTGATGTTTACCATCGATACCGAATCTGGTTACGACCAAGTCGTTTTCGTTACCTCTTCTTACGGCCTGGGCGAAAACGTCGTACAAGGCGCGGTAAACCCTGACGAATTCTATGTATTCAAACCTACTTTGAAAGCAGGCAAACCGGCTATCCTGCGCAAAACCATGGGTTCGAAACAAATCAAAATGATCTTTACCGACAAAGCCGAAGCCGGTAAATCTGTAACCAACGTTGATGTACCTGCAGAAGACCGTCAACGCTTCTCCATTACCGACGCCGAAGTAACCGAGTTGGCTCATTACGCGCTGACCATCGAAAAACACTACGGCCGCCCAATGGACATCGAATGGGGCCGCGACGGCTTGGATGGCAAACTCTACATCCTGCAAGCGCGTCCTGAAACCGTGAAATCTCAAGAAGACGGCAGCCGCAATCTGCGCCGCTTCTCTATCAACGGCGAAAAAGTCGTCTTGTGCGAAGGCCGAGCCATCGGTCAAAAAGTTGGCCAAGGTAAAGTTCGCTTGGTGAAAGATGCTTCCGAGATGGATTCCGTTGAAGCAGGCGACGTACTCGTTACCGACATGACCGACCCGGATTGGGAACCGGTGATGAAACGTGCTTCTGCCATCGTGACCAACCGTGGCGGCCGTACCTGCCACGCAGCGATTATCGCGCGTGAATTGGGTATTCCGGCTGTTGTAGGTTGTGGCGATGCTACCGATCTGCTTTCAGACGGCCAAGAAGTTACCGTATCTTGTGCCGAAGGCGATACCGGCTTCATCTACTCCGGCCTGCTGGACGTACAAGTTACCGATGTTGCTTTGGACAACATGCCTAAAGCCCCTGTCAAAGTGATGATGAACGTTGGTAACCCTGAATTGGCATTCAGCTTCGCCAACCTGCCTAGCGAAGGTATCGGCTTGGCACGTATGGAATTTATTATCAACCGTCAAATCGGTATCCACCCTAAAGCCTTGTTGGAATTTGACAAACAAGACGACGAGTTGAAAGCTGAAATTACCCGCCGCATCGCCGGCTACGCTTCTCCTGTTGACTTCTATGTCGATAAAATCGCGGAAGGTGTGGCAACTTTGGCTGCTTCGGTTTATCCACGCAAAACCATCGTTCGTATGTCTGACTTCAAATCCAACGAGTACGCTAACTTGGTGGGTGGCAGCATCTACGAACCTCACGAAGAAAACCCAATGTTGGGCTTCCGTGGTGCAGCGCGTTATGTAGCCGATAACTTCAAAGACTGCTTCGCACTCGAGTGCAAAAGCCTTGAAACGCGTTCGCGATGAAATGGGTTTGACCAACGTCGAAATCATGATTCCATTCGTTCGTACTTTGGGTGAAGCAGAAGCTGTTGTTAAAGCCCTGAAAGAAAACGGTTTGGAACGCGGCAAAAACGGTCTGCGCCTGATCATGATGTGCGAATTGCCAAGCAACGCGGTATTGGCAGAACAATTCCTGCAATACTTCGACGGCTTCTCCATCGGCTCTAACGACATGACCCAGCTGACCCTCGGCCTCGACCGTGACAGCGGCTTGGTATCCGACTCCTTTGACGAACGTAATCCCTGCCGTTAAAGTGATGTTGCACTCGGCAATCTCTGCCTGCCGCAAACAAAATAAATACGTCGGCATTTGCGGTCAAGGTCCATCAGACCATCCGGACTTTGCCAAATGGCTGGTTGAAGAAGGTATCGAAAGCGTATCGCTCAACCCTGATACCGTTATTGAAACCTGGCTGTATCTGGCTAACGAATTGAACAAATAAGTTCGATAATACAAAAATCCCCTGCCCGTTTATCCCGGCAGGGGATTTTTATTGTCTTATTCAATGCCGTCTGAAAAAACTTTCACTTTCTTTTACCTTATCAAAAAATCCTTTATCATCAAAATGATAAAAAAATATGCCGACATATTCACAAATTTTCAATGTTAATATACTGCCTTTATGCATTTATTCCATGCCTTTTGAGTGAACCTTTTTCAACTCTTCCTATCTATCATACACAGCATAACGATACATTTAGAAACAACCCATGAATACAAACTTTATTTCCACCTTTCAGACGGCCTTGAAACGTCTGGCACTCATCAGCACCATTGCCGTCTTAGCAGCCTGCGCCGGCAACAATACCTCTTCCAACCGCGCCGTACCCGACGGCTACTACAAAAGTCCGCCCCTGGCGATACCCCTGACCCAAATCGCCAAACGCTACGGACAAAACGTCAATACACTGGTTGCATGGAACAATCTTCCCAACGCCTCACAAATCGAAGTCGGTCAAGTATTGCGCGTCCGCCGTCATGTTGCCCCCCGCAATACTGCTACGCAGCAACGCCAAGCAACCGCCGTTACCCCGATCAATCGGTTGAAACCTGCAATGGCCAGACCGATAACGCCTCATCCTCCATTATCCAACGCTACAACGGCACAACCAGCAAAGGCATAGATATTGCAGGCACAAGGCCAACAAATCCGTTCTGCCGCAGCCGGTACCGTTATCTACGTTGGCGAAGAAGTTCGCGGCTACGGCAAGCTGATTTTAATCAGCCACAACGACTACACCATTACCGCCTATGCCCACAACGACACGCTTTTTGGTACAAAAAGATCAAAAAGTCCAAGCAGGTCAAAGTTATCGCCACCATGGGTAGCAGCGATACAGACAGCGTCAAAGCTTCATTTTGAAGTTCGTCTAAACGGCAAAAGCAGTCGATCCTCTGCCTTATTTGACCAGAACAAATTAATGCCTCAATCAAGGCCGTCTGAAACAAACAGTATTTCAGACGGCGCTTTTGATTATCTTCTATAACAGCTATTTCAACAAAAATCTTTTTCCCTATTTAACTTATGTTGATTGAGTGTAAATGCCGTTATACAATGACAACTCTTTTTAACATTCCATTTCAGGTGCCCTACTATGTCCTATGTCTCCTAACCGTATCCTTGCAACCGCATTCTTGTTTGCATCTGCATTTGCCAGCGCGGATGTCCATATTGATGAAAGCATTCCTTACCGCGACAAAGAAGAAATCGATACCCGTATTGTTTCCGAGTGTTTAGAAGTGGGCAGCATCATGTCCAAATCTTTGCAAGAAACTGCAGCCAAAAAGCGATGTAACGGTTGTCCGTGACGGTAAAAACAAGGTACATACGCAGATATCGCCATCACTTCCGCCATGAGTGCAGGCAATGCCTTTATCGGTCACGCCAAAGGTATGGCGGTTTCAGCCACTTTGTATGTTGACGGCAAACAAGTTGGCAAAAAAACCTTTACCCGCAATTCTTCCGGCGGTATGTTTGGCGCTTATAAAAGCTCTTGTGCCGTCTTGAACCGTACTTCCAAAGTATTGGGTTCTGACATTGCCCAATGGGTTGTCCGCGAACAAAAAAACGCTCAAGATAAATAATTTATCGAACTAAAAAGGCCGTCTGAAAGTATTTTCAGACGGCCTTTTCATGCCTTCATTAACAACAGCGTCCGCCGTTGCTGCCGCAACGGCGTTTGCGGCAGTAGTCTTGGAATTGCAGCTCAGTCATGACCGGCGCGTCGGGATTATGTCTGCGCTGTCGGGCAACGTAGTTTTCATAATCTGGGACACCGGCCATCAAGTTTGCTGTCAACTTGATGGTTTTCCACCAAGATGCGAGCTTATGCTTCATGCTGAGCCTCCGGCTGCTTACCGTCGCGGTACACTGCTGGAATTTCTTTAGCAGTTGGCCAGCCGACTTTGCGGGCTTTCATGGCGGTACGGAAACCGTACACGGCGACAATCACGACAACTGCCAAGAACAAAGCGGTCAGACCGGCATTGATTTGGTCGTTGAAGATGATTTGTGACATTTCGCCAATGTCTTTAGCTGGGGCAAGGACTTCGCCTGAGGCCAAGGCATCGCGGTATTTGCCTGCGTGCGCCAAGAAGCTGACACGCGGGTCGCTGTGGAACAGTTTTTGCAAACCGGCATAGCAGGTTACAAACAATACGCCGACAGCAGGAACCAAAGTTACCCAAACATAGCGGTCGCGTTTCATTTTCACCAATACAACGGTACACATAATCAACGCTACGCCTGCAAGCATTTGGTTGGCGATACCAAACAACGGCCAGAGCGAGTTGATACCGCCCAGAGGGTCAGTTACGCCGGTATAGAGGAAGTAACCCCACAATGCCACGGCAAAGAATGTGGCAACCAAGTTGGCAGGGATAGAGTCGGTGTTACCGAATGGTTTGTAGAAGATACTGCCCAAGTCTTGAATCATGAAACGGGCAACGCGTGTACCGGCGTCAACCGCGGTCAAAATGAACAAGGCTTCAAACAGCAAGGCAAAGTGATACCAGAACGCCATCATGGCTTCACCCGGAATCAGACGGCTCATGATGTGTGCCATACCGACTGCAAGAGTTGGCGCACCGCCTGCACGGGACAGAATGGTGTTTTCGCCCACTTCTTTAGCAGTGTGCAACAGGGTTGCGGCATCAACAGAGAAGTTCAGTTTAGTGGTAATGACTTCGGCAGCTGTGTTGGCATCTGTACCAATCAGCGCAGCCGGGCTGTTCATCGCGAAGTACACGCCTGGATCAAGCGAAGCGGCGGCAGCCAGAGCCATAATGGCCACAAAGCTTTCCATAATCATGCCGCCGTAACCGATCATGCGGACGTGGGTTTCGTTTTCCACCATTTTTGGCGTGGTACCTGAAGAAATCAGCGCATGGAAGCCTGAAACCGCACCACAAGCAATGGTAATGAACAAGAATGGGAACAATGCACCGGAGAATACCGGGCCTGAACCATCGATAAAGTGGGTAACTGCAGGCATTTGCAGAGTCGGGTTAACAATAACGATACCCAAAGCCAAAGCTGCAATCGTACCGATTTTCAGGAAGGTAGACAGATAGTCGCGCGGAGTCAGCAAGAGCCAAACCGGCAATACGGAAGCCACGAAACCGTAAATCATAATCGCCCAAGTCAGCTGAATGCCGTCAAGGTCGAACCAGTGACCAAAGGAGCTGTGGGCAACATCTTCACCGTAAATCACCGCCAACATCAGCAAAATAAAGCCGACGATGGAAATCTCGCCAATTTTGCCCGGACGGATGTAACGGGTGTAGATACCCATAAACAGGGCAATCGGCATAGTCGCTGCGATGGTGAACGTACCCCAAGGGCTGTGAACCAATGCTTTCACAACGATCAGCGCCAACACCGCCATAATGATGACCATAATCATCAAAATACCGATGGATGCAATCACGCCTGGGAACGGTACCGAGTTCTTGTTTCACAATATCGCCCAAAGACTTACCGTCACGGCGCATAGAAACAAACAGTACCATCATATCCTGTACGGCACCGGCAAATACCACGCCGAAGATAATCCACAAAGTACCGGGCAGATAACCCATTTGCGCTGCCAATACAGGACCAACCAGAGGGACCTGCGCCGGCAATAGCGGCAAAGTGGTGGCCGAACAGTACGCCTTTATGTGTGGGAACATAGTCCAAGCCGTCATTGTGGCGTTCTGCCGGAGTCAGACGGTTAGGATCAAGCTGCATCACACGGTTGGCAATGTAAAGACTGTAGAAACGGTAGGCAATGCAGTATACCGAAATGGCGGCCGTAACCATCCAAATCGCACTGACTTGCTCGCCACGGCTGAGAGCTAAAGTAGTAAAGGAGGCCAAACCTACCAAAACCACAATGCCCCAGATCAAAAATGATTTGAGCGATTTCATTGATTTATCCTTAAAACGTGATGCACCAAGGCTTGCTTTAGCGACAAACTGCCTTAATGCGCTTCAGAAAGACCAGTCATTATAGTCTTCATGATTTCATGAGTGAAATGTCATTTCAACCCCAATTCGACTGAAAACAAAATGATTAGTTCGCCCGTAAGGTTAACACAAACAGACAATATACCCTTCATTTTTTACTTCAAAACTAAATATTCCTTAACATATAGCAAACGAAAGGCCGTCTGAAAACCCAAATCTTCAGTTTTCAGACGGCCTGACAAACGGTCAATGCTATAATCCGACATTCCCATTTCTCTATATTGCCATACCATGCAAAACAACGATTCCGAAACCATGCGCCTCTCCAAACGCATGGCGCAATTAGGCTTATGTTCGCGCCGCGAGGCAGACAGCTACATCGAGCAAGGCTGGGTCAAAGTCAACGGACAAACCGCCGTACTCGGTCAAAAAGTCACCGAGCGCGACCGCATCGACCTCAACAAACAAGCCCATGAAAAACAAGCAGCGCGCGTAACCATCCTTCTGAACAAACCCGTCGGCTACGTCAGCGCGCAGGCAGAAAAAGGCTATAAATCCGCCGCCGAACTCATTACCGCCGAAAACCACTGGGAAGGCGACGACAGTCGTATCCCTTTCAGCGAAAAGCACAAATTCGGCTTAGCCCCTGCCGGCCGACTGGATATCGACTCTGTCGGATTGTTGGTACTCACTCAGGACGGCCGCATTGCCAAACAACTGATTGGCGAAAACAGCAGCAGCGAAAAAGAATACCTCGTCCGCGTCCGCGGCAAACTGGACGACAAAGGCCTCGCCCTGCTCAACCACGGCTTGAGTTTGGACGGAGAAAAATTGCGTCCCGCCAAAGTCGAATGGCAAAACGAAGACCAGTTGCGCTTTATTTTGCGACAAGGCAAAAAACGCCAAATCCGCCGCATGTGCGAACTTGTCGGCCTGCGCGTCGTCGGTTTGAAACGCATCCGCATGGGCAAAGTCAAACTCGGCCGACTGCCGCCGGGCAAATGGCGTTATTTACGCGCTGACGAATCGTTTTAATTGCAGATAATAAAAAGGCCGTCTGAAAACATATTTCAGACGGCCTGATCTTTTACTGCTTACTCAATATAAGTAAACTTCGCACGTTTGATATTGCAAAGGATTTCGTACGGAATCATACCGGCAACTTCGGAAACTTCATTAATATTAATCACATCACCCCAAAGCTCGACTTCCGCACCCAAGCCCTCTTTCGAGGCTTCCAGTTCAACCGTAATCATATCCATAGATACCCTGCCGATAATACGGCTACGCTTACCATCCACGGCCACAGGGGAATTAGTAGAAGCGCGACGCGGATAACCGTCGGCATAACCGCAGGCAATCAAACCGACACGGGTAGATTTGCTGGTGTAGAACGTTGCGCCGTAACCAATCGGAGAATGCGGCTGCAACACACGCTCGCCGAAAACGCGGGAAGTCAGGCGCATAACAGGTTTCAAACGATCATCCACCCCGCCGAAAGGCGAAATACCGTATAAAGCCAGACCGGCACGTCCCCAATCGCGGCGTGCTTCAGGCACGTTCAAAATCGCGGCGGAATTGGCCAAGCTCTCTTCGCCTTCCAAACCCTCACACGCCAAATCAAACGCTTCAAGCTGCATTTCGGTCATGCCGTTTTCCGGCTCGTCCGCACAGGCAAAATGGCTGAATTTCACAATATTTTCAACCGATTCGGATTGTTTCAATGCTGTATAGGCGGCGGCATAATTGTGTGGAAAGAAACCGGCACGGTGCATACCAGAGTCCATTTTCAGCCATACGGTTGTCGGACGTTGCCACTCATGATGCACAAACGCCTCCAGTTGCCATTGGCTGCCGATTGCCGGCCACAAATCATAACGGTCAACATCCGCATACTCCGCAGCCTCAAACACGCCTTCCAACAAAACAATCGGATTTTTAATGCCGTTTTGGCGCAGCTCCACGCCTTCATCTACCGTTGCCACCGCAAAGCCGTCGGCAATATCCGCCAACTCGTGTGCACATCTGACCGCACCATGCCCGTAAGCATCGGCCTTAATCACAGCCAACAATTTATTGCCATGCAACTCTTTGAGAAACGATAATTTTGACGTAAATTATCCAAACGGATTTGCGCATTGAGCGGACGCATAATGTATTCCTCTTATCGGCATTCCGTTTCAGACGGCCTGCCCTATTACTTTGAAGCAAATATTATAGGTCAAAAACTACACAGGATTCCATGAAATACACAAGAATAATCTATTCATAATTTAGACCTCATGCGCACCTTTAGGCATTTATGCTTCTTCTCAGCCTGTTTTAAGGTTATGATTCAATCCAAATGAAAACGACAGACATCAAGGCCATGAAAGAACTCGACAAAACCGACTTAAAAATTCTCAAGCTCCTACAACAAAACGCACGTATCCCCATGACCGAATTGGCTGAAAAAGTCGGCCTCTCCACCACGCCGGTAACCGAACGCGTCCGCCGTTTGGAACGCGACAACCTTATCACCGGCTATCACGCCCATCTGAATCCTCATGCTTTAGGCCAAAGCCTCTTGGTCTTTGTCGAGCTGAAACTACGCTCCAAATCCGGCAATATTTTTGAAGACTTCAAACGCGAAGTACTGAAGATTCCGCAAATTCTGGAATGCCACTTGGTCTCCGGCGAATACGACTACCTTATCAAAGTCCGCCTGCCCAATATGTCCGCCTATCGCGATATGCTCGGCAATATCCTGCTGCAACTGCCGGCTGCGTCCGAAAGCCGCAGCTATGTTGTCATGGAAGAAGTCAAAGAAGAAGTAGTATTAGACATCTAATTCTATTCGATAAACAAAGGCCGTCTGAAAGATTACAACATTCAGACGGCCTTTATTTTAAATAGGCAAAAAAAATGCACACATCCGACAGAATGTGTGCCAAGTCTACAAAGGAGAAATAGAGGAGAAACTATTAACTGACTACTCGAACCAGCTAACGAAACGAATTATGCAACAAGAGATTCAACCGCGCAAGTATTTTTTTCTTGTAAAGTTTCTTAATTATTCGATTTACAGATTTTAAATGTAATCATGTTTCAATATAGATAAAAAAATGCGCATACCGTTTTGATATGCGCCAAGTCTACAAAGGAGAAATAGAGGAGAAAAAAATCAAGCTGCATCAAGCAACTCAACGGCGCGAATTATCCTAGCCTTCTACCCTCCCTGTCAACTGTTTTCCCTATCTATTTTCAAGTATTTTGCTAAAAAACAACAAAGTCGCTATTCCCCTCTTTTTCTTGCTATTTTCGCCCATATATAAAAAAAATTTAGGGCCGTCTGAAACATATATTGCCACTAAAGATAAACGGCTCCATACTCACACATTCATAGTCCATATCAACCCGACCCAAAGACCATGACCACCCCACTTTCCCTTGCCGTCGTCGGCCATACCAACACAGGCAAAACCTCGCTCTTACGTACGCTTTTGCGCGACAGTACCTTCGGCGAAGTGAAAAACGCGCCCTCTACCACGCGCCATGTCGAAGAAGCCCTTATCAACGACGGCGACGACAGCTTGGTTTACCTCTACGACACACCCGGCCTTGAAGATGCCGGCGGCGTGTTGGACTGGCTGGAAACCCATACATCCGCACGCGATGACGGCATTGAGCGCATCCAGCAATTCCTCAACAGCCATGAAGCGCATCACGAGTTTAACCAAGAGGCCAAAGTGCTGCGCCAAGTCATGCAAAGCGACATGGCCATGTATGTCATCGATGCACGGGAGCCCGTCCTTAACAAATACAAAGACGAGCTGACCATTTTGTCTTGGTGCGCCAAGCCCATCATGCCCGTGTTCAACTTCACCCAAAATCAAGACCTGAGCGCTTGGACCAATATGCTCGCCCGCAGAAACCTGCATGTTTACGCCGGTTTCGATACCGTTGCCTTCGACTTTGAAGGCGAAATCCGATTGTGGGACAACCTTGCCACCATGTTACCTAAGCGCGACATCCTCGACCGCCTCATCAATATGCGCCGTCGCGAGTGGCAACGGCTGGATACGGAAGCGCGCCGTGAAATTGCCAATTTTCTACTGGATGCCGCCGCATTCACCCAAGAAATTGCCGAAAACGACGACCCTGCCCCGACTTTGGAGGTTATGCAATCGGAAATCCGCCAACTTGAGCGGCAAATGCAACAACGCCTGTTCACACTTTACCGCTTCTATCACGACGAAGTCGGTAGCGACAGCACATGGATGCCCAAAGCCTTCAAACAAGATCCGTTTGACAGCGAGTTGCTCAAACATTACGGCATCCGTACCGGTACCGGCGCAACCGCAGGCGCGCTCATCGGCTTAGGCTTTGGATATTGCCACGCTTGGCGGCTCGCTTGGTTTGGGTACGGCCATCGGCGGACTATTGGGCGGTATTTTGCCCAATGCCCAAGACATCACCGACAAAAATCAACGGTCGACAAACCCTGCATACCGATCCGAAACCCTTACCCTACTCGCCGCACGCGCACTGGATTTGTTGCACGTCTTTGCAAACGCGCGGCCATGCGGCTCAATCGCATATCGAGCTAAAACGAACGCAAAGCGCCATGGAATGCGGCCAAATTGCCAAGCGAACTCAACAAAGCGCGCAGCAACCGCAAATGGTCTTCGCTCAACACACACCAGCCCGAAGCCAGCCGTAACGAACGCGCAGCCTATGTCGCCACTTTAAGCGAGAAATTAAAAGCTTAGCATTGCCGCATAACAAAAAGGCCGTCTGAAACCCAAATGTTTCAGACGGCCTTTTAATCTTAGCAGGCAAATACTTATTCAGCGGCTTTGGTTTCGCGTTTCAAACCGCCGCCAAGTGCTTTATACAAAGTCGGCAAGGTTTTTCCAAACGGGTCAGCTGATTGGCCAAAAAGAGCAGTTTCTGCGCTGTAACTGCTGCGCTCGGCATCCAGCAAATCCAATGCACTGGATACGCCATGTTTGTAGCGCAGGCTGATGAGGCGCAGGCTGTCGTTGTAGGCGCGGCTTTGTTTGCTCAAAGCGTCATAGCTTTTATCCAGCTGTTCGCGTGCAACCAACGCATTGGAAACGTCTTTGAATGCGGATTGAACAGCGGCTTCATAAGCAACGATTTGTGCCTGTTGGCGCAGCTTTGGCTACGTCAAGATTGGCTTTGTTTGTGCCCCAGTCAAAGATAGGCAGGGTGATGGACGGTGCAAAAGCCCAAATACCTGTGCCACTCTTAAACAGGCCGCTCAACTCGCCGGAAGCGGTACCGACCGAACCGGTCAGGCTGATGCGCGGGAAAAACGCCGCACGTGCCGCACCGATATTGGCATTGGCTTGTCTGAGCGCGTGTTCGGCCGCACGGATATCTGGACGGTTGAGCAACACGTCCGAACTCAAACCGGCAGGCAGTTTGGTCATTTTGAACTGCTTGCTCAAAGGTAGACCGGCAGGCAAATCTTCAGGCAAAGGTTGATTAATCAGCATGGCCAAAGAATTGCGCGCTTGCTCGCGGTTTCTTTCACCGCGGATGCGTAATCGGCTTTGGCCGATTCAATCAGCGCTTCCTGTTGGCGCAAATCAACGGCGGAAATCACGCCGGCCTTATGGCGTAATTGCGAGAGCTTGTAAGTCGCTTCACGGGTTTGCAACACGCGTTGTGCCAATGCCATGGTTTCTTCCGCGTAGCGTTCGTTAAAGTAGGCTTTGGCAACGGTAGAAATCAAGGTCAGATGCGCTGCATCGCGGTTGGCAGCCACATTGAAATAACCTTGCAACGCGGCTTCGCTGGTGCTGCGGACACGGCCGAAAAGGTCAAGTTCATAAGAGGTTGCGCCCAAACCCACGCTGTATTGGCTGCTGACGCTGCCGCCGCTCAAGCTGCCTTGACGCGAACCCGTACCGCTGGCATTGACGGTTGGCAACAAATTATTACGCGCAATCATATATTGCTTGCGGTAGATTTCCGCATTCAGTGCGGCTGTACGCAAATCGGTATTGCGTTCCAATGCGATGTCGATCAGGCGGTGAAGGCGCGGATCGGCAAAGTAATCTTGCCAACCCAATTCAGCGGCACGGATACCGTCGTCAACAGTATCGTATTTAAACGTATCGGCAACGGCAACTTGAGGCTGCTCATATTTCGGCATCATAGTACAGGCCGACAAAGCCACGGCAGCGGCAACAGCGGTCAGTACAGGTTTGAATGTAATCTTCTTCATTTTAGAATCCTTTAGCATTTTGAGGCCGTCTGAAAATTTTTCAGACGGCCTTTGCTTTAGTGCTTGTCTGAATTGTGTTTACCGTCTTCAATCATGCCGGCTTCAGCGGCGTGTTTGGCGGCCATCTCATGCTCGTGTGCAGTTTCTTTAAAGAATTTGCGCACAACCACATAGAACAAAGGCACAAGGAACACAGACAGAATCGTACCGATCAACATACCCCAGAACACGGTCGTACCAATCGCACGTTGGCTGGCGGAGCTGGCACCGCTGGCAACATAGAGTGGTACCACGCCCAAGATGAAGGCGAACGAGGTCATGATAATCGGACGGAAACGCAGGTGTGCGGCGGCAAGCGCAGCTTCAAGCGCGCTCTTGCCTTGCGCTTGCAGGTCTTTGGCAAATTCGATAATCAAAATCGCGTTTTTCGCACTCAAACCCATCACCGTAACGAAACCGACTTGGAAGTAGATATCGTTGGCATATGCCGGAATACTGCCCAGCAGTGCTTCAAACATGTTACGGCCGGTTACGCCTAATGCCGCGCCAATCAAGCCCAACGGAATCACAAGGATAACCGCCAACGGGATAGACCAGCTTTCGTACAAAGCAGCCAATACCAAGAATACAGCGGCAGCGGCCAATGCGTACAACACGACAGTTTGCGAGCCGCCTTTAGCCTCTTCACGAGACTGACCGCCCCATTCCAAACTGTAACCGCCACCCATTTCATCAACCATTTGCTGTACCGCAGCCATGGCCTGACCGGAAGACACGCCATTAACAGGCGAGCCGGAAAGCTCCATTGCCGGATAACCATTGAAGCGGACGCTTTGTTCCATACCGTTTTCCCAAGAAACAGTAGCAATGGTAGAAAGCGGTACGGCAACGCCGGATTTGTTCGGCACGGTCAGGTTCAGAATATCGGCAGGCTGCATACGGGCACTCGCATCAGCTTGTACCATTACGCGTTGCAGACGGCCTTGATTCGGGAAGTCGTTTACATAAGACGAACCCAAAGCAGAAGCCAAAGCAGTACGGATATCAGAGAACGAAATACCTTGTGCTGCTGCGGCAGAGCGGTCGATGTCGATTTTCAACTGCGGCGCATCTTCCAAACCGCTCGCACGAACGGTACTTGGGTTAAACAAACCGCTTTTGCGCATTTTGTCAATCAACTCATTGCGCTTGGCCAACAATGCAGCATGGCCGCTGTTGTTACGGTCTTGCAGGTAAATCGTCAAGCCGGAGCCTGTACCCAATTCCATAATGGCAGGAGGCACAATCGCCAAACCGAAACCGTCTTTCAGCGTAGCCATCATCATGCCGGTCAACTTACCGGAAATAGAAGTCGCATCGCTGCCCGGAGCAGTACGTTCGCTCCAGTCTTTCAGAATGACAAAGCCCAAAGCCATGTTTTTGACCGGAACCTGCAAAAACTGAAAGCCGGAAACGGTAATAATGTTCTCAATCTCAGGTATAGATTTTGCCAGTTGAGTGATTTGAGCCAAAGTTGCATCGGTACGCTCTTTGGTCGCACCGGCAGGCAGCTGCACGCTCAACATCAAGTTACCTTGGTCTTCAGTCGGCAAGAAGGAAGTCGGCAGACGCATAAACAGGAATACGCCCACAACAGTCAAACCAATATAGACAACCATCATGCGCAAAGTCTTACGCAAGACTTTGGCAACCCAACCTTCGTAGCCGTGTGTCCAGTTGTCGAATTTCTTGTTAAACCAACCGAAGAAACCTTTTTTCTCTTCGTGATGACCATTCTGAATCGGCTTGAGCATGATGGCACACAATGCCGGAGTCAGCGTCAAAGCAAGGAATGCGGAGAAGCCGATCGATGCCGCCATGGTCAGGGGCAAACTGTTTGTAAATGTTACCGGTTGCACCGCTAAACATTGCCAGCGGCACAAATACGGACATCAACACGGCAGTAATACCGATCACCGCGCCGGAAATCTGACTCATCGCTTTTTTGGTTGCAGCCTTAGGCGGCAGACCTTCGTTCGCCATAATACGCTCAACGTTTTCAACAACCACAATCGCGTCATCGACCACAATACCGATCACCAATACCATCGCAAACATGGTCAATACGTTAATCGACATACCCATGTATGAGATGAAGGCAAAACCGCCCAACAGGGAAATCGGCACAACAATGGTCGGAATCAATGTATAGCGGATGTTTTGCAGGAAGAGATACATCACCAAGAATACCAATACGATGGCTTCCAAAAGCGTATGGATCACTTTCTCAATCGAAATTTCCACAAATTTGGAAGTATCGTAAGGAACTTTCCAGCTCATGCCGTCTGGAAAATACTTCTGCAAAACCGCCATTTTTTCTTTCACGGCAGTCGCCGTTGCCAAAGCGTTACCGCTGTTGGACAACATCACTGCCATACCGGTGGTATTCACACCGTTCAGACGAGTAGAGGAAGAATAGTCCTGCATACCCAAGCTGACTTTGGCAACGTCTTTCAGATAGACGTTCGAGCCGTCGGTATTGGATACCAAAATGATGTTGCCGAACTCTTCAGCAGTGCTCAGCTGACCTTGCGCTGTAACGGTTGCCGAAATGGTCTGTCCCGGCACAGCAGGCAGAGAACCGATAGAGCCTGCAGAAATTTGAATATTTTGTGTCGCAAGCGCATTGGTTACCGTTGCAAAAGACAGGTTGTAGTTTTGCAGTTTTTTCGGGTCAACCCAAATACGCATGGCGCGTTGCGCACCAAACAATTGTACCTGCCCTACCCCGTCGATACGCTGCAGTTCAGGAATGATATTGCGCTGGGCGTAATCGTTCATTTCCTCAATGGATTGCTTTTCAGAAGAAAGCATGACCACTTGCAAGAAGTTGGAACGCGCTTTAGATACGGTTACACCATATTGCTGTACGGTAGACGGCAATGTGGACAACACTTCCGACAATTTGTTCTGCACGTCTACCTGCGCCAAATCTTCATTGGTTTCCGGTGTAAACGTCAGACTGACGCTGCCGCTGCCGCTGGAATTGGCAGAAGTCGTCATATAGTCCAAACCTTCCACACCGTACATATTACGTTCGATAACGGCCAGTACGCTGTCTTCCATTACCTGAGCAGAAGCGCCCGGATAAGTAGCGCGCAAAGTAATGGTCGGTGCAGCAACGGACGGATATTGGGAAATCGGCAGTTTTTGAATGCCGAAAATACCCGCTGCGATGATAAAAATCGCAATAACCCATGCAAAAATGGGGCGGTCAATAAAAAACTTAGACATTCATGCGTTCCTTATTTGGCTTCAGATGCAGCTTTAGCTTCAGGCTTGGCCTCGGATGCAGCCTGGCCGTCTGAAACTGCCGGTGTTGCTGCCGCAGCGCTTGCCGGCGGCGTCCATTCTTTCGGCGTTACCTGTTTAGCACCCGACATAGCGGCAATGCTGATGCCTTCAACAATCACTTTGTCGCCGTCTTTCAGGCCGTCTGTAATAACCCAATTGGTACCTTGCTGTTGGGCAATGGTCACGACACGCGCTTCCATTTCGCTCTTGTCATTCACTACCATCACAGTATCTTGCGAACCGCGGGTAACTGCTTGTTGCGGCACTACAAATGCATTATCCACAGCCACTTGTTCCATCAATACGCGCACATACAAGCCCGGCATCAAGATATTTCTGTCGTTAGGAATGGCGGCGCGCAAGGTAATTTGACCAGTCGTTTCGTTGACAGTCGGATCTGCAAACAGCAGACGGCCTTTTTCAGGGTAAACCGTACCATCGTCAAATTTGATGTCCACTGCAATCGCGCCGTTTGCCGCCAACAATTTGCCTTCGGCAACCTGTTGACGCAGTTTCATGACCTCACTCGCAGACTGGGTAACATTGACATACATCGGATTGGTTTGTTGGATGGTGGCCAAAACAGTGGTATCGCCGGAATTCAGCAGCGTACCTTCAGAAACTTTAGATTGACCGATAAAGCCGGAAATCGGCGCAGTAATGCGGGAGCGGTTCAGGCTGATACCGGCAGATTTGATGGCTGCTTGTGCAGATTTGACGCCTGCCTCTGCTGAACGCTTGGCCGTTACGGCCGCATCATATTCTTGTTGGCTGATGGCATCGGCGGCAACCAGCGGTTTATAGCGGGCTAAGTCGGCATTCGCTTTAGCCAAAGTAGCTTGCGCACTTGCCAACTGGGCGCGTGCGCTTTCTAAATTTGCTTCATAAGTTGAGCTGTCGATTTGGTACAAAGGCTGACCGGCTTGAACATAGCTGCCCTCTTGGAACAGTCGTTTTTGCAAAATACCGCCGACTTGGGCGCGAACTTCGGCAGTACGCAATGATTCCAGACGGCCCGGCAACTCGGTTGTCAATGCAACGGTTTCCGGATGCACAGTAACCACACGGACTTCAGGCGCAGGTTGTTTTTGCTGTTGCTGACTGCCTTGCGCCTGTTGGCCGGCTGCTTTTTCATTGCCTTTACCGCAAGCGGAAAGCGCCAACGCAGTAGCTGCTGCAATTGCCGCGACACGCATCATTTTAGAAGCATAAAGAGCCATAATTTTCCTATCTCTATGATAAATAAGGGTTTGACTAATTAAAAAAATTGATTACTTTAATCTCATATTTCACAAACAGAAATTGCCTGCTTTTTATGAAAAACAGGCTGATTATATAGTGTTGAGAAAACACTATCAAGTATTGAATTAAATTATACATACATTCTTGAATGTTCAGAAGTAATTTTTTTATAATCCAAACCATAAATTTACATTTCCTACAAAAACAACTATGAGAAGAACCAAAACCGAAGCTTTAAAAACCAAAGAATATCTCATGCTTGCCGCATTGGATACGTTTTATCAGAAAGGCATTGCCCGCACCTCGCTCAACGAAATCGCCCAAGCCGCAGGCGTAACGCGCGGCGCGCTGTATTGGCATTTCAAAAACAAAGAAGATTTGTTTGACGCCTTGTTCCAACGGATTTGCGACGACATCGAAAGCTGCATAAAAGAAGACTCGAACAATAATAACGAACAGGCTTGGTCAAGCTTCCGACTGACCCTGACCCGTTTTTTCGAGCGCCTGCAACACAACGAGCTTCACTATAAATTCCACAGCATTTTGTTTTTAAAATGCGAACACACCGAGCAAAACGAGGCGGTTATTGTCATCGCTAAAAAACACCAATCGCTATGGCGTGAAAAAATCGTTGCTGTCCTGACTGATGCGGTACAACAAAAAGCGTTGGCGGATAATTTAGATATCGATATGGCAGTCATCTTCATCAAGTCTTCATTAGACGGCTTGATTTGGCGCTGGCTTTCTTCAGGTCAAGGCTTCGATTTGGCGCAAACTGCCCCACGCATGATTGAAATCATCATTGATACATTGGAAAACCATCCGCAATTAAGAAAACAATCATAAACATCAAAAATAAAAGGCCGTCTGAAACATTAAAAGTTTCAGACGGCCTTTTGGTTCAAACCTAATTAACGCGTTACCGGTTTATAACGGATACGTTTCGGTTTCGCACCCTCTTCGCCCAAACGGCGTTTCTTGTCGACTTCGTATTCCTGATAGTTGCCGTCAAAAAACACCCATTTAGAGTCGCCTTCACAAGCCAGAATATGCGTAGCGATGCGGTCGAGGAACCAGCGGTCGTGCGAAATGACCATCACGCTGCCGGCAAATTCCAACAATGCGTCTTCCAGCGCGCGCAGGGTTTCTACGTCGAGGTCGTTGGACGGTTCATCCAACAGCAATACATTGCCGCCGCTCAACAAGGTTTTTGCCAAGTGAAGACGGCCGCGTTCGCCGCCCGACAATTGACCTGCGATTTTGCTTTGGTCGCTGCCTTTGAAGTTGAAGCGTCCCAAATATTGGCGGGCAGGAATTTCAAACTGACCAACCTGCAAAATGTCGCGGCCTTCGGCGATGTTGTCGAACACAGTTTTGTCGTTTTGCAAACCTTCGCGGCTTTGGTCAATCAGACTCATTTTCACGGTTTGCCCGATTTTCACTTCGCCGGAATCAGGCTGCTCTTTGCCTGAAATCATTTTGAACAGCGTCGATTTACCCGCGCCGTTCGGACCGATGATGCCGACAATCGCGCCCGCAGGCACTTTGAAGCTCAAATCGTCAATCAGCATTTTATCGCCGAACGATTTGGAAACGTTCTACAAATTCAATCACTTCGTTACCCAAACGCTCGGCGACAGGGAATGAAAGATTTCCTGCGTTTCATTGCGTTTTTTTGGTATTCGTAGTTGCTCATTTCTTCAAAACGCGCCAAACGCGCTTTAGACTTGGCTTGGCGGCCTTTAGCATTTTGGCGCACCCATTCCAATTCCTGCTTCATCGCTTTCACGCGCGCAGCTTCGGATTTCGCCTCGTTTTCCAAACGTTTTTCTTTCTGCTCCAGCCAAGACGAGTAATTGCCTTTCCACGGAATACCGTGCCCGCGGTCGAGTTCCAAAAATCCATTCAGCGGCGTTGTCGAGGAAGTAGCGGTCGTGCGTTACCGCAACCACCGTGCCCGGGAAGCGCACCAAGAATTGCTCCAGCCATTCCACCGATTCCGCGTCCAAGTGGTTGGTCGGCTCGTCCAGCAACAGCATATCGGGCTTGCTCAATAAAAGTTTGCACAAAGCCACACGGCGTTTTTTTCACCACCGGACAGATTGCCGATTTTGGCATCCCAATCAGGCAGGCGCAGCGCATCGGCAGCGATTTCAATTCGTGTTCCGCACCGCCGCCGGTAGATGAACCAGCCGCAATAATCGCTTCCAAGCGACCTTGTTCTTCCGCCAACGCGTCAAAATCCGCATCAGGATTGGCATACTCGGCATACACTTCTTCCAAGCGTTTCTGCGCGGCAGCCACTTCGCCCAAACCGCTTTCTACTTCCTCGCGCACAGTTTTCTCAGGATCAAGCTCAGGCTCTTGCGGCAGGTAGCCGATTTTAATGCCGCCCATTGGCACGGCTTCGCCCTCAAATTCTTTATCCACGCCCGCCATAATCCGCAGTACAGTAGATTTACCCGCACCGTTCAAACCGAGCAAACCGATTTTTGCACCGGGGAAAAATGAAAGGGAAATGTCTTTAATAATGGTTTTTTGCGGCGGCACAACCTTGCTCACGCGCAGCATAGAATAGACGTATTGTTGGGACATAGTTTTCTCGTTTCCGTCAAACAAATTTCAGACGGCCCATTTTAACCTATTGCCCCAATACTTGCTTGTTCAAATGCCGTCTGAAAATAGAAATAAGCATCAAAATATACACCGCGCCGAACCGATACCCTCATTGCCCGACGGTATCAATGCCAAACCGCAAAAAATTTGATTTAAGCCAGTTTATCCTTGAACTGGCATTGCCAATATCCGGCGCTCTTCATAAAATGCACCTATATCCTTGAAAGTACGCACACAAACAATAACAACAGAGAACACCACACCAAGGAACCTTTCAGATTTCTCAATAAAAATACTTTTTAAAAAAAAGGATTTACCTCATGTCGGAAAATACGCAAAAAACAGCAAAACAAGGTTTGCCATCACTGGCAAAAAGTACGATTTGGATGCTGAGCTTCGGCTATCTCGGCGTTCAGACGGCCTTTACCCTGCAAAGCTCGCAAATGAGCCGAATTTTTCAAACTTTAGGCGCTGACCCGCACAATTTGGGTTGGTTTTTCATTCTACCCCCATTAGCCGGTATGCTGGTTCAGCCGATTGTGGGCTACTACTCAGACCGTACCTGGATGCCGCGCTTGGGCGGCCGTCGTCTACCCTATCTGCTTTACGGTACGCTGATTGCGGTTATCGTCATGATTCTGATGCCGAACTCGGGCAGCTTCGGTTTTGGCTACGCTTCTTTGGCGGCTTTGTCGTTTGGCGCGCTGATGATTGCGCTGTTGGACGTATCCTCCAATATGGCAATGCAGCCGTTTAAAATGATGGTCGGCGACATGGTCAACGAGGAGCAGAAAAGCTACGCCTACGGCATTCAAAGTTTCTTGGCGAATACGGGCGCGGTTGTGGCGGCGATTCTGCCGTTTGTGTTTGCGTATATCGGTTTGGCGAACACGGCCGAAAAAGGCGTCGTGCCGCAGACCGTGGTCGTAGCATTCTATGTGGGCGCAGCCTTACTGATTATTACCAGTGCGTTCACCATCTTCAAAGTCAAAGAATATGATCCGGAAACCTACGCCCGCTACCACGGCATCGACGTGGCTGCGAATCAAGAAAAAGCCAACTGGTTCGAACTCTTAAAAACCGCACCTAAAGCGTTTTGGACGGTGACTTTAGTGCAATTCTTCTGTTGGTTCGCCTTCCAATATATGTGGACTTACTCGGCAGGCGCGATTGCAGAAAACGTTTGGCAGACAACCGATGCCTCTTCCGTAGGCTACCAAGAAGCAGGCAACTGGTACGGCGTTTTGGCGGCAGTACAATCCATTGCTGCCGTCATATGTTCGTTTATTCTGGCAAAAGTACCGAATAAATACCATAAAGTCGGTTATTTCGGTTGCTTGGCTTTGGGTGCACTCGGTTTCTTCTCTATCTTCTTCATCCACAATCAATACGCACTCATTCTGTCTTATACCTTAATCGGTATCGCATGGGCAGGTATCATTACCTATCCTTTGACGATTGTAACCAATTCCCTCTCAGGCAAACACATGGGTACTTATTTGGGCCTGTTCAACGGCTCTATCTGTATGCCTCAAATCGTCGCCTCCCTGCTGAGCTTTATCCTCTTCCCTATGCTGGGCAGCCATCAGGCAACCATGTTCTTGGTTGCAGGCGCGGTCTTGCTGCTGGGAGCCTTCTCAGTATGTCTGATTAAAGAGACCCACGGCGAATAAACCATCCATACCATCGGCAAAGGCCGTCTGAAACCTTTGCCGAACTTACAATTTTAATAACAGGAGCTTCATAAATGTATACAAGAATCATGGAAATCAGCCCTTGGACGCTGCGTTCGGCAAAACTGGAAAAAGAACACAAACGGCTGCAAGAGAGCCTGACCAGCTTGGGCAACGGCTATATGGGTATGCGCGGCAACTTTGAAGAAACCTATTCCGCCGACAGCCACTTGGGCACCTACATCGCCGGCGTGTGGTTCCCCGACAAAACCCGCGTCGGCTGGTGGAAAAACGGCTATCCCAAATATTTCGGCAAAGCCATCAACGCGCTCAATTTCAGTAAAGTAAAAATCTTTGTCGACGATCAGGAAGTGGACTTGGCGAAAAACGATGTTGCCGACTTCTCCGTCGAACTCGATATGCAGCACGGCGTGTTGCGCCGTTCGTTCACCGTATTCGGCGTGCGTTTCGATGTGTGCAAATTCCCTGTCCGTCGCGCAAAAAAGAGCTGGCGGTCATCCGCTGGGAAGCCGTATCCGTTGACGGCAAAACCCACCAAGTCCGCATCGATTCCATCATCGATGCCGACGTGAAAAACGAAGACTCTAACTACGAAGAAAAATTCTGGCAGGTATTAGACAAAGGCGTTTCAGACGACCGCTCCTACATTGCCACCCAAACCGTCGTTAATCCTTTCGGCGTGGAACAATTCATCGTCAACGCCGAGCAAACCTTCGTCGGCAGCTTCAAAGCCCTCGGCGGCAGCCAAACCGACTGGCAGGTCTCTAATTCTTTCCAAGCCGAAGTCGGCAGCACGCCCGAAACTTTTGAAAAAAACGCGTGATTGTTACCACCAGCCGCGATTATCAGGGCTTGGAAGCAGTGAAAGCCGCCGGCCGCGCCTTGTCGGAAAAAATCGCAGGCGTTGCGTTTGAAACCTTGTTGGATGCACACAAAGCAGGCTGGCTGCACCGTTGGGAAATTGCCGACGTGGTCATCGAAGGCAGCGACGAAGCGCAACAAGGCATCCGCTTCAACCTGTTCCAACTGTTCTCCACCTACTACGGTGAAGACGCGCGCCTGAACATCGGCCCCAAAGGCTTTACCGGCGAAAAATACGGCGGCGCGACCTATTGGGACACCGAAGCCTACGCCGTGCCGCTCTACCTCGCACTGGCTGAACCCGAAGTTACCCGCAACCTGCTGCAATACCGTCGCAACCAACTGCCGCAGGCGCAACACAACGCGCGCGAACAGGGCTTGGCGGGCGCACTCTATCCGATGGTGACGTTTACGGGCATTGAGTGCCACAACGAATGGGAAATTACCTTCGAGGAAATCCACCGCAACGGCGCGATTCCTTACGCCATCTACAACTACACCAACTACACCGGCGACGAAAGCTATCTTGCCAAAGAAGGCTTGGAAGTCTTGGTCGAAGTGTCCCGCTTCTGGGCGGACCGCGTCCACTTCTCCAAACGCAACGGCAAATACATGATTCACGGCGTAACCGGCCCGAACGAATACGAAAACAACATCAACAACAACTGGTACACCAACACCCTCGCCGCATGGGTATTGGACTACACCCGCGAAGCCTTGGCGAAATACCCGCGTCCGGATTTGAACGTGAGTGCCGCCGAATTGGAAAAATGGGCGGACATCAGCGCGAATATGTACCGTCCGCATGACGAAGAACTCGGCGTATTCGTGCAACACGACGGCTTCCTCGACAAAGACATCCGCCCCGTGTCCGCGCTTTCGCCCGATGATTTGCCGCTCAACCAGAAATGGTCGTGGGACAAAATCCTGCGTTCGCCTTTCATCAAACAGGCAGACGTATTGCAAGGCATCTACTTCTTCGGCGACCGTTTCAGCATGGACGAAAAACGCCGCAACTTCGACTTCTACGAACCGATGACCGTGCATGAAAGCTCGTTGTCCCCATGTATCCACTCCATCCTTGCCGCCGAACTGGGCAAAGAAGAAAAAGCCGTGGAAATGTACCAGCGCACCGCCCGCCTGGACTTGGACAACTACAACAACGACACCGAAGACGGCCTGCACATCACCTCCATGACCGGCTCATGGCTCGCCATCGTCCAAGGTTTCGCCCAAATGAAAACCTGGGGCGGCAAACTCAGCTTCGCACCGTTCCTGCCGAGCGCATGGACAGGCTACGCCTTCCATATCAACTACCGAGGCCGTCTGATTAAAGTCGCCGTCGGCAAAGGAAACGTCGTCTTCACCCTGCTCAAAGGCGAGCCGCTCGATTTACAGGTGTACGGAAAAGACATCACGCTCAACGGCAGCCATACCGTTGCCTTGGAAAAATAAGGAGGGCGCAAAATGACTTTTACCGCAGTCCTATTTGACCTCGACGGCGTCATCACCGACACCGCCGAATACCACTACCGCGCATGGAAAAAGCTCGCCGAAGAACTGGGCATCAGCATCGACCGCAAGTTTAACGAGCAGCTCAAAGGCGTGTCACGCGACGATTCGCTCAAACGTATCCTCGCGCACGGCGGCAAAACCGTCAGCGAAGCCGAGTTCGCCGAACTGACCCGCCGCAAAAACGACAACTACGTCGAGATGATTCAGGCAGTCAAACCCGAAGACGTGTACCCCGGCATTTTGCCGCTGCTGGAAGCATTGAGGGCAAACGGTAAAAAAATCGCCCTCGCGTCTGCCAGTAAAAACGGTCCGTTCTTACTGGAACGCATGGGGCTGACCCACTTCTTCGACGCCGTCGCCGACCCTGCAGCCGTCGCGCATTCCAAACCCGCCCCCGACATCTTCCTCGCCGCCGCTGAGGGCGTGGGCGCGGACATCCGCCAATGCATCGGCATTGAAGACGCCGCCGCCGGCGTCGCCGCCATCAAAGCCGCCGGCGCCTTGCCCATCGGCGTGGGCAAAGCTGAAGACTTGGGCAGCGACATCGCGCTGGTGTCCGACACCGCCGACCTGACCTACGCCTACTTGCAAAACGTGTGGGAACAGTCAGGGCAGATAAAAATATTATGAAGTAAAAAGGCCGTCTGAAAAACTGATTTCAGACGGCCTTTTATTCTAAAAGTTTCCAGACGACGTTTGAGGTCTTCTGAAAGTTTGAAACAGTGGTGAGAACGACAGACAACGCGTGCGTGCGTACCGCACACACCCTACACTTCGGTTTTAAAGTTTGTGCCGCCGCAGGTAAGGTGTGTGCACAGCCACGCACGCGGTTGGTGGAGATGCAGGCTACGGCTTGCTTTGTGGATAGGTCATGATGGGAGGGTTCTTTTTAAAATGGATTTCGTTGGATCTTGAACCAACAGGAAGAAAACAGCCTTTTTAAGCTATTATATTTGTTGTTTGGAATGAAACAAAGGTCGTCTGAAAATGGATTCACGGTTTTCAGACGACCTTTTTATTATGTGCCACTTGAGCAAAATGTAGGTTGGGTTGAAAATCCAACACTCTGTGAAATTTAACAGTTTTGTTGGGTCTTGACCCAACCTACGCTTGCTTGTTACGGCTTGTTAATCAGCACATACATCTGCACGGCGGCATACCGCAAGTATCACAATATTCGCTATCGTAATGCATATCACCGCAGTATTCGCAAGAGCCTTGATAACCACGCCAGTTTAAGAGTTTCGGATTGAATACACGATATTTCATGATTATTTCCTCCGTTTCTTATCACCTGATTGTTGGGCAGGTGTTCTATCACTGCCTATATTGTAGCGGTGGTCATGGCTACCATCAGCTTTGTTTTTACCATAACTAATTACGCCATTAACAACCCCCTTAGTGGCGGAACCAAGTAGTTTCTTTAAAAAACTCATTTGTAATTTTACCTTTATTGTTTCTTCAATCATCAAATAGCGAATATAATCCATAAGTTATTGCTCCAACTGCCAATGGAGCAGCGACAATACCGATACCAACTGCCATACTTCCGCCACCGATAGTTGCCAATGTACCTGTTATGGCTGATGCACTCATTGTTGAAGCGGCAGCCCCTATGCCCGCAGCGGTACCTACACCTGAGACACTACCCGCAACTTTTGCATTTTCTTCAGACATAATAACCTTCCAAAACTTGTTATTTTTAACTAAACCGTCATGGCAATAATTCAACCATGATGTAGTTATCTTATACAATTTTTTAAAAATATCAACTATAGTTGACTAATTTCTTCCTATCGTGAATTGTTTAAAAATTCAGTATCTTTCCATACTGAATAAATGGACATAAACAATGAAATACATCCGTACCGTCTGATTTTTGCCCAAAATATGCGGAAGATACGTCGCTTGAAAAGAAATTTCCCAAGAGGCTCTCGCTTTTGAAGCTCAAGTTAGCCGTGCATACATCTGCGAGGGTTGAACGTGGAAACAGAGCTGTTTCTATTGATGTTATGGGGCGGATTGCAGACGCTTTGAATTACCCTTAGAGCATCTCTTATCCAAGAATGCGATAAGCCATGTCGAAGAATAAAAATATTTTTAAACACAGTGCTTTTTAATCATAAAAATGACCAGTCGCACAAATGGCTGGTCGTTTTATTGTTTCATTCACTCCCAAACAACAACCCTTCCTTAATCCCCCTAATCCTATCCCTCAACACAGCCGCCTCTTCAAACTGCAAATCTCTAGCAGCCTGCTGCATGGCTCTTTCAATTTCGCAATTTATTCCAAGGCATCTTCTTCATTGTGAATTTCGCTGACTTTAACCTTGTTCTTACCTTTCAGACGGCCTTTAATATTTCTAATCAACCCAACGTTACCATCTCAATCTGCTCCATACTTCTACCCAAGAAGCGTTCGCCGATAGTGCGGAAGCGCAGTGGGATATCGCTGACGTAGAAGCGGTAATCCGGATTATCGTTTTCTGTATTCAGCAAACCTTCTTGTGCTAAGGCTTTGGCGGTGGCTTCGGCGGTGGTGATGGCGGAATCGACCAAGGTGACGTTTTGTGCTTCGCGGCCGATAAGCGGCTTGAGCAGTGGGAAGTGGGTGCAACCCAACACCAGCGTGTCGATGTCGTCGGCCAAGAGCGGCTTCAAGTATTCGCGTACGGTCAGGCGTGTGACTTCGTGATCGAGCCAGCCCTCTTCTACCAATGGCACAAGCAGGGGCGCGGCTTGTGTGCGCACCAGCGTGTCGTTGTTTTTCGAATGGATGGCGCGCGCGTAGGCATTGCTGTTGACGGTGGTGTTGGTTGCGATAATGCCGATTCGGTTGTTTTTGGTGGTTTGCAAAGCAGCTTCCGCACCGGCGGAAATCACGTCCAATACGGGCATATTGCCTGCTTTTTGACGGATTTTTTGTCCGGCAACGGCGGCAATCGTGTTGCACGCGATGACGAGTGCTTTGACATCGTTTTCCAGCAGGAAATCGACAATCTGCATGGCGAAGGTTTCGATGGTGGCGCGTGATTTGGTGCCGTAGGGGAACGCGTGCGGTATCGCCGAAATAGATGATGTTTTCCATCGGCAGGGCGTTCCATCAGGGGCGCGGACGTTGGTCAAGCCGCCGACGCCGGAATCGAATACGCCGATGGGGCGTTGTTTGCTGGTACTCATGGTTAATTTCTTTCAATATAGAGTTGAGGCCGTCTGAAACCGTTTTTCAGACGGCCCTGAAGGTTAAACATATTCTTTTTTTATCGTTTTTCCATCCCAAGCCTGATGCGAGCAAATCCACAACAGCACGATACCGCACACGGTCGAGCTCAACATCATACCGGCCATCACCAAGGCGGAACCATTATGCAGCCAAGTCGTTGCCATGCCGACCGATGCACCGATAAGGGATTGGAACACGCCTAAAACCGCATTTGCGCTGCCGCCCTCTGCGCTGAAATAGCTCATAAAGCAGGCCTGAGTGTTCGCACCGACCAAGCCTTGCGTACCGACTGAAAAACATCACGCATGGCACCAAAAGCCCACAAAGGCGGCAGAGACAGCGACAACATCAAAACCGTCATCAGCAGATTGGCGGCAAATTGGACAATAATGCCCCATTTGAGGATGTTTTGCGGATGCGTACCGGTTTTCAAACGCCATGCGGTAACGCGGTTAAACGACATCATGGTAATGATATTGAGCGCAAATATCCAAGCATATTGGTTTGGTGAAACATGATACAGGTGTTGGTACACGAACGACGATTCGGTCAAAAAGGCGAACATCGAACCGAAAACTGAAAGCTTGGAAAAACAGATAGCCCATCGCGGCGCGCGTTCTCAAAACGCGTTTAAACCTGCCTGCCACCACGCCGAACACGTCCATGCTGATTTTGCCTTTTTGGTGCGGCTTGGGCAGGAAATACCACATCAAACCCCAAAGCAGCAGCGAATAACAGGCCAGAAAAGCCGAAAAATCATGCGCCAGCCGCCCAAATTCTGCAAGCCTGCACCAATCATCGGTGCCATCAGCGGCACAATCATCAGAATGATGCCGATTAAGGCAAACATCTGCGCGGCTTTGCGTCCGGAATAATAATCGCGCACCATCGCGCCGGAAATCACCACGGTCATCCCGCGCCAAACGCCTGCACGGCACGCAAGTTCAGCAGTTGCTCGACATTATTCACCATCGTCAAACCGATAACGGCGGCAAAGTAAATGCTCAAGCCCACCAAGGCGACAGGTTTGCGGCCTTTAATATCCGAAATCGAACCGCCGACCACCTGACCAAACGCCACGCCAAACATAAAAAGCTCAGGCTTTGCTCGATGCGGTGGATGTCTGAACCCAGCGACTTCGCCATTTCGGGAATCGCAGGCAGATAAGCATCGACAGAAAACGGCATCAGCGCGACCAACATCGCCATCAGCACGGCCATGGTTTTTTTCGCCCAAAGGGGCTTGTTGTGCAGTCATTCCGACTTTCGCTTTCGTAAAAAAATATTCAAAAAAACAAAGAAAAATAACCGCCTTGTCAGACGGTTGCGGATTGGATGGAATTATAGCAGATTTCAACCTTGTCCAATCACTGCAAAAAAACCTTTGCAAAAACTTAAGGCCGTCTGAAACTTTGCTTGGTTGAATCCCCTGCTGCAAACGTTAAAAATGCTTGTTTCTTAAGACAACAAATTGTTTCACATCACGGATTCTAAGGAATAATCATGACTACATTTCAAATTGCGCGTGCCGACGGAAAAACGCTCGAAATCCAAGGCAAAATGGCCAACCGCCACGGCTGATCGCCGGTGCGACCGGTACAGGGTAAAACCGTTACCCTGCGCCGCATGGCGGAAGCCTTCAGCAGCGAAGGCATCCCTGTATTCTTGGTCGATGTCAAAGGCGATTTGTCGGGCATCGCACAAGCCGGTGCCAACAGCGGCAAAGTAGGCGAACGCATCGCCGAGTTTGATTTAGGTGAACAATGGCTGCAAAATTTCCCCGTGCGCTTTTGGGATGTTTACGGCGAAACCGGTATTCCCGTACGCGTAACCGTTTCAGAAATGGGCCCTATGCTTTTGGCCCGCCTGATGAATCTGAACGACACGCAAGAAGGCCTGCTCAACCTCGTGTTCAAAGTTGCCGACGACAGAGGCTGGCACATTCTGGACTTTGAAAAGACCTGCGTAGCATGCTGAAACACGTTTCCGACCACGCTTCGGAATACCGCACGCAATACGGCAACGTTTCTGCCGCCAGTATCGGCGCGATTCAACGCCAACTGCTAACTTTGGAAAACGAAGGCGCAGAAAAATTCTTCGGCGAACCTTCCCTCAACCTGCAAGACTGGATGCAAACCGACAACGGCAAAGGCATCATCAACATCCTTAATTCCGAAAAACTGATGCGCTCGCCGCGTATGTACAGCGCGTTTTTGCTGTGGATGCTGGCGGAGTTGTTTGAAACCCTGCCCGAAGTCGGCGATTTGGACAAACCGAAATTCGTGATGTTCTTCGACGAAGCGCATTTAATGTTCGACAATGCCGCCAATGCGCTGGTCGAACAAATCGAACAAGTCGTGCGCCTGATCCGTTCCAAAGGCGTGGGCGTATATTTTGTTACCCAAAACCCGCTCGACTTGCCCGATACCATTCTCGGCCAACTGGGTAACCGCGTGCAACACGCCCTGCGCGCCTTCACACCGCGCGACCAAAAAGCAGTCAAAGCTGCTGCCGAAACCTTCCGCAGCAATCCGAATATCAAAGTTGCAGAAGTGATTGCCGAACTGGGCGTCGGCGAAGCCCTCGTTTCCTTCCTTGATGAAAAAGGTATGCCCAAGCCGGTAGAACGCGCCCTTATCCTGCCGCCGCAATCTTCCTTAACCCCGCTTGCCGCAGAAGAGCGCAACCGCTTGTTCCAAAACGATGATTTGTATCCGACCTACAAAGACATGGTGGACAACTATTCCGCCTTTGAAGCCTTAGCCGAAGCAGACAGCCAAGCAGCCGCAGAAAAAGAAGCCGCCAATGCTGCCAAAGAGCAGGAAAAAGCACAAAAAGCCGCAGAAAAAGAAGCTGCCAATGCCGATCCTGGCATCCTCGGCGGACTGATCGGCGGTTTGAGCGGCGGACGTAAAAAATCCGGCCAAGGTTTGGGCTACAACGTTGCCGACGCCATCGGCAGCCAAATCAACCGCCAAGTAACCAACGCCATTTCCCGCAGCGTAATGGGCATTATTAAAAATATGTTCAAATAATCAGCCTGCGAAAATAAAAGGCCGTCTGAAAAATCAATTTCAGACGGCCTTTTTATTCATCAATCCAATCAGTTTTTTTCATCGATTGAACCGGAGCCGGGATTCTGCCGCCTCGGTTGACGAACACTTCGCACGAACCTTCTTTTGACCGGCATTACAGGCGCGTAGCCTAACAGGCCACCGAACTCGACGCTGTCGCCGACGGTTTTGCCGGTTACCGGAATAATGCGCACGGCAGTGGTTTTGCTGTTGATCATGCCGATGGCGGCTTCGTCAGCAATGATGCCGGAAATGGTATGAGCAGGCGTATCGCCGGGGACGGCAATCATGTCCAAACCAACGGAGCAGACGGCGGTCATGGCTTCGAGTTTGTCCAGTGTCAGCACACCGGCTTCGGCAGCGGCAATCATGCCTTCATCTTCCGAAACAGGAATAAACGCGCCGCTCAAACCGCCAACCGCGCTGGAAGCCATCATGCCACCTTTTTTCACAGCATCATTCAGCAAGGCCAAAGCCGCTGTCGTGCCGTGCGTACCGCAGACGCTCAAACCCATTTCTTCAAGAATGCGCGCCACCGAGTCGCCGACGGCAGGGGTTGGTGCCAACGACAAGTCGAGAATACCAAACGGGATATTCAGCATTTTTGAGGCTTCGCGGCCGATGAGTTCGCCCACACGGGTAATTTTGAAAGCGGTTTTCTTCACTACTTCCGCAACTTCGGTCAATGTCGTTGCATCTGAATTTTCCAACGCGGCTTTTACAACACCCGGGCCGGATACGCCGACATTGATAACGGCATCCGCTTCGCCCGAACCGTGAAACGCGCCCGCCATAAACGGGTTATCTTCTACTGCATTGCAGAACACGACAATTTTGGCGCAGCCGAAACCTTCGGGCGTGATTTCAGCCGTGCGTTTGATGGTTTCGCCTGCCAGCTTGACCGCATCCATATTGATACCGGCACGCGTGCTGCCGATATTGATGGAGCTGCACACGATATCGGTGGTCTTTCATCGCTTCGGGAATGGAACGGATCAGCACTTCGTCCGAAGGCGACATACCTTTTTGCACCAGCGCAGAAAAGCCGCCGATAAACGACACGCCAATAGCTTTGGCTGCCTTATCCAAAGTTTGCGCCACGCTGACGTAAGAGTCGGCATGGGTGGCCGCGGCGATTTGGGCAATCGGCGTGACGGAAATACGCTGATTCACAATCGGTACGCCGTATTTGGCAGACAGATATTTTTGCCGTAGCGACCAAAGTCTTTGCCGACGGTGGTGATTTTGTTGTAAATATTTTTGGTTCAACACATTGATATCGCTGCTGATGCAGTCGTGCAAATCAATGCCGATGGTAATGGTGCGCACGTCAAAAATTCTGGTCGGCAACCATTTTGACGGTTTCAAGTATCTCATTACTGTGGAAGTTATTCATGGGGTTCGGCTTTTCTTGCAGGTCGTCTGAAAAATATTTTCAGACGACCTTCGATTAGACTTTAAGCTTGACATACATATGCTCTTGCGTGCCTTCAGCAGTTTTTCGCATTTCGTAATCAAACACATCAGAATATTTTTACTAAATCGGTAAATTTCTTACACCCGTAATTACGTGGGTCAAAATCTACCTGCAAGCGTTTTCCAAGTGGCACCGAATGCAGTCATAGCCATCCATTCACTTTCCGCATGTTCGAAAATTTTATGTATAGTCTCTAATGGTAATTTGTTCTCAAGTTGTTCGGCAATTTTTCGGTTGAGCTTGAGCATTTTCGGGAGAGGCTGTTTGAATCTGTTTCTCTGTTGGTTTCTGTGGTTTATCAGTTACTGTTTCTTTTTGTGTGGGTTCAGGCATCAAGTTTTCTACATAGATAAATTGGCTGCACGCATTACGGAAAGCTTCAGGCGTTTGCTTTTTGCCAAAAACCGTAAACTGTTACACCTTTGTTCTTTCAACCGAATAGCTAATGCAGTAAAGTCACTATCACTAGATACCAAAACAAAAACCATCAAAACGGCCAGTATAAAGTAAATCCATCGCATCAATAATCATAAAACCGTCAGTGGCATTTTTACCTGTGGTGTAAGCGAATTGCTGCATAGGGTTTGATAGCATGCTCATTAATGACGGCTTTCCATTTGCCGTTGTCACCAACAAAGTTGCCATAGATGCGTTTTGCCATTGCTTCACCGAATTTAGTTGTTTCTTCTAAAATCGCATCAATGGTTTGCGCTGACGCATTATCAGCATCAATTAAAACTGCCAACCGTGCAGATTTCTCTTCTACATTAAAACTAATTTTATTTTTGACATAATTTTTAGAGTTCCTAAAATCAAATACGGTGCATGGCTTGGAAAAATTTCTTCGTTTTGCATACGGATATCAAGCGCGAGTTTTTTTGCTTTCTTCCGCAAACAAATCCAAAAACCTCTTGACGCGATTTGGTGCATTTTTGAAGTGTCCACCAAAATAATCATGGTAAAAATCGTCCATCAGCTGTTGGCTGATGTTGAGAATATTGATTTGGTTTTCCGCTAAAATTTTTGGAAACGTCGTACACAATGCCCACACGGTCTTTACCGATGACGGTGATGACTGAATTGTTCATAACGCTGTTTCTCCTCATAGGATATTTGAAAAGTGTTGACAATTATACACTCAGGCCGTCTGAAAAACTGTTTCAGACGGCCTGAGTATTCAAATTTCAATTTTAATTATCGCCCTGCTTTCAAAGCCTGCCACAAGCGAACGCTGAGTTTGCTCGCATCGGTTGACTTGGGAGAGACGATGAAGCTTTTTTCCATCAATTCTTTACTTGGGAAAAATCGATTCATCGGATGTGTACTTTTCATCCATCAAATCACGCGCCGGACGGCTGGCCGGAGCATAAGTCACATAGTTGCCGTTTTTTTGGCCGCTGTTTCCGGATTGAGCGTGTGATTGATGTATTTGTGTGCATTGGCCACATTTTGCGCATCACGCGGAATCATCAGCGAATCCACCCAGATACCCACGCCGCTTTTCGGCGCCAATACTTCGACTTCGACGCCGTTTCCTGCTTCTTTGGCACGGGTTTTGGCAATATTGAGGTCGCCGCCGTAGCCTACCGATACGCAAAGATTACCGGCAGCCATATCGTCAATATAGCCGGATGAGGTAAAGCGTTTGATGTCGGGACGCACTTTTTCATCATATCGATAGCTGCTTTGATGTCGTCAGGGTTTTCGCTGTTCGGATCTTTGCCCAAATAATGCAAAGCCAAAGGAATCTGCTCGATGGCACTGTCGAAATAACTGATGCCGCAGGATTTCAGTTTTTGGGTGTATTCAGGGTTAAACACCAAATCCCATTCATTTTCAGGCAGCTTGTCCGTACCCAAAGCCTTTTGAACCTGCTGTTTGTTAATCGCCAGCGTATTGATGCCCCAGAAATAAGGTACGGCATATTCGTTGCCCGGATCGACGGTTTCCATCATTTTCAACAAATCGGGGTCGATATTGGCGTAATCGGGAATTTGCGATTTGTTGATTTTTGATACGCGCCGGCTTTTAATCTGGCGGCCGACATTGGCAATAGAAGGTGCAACCAGGTCATAACCCGACTTGCCGGTCAGCAGCTTGGCTTCCAGCGCTTCGTTGCTGTCGTAGTAATCGTAGCGGACGTTGATATGCGTATTTTTTTCAAACGCAGACAGCGTGGCAGGATCGACATAATCCGACCAGTTGTAGATATTGAGTTTATCCGTTTGAGAGGAAGAGTTTGAGTTTGAGATGCGGAAGATTCTGCGGCGGTTCCTTGTCCGCCGCTACACGCAGTCAAGACGAGGCTCACGATTGCCGCCGCCATCAAAGATTTTTCATGGTTTCAGACCTTTTTGTTCGGGGGTAAAAATATTGCAGCGGTGGCAGATGCCACTACAAAAGGGAAACTGTGGGGGCGGCCGGCATGTGTCCTTTGCCCTTGATTCAGCAAGGTTTGCATTAAACGGCAAAAAGCTTTTTGAATGCAAGACCTTAAAGCAGAAAAAAATTCTCCCTTTTCAGACGGCCTGAAGCTATGGTTTTATTCATAAACAACATTTTTTCAGAAACGGTTTCATGCCGTCTGGAAAAAACTGTGTGCTTATTCAGACGGCCTCAAGATTTGTCAAAACCGCCCAATTTGTGGGAAAATTGCACGATTGAATTTAATGAAGGGCGACCCCGTGTTAGACAGAGAAGGCTATCGCCCCAATGTCGGTATTATCCTGATTAACGAACGTAACGAAGTCTTTTGGGGCAAACGCGTACGCGAACATTCTTGGCAGTTTCCGCAAGGCGGCATCAAGCCGGGCGAAAGCCCTGAGACCGCCATGTACCGCGAGTTGTACGAAGAAGTCGGCCTGCTGCCGCAACACATCAAAATCGTTGGCCGTACGCGCGACTGGTTGCGTTATGACGTTCCCAGTCACTGGGTGCGCCGCGAATGGCGCGGTTCGTATCGCGGACAAAAACAGATTTGGTATCTTTTGCGTTTGGTCGGCCGCGACAGCGACGTCAACCTCCGCGCCTGCCATCATCCTGAATTTGACGGCTGGCGCTGGCACCAATACTGGGCGCCGGTTGACGAAGTCATCGATTTCAAGCGCGGCGTGTATTTGGACGCATTGACCGAACTCTCCCGTTTCTTGCGCGGCATAGAAAGCTATGAAGACTTTATCCGTCGCAATCCAATAGAAAACCTATAATCCAAACGCTTTCAGGCCGTCTGAAAGCGTTGTTTTTCATCTTTTCAGACGGCCTTTACATTATTCCTATGGCTAAAAACAATCAATACAGCGAATCCAGCATTACCGTCCTCAAAGGCTTGGAGCCGGTCAAAGAACGTCCCGGTATGTACACCCGTACCGACAGCCCGACCCATATCTGTCAGGAAGTGATTGATAACGCGGCGGACGAGGCATTGGGCGGTTTCGCGACTGCAATCGACGTGCAAATTCATGAAGACGGTTCGCTTTCCGTCCGTGATAACGGTCGCGGTATTCCCGTCGGCCTGCACCCTGAAGAAGGCGTACCCGTAGTCGAACTCGTGTTTACCCGTCTGCACGCAGGCGGCAAGTTCAATAAAAAAGACGGCGGCAGCGCGTATGCCTTTTCAGGCGGCCTGCACGGCGTCGGCGTATCTGTTACCAATGCCCTTTCCACCCGCCTTGAAGTAACAGTCAAACGCGAAGGTAAAGTCCACCGCATCGTCTTTTCCGGTGGCGACGTCATCGAGCCTTTGACAGAAGTGGGCAAATGCGCCGTCAAAGACAGCGGTACCGAAGTGCGCGTGTGGCCGGACGGCAAATATTTTGAAAGCCCAAATTACAGCATTCCCGAACTCGAACGCCTGCTGCGCGCCAAAGCCGTATTGCTGCCCGGCGTGCGTTTCCCTGACCCGTCCGGTCAAAGGCGAGGATGAAGCGCACACCCAAACTTGGCACTATCCGGACGGCCTGAAAAGCTATCTGACCGACCTGATTGCCGACGCACAAGAAGCCGTACCTATCTTCTCCTGCGAAAAAACTACATTTCAGACGGCCACAACGGCGATTTCAGCATCGGCGAAGGCGCCGCCTTTGCCCTGACTTGGCTGGAAGAAGGCTCATGCGCCAACGAAAGCTATGTCAACCTGATTCCCACCCTCTGGGCGGTACTCATGAAGCAGGCTTGAAACAAGCCGTGTTCAACGCCGTAAACAACTTCATCAATCTACACAACCTCTTGCCGCGCGGCGTGAAAGTGCAAAAGCGACGACGTGTTCAGCAAAAACCGCCTTCGTCCTCTCTGCCCGCGTCCTCGACCCGCAGTTCCAAGGTCAAACCAAAGACAAAGCTAACCAACCGCGACGCGCTGAAACTTGTTGCCGCCGTATCGGGCGACCCTTTGGAATTGTGGCTGAACCAAAACGTAGACTTCGGCAAAAATCGCCGAACTCGCCATCCGTCAGGCACAGGCGCGGATGCGTTCGGTTAAAAAAATCGAAAAGAAAAAAAGGCAGCGGCGTCGCCGTCCTGCCCGGCAAACTGACCGACTGCGAAAGCGAAGACATCCGCGAAAACGAACTCTTCCTCGTCGAAGGCGATTCCGCCGGCGGCTCCGCCAAACTTGCCCGCGATAAAGCCACACAAGCCATCCTGCCCCTGCGCGGCAAAGTGCTCAACAGCTTTGAAGTCCACCCCGACCAACTCTTCGGCAACGCCGAAATCCATGATATTTCCGTTGCCATCGGCGTTGATCCGCATGGAATCAATGATAATCCCGACTTAAGCGGCCTGCGCTACGGCAAAATCGCCATCCTGTCCGATGCCGACGTGGACGGCTCGCATATTCAAGTTTTGCTGTTGACCCTGTTCTACCGCCACTTCCCCAAACTGGTTGCCGACGGACACATCTACGTCGCCCAGCCGCCGCTGTTCCGCGTCGATGTCAACGCACAAGGTAAGAGCAAACCTGCCCGCAAATTCTACGCCCTCGACCAAAACGAACTCGACAGCATTTTAGAGCGACTGCAAAAAGAAGGCGTTAAAGAAACTGCTTATTCTATCAGCCGTTTCAAAGGCTTGGGCGAGATGAACCCTGATCAGCTCAAAGACACCACCATGCACCCCTGACACCCGCCGTCTGTTGCAGGTGCAAATCCCAGAAGGTGCAGATGACGAAACACGCGATATCTTCGTCAAACTGATGGGCAAAGGCGAAGCCGCCGCCCGCCGCGCATGGATGGAAAAAGAAGGCGATACGGCAGAATTGGATATTTAATCCATTGTTTCAATAGACTAAAGGCCGTCTGAAACTTTAAAAGTTTCAGACGGCCTTTTTCGAAATCATCAGAAATTAAGATTAAACAGTATTTCAATACCCTGTTACTTACCTGTTTCTATTTTTCGCAGCTTAATAGTGTCTTTAAGACAAAATAAAAAAAGCACTGATATAATCAGTGCTTTTTAAATAATGGCGCGGCGGACGGGGCTCGAACCCGCGACCCCCGGCGTGACAGGCCGGTACTCTAACCAACTGAGCTACCACCGCGCATCCACTGTCAAAGACAATGAAAGGAAACTTGGTGGGTGATGACGGAGTCGAACCGCCGACATTCTGCTTGTAAGGCAGACGCTCTACCAACTGAGCTAATCACCCGATAAGCCGACATTAAATCAAAAAATCAGGCTACGCGCAAGGTTTTTATTTAAATAAAAATATATCCCATTGAAAGAATATAGAATATTTTATTTAACCGCAAAAATTACCGATATACCGTTCTATCAATCGAAAATCAAATGCCCCAATTTATCCGCTTTAGTATGCAGATAACGTTCATTTTCCACATTTTCGCCGACATGTAATGCAATCCGTTCAACCACATTAATGCCGGAATCTTTCAACGTTTGGATTTTTTCAGGATTATTGGTCAACAACCTGACCTCCCGAATATGCAGATAATCATAAATCTGCTTGGCTAAAGTGAAGTCGCGCGCATCAACAGGAAGGCCGAGCGCTACATTGGCTTCAACCGTATCCAAGCCCTGATCTTGCAGACGATAAGCACGGATTTTGTTTATCAAACCAATGCCCCTGCCTTCTTGGCGCAAATATACGATAACGCCACGCCCTTCTTTCTGAACAACCTGCATCGCCGCTTGAAGCTGAGGGCCGCAATCACATTTCACCGAAAATAAAGCATCGCCGGTCAAGCACTCGGAATGGATACGCGACAACACAGGCAGGCCGTCTGAAACATCGCCCATCGTCAATGCGACATGTTCCTGACCGCCCTCTTCTTCAAAGCCGTGCATGGTAAACTCGCCCCATTCCGTAGGCAAACGGCATGACGCAACAAACTTCAAGGCATTACTCATTTTCCGCTTCCTCTTTTTCAGCCACGCCCAACAGATTTTTTTCAAAGAATCCGACAGAGCCAAGGCAAGGGCAATCCAGGCCACCAACACTTCGTCAGGCGCACCGTCTTTGACATCAAACTCGGCATGCACCACACCCAAAACCGCACCGCTGGGCATACAGACAGGAACAGAAATCTGACTCAAGCCGGGATGATTGCGTTCGTCCGACAGCTCACCAATTTCCTGCCAATACGCCACATTCTGACAAACATTCATCCAACCGCTTTGCGCCGTACGCACAGCCAAAAAAGCCCGTCCGGCCTGCTCATCGATTGGAATCACATTTTCCAACGGCACGCCCCAACGGCTCAGTCGAACCAGCGACAACGCGCCATCTTTCGGAAACGCTGTATAAACTGCTGCGCTTTTCAAATGCTCAGTGCGCTCGGCAACCGAATCCAAAGCCATAAAAAAATCTGTTTCAGCAACAATTCATGTTCGGCATCAACATAATCCGCTAACTGCCAACCGTCTTCAGACGGCCACAAAATCGAACGCTCAACCGAAGCATTGCCCATTTTAATCACAGCCTGGGCAGTCAAATAAGCAACATGTATCTCATCCGCAGGCAATTTCAAACCTTGCGTCTGCAAAAAAATCTTTAATCAATAAAGCAGGCATCTGCCCTTCCTCACCAATAGTAAAGTTGAGGCCGTCTGAAAACAAACCCTGCTTTCAGACGGCCGGAATAAACCATTATATAAGGGATAAACCGAAAAATTCAAGCAAACAAGACTTTGCGCTCCCATTAATCTTGTAGTATAATCCACGGTTCAAATTAGTGCGGACGTGGCGAAATTGGTAGACGCACCAGATTTAGGTTCTGGCGCCGAGAGGTGTGAGAGTTCGAGTCTCCGTCCGCACCACACTCAAAAATGAGCAGCTTTCGGGCTGCTTTTTACATCTATTCCACTATATACCCTATTCAAAAATCAAAACTGCTTTTAATTTTTGACCTTTTGCAAAAAGGGGTTTATTTGGGGGTATAACAGACGTTTCCATTTTATCTTTCAGACTGCCTATCATTTATGTTGAATCCATCGCAAAAACTTGTCGAATTGGTCCGTATCCTTGAAGAACGTGCCTATATTTTTTTCCGGGAGATCCTGTGCAGGCGACGGAAGCGTTGCGACATATTGATGGCGGCAATGAGGAAAAAAACTGATACGCCGCGCTCAAATTATTGACCGCGACCAGCATTTGAAATATGTGTTGCAACAAGTGGAGACAGGCTCGTTTTGGCTTTGGATTGCTGCGGCGACGTTGTTGTTTACGGTCGGTTTTTCCAGTACTTATCTTTTGATGGACAATCAGGGGCTGAACTTTTTTCTGGTATTGGCCGGGATTTTGGGCATGAATACAGTCATGCTGCTGGTGTGGCTGGCGACTTTATTCCTGCGTTTGAAAAATATGCACTTTATCAGCAGTCCGACAACTTGGTTCCGAGGTAAAGACCCGGTCAATCAGGCAATTTTGCGGCTTTATGTGGATGAATGGCGCAAACCGCAAACGCGTTGGCTGATTGGTGCAACTTCACACGGCCTGTGGCTTTGCACGCTGTCGGGAATGTTGGTTTCTGTTTTGCTGCTGCTTTTGGTGCGTCAATATACGTTCAACTGGGAAAGTACGCTTTTAAGCAATACGGCATTGGTGAAAACGGTTGAGGCTTTGTCATGGTTGCCGGAACATTTGGGCTTTCCTGTTCCCGACAGTCAGGCCGTAATTGCAGGCCGTCTAAACAATCATATCGAAGATGCACACGCTTGGGCAGGCTTACTCATCGGCAGCATTATCTGCTATGGCATTCTGCCGCGCTTGCTTGCTTGGCTGGCTTGCAAGATTACTTTAAAAACCCTGCGCGAATGTTTGGATTTGAATCAGCCCTACTATCAAAACATCCTTCGCACATGGCAAACGAAGATTGTTGATGCCGATGATTTTCAGGAAAACATCGTTCCCGTTTCATCTAAAATTACGCTGAATAATGCGCCTAAATGGGCTGTTACACTGGAAACGGAATGGCCTGATCCGCTTTTGGTTTTTCCGGCGTTTTTGGCGCAAGAATGGATAGACAAAGGCGTGGCTGCCGGCAGAAAAAGATTTGGAACAATTGAAGCCGAATTGAAACAAACTCCGGCGCAACTTCTCATCGGCGTACGCACGCAAACTGTTCCCGATCGCGGCATTTTGCGTCAAATCAGCCGCTTGGCTGAAGCTACGGACGGCGGCGTTATCATTCAACTTTTGAATCAAGACAGTTTCTCTGAAGATTTGGATACCAAACTGGATTATTGGCGCGATGCGCTGGCAGAAAGAAACATTGCCTGGCTGGAACCGACCCGTTTGGCACAAGAAAAAAACGGCAAAGCGCTATTTGACAGATAAACCGAAGGCCGTCTGAAAAGTTTTCAGACGACCTTTTATCGCAACTTGGAAGCTTGTTTTTTTAATATTGTCTTGCTGTCTTGATGATATAACCAATTTAAATTTAATCATTTCTTGACTATCCGTTATGTTTTTCATTTTTAATATAACTTAAAAAAATAATTTCAAAAAACTACTACATACTTGCACTGTCAATACAACAGCAAACGGATGAAAACGCTTGCTATTTTTTTCACCCCATTTTTTTCATTTTGGAGTGCTAATATGCAAACACTAAACATGGATGATTTACAACAAGTTTCCGGCGGTTTTAATTTCAGTCGAAGCGCGGTTTCAGGAGCCAGCCGCTGGGTTGGTGCCGGAGCAGGTGCTTTTGCCGGCGGCTTTACCGGAATGGCGTTAGGCGCGATTGCGGGACCGGGCGGTATGGCTGCCGGTGGTGCTATCGGAGCCAACGTAGGTAGAGTTTTAGGAGGCAGATTAGGTTCGTTTGTCGCCAGAAGATCGTTTGGCTATTAAATCATTGCCGATCAAACTCCGTATCCCGAAAATATTTACGGGATACGGATTCTTTATCAACAATACTGAAGGATAACGGCATGAAAAATTTTTGGGAAAATTATAAGAAAAACTTGCAGTTGCTCGCAACTTTTGCCAAAAAATATTGGAAGGTCCTACTGGTCATCAGCTTCGCTGTAAACTTTATTGTCATCGGGGTGAACACTATCTTGAGTCTCTATGTGATCAATCCGAAATATTTTTTAGGGGAAGAATATTTCCTTTCAGAAATTATCGAAAGCCTCGTCGCAGTAAGCTTGATGATATGGACATTCCTGAAATATATTCAGTACAAACAGAAAGATGCTTCTTCGAAAGATTCTTCTTCAAATTAAATACGGAACAATCCCAAACTTTATAAGAAGGATAAGGGCATGAAAAATTTTTGGGAAAAATTATAAGAAAAACCTGAAGTTGCTCGCAAGTTTCAGCAAACAATACTGGAAGGCATTGCTGATTATGTGCTTTTGCGGCCAGCTTTTACTGTTTTCCTTGCGAACTTGATTTTAAGCCTTATCATCAATCCGAAGTATTTCTTTGAGTAGACCGTTTTCTTCCCGACTGGGTCGAAGTGTTAATTATGTGTACCCTGGTTGAACTGATGTTCTTGAAATACATAAAATCCAAAAAGAAAAAAATCGCTTCCAGAATAGGTACAAACAGATTAGCCCAACCTTGTCTTTTTCAATGGGTTATATCTTTTTTTCCCTGTCTGTCAAGATTTCTAAAACCAAGGTCGTCTGAAAAGCTTTCAGATGACCTTTTTACTATGAATAATTCAAATAAAAAGCGCGAACCTTTCGATTCGCGCTTTTTTTCAGACGGCATCAATTATTTTTTTGTCGTCTTTTACTTCTTCAAAGTCGGCATCTACGATGTCGTCGTCTTTCTTAGCGGAAGACTCGGCTTGTGCGCCCTCGCCTGCTTTTTCGGGCTTCGGCTTGCGCTTGAGCGTAAACCATTTCACCCAATTTTTGGCTGGCTGCACCCAAAGCTTCGGCTTTGGCATCGATAGCAGCTTTGTCGTCGCCTTTAACCGCTTCTTCAGCTTCTTTCAACGCAGCTTCGATTTTTTCTTTCTCAGCAGCGTCGAGTTTATCGCCGTAGTCAGTCAGAGATTTTTTCACAGAGTGAATCAGGGCTTCAGCTTGGTTGCGGGAAGCGACCAATTCAGTCAGTTTTTTATCTTCTTCAGCGTTGGCTTCGGCATCTTTCACCATGCGTTCGATTTCTTCTTCGCTCAAACCTGAAGAACCTTGGATGGTAATGTTGGCCGCTTTGCCGGTGCCTTTGTCTTTGGCAGAAACGTGCAAGATACCGTTGGCGTCGATGTCGAAAGTAACTTCAATTTGCGGCATACCGCGTGGTGCAGGTGCGATGTCGCCCAAGTTGAACTGACCCAAAGATTTGTTGGCAGAAGCGCGTTCGCGTTCGCCTTGCAGTACGTGGATGGTTACTGCGCTTTGGTTGTCTTCGGCAGTTGAGAACACTTGAGACGCTTTAGTCGGAATAGTAGTGTTCTTTTGAATCAGCTTGGTCATCACGCCGCCCATGGTTTCGATACCCAAAGACAGAGGCGTTACGTCCAGCAGCAATACGTCGCTACGGCCGCCGCTCAATACTTCGCCTTGAATCGCTGCACCTACGGCAACAGCTTCGTCAGGGTTCACGTCTTTGCGAGGCTCTTTACCGAAGAAGGCTTTAACGGCTTCTTGTACTTTCGGCATACGGCTTTGACCACCGACCAAAATCACGTCGTCGATTTCGCTGGCATTCAGGCCGGCATCTTTCAATGCGACTTTACAAGGCTCGATAGAACGTTGAATCAAATCTTCAACCAGGCTTTCAAATTTGGCACGGGTAATTTTCATGGCCAAGTGTTTAGGGCCGGTTGCGTCCATAGTGATGTATGGCAGGTTGATTTCAGTTTGCTGACCGCTGGACAATTCGATTTTGGCTTTTTCAGCAGCTTCTTTCAGACGTTGCAGAGCCATTACGTCTTGTTTCAAATCAATGCCTTGTTCTTTTTTTGAACTCGTCAATGATGTAGTCGATCAAGCGTTGGTCGAAGTCTTCACCGCCCAAGAAGGTATCGCCGTTGGTAGCCAATACTTCGAATTGTTTGTCGCCGTCGAGGTTGGCGATTTCGATGATGGAAATATCGAAAGTACCGCCACCCAAGTCATATACGGCTACTTTGCGGTCTTTGTTGTCGCCTTTGTCCATACCGAATGCCAAAGCGGCAGCGGTTGGTTCGTTGATGATACGTTTTACTTCCAAACCTGCGATACGGCCTGCGTCTTTAGTCGCTTGACGTTGGCTGTCGTTGAAGTAGGCAGGAACGGTAATCACTGCTTCGGTGACTTTCTCACCCAAGTAAGCTTCAGCGGCTTCTTTCATTTTACGCAAAACTTCTGCGGAAATTTGAGGAGGAGACAGTTCTTTACCTTGCGCTTTCACCCATGCGTCGCCGTTGCTGGCTTTGATGATTTCGAAAGGCATAGATTCGATGTCGCGTTGAACTTCTTTGTCTTCAAATTTGTGGCCGATCAAACGTTTGGCGGCGTAAATAGTGTTTTTAGCGTTGGTTACCGCTTGGCGTTTTGCAGGCGCGCCGACGAGGATTTCGCCACCGTCCAAATAAGCGATAACGGAAGGAGTAGTGCGTGCACCTTCTGCATTTTTCGATCACTTTGGTTTGACCGTTTTTCAGAAATGGCCAAACAAGAGTTGGTTGTACCCTAAGTCAATACCGATTACTTTTTGCCATATTATGTTGCTCCTAATAAATAAACTTTTCTAAATTAATAATCCTGTGGAACATTTCGTTCCGATGGCTTGTAAATAAGGTTGCTTCATTTTTTTCAAGGCTTAATTTGAATTTTTTTAAATTAAATTCAAGTACTTGATTTATTTATCCACAAGCCGTTTATTCTTTTTTTCAGACGGCTGGCTTTAATTTTTCCGATTCCGGTTTATCGGAATGATTTTCCAATAGCGGAACATCAGGGATTTGAAACCGGATAAGGCCGTCTGAAGATCTTTATGCTTGATAAACTTTATCAAGCGGTGCCTTCAATCTTCTTTTTTCGCCACAACAACCATCGCAGGACGCAGTACGCGATCGGATAATGTAGCCTTTTTTTCATCACGCTGACGATGGTATTCGGCTCTTGCTCGCTGACGACCGCCTGCATCGCTTGATGTTGGTGCGGATCAAGTTTGTCGCCCGGTTGCGGGTTGATTTCTTTAATATGTGTGGCATCAAATGCTTTTTGCAGCTCGTTCAAAGTCATTTGCACGCCCATTTTCAGCGCATCGAAATTACCGCTTTGATCCAGCAGCGCCATTTCGAGATAGTCTTTGACAGGCAGCATTTCGGCTGCAAAATTTTTGTCCGGCAAATTTATGGGTATCGGCGATTTCTGCTGATGGCGGCGGCGCAGGTTTTGCTCATTTGCCAAAACCGCGCAGCTCGCTGTCTTTGAGCTGACCTTCCAACTCGGCGATACGCGCCTGCAGATCTTCGTAAGTCGGCTCGGCTACTGGCTGGTTCGGTTTCAACGGCTTTCAGCAGTTTCTACGGCTGCCGCTTCTTCGGCTTCGTGTTTGATGTTGTTCGTTACGATCCGTCATTTCTGACATCCTTTTAGCGTGTTGAGTATTCGATAACCCATATATAAGGCCGTCTGAAAAAAACTTCAAGCATTTGAACGTCGATTATCAAATGCCTTGTTAAAAAGACGTTGGAAAAACGGTAAGATAGCCATCTGATTTGTATTCTTCAGACGGCCTCAAACATGAAAAAAAGACCATTTGAATTCAACCGATTTTTAATCTGTGGCACACCATCCGCGAAGAAACCGAAGCCGCAGCCGCGACCGAACCGATGCTGGCGAGCTTCCCTGCATCAAACCGTATTGCGCCACGATTCGCTCGATTCGGTACTTGGCTCACCATCTTTCCAGCAAAGCTCGGCAGTCCGATTATGGACGTGCGTGCGCTGTTTGAAATCTATCAGCAGGCTTTTGAGCGTGGACACCCGCATCAGCAAATGTGTCGAGGCCGACTTGAAAGCCATTTACGAGCGCGACCCGGCTTGTGATGAATATTCGCTGCCGCTGTTGTATTTCAAAGGCTTTCCACGCCGTACAGGCACATCGCATCAACCACTGGCTTTATCAAAACGGCCGCAAAACGCTGGCGTATTTCCTGCAAAACCGCATGTCGGAAGTATTCGGTGTCGATATCCACCCTGCCGCCCGTTTCGGTCACGGCCTGATGCTCGACCATGCCACCGGTTTTGTGGCCGGCGAAACCGCCGTCTTGGGCAACAATATTTCCATCCTCCACGGCGTAACGCTGGGCGGTTCGGGCAAAGAAAGCGGCGACCGCCACCCGAAAATCGGCAATGGCGTGATGATTGGTGCGAATGCTTCGATTTTGGGCAACATCCGCATCGGCAAAAATGCCAAAATCGGCGCAGGCAGCGTGGTGGTTGCCGACGTACCGTCTTCGATTACCGTTGTCGGCGTGCCGGCCAAACCGGTTGGCCGCTCTTCCAAAAACCCCGTCTGCCGATATGGATCAAAGCATTCAATTATCGACTACGGATTTTGTAATTTAAGCAATCTGCCATTTTAAAGGCCGTCTGAAAGATTTGTTCTTTCAGACGGCCTTTTTCTATTTAAATCTTGGTGTTAACCGCGTTTACGTAAGGCTTCCAAATGCGTTTTAACCTGCTTGACTTTCTCTTCGGTAAACAGGTTGGCAATGTTTTTCCAAATGCTGTGATAACCATAAGGCCCGTGTTGCATTTCGGCTTTTGCCTCTTCCACCGACCAGCCTTGATAAATGATGCGGTACATTCCGGCAATCAAACCGGTACGGTCCGCGCCGTGATAACAATGGATAAGCACCGCGCCGTTTTGCTGTTGTTTTTTTCAATTAAAGTATAGGATTTCCGCAATCTCTTTCGGCTTAATGCTCCATGACAGCAACGGACGGTTTAGCAAGGTCAAACCATACGCTTTCAAATGGTCGTCATCGTTGCGGTCGAAAAAAAGCGCAGGTTGATCACGCTTTGAATGCCCAGTTTGACGATGGCTTCGCCATCTTCGGCAACAGGGCTGCTCGCTGCGGTAAAGCTTGTCGTCGATGCGATAAAGGTTTGCATCGTGTTTGACGGGCGTTGCCCAACGCTCGGGACTGAAACGGCTTTGCTGCCATTATCCGGCGGCGCGGCTGAGCAAGCAACGGGCAAGCCGGAAGCGAGAAGACACAATAGAAAGACGGCGCATAAAAATTCCTGTATGAAAATCAATTGGAAAATCAAAATATCGATAAGATTTCTATCAAAAACCCGTTCGGATATTCTATCCGTGCAAACCGCGTTACAATAAAAGCCTCTTTTTTTCAGACGGCCTTTCATCATGACCCTGCCTTGCTTGGAACACCACGCCTTCACTTGCTACCCTTTACCGCGCGATCGAACAACATCCCGCACCGCTTTATTTTATTGTCTGCCTGCCTGAAAACCGTATTCCTGATTTTCCGCTGTCAAATCATCCCTCCGAGTTTGAAGGCCGTCTGAACAACCGTCTCGCTCAAGCCATGAAATGTCTTCAGTTCAACAGTGTTAATGTTTTAGAAAACCTATTGCCTGATGTGCATCTCTGGCTGGTGCCGCCACACCGCGCCGACCGCTTACACGAACATTTCCATCATATCGAATGGCAAACCGAAGCCATACCCCAATCCGCCCCTACTCCCCTAAAACCTTGGTTCAGACGGCCCGAACATCAAGCCGTGCCCGAACACGTCCTGATCATCGGCGCAGGCATTGCCGGTGCAGCGACCGCGCGCAAACTGGCGGAGCACGGCGTACGCGTTACGGTTTTGGAGGCAGGCAAAGCAGCGCAGGCAGGCAGCGGCAACCGCCAAGGCTTGCTCTACGCCAAAATATCGCCACACGATACCGAACAAACCGAGCTGCTGCTGACAGGCTACGGCTACACGCGCCGATTGTTGGAAGACTTGCTGCCCGACTCCGACGTATGGGGCGGCGACGGCGTATTGCATTTGAATTTTGACGACAGCGAACGCAAACGCAATCAGGCCTTGGGTTTGCAACACCAGCATAAACACCTCTACCGCAGCGTATCTGCCGAAGAGGCTGCGTCCATCGCAGGCATAGACGTATTTTCAGACGGCCTTTACTGGCCGCAAGGCGTATGGCTGAATCCGCCCGCCGTCGTGCATGCCTTATTGAATCATCCGCTGATTGAGTTGCACGAACACTCGCCGCTGACCGCCGTATCGCATGACGGCACACAATGGACGGCACACACGCCGGACGCGCATTTCAATGCCAGCCATATCGTTTACTGTATGGGCGCACACAGCCCGACTGCCGCCGACACCAATGTCTCCGCCCCTGCCTTTCCGCCAAATCCGCGGACAAACCGGCGTTGTGTCCGCCAGCCCGTTTTCACAAAAGCTGCGTTGCGCCATTTCCGGCGAAAGCTACATCAGCCCGAGCTGGCAAGGCCGCCACTGCTACGGCGCGACATTTATCCTCAACAGCAACGATGAAACTTGGTATCCAAACGAAGAAACCGAAAACCGCTCCGCCCTGCAACAGCTCAATCCGCCATTGGCACAATCCCTGTTTGAGCAAAATTCGTGTTCAGACGGCCTTCAAGACACACAAGGCCATGCCGCCCTGCGTTGCGACAGCCTCGACCACTTGCCCGTTGTCGGCGCACTCGGCGACATCGCCGCCATGCAGTCTGCCTACGCCAAGCTGGCATTGGACAAAAACTACCGCCTCGACAATATCCCCTGCCCTTACCTGCCCAATGCCTACATCAATACGGCACACGGTACGCGAGGCCTGGCGACAGCCCCCATCTGCGCCGCCGCCATTGCGGCCGAAATACTCGGTTTGCCGCATCCGCTATCGCAAAGGCTGAGAACCGCGCTGCACCCCAACCGCGCCATCATCCGCGCGATTGTTCGGCAGCAGCCGTTGTTATCCGTTTAAAGATTTCGTTTTAAATAAAAAAGGCCGTCTGAAAGTCATCAAAACTTTCAGACGGCCTTTAGCTATCCGTTAACTGCTTAGAATTTCCATTCCAGCGATACAGCGTAGTTGCGGCCTGGGGCGAGGTAGCGGTCTAAGCCTTTGCCATCGCGGTCAACCCCGTTGGTGGTGCTGTAGCTGTACCAACCTTCCTTTCTGTTCTAATTACCTTAGAACTTAGCTTCAAGTGTAAAGTTGTAACTTCTTCCTGGTGAAGAGAAACGCTCTATACCTGCATGTGTCTTATTATCAACACGATTAACTGTACCAAATTCGCGGATGCTGCGCAGCGATTCCCAAGTATAGTATTTTTTGTTGCCGATGTTGTACGCACCGGCGCGCAGGGTGAAGTATTTGCCCAAGTTGACGTAGCCTGTCAGGTCGAAAAAGCGTATAGGCTTTTGCTGTGCTTGGCAAATGGCCATGGGTTGTTCAAATCATCACTGCTGTGAACGGTGTCAGACGGTTTTTTAGCTGCGGTGTGTGTCAGGTACGCATTGATACCCCAGCGTTTGGAGGGAGCATCGTAGCCCAAATTGTAAACGGCAGACCACGGGGAAAGGGCGTTAATCGGGGTTTCCTGTCCGTTGGTTTGTTTGGCTTTGCCTTTGATGTAGCTGACATTAACACCTGCGTGCGTGCCTTGCGGCAAACCGATGCTGTCAAGGTTCCATGTGCCGTTAAATTCCAAACCTTTCACCCATGCGGAGGAACGGTTTTGGTTTTGCCAAACGGGTGAGCTGACCAATGCGGTACCGTCGGAAATCGGTGCATAATTAGGGCTGTTGGGGTTGTCTGAGGACACGCCCATGTAGGTCAGTTCGATAAAGTTGCGGTAGCGGGTTTGGAAGCCGGAGAGTTTAAAGTTTCCGGCTTTGCCACTGCCGGCAAGTCCCAGCTCGAAGTTTTTGGCGGTTTCTGCCTTAAGGTTAGGGTTTGCTTTAAGGTAGAAGTCAGGATGCGGGAACAATAGCCAGGTTTCGTCCGAAGTCGGCGCGCGGAAGCCTGTACTGTATTTCGCCAGAAGATTCAACTGTGGAGTAAATTTCCAGTCTAATCCTAAGCCGTAGCTGAAACCGCTGTGTTTACGCTCGCTGCCAAGATAGGGGATTTGACCGCGAATGGCAGGGGGTATAGTTGGGGTTGTCCTTGGCTTTGCTGCTGCTGTTGTCGTAGCGAAGCCCGGCATTGAGGCGGTATTGGCTGCTGTCGCCGAATTGGAAGGTGTTGTTCCAGTAGGCAAAACGGTTTTTGGACGAGCTTTCGACCAGCATAGTCAATTCTTGGTTGTTGGACGTTTGGTATTTCGGGTCATATAGGCGTACCCAATAGCTATGGTCGCTATTACCGTTATCGTTTTTGGAGCCACCTAATCCGTATTGCATTGCCCATACCGATTTGGAGAAGTCGATTTGTTTTTCGGCATCGGCACCGAATTGGGTATTTTTTTGACGGATGTTGCGAAACATATGGTACACGTCGCTGTTGACACCGTTACGACTATAATCCGTCGGCAAAGTCCCAGGTCCAAGTGCTCATGTCGATGGTTTGACGGTCGTAACGTAGGTTGAGGCTGTCCCATGGACCTTTGTCAAGTTGGTTTTTGTATTCGAAACCGATGCGTTTGCGGTAGGAAATATCTTGACGGGAACGGGTGTCGCCCAGTGCGTCGCCTTTCCAGTCTGCCGCCCACATATTGGACAATTCAATCGTCGTGCGGTCGGTGCGTGAATCTTCGTAAATCCAGCCGATACGGTTTTTTTGATCGTTGAAGTTGTAACCCAGTTTGAACAGGGTGCTTTATGTTTTCCCAGTCTTGAGGGTCAGGTTTGCTGCGCGCTACACCGCGGCTGCCGTAGTTGGTCATACCAGCATTCGGACTCCAGCTTTGTTTGTTGTCAGTGATGACGGTATCGGCAGCGTCGCTGTTGTTTTTTTGGTTTCTTTACCGAAACGGCGGGTGTAGACCATCAATGCGTCCAGACCCAACCAGGTTCCCTGCGGCGGTTATGCTGCTGAATTTTTGGCTGTTGCGTCCGATATAGCCGCCTTTAATGCCTAAGTGGTAGGGTTTTTTTCTTCGAAACATAGTCGCTTGCGGATTTGGTTTTATAGTTGACGGCACCGCCCAATGCGCCGCTGCCGGATTTGAGCGAGTCCGCGCCTTTGGTCATGGGTTACTTCCGAAAAGTTTTCGGGTTCGGAAGTGTTGCGGTTTGCATTGAAGTTGCCGTATGCACCGAACAACTCTTGAAACGCTTCAGACGACCTGCTTTCTGCTTGTGCCAGTCCGTCCACGTTGATGGCAACGCGGTCTTTATCGACACCGCGTATGGTAAAACCGTTGGAACCTGAGCGTCCGCCTTCAACGACGCTGATGCCCTGGATCGTAACGCACCAAGTCGCTTTCATCGGAGACCATTTGTTTATCCAAAAGCCTGACGGCGGATTTTCTTCACCGAGTTTTTTTGTACTTTGCGGCCGCCAATGACTTTGACTTCATTCAACTCCTGATAAGCTTGAGGAATAGGATCGGCCGCTAAGGCAGGGAAAGTTTGGCTGACAATAGCTGCCAGCAGTACAGGTTTAAAAATGGAAGGACATTTTTGCCTCTTAATATATATTGATTATCTATTATGGAATGCTTGATGTGCGGTTACTTGCTGACAGGTGTCAAACTTGTATCCGTCGTATTGCGGTCGTCATCATTCTTCACGCCGCCGAACACGGTATCCAACGATTTATCGGCATCAAAGGTAACTTTACCGCCTATACTGACTTCTGTTTTATCGCCGTTAAATTGACCAAAGAATTTCCTTCGACTTTGCCGTTTTTTTACCATCGGATTCGGCAGTGCCTGAGAAATCAACGCCGTTGATGCCTACATCTTTCATCACAACGTCCGGACCGTAATCAGCATTACCTAAAATCGTGCCGCCGAGTTTGTTGGTGTTGAAATTGGCTGTCAGCAGTGAAAGTTTGGGCGTGTTTTTCAGACGACCCGGAGGATTTGCCCGGATCGTAGGTTGAGGTAACGATATTGCCGTTGCGGACGCGGACAGCCCAAACTTCGTATGTAGTCTTGCCTTTTGCCACTGTACTGTCTGACGGAGTGTAATAAGACGGTTTCGCCGTTCCGACGGGTTTGCCGCCGACAAACAGGTCTGCCGTGCCGTCTGCATTTATCCATGCGCCGAATTTGAGGTGGTCCTGTTTGGTTGCCGGTGCATTGGGTGAACTGTCCCGAACTACTGCAACAGACAAACAGTTTGCCACCTTCAGATAAAGGTTGTCCTTCATGGCGTGTACGAAGGGCATAAGACGGGCTGGAATATGATGGGACAATCGGATCAGAATATGAACTAATATTGTAATAGTTACCAGAAGGGGTTTGATAGACATATTGTTTATCGGTATAGCTGTAGCCCCATGATGTTTTCACTTCGAGTTCCGCTTCACGCAGACTGCCGCCTTTACCGGAAAGGGTATTGATGGTCTGTATCGCACTGCTTTCATCGCTCAACTTAACATTGGCGATAGGTTGCGCTGTCGGAATAGCAACGGGAACTTTAGGTTCAGATGCACCTCCACCTGCACATGCAGTCAAAATAAAGGTAGTTGCAATAGGCACTATAAATACATTAATTTTTCATAACCAATCTCTAAAATACAAGCTTCTCAGATACAATAATGATAAGTATTACTAATAATATGCAATATTGTGTAACAAATATTTTATTTTAGCAATACCAATATTTTTTTCTATCAGTAGTTAGGGTGAATCTTTATGCTATCCCTCTCTGTTAAATATATTTACGTAATTTATAATCCTATAAAAATAAATAAGTTATATTTATTTCGTAAATTTGCTGTTATAATGATAAATCTAAATACGAATCTGTATTTTTTTATGCAAAAATAAAATCACCTGAGATGTTTCAGGCAGTTTTATGATAAGAGCAAACCCCTTTATTAGAAACGATTTGCCCTCAGATATACATATATTTCGGATGACTTTAAATGCTAAAAATAAAACAAAAAATTGTCTCAGCTTCTTTGTGCTACCTATTGCCGTCAGCAGCCTTTGCTGAATTTCCCGAAGAGGGTGTTCGGCAGAATATTTCTTCTCAGAATACTGCTGTACAAGTACAACAGAAACAATGGTTAGATATTCTATCTGAGGAGGAAAGGTCGCCTGAAAAGAATGAGAATATAGGCAGGCCAACTCTGGTTAACGATGATTTTTTAGCGGCAAACCCGCATATTCTTGAAGACGCACTGGTTCAAGCACTTAACAGCAATAGCGCAGACCTGGTTTCCTCGCTTGTCGCCCTTTACCGTAAACAGCCCAACCACAATCCCAAACTGATTGCGCGTACCGATGCTTTGCTGGCAAAGCTGAAAGGACGGACTTCCGAAGCGGTCGAACGTTATCGTACCCTTTATGAATCTGACGTTTCAGACGACCGCATATTGTTGGATTTGGCAGCAGCAGAGTTTCAGGACTATCGCTTGGGTGAGGCAACGATGCATTTTCGCCATGCCGCGCAACGCGATATACCCACCCCCGTTTTGGAAAATGTTAAACGTTTTCAAGAAGCCGTCAAACGGCAGACAGAATGGAAATGGTCTGGCGGAATTAGCCCTGTGCATAACGATAATGCCAACAACGCTGCTCCGCGTTATTGCATCGAAACAAAGGGGCAAAACGCATGCAGTGTTACCCTACCTGTCAGTGCCAACGGCTTGAATTACGAATTGAACACCGAAAAACTCACCCCATTGTATGGGCATCACGCCATCAAATTCCGCGCCAACCTCAGCGGCACAAGCTATTTTTTCGACCGCCAATCGGCTTACGACGATGCGTTCGGCAGGGCTTATTTGGGCTGGCAACGCAAGGACGGCAAACAAACCGTCAGCGTTTTACCGTTTTATCAGGCACAGTTGGCAGGCAGCAGCGAGTTTGACAGCAAAAAGAAAATAACCGCCGCGTTGCACCCGTATATGCTGGCTCACGGAGTTGGCGTACAACTTTCGCATATGGTCAATCTCGGCAATGCGACTCAACTTTACTACTCACTGGAACGCTACCGCCAAAACTATCGGGAAACTGATCGTGCACTGCGCAATGATGGTTGGCACGACAGTACTTATCTTTCCCTGGCTCGCCGTTTTGGCAACACGACTCTGTTCGGCGGTTGGCAATACAACCGCTTTGTTCCTGAAAACAAAAACATACACAATATTGAGAACAATGCAGCCTACCACCGCAACGGTTTCAATATAGGTTGGATACAGCAATGGCGGGTTTTAGGTGGGCTTAACAGCAGACTTACCGCTTCATTTGCCAACCGTCGCTATAAAGGCATTATGGCATTCGGCACGGAGCCGCAACGCAATCGGGAGCGCGCTCTCTCTATCAATCTTAGTCACAACAAATTATCTTATAAAGGCATTACCCCTACTTTGAATTATAGTTATAGTCACACCCGTAGCAATGCACCCTATGCAATGCGTAATATTCATCAATGGTCATTAGGTGGTGAATGGAATTTTTAAAAGAGAATCAAATCTGAGTAGGTATAAGACAGCAACCCGTTCAAACAAAAACTTTGTAGTGTAATTAAAGGTCTCTGCAAACATCTACGCCGAGACCTTGTCTGTTTGATTTAATTATTTTTTAGAGTCTGTGCGGTGTCATACCTTCAGGTGCTTCCGCACCTTCCGGCAAACCGAAGGTTTCGCGCAGAATCACTTTATAGAATGCAAACGCTTCGCACGCACCTTGAATGGCTTCCGCCTCGGCTTCGGGAGTCAAGTTCAAAGCGTTCAGATGCTCGACAAAAGCGCGCCAGTGTTTGCCTCGGCCGTTTGGATGAGGAGCTAGGTGGCGTGCGCCGAATTCACCGGTGTATTCGAGTTTTTGAGCGTGTTTGAACAAGAATGCCGCGCCCAAATTAGAACCTTCGGCACAATACAGCCAGCCGATGGCTTTATTACCGGTTTCGTGTGGCAATTCTTTGTCAAATTTGTAAGGCTCTTCGCCCAAGTCTTTCAAGTCTTGAGTCACGGCATCGTAACGCGCCATGTATTCAAGCTCTGGAATGGCTTTGTTCAATTCGGCATCTTTATAGATGTGATCGACGGCCTTATGGAAAACAGATTGAAGTTTCAAGAATTTGATGTAGTTTTCTTTGCTGGAAAAAGGTTGAACGGACATAACCAAGTTATCAACGCTGTCGTGTGTAACTGTGGTTTGCTCTTTCAAGCGTTTGGCGAAAGTCAGCTCTTGGGTTTCACTCATGATGTTTCCTTTGAATTAAGAGACTAATAGTTTCAGATGGTTTCAGACGGCCTTTATGGTTAAAAATCCGTCTAATTTGAAAAGAATCGTTTTAAAAACAAAGAAGATAATTTTTAGCCTGCTTCAGATTCGTTGACCGTGTACCTTCCACAAATCTACAAGGATTATCGTGTTTTTTTAAATATTGAGAATATATCTTATTTTTATCCTAATGGAAATAAACCAAACTAAGACCTATTAATAAAATTTAACGGTCCATAGCAATAAACTTCTGAAGTTTTTTCAAACTTTTCAGACGGCCCAAACCTTATTAAGCAGCCGCCATTCAATCAAATATCGACCTAAATTTGGGCTATCCTTCTGTTTTCCTTTATAATGCGACACTCTTTGCACCTTCTTTATCCCCTGCCGAACCATGAAACGGATTCCTGCCTACCATCGCTGGTGGCGCTACAAGTCTTATCTTCCTGATGCGACGCTGCCTGCACATACGGTGGAATGCCCAGATTGCGGCTGCCGTATGGATATTCCGCGCCTGCGTCAGGGACAGGAAGCGCATTGTCCGGTGTGCAACCATGAAATTGTGGAAGTGGAAAACAATCCGTATATCGCGCCAATTGCCTATGCGCTGACAACCTTGATTCTAATGGCGTTCGCGTACAATATGGTGTATATCCGCGTGGATTTGTTCGGCGTGACATCGATTTTGTCGTTGCCGCAAATGATGCGGCTTTTGATTTCGCTGGATTACGGTTTTCTGGCGGAAGTGATGTTTATCCTCACCTTCGGCGCGCCCTTACTGTTTTTTTGCTGCTCTGTCTTTATGTTTATACGGCCTTGATACGCGAAAAAGGCTCACCCTGCGCTGCGCTTTGCAACGCGCGTATTGGTTCGGCTGCGTCATTGATTATGGTGGATGTGTTTTTCATTTCCACTTTGGTGGCATATATCAAGCTCTCGTCCGTTGCCACAGTGGAATTCGGCTCAGCGTTTTATCTGATGTTTCCGTTGTCGGTCATGCTGATTCGGACTTCGGTATCGATTCCGCAGCATTGGGTTTATTATAAGATTCACCGTTTAACCGGCGGCCATGCGGTTCAGACGGCCACTGAAGACAAAAATCTGTTGCAGCCGTTGCCTGTATTTCCGCGATAAAGACGAGCAGCCTTGCGGCGTATGCGGTGCGGACTTATACTGTCGCCGCCCGAAAAAGCCTGAGCATTTCGCTGGCGTTTTTAGTCGCGGCGTTTATCCTGTATTTCCCGCCAACATCCTGCCGATTATGATTTCGTCCAAATCCGACGGCTTTGAGATCAATACGATTTTTCAACGGCATTGTTTATATGTGGGAACGACGGCGACCGATTGATTGCCGTGATTATCTTTAGTGCCAGTATTATGGTGCCGGTTTTGAAGATTATTGCGATGGCGGTTTTGATTTATTCCGCATACTTTAAACCTGTGATGAGCGCGGACAAAATGTCGGTTTTGTATCGGATTACCGAATCCATCGGCCGCTGGTCGATGATTGATATTTTTGTGATTATTATTTTGATGAGTTCGTTCCACACCAATATGGCGCGCGTCGTGCCGGGTGGTGCGACGATTTACTTCGCCTGGTCGTTATTTTGACCATGCTTTCGGCCTATTATTTCGATCCCCGTCTGATTTGGGACAAGCAACAGCAGCTTTCAGACGGCCTTGATTCTGACCAGACCTTAACACAATGAAAAAACACGACTCTTCACCCAATTATCACGCACCGGCGCGTGTCAAGAAAAACCAATGTCTTCACGTCTGTCGTGTGGCTGATTCCGCTGATTGCACTGATTGCCGGCGGCTGGCTTTTGATTAAAGACATCCGCAACCGCGGCCCTGTCGTTACGCTGTTGATGGACAGCGCCGAAGGCATCGAAGTCAACAACACCATTATTAAAGTGTTAAACGTCGATGTCGGACGCGTTACCCGCATCAAATTGCGCGACGACCAAAAAGGCGTGGAAGTCACGGCCCAACTCAGTGCCGACGCCAAAGACCTTATCCGCAGCGATACCCAATTTTGGGTGGTCAAACCGCGTATCGACCAAAGCGGCGTTACCGGCTTGGGAACCTTGCTTTCCGGCTCATATATTGCATTTACACCGGGCAAAAGCCAAGAAACCAAAGACGTATTTGTCGTCCAAGACATTCCGCCGATTGCCGCCATCGGTCAAAGCGGCCTGCGCCTGAATTTGATCGGCAAAAACGACCGCATCCTCAACGTCAGTAGCCCGGTTTTGTATGAAAACTTTATGGTCGGCCAAGTAGAAAGCGCGCATTTCGACCCGTCCGACCAAAGCGTGCATTACACCATCTTCATCCAAAGCCCCAACGACAAACTGATTAATTCCTCCAGCCGTTTCTGGCTGGAAAGCGGCATTAATATCGAAACCACAGGCAGCGGTGTCAAACTCAACTCCGCCCCTCTGGCTGCCCTGCTATCCGGCGCGATTTCCTTTGACTCGCCTAAAACAAGCGACAGCAAGAACGTCAAAAGCGAAGACAGCTTCACGCTTTATGACAGCCGCAGTGAAGTCGCCAACCTGCCTGACGACCGCTCGCTGTACTACACCGCGTTTTTCAAACAATCCGTACGCGGCCTGACTGCCGGTTCGCCTGTCGAATACAAAGGCCTGAATGTCGGCGTGGTTTCCGATGTCCCTTATTTCGACCGCAACGACAGCCTGCATTTGTTTGAAAACGGTTGGATTCCCGTACGCATCCGCATCGAGCCTTCCCGTTTGGAAATCAATGCCGACGAGCAAAGCAAAGAACATTGGAAACAACAATTTCAGACAGCCTTAAACAAAGGCCTGACCGCCACCATCTCCAGCAACAACCTGCTGACCGGAAGCAAAATGATTGAGTTGAACGATCAGCCTTCTGCCTCGCCTAAGCTGCGACCGCATACCGTTTATGCAGGCGATACCGTTATCGCGACCCAAGGCGGCGGTTTGGACGATTTGCAAGCCAAAGTGGCCGACTTGTTAGACAAGTTCAACAACCTGCCATTGGATAAAACCGTTGCCGGCTTGAACGGTTCGCTTGCCGAGCTCAAGTCCACACTCAAATCTGCCAATGCTGCCCTAAGCTCTATCGACAAACTGGTCGGCAAACCGCAGACACAAAACATTCCGAACGAGTTGAACCAAACCCTGAAAGAATTGCGTCAAACCCTGCAAGGCGTATCGCCTCAATCGCCTATCTATGGCGACGTACAAAATACGCTGCAAAGTTTGGACAAAACCTTAAAAGACGTTCAACCCGTGATTAATACTTTGAAAGAAAACCCAACGCGCTGATTTTCAACAGCAGCAGCAAAGACCCTATCCCGAAAGGAAGCCGATAATGCGCCTCTTCCCGATTGCCGCCGCCCTGACGCTTGCCGCCTGCGGCACTGCGCAAAGCACACAATATTTCGTCCTGCCCGACAGCCAGTACATCCGACCTGATGCCCATGGCAACGAAATCGCGGTCAAAGTCAACCTTGCCGAACCGCTTGCCAACGGTGGCCTCGTTTACCAAACCGATGCCTATCATGTGAATCTAGCGAAAAACCACCTTTGGGCGGCACCGCTCGATGGCGCATTGTCAGCAAACTCAGCAACAAGCTCAACCGCCTCAATCCGCATCGCACCTTCGTGCCTGCTTCACGCAGCCAAAGCAGTCAAACCCTGAAAGTCTATATCGAAGCCTTCCAAGGCAGCTATCAGGGGCAGACCACCATCAGCGGTTATGCACTATGGCCGGACGGACGCAGCAAACCGTTTAACGCCATTACGCCGCAACAAGGCGACGGCTATACCGCCATGCTCGAATCGTTGGAAAACGGTTTGTCACAGGTTGCCGATACGATTGCCTATTAAACCAAAAAGGCCATCTGAAACATTTTCAGACGGCCTTTTTTTATGTTTCAAACATTCATCACAACGCGCGGTCAAAATACAAAGCCACGCCGGAACGCTCGCTCATTGCCAACAAATAATCCATCAATTTTTGCGGCCATTGGATACCGCGCACAACGGTCAGGTTGCGCAAAATAGGGAACGTCAGGATATCTTCCAAACTAATTTCTCCACCCAAGCCCTCGCCTTCGCACACCAGCGCTTCCAGTTCTGCCAAGTCTTGATGCAGACGCTCCAGATATTGCGCCGTTTTGTTCAGATTAGTCTCGAAATTGCCGATACTTTTCTCTTTTTGTCGATAAAGTATTTTTTTCGCTTCATCGGTCTCAAATTCGGGCAGGCCGATTTTGACCATGCGCGGCTGTACCAATTTATTATTGTATTCGCCCACTTTATCCAACCAAGCCTGCATTTCTGGACGAACTTCCTCTTTCAGACGGCCTTGATCGATATAGCGGACAATATCCAAACTTTCGCCCATAAACGAACCGTCTTCTTTTTGCAAAATCGGCACTTGTTTTGAGCCAATCATGCTAATCGGCATGGCTTCGTCATCATTTGCCAAGACAACCTCTTCCACCGCCACATCACGCAAGCCGAAAATCATCCGCGCACGAACACAAAACGGGCAATGGTCGTAAATATACAGTTTCATTAAAAATCCTCCGAAAATGGGTTTGATTGGGCAAAGGCCGTCTGAATGCCTCACGCAAAAGGATTATCCTGCCAAATATCTTTGGAAACCATATCTGATAACGTGTTTATACGGCCGGGATATATGCAGTATTGTCTCCGGGCAGTATAACCGATGTTGAAATTTCCGTCGGATACACGACATCAGCGGCTGTCTCTGCTGAAATTTCACCTGCCAACTCATTGTAAATTCCTTTGTCGTTTTGGAAATCAATATCGGCAACCTTACGCCTTTCCCCGTTTTCCAAAAAACCACTTCTGATTCAAATAATATTTTATTATCGGCTTCATCTTTCAGATTGATTTTTGCAAAATCCAAAGAGATCGACTGGATATCCCTAGTCGGACAATAGAGAAAGCTCTCCTTCCTCCGTTTTCCCGTTACTGTTTTCGTCATGCCAGATTCTTAGCTCGCCCCACAATTCATCATATTGATTAATGATATTATTATTGTCGCTGTCCAAATCTTTCAAAGCTTCTACGCCGTTTTCTGCGCGCTTGCCGTCAGACATAACTGTTGCCTCACCAAACATCTCCGTTCCGTCGTTTACCATGCCGTCTCCATTTTTTTATCCCAAACCAAAAAAACCGCTGCCTTTTTTGAGCCAAGCCGTCTGTTCGGCCATCCCTGTCGCCATCCATATCAAAAACTCACTCCATCCTCCACCGAAGTCGTGAGCAACTCTTTCCATACAGCTCGATAGCAAGAGGAGTATGGTAATTTTTGGCAATTTGGTCAAAAATTCTGCTGAAGATTATCCACCCGCCCCTGCAAATCAAGTGAAATATTGGCTTTGTTCAGTAAATCCTGCAAAGCTTTCAAAGCTTCGTTTTCATTATGAATTTCTTTTGCCTTTTTCCTGATGCCTGTTCGGATTTTTTTGCTGTTCGACCAAAGTAGCCAAGCGGTTCACTGCATTGGAATGAAGCCTACTGGCTGAAGTAATCAGTGCCGCATACGCACTTTTTGAGTAATTTACTAAATTATCGTTGAAGCTGACACTCTTGCCCGCGCCACCGATACCGAATTCAATCGCCCCTGCTTTCCGCCTGAAGAATAATATAACGCTGTTCTTGCAGCCGTCGTTACCGTACCGTCTGCCAAACGGCTGTTGGCAGGTACAAATACCACCATCAGCGTAGGATTTCCACGCGCCATCATCGGCATCAGACTAAGCGGCATATTTGGATCGGTTTTCTGAAAGCGAACCCGCTCGTCACCTACGCCAAACAGTCTGTTGGGATGGTCAGGCGCTGCTTCATCCATTCCTGATTGCAGAATTTTTTTGCTTTTCGGCCGGAGTTTTACCGTTTAGCAGGTTTGGATTGGTTTCCTTAAGGAATACAGATTTCGCCCATGTCCAATAAGTATGGTCGGGCTGTCCGCTGGGGTTTTGGGTTTTCATTTTGTGGGCAAAATAATCAACAGCCTGTTGTTGGTTCATCGCCTTGATTGCTGCCGTATCCGATCCGTATTTGGTTTCTTTGGGATTGTTCCGCAAATCAAACTGAAAAACGGTTGTATTCGGCTTTTCCTTCTTCATACAAAAAAACGGCGGGCATACTCATTTGCAGTAAGGTTTTTTTGTTGATTTCTCTCATCAGCAAGATCTAGTCTATAAAGAGTATCAGAAATACCATGCTCGATTTCATGGGCATAATCAGAAGCCGTAAGATAATCTTTTTCCAAATACCATCTCACGGTATTCAATGTCTCCTCTTAATTTTCTCGTTGTATAAGTGGCTGGAACATGATGATCGACACGAATACTTGATAGCCCCCATTTATTGATAAAAAAATATGAGTCTTTTTGCATAATAACATTATCCCGCATGATGCTATCAATCTCCTTTTTAGGCATGCCCATGCGAATAAAAATGCTGCCGAATTTGTGCATTTTTGAACTGTTGCCATAATAATTCTCCTATTAATTGTTTGAGTAAATTTTTAATTTTAATTGGTGATAAAATAATCTTTTTATATAAATAATTTTTATATTGAATATAAGATATTTCCTTGCTACATCTCATATTTTCTTGGTTATCATGCATAAAGTATAGAGATACACTATCATGAATAGACAATCTTGCATGAAAATTCTTAATATGACCGTTGTTGTCAATAGCCTCTAATGATTTTTCTAAGTTGTCAATATCCTTTAATGATTTTCCAAAACTTACAGCAGAATCAGAACAAAATATCGGTCTAAACATTGGATGCCAACCAATGCTTGGCAGGGGCAAATCCTCGGGATAACGGTTGTCAGGAAACAGCGAACGGTAATGCTTTAAATAATCAGGCGTTGCTTCGATTTCTAAAAAAGTACTGCCGTTGTAGTTGGTCTGATGCACTACCGTAAAGCCGTCGGTCGGCCGTTTTAGCTTACGCCGCCTGTGTTTGAGCCATTTCTGCCGCTCTGCCTTGTCTTTCCATCTGAGTACCGCCTGTTTTTCTCCGTCAGGCCGCAAACGGCCGGAAAGCCGCAGATAGCGCCGGTACACGGGAATCTGCCACTTTTTCGCTAAATCTTCAGGCGGCATATCAAGCAAACAGGCACTATGCACCGTGCCTGCCATCTGCCTGAACAAACTCTCGAAGCTATTTACAGGATAAAGCTGCCCGCAGCCCGTTGCGTCATCCGCATATGCTTGAGAAACAGAGACCGTCTGAATGCCGCTATCGGCATGAGACAAAATGGGCAGCAACATGGCCGGCCACAACAAAGCAGCTAAAAATTTCACACTCATCTCCTTCTTGATAAAAATTATTACTTGCTTTGATATTATTCCCAATATTTTTTCACTGCAAGCACATTTACACGCTAATTGTTTGTTTTATTTTGATGTTTATATGTTATTGCAAGTTGGGTAGCCCAGGCCGTCTGAAACAAGGCTTCCTGAAACATAGTGCCGCATTCGCATACAAATCTAGGGCTGTCGGCAAGAAACTGTTACAATGGCAACGTTTTTATCAAAAAGAAAAAAACGCACGCCATGACCACTATTCGCCAAACGCCCCAAACATCGAGTGCAACGCTGGAAGGCCTCCTCGCATGGTTCGACGGCTATGTTGCCGCGCTGCCTGATCCCGATAAAAACCTAATTCAGACGGCCTTTGACCCTGTCTAAAGAACATTATCCTGCCGATGCCCTAACGACTTACGGCGAGCCTTTAATGGAACATTTTCTCGGCTCGATGCAAATCGTCAGCGAACTCGACTTATTGCCCGATGCCGTGGCCGCTACGATTTTGTCCGACATCGGCAAATACGTTCCCACTTGGCGCGAATTGGTTACCGAACGCTGCAACAGTACCGTTTGCGAGCTGGTCAAAGGCGTGGACGAAGTACAGAAACTGACCCAATTCGCCCGCGTAGACAGCCTTGCCACGCCGGAAGAGCGCGCCCAACAAGCCGAAACCATGCGTAAAATGCTGTTGGCGATGGTTACCGACATCCGCGTCGTCCTGATCAAACTGGCCATGCGTACGCGCACCCTGCAATTTTTAAGCAACGTTCCTGACAACCCTGAAAAGCGCGCTGTTGCCAAAGAAACCCTCGACATTTTTTTGCTCCTGCTCGCCAACCGCTTGGGCGTGTGGCAACTCAAATGGCAGCTCGAAGATTTGGGCTTCCGCCATCAAGAGCCGGAAAAATACCGCGAAATCGCCCTGCTTTTGGACGAAAAGCGCACCGAGCGCCTCGAATACATCGAAAACTTCCTCAATATCCTGCGTACGGAACTGAAAAAAATACAATATTCATTTTGAAGTTGCCGGAAGACCGAAGCACATCTACTCCATTTACAAAAATGGTGAAGAAAAAGCTCACTTTCGACGGCCTGTTCGACATCCGCGCTGTGCGGATTTTTGGTGACACCATTCCCGAGTGTTACACCACGCTGGGTATTGTCCACAGCCTCTGGCAGCCGATTCCGGGCGAGTTTGACGACTATATCGCCAACCCGAAAGGCAACGGCTATAAAAGTTTGCACACCGTTATCGTCGGCCCGGAAGACAAAGGTGTGGAAGTCCAAATCCGCACCTTCGACATGCACCAATTCAATGAATTCGGTGTTGCCGCCCACTGGCGTTATAAAGAAGGCGGCAAAGGCGATTCCGCCTACGAACAAAAAATCGCTTGGTTACGCCAACTCTTAGACTGGCGCGAAAACATGGCTGAAAGCGGCAAAGAAGACCTTGCCGCCGCCTTTAAAACCGAGCTGTTCAACGATACGATTTATGTTTTGACCCCGCACGGCAAAGTCCTCTCCCTGCCTACGGGCGCCACCCCCATCGACTTTGCCTATGCCCTGCACAGCAGCGTAGGCGACCGTTGCCGCGGCGCAAAAGTCGAAGGACAAATCGTGCCGCTGTCCACACCATTGGAAAACGGCCAACGCGTTGAAATCATTACCGCCAAAGAAGGAAATCCTTCCGTCAACTGGCTCTACGAAGGCTGGGTCAAATCCAACCGCGCCATCAGCAAAATCCGTGCCTATATCCGCCAGCAAAATGCGGATACCGTGCGCGAAGAAGGCCGCGCCCAGTTGGACAAACAGCTGTCAAAAATCTTCCCCAAACCCAATCTGCAAGCATTGGCGGAAAAACTCGGCTTCAAAAAAACCGATGAACTCTATACGGCCATCGGTCAGGGCGAAGTTTCCAACCGCGCCATCCACAAAGCCTGCGGTGCGCTGAATGAGCCGCCTCCCGTGCCGATTGATGAAACCAATATCGTCAAGCAGTCCAAAATCAAAAAAGGCGGCAAAACGGCATTTTGATTGACGGCGAAGACGGCTTAATGACCACACTTGCCAAATGCTGCAAACCGGCACCTCCTGACGATATTGTGGGCTTTGTTACCCGCGACCGCGGTATTTCCGTCCACCGCAATACCTGCCCTTCTTTCCGCCACCTTGCCGAACAGGCTCCGGAAAAAGTGTTGAACGCAAGCTGGGCAGCCTTTGCAAGAAGGACAAGTGTTTGCCGTCGATGTTGAAATCCGCGCCCAAGACCGCTCCGGTTTGCTTCGCGATGTTTCGGATGCGCTGGCGCGTCATAAACTCAACGTTACCGCAGTGCAAACCCAATCGCGTGATTTGGAAGCCAGTATGCGCTTTACCCTTGAAGTCCGCCAAGTCAATGACCTGCCGCGCGTATTAGCCAGCTTAGGCGACATCAAAGGCGTTTTAAGCGTAACGCGCTTGTAGTTCTAACGCACCAAGCAAATCTAAAGGCCGTCTGAAAGCAACTTTTTCAGACGGCCTTTTAAGTTTTTAACACACCAATATCTCAACGCTTCAACTTATCTTTCTTAAAAAGTCAGCCGCAGCCTTAGTCACCTCAATATATAACCCCTCTTCTATTCTTACAACCAGTTGTTATTTCCTACCGGCATCATTCTCAGGCAAACTTATTATCCTCATGATAAACAAGATATTTCCAATTTAAGAGAGCCTCATGAATACACGAGATTTGTACCCTCACGAGATTTTGCAGGAAGCCATCGGCAAGAGCTGCGCCAAGTCTGAGTTCAGCATCAAAATGTTGGTGATTTTGAGTTTTTTAGGCGGCGGCTATGTCGGCTTCGGCTATCTTGCCTGCCTGCGCGTCATCAGTGGCATTCCGGCCGAATGGAACGGCCTGGCCGCCCTTTTGGGTGCGTCTGTGTTCCCGATTGCGCTGATTTGCATCTTAATCGGCGGCGGTGAGCTGGCAACAGGCAATATGATGATTATGGCTTTGGGCAGATTAACCGGCCGCGTCAGCACCTACAAACTGGTACGCAACTGGCTCATTGTCAGCTTGGGCAATCTGGCAGGCGCTGTTGCCATGGCCTATTTCCTCGGCCACTATGTCGGCTTGGCAGAGGAGCGGCTGCGGCTAAAACCATTGCCATTGCCGAAGCCAAAGTTAATATGGACTTTGGCCGTGCCTTCGTTTCCGCTATCGCATGTAACTGGATGGTGTGCATGGGTATTTGGTTCTATTTCGGCTCACGCCATACTTCAGGCCGCATTTTGGCAACTTGGTTTCCGGTCATGATCTTCGTGTTAATCGGTTTCCAACACTTTGTCGCCAATATGTTCATCATTCCGGGCTGGTATTTGGGCAGGCGCAAATGTCAGCTGGGGTCAATTTTTCTACAATATGATTCCCGTCTTCTTAGGCAATGTCCTCGGCGGATCGTCTTTTGTTGCCGCTTTCTATCTCTTCGCTTATAAACATTTGTTAAAAGAAGATTTTTTTCTATTTAGTTTAAACTGATTTCACCACCCCGTATTCATCAGAAATACGGGGTAGTGCCGTCATCAGGCCGTCTGAACAGCTCCTTTCGTGTCGCATAATTACGCTTTTTTTCTCTGCATAACGTTTCATTTATAGGAAAGATAGTTTCATTGTCTTTCCTTTTCTCCAATTTAAGATAATTTTTGCAATCTTTTGTTTTCAAATGACTTCCCCTCAAAAGCGCTACGATTTTTCATAAAGCCCTGTGTTCCGTGCTTTTGCAAAAACAAAAAAATTTACTGTATTCTGAATTTAATTATTTACAATTTAATATGGATTGGTTACATATCCTATTGTATTTTGAAAAATAATTTATCCTGACTCTCTCGTGAAAAACAGGATTTTTAAGCTGTATTTTTATTAGAAAAAGTTTGGGTACGAATTGTTTGCAATTTCAAAACCCGTATTTATAAGTTAGATGAGGAATAAATACATGAATCCCTATGTATATCACTTTCGCGATTTATCTGATCGCCGTATTACCGATCGGCCTCGCCGCCTATTTTTTTCAACACGAAACTTCGACGACTACATCCTCGGCGGCCGTAGCTTGGGTCCGTTCGTTACCGCGATGTCTCGCCGGTGCTTCCGATATGTCAGGTTGGCTTTTTGATGGGTTTGCCCAGGTGCCATTTACCTGAGCGGTTTGAATGAAGCTTGGATTGCCATTGGTCTGATTGTGGGTGCATACCTCAACTGGCTTTTTGGTCGCAGGCCGTCTGCGCGTACATACCGAATACGCCAACAACGCGCTGACGCTCCTGATTACTTCTTCCACCGCTTTGGTGCCGGCGGTCACTTGATGAAAGTGGTTTCTGCACTGATTATCTTGTTCTTCTTCACTATTTACTGTGCTTCAGGCATCGTAGCCGGTGCTACCCTGTTCCAAAGCCTGTTCCACGATCTGTCTTACACTCAGCCATGTGGCTGGGTGCCGGCGCAACCATCGCCTACACTTTCTTGGGCGGTTTCTTGGCCGTAGTTGGACCGATACCCCTGCAAGCTTCTTTGATGATTTTTTTGCATTGGTACTGACTCCTATAATGGTGTATTTGGGTTTGGGTGGTGCAGATCAAATGAACGCGGCCATCCAACAAGTTGCCGCTTCTACCGGTAAAGAATACGGCAGCCTGTTTGCCGGTACTACTTTCATCGGTATTATCTCTACCGCCGCTTGGGGGCTTGGGCTATTTCGGCCAACCACACATTTTGGCTCGCTTTATGGCTGCTGAAAGCGCTAAATCTCTGGTTTCTGCACGCCGTATCGGTATGACTTGGATGATTCTGTGTATGGCTGGTGCTGTGGCTGTCGGCTACTTCGGTATCGCTTACTTCGGCGCCAACCCTGCACACGTTGAAGAAATGAACGGCAACCACGAGCGTATCTTCATCGCTTTGGCTACCCTGCTCTTCAACCCTTGGATTGCCGGTATCATCTTGAGCGCGATTCTCGCCGCCGTAATGTCTACCCTGTCTTGCCAATTGTTGGTTTGCTCCAGCGCGATTACCGAAGACTTCTACAAAGGCTTCCTGCGTAAAAAAGCACAACAAGCTGAATTGGTATGGATTGGCCGTCTGATGGTATTGGCGATTGCCGTGATTTCTATCCTGATTGCTTCTGACCCTAACAGTAAAGTATTAGGCTTGGTAGCTTATGCATGGGCCGGCTTTGGTGCCGCATTCGGTCCGGTTGTTATCCTGTCTGTTCTGTGGAAACGCATTACTGCCTATGGTGCACTCTCTGGCATGATTGCAGGCGCGCTGACTGTGGTTGTTTGGGCTGAGTGGATCAAAAACCTGCTTTTGGCCGCACAAGAAACAGGCTTTCTACCGTCTATGAAATCGTTCCCGGCTTCATCGCTTGTACCCTTGTGATTGTTTTGGTCTCCCTGATCGACAAAAAACCTTCACGCGAATTGCAAGAACGTTTCGAAAAAGCAGACGCAGAATACCGCGCCTCTAAATAAGACGTTTTCAGACGGCCTGCATGATTCCGTGCAGGCCGTCTTTATGACATAAACTGTTTCAAAATAATCTGAGCCTTATCAGAAAAAACAGCAATTTATGCGGATGCATCTTGTATCCGCATCATAATTTTATTACGATATTACTATCCTTCAGAATGCCTGTTTTAGTAGTCTTAATTCAGGCCGTCTGAAACCATGAAAAAAACCTTTGGAGAACATAAATAATGTTTAACTTCGCTTTTCCAACACAAACTCCTCTGCGTCAAGCTGTAACTGATGCCTACCGCCGCGATGAAATCGAGGCCGTTCAGGATATGTTGCAACGTGCACAGATGACCGACGAAGAACGCAATGCCGCCTCCGAGCTTGCCCGTCGTTTGGTTACTCAAGTCCGCTCCAGCCGCACCAAAGCAAGCGGCGTAGATGCCTTGATGCACGAATTCTCTCTCCAGTGAAGAAGGTGTGGCACTGATGTGTCTGGCCGAAGCCCTGCTGCGTATTCCAGACAATGCAACCCGCGACCGCCTGATTGCCGACAAAATCTCCGAAGGCAACTGGAAAAAGCCACTTGAACAACAGCCCTTCCCTCTTCGTTAATGCGGCTGCATGGGGTCTGTTGATTACCGGCAAACTGACCACCAACACTTCTGAAAAAAACATGGGTTCTGCCCTGAGCCGCATAATCAGCAAAGGTGGCGCGCCTCTGATCCGTCAAGGTGTGAACTACGCAATGCGCCTGTTAGGCAAACAGTTCGTCACCGGTCAAACCATTGAAGAAGCGCTGCAAAACGGTAAAGAGCGCGAGAAAATGGGTTACCGCTTCTTTCGATATGTTGGGTGAAGCCGCATACACCGAAGAAGATGCCAACCGCTACTACAACGACTACGTTCAAGCTCATTCACGCCATCGGTAAAGATGCCGCTGGCCAAGGCGTTTACGAAGGCAACGGTATCTCCGTCAAACTTTCCGCCATCCACCCACGCTACTCACGCGCCCAACACGAACGCGTGATGAACGAACTGCTGCCACGCCTGAAAGAATTGTTCCTTTTGGGTAAAAAATACGATATCGGTATCAACATCGACGCCGAAGAAGCCAACCGTCTCGAATTGTCTTTGGACTTGATGGAAGCGTTTGGTTTCAGACCCTGACTTGGCAGGCTACAAAGGTATCGGTTTCGTTGTTCAGGCCTCACCAAAAACGTTGCCCGTTTGTTATCGACTATCTGATCGACCTGGCCCGCCGCAACAACCAAAAAAACTGATGATCCGTTTGGTGAAAAGGCGCATACTGGGACAGCGAAGTGAAAATGGGCTCGAGCAGACGGCATGGAAGGCTATCCGACTTACACCCGTAAAGTCCACACCGACATCTCCTACCTCGCCTGCGCACGCAAACTCTTGGATGCGCAAGATGCCGTGTTCCCACAATTTGCCACCCACAACGCCTACACTTTTGGGCGCAATCTACCAAATGGGTAAAGGCAAAGACTTCGAACACCAATGTCTGCACGGCATGGGCGAAACCCTGTACGACCAAGTGGTCGGCCCGCAAAACTTAGGTCGTCGCGTACGCGTGTATGCCCCGGTCGGCACACACGAAACCCTGCTCGCCTACTTGGTACGCCGCCTGTTGGAAAACGGTGCGAACTCTTCTTTCGTGAACCAAATCGTTGACGAAAACATCAGCATCGACCGCCTGATTAAGAGCCCGTTCGACACCATCGCCGAACAAGGCATCCATCTGCATCCGGCATTGCCTCTGCCGCGCGATTTGTATGGCAAAGGCCGTCTGAACTCCCAAGGCGTCGATTTCAGCAACGAAAACGTATTGCAAAACCTGCAAGAAAAACTCAACCAAGCTTCTTCCGAAGACTTCCACGCCGCGTCTATCGTCAATGGCGAAGCGCGTAACGTGGGCGAAGCGCAACCCGTCCGCAACCCTGCAGACCACAACGATGTTGTCGGCACTGTCAGCTTTGCCGATGCGGCATTGGCTCAAGAAGCTATTGGTGCAGCCGTTGCCGCCCTGCCTGAGTGGAGCGCCAAACCTGCTTCAGAACGCGCCGACTGCCTGCGCCGTTTTGCCGACCTGTTGGAACAACACACGCCTGCATTGATGATGCTGGCCGTCCGCGAAGCCGGTAAAACCTTAAACAACGCCGTTGCCGAAGTACGCGAAGCCGTTGACTTCTGTCGCTACTATGCCAACGAAGCTGAAAACACCTTGCCTAAAGATGCCAAAGCCGTCGGCGCAATCGTTGCCATCAGCCCATGGAACTTCCCATTGGCCATCTTTACCGGCGAAGTGGTTTCTGCATTGGCAGCCGGTAACACCGTTATCGCCAAACCTGCCGAACAAACCAGCCTGATTGCTACTTACGCAGTTTCCCTGATGCATCAAGCCGGTATTCCGACTTCTGCGCTGCAACTCGTACTCGGCGCAGGCGATGTCGGTTTCGCTCTGACCGGCGATGCCCGCATCGGCGGCGTGATCTTCACCGGTTCCACCGAAGTAGCGCGCCTGATCAACAAAGCCCCGTCCAAACGCGACGACAGCCCTGTCCTGATTGCCGAGACCGGCGGTCAAAACGCGATGATCGTGGACTCTACCGCCCTGCCGGAACAAGTCTGCCTCGACGTATTGAACTCTGCCTTCGACAGCGCGGGCCAACGTTGTTCCGCCCTGCGTATCTTGTGTGTTCAAGAAGATGTTGCCGATAAAATGATCAACATCATCAAAGGCGCAATGGACGAGCTGGTTGTCGGCAAACCGACCCAACTGACCACAGACATCGGCCCTGTCATCGATGCTGAAGCCCAACAAAACCTGTTGGCCCACATCAACAAAATGAAAGGCGTAGCAAAGGCTTACCACGAAATCAAAACTGCCGCCGACGTTGATGACAACAACTCTACCTTCGTTCGTCCAATCCTGTTTGAATTGAACAACCTGAACGAGTTGCAACGCGAAGTGTTCGGTCCTGTACTGCACGTTGTCCGCTACCGCGCCAGCGAATTGGATCAACTCATCGACCAAATCAACGCCAAAGGCTATGCTCTGACCAGCGGTGTACACAGCCGTATCGAAGGCACTGTCGACCATATCCGCGACCGCATCGAAGCCGGTAACATCTACGTTAACCGCAACATCGTCGGTGCTGTTGTCGGCGTACAACCTTTCGGCGGTCACGGCTTGTCCGGTACCGGTCCAAAAGCAGGCGGTTCATTCTATCTGCAACGCCTGGTTCGTACTCCTGAATGGGTTGCCCCAACCCTCAGCCGCATCGGCCAAGCAGACGAAGACGCACTCAAACGTTTGGAAACCCTGGTTCACAAACTGCCGTTTAACGCAGAAGAGAAAAAAGCCGCAGCCGCAGCTTTGGGTCACGCACGCGTCCGTACCCTGCGCAAAGCCGAAACCGTATTGGTCGGCCCGACCGGCGAACGCAACTCATTGAGCTGGCGCTCTCCAAAACGTGTTTGGGTACATGGCGGCAATCTGCTGCAAGCCTTCTCTGCCCTGACCGAGCTGGCAGCCGCAGGCATCCAAACCGTTGTTGAGCCTAACAGCCCGTTGGCTTCCTACTCAGCCGATTTGGACGGTTTGTTGCAAGTCAACAGCAAACCTGAAAACGCAGGCATCAGCCATGTTGCCGCTATCGAGCCTTTGAGCAGCGAGCGCAAACAAGAGTTGGCCGGCCGCGACGGTGCGCTCATCCGCATCCTGCCTTCCGAACAAGGTCTGGACATCCTGCAAGTATTTGAAGAAATTTCTTGCAGTATCAATACTACCGCTGCTGGTGGTAATGCCAGCCTGATGGCAGTTGCCGACTAATCGTAGTTAATCAAAGGCCGTCTGAAATTCAGACGGCCTTTTTATCTGTTTTTATTTACATTTTTGCCGGATATTCGCACAAATCATTAATCAGGCATTTGCTGCATTGAGGTTTCAAAGCCTTGCACGTATAGCGGCCGTGCAAAATCAACCAATGATGAGCATCCATCAAAAATTCTTTGGGAATAAAGCGCATCAGCTTGTCTTCAACTTCACGCACATCCTGCCCGGCGCGATTTTGGTGCGGTTGGCCACACGGAAAATATGGGTATCGACCGCCATAACAGGTTGCCCGAATGCAGTATTCAACACCACATTGGCTGTTTTACGGCCAACACCGGGCAAAGATTCCAAAGCTCTCGGTCGGCAGGCACTTCGCCATTGTATTTTTTTCCAGCAAAAATACGGCAAGTCTGCATGATGTGTTTGGACTTAGTTTTGTAGAGGCCTATGGTTTTGGTGTATTCCATCACGCCGTCCAGCCCCAAATCCAACATGGCTTGCGGCGTATTGGCAACGGGAAAGAGTTTGGCAGTCGCTTTGTTCACGCCGACATCAGTTGCTTGTGCAGACAATAAAACGGCGATAAGCAGCTCAAACGGCGAGCTGAAATTCAACTCGGTAGTCGGATGAGGATTGGCAGCGCGGAAACGCTCGAAAATTTCTTGGCGGATTTGTTTGTTCATTGTTTGGATTATTTTTTTATTGGCGCAGCAATTATAGTGAAATCATGTTGATACGGCTACTTCAAGTAAAACAAGGCCGTCTGAAATTGTTTTCAGACGGCCTTGTTTGATAAAAGCATTGCTATTTTAAATGCTGTTTACTTCTTACTCAAAGTCAGCCCTGTCCAGCCAAACACCAGCGTCAGAGCCAAACTCAAGTAGCAGAAGAAGGCATAAGGCAGGTATTCCCAAACAGGCACACCCAAGGCATGACTGATGAATACGCCGCAGACGCTCCAAGGCACCAACGGGTTGATGACCGTACCCGCATCTTCCAGCGTACGGGCAAGGTTGCGCGAATGCAGGCCGAGTTTGTCATAAACCGGCTTAAAGGTTTCGCCGGAAAGCAGGATACTCAAATATTGCTCGCCAATCAGGAAGTTGACACCGACCGATGTCATGGCCACGCTGAAAGTAGCACGTCCGGCATTGGTCAGGAACGCACGAATGGCCTCCAGCAAAGACGGAATCACACCAATGCTGAACAACAGGCCGCCCAAGCTCATGCCGAGTATCACGATGGTTTGCGTAAAGAACATGCTTTCTAAGCCGCCACGAGAAATAAGACGGGCAATGTCTTTGAATGCTTCGCCTTCAAGTTTGTATCCGCTGTAAAACCACGCGCCCAGCTGTTTCAAATCAGGCGTACTGTGGAAGTAAGTCACAATCAGCGCCACCACAACGGTAAACAACATGGCCACAATGGCATTGACGCGCATCAGGGCGAGGACAACCAGCAAGGCAAACGGAATCAGCGAATAGGCATGCACCAAACCGGTTGCTTCCAATTGCGCGCGGAAAGCCTCGACGCTGTTCATGTCATGCGCGGCAACATTGGGCAAGAGCCACAACATCAAGGCCGCACTGATCAACCACGCAGGCACAGTGGTGTACATCATGTTTTTGATGTGTTCGAACAAATCAATGCCGACAATCGAAGCGGAAATACCGGTCGTATCGGAAAGCGGCGACATTTTATCGCCAAAGAACGCACCCGACACAATCGCGCCTGCCGTCATCGCCATATCGGCATGAAACGCAGCCGCCATACCCATAAATGCCACGCCGACAGTTGCACAAGTCGTCAAACTACTGCCGATGGAAATACCGATGATTGAGCAAAGCGCAAACGCCGAGAAATAAAAATAAGTCGGCGAAATCAATCCGAAACCGTAATACATCAGCGTCGGAATCGCACCGCTCATCATCAGCGCGCTGACCATCAGGCCGATAAAGAAAAACAGATAAATCGCACCCATGCCCTGCCCGACCGCGCCTATCATACCGTTTTGCATGTCTTGATATTTCAAGCCACGCATCAAACCGTACAAAAGCAAGACCACAATCGCCGTCACAATCGACATATGCGGCAGCCATTCAAGCGAAATAATCGGGTAACCCATTGCCGCCACCAGCCAAGGCCACAGCGATGGCCTCAAAGCGCGGCATATTAAGTAAGGATTTGAAAGCAAACATTGTTCTTTGCCTTTTTAATAAGTATTTAACAGATTTTAAGATAACAGGCCGTCTGAAAACCCGATTTTCAGACGGCCTGCCTGTTATTTTTATAAAAACAGCTTCAGTAAAACTGCGACACTTTTCTTTTAAAAATATATTAAATTATTAACATTAAAATACTTTTTAAATTAAAAATAAATGAAATTTTATTGCTTTTTAAAACGTCCATCATGCAAAAATGCCACCACCCTGCTCAACCGTTTTACGGTTAAACAGCATACCGCTATGGCTGACAGGCAAAACGACATGATCGCGCATATTCGGACAATGCGTTTCGCTGACCAAAACCGTACCATCATGTTCGCCATGCAAACCTAAAACACGACCCAGTCCATACGGTTTATTGCCGGCAATACTGCCCAACTCAACACCCTTTGGCAATTCAGGCATACCGCCGTCCAATGCGCCTTTATACGAGCCGCCCAATACTGGCTTTTTGCAAACCCATATTGAACACACGTTGCGCGGCACGGCTGCCTTGGTGCGGCGTACCCATGGTAACGATACGGCCGCTGACTTTATCCGGATATGCCGCCGCAAAATTGCGTAAGACCAACCCGCCCAAACTATGGCCGACAAAGTGCAGCGTTTCATCAGCATGGTTCTCATCAATCCATCGCGCCAAGTCCTCAACATGCCGATTCATCGAATGCAAACACACTGCAATAATCGAACAGAGCAACTTCAAAACCTTCTTGTTCCAGCAAATACGCCAGCGGTCTCATGACCCACGAATGCATGTGCAAGCCATGCAGCAAAATGATTTTGGCCATTTTTTCCTCCTGTCATTTAAATCATTATGCCACAAAGTAAAAAGGCCGTCTGAAAACCCATAAGGTTTCAGACGGCCTGTTATCATGATGAATTATTCGTCAGCTTTGTAGCCTTTTATAGCAAAGAAGACGATATAGACATAACAAATCGCTGATACAACGAAAGAAATCATCAGGCCGTAAGTATCCGCAGCCCAACCTTGTACTACAGGCACAACCGCACCGCCGACAATCGCAGTACACAACACGCCGGAAGCGCTGCTGGTGAATCGGCCCAGACCTTTTGTTGCCAAAGAGAAAAATCGTTGGGAACATGATGGAGTTGAAGAAGCCGATGGCCAACAATGCCCACATCGCAATATCCGCACTGGCTTTACCTGCCAACATAGCAACGCCCAACAGGGCAACAGCAGCAGTAGCGTTAAATGCCAAATAGCGGTTAGGCGCAATTTTCGCCATGATGGCAGAGCCTAAGAAACGGCCGACCATTGCACCGCCCCAGTAGAACGACAGATATTTTGCGGCAGATGCGTGGTCCAAACCTTTCAGATAGCCCAACACGCTGACCAATAAAGAACCGATGGATACTTCCGCACCGACATAACAGAAAATACCAGCCGCACCAAAAACCAAATGACGGTATTGCCAAACACTGTGTTTGCCATCATGGTTATGTTCGCTCTCTTCTTCGGCAATTTTGTTTGCGTCAGGCAGACGAATCATTTTGACGAACACAGCCAAAATAATCAGCAAGCCGGCCAAACCTAAATATGGAATTTGAACGGAAGAAATTTGCTCGGCTTTGCTGACAGTTTGTGTCGCATCAGCCAAAAATCAGGAATGCGCCGATTTGCGGAGCAATGGTCGTACCCAAAGAATTGAATGCCTGAACCAAAGTCAGTGTTGCAGATTCTTTACCCGGTTTGGACAGCAAAGTCACATAAGGGTTACCCGCTACTTGCAACAGTGTTACACCTGAGGCCAAAATAAACAATGCACCCAAAAAAGTTGCATAAGAATGACTACCGGCTGCAGGATAGAAGAGCAGACAGCCGATGGCGGTCAATACGAAGCCGCTAATCACGCCGTTTTTATAGCCGATTTTGCCGACCAAATAGCCCATCGGAATCGACATAATCGCATAAGCGGTAAAGAAACAGAATTGAATCAGCATCGCCTGAACATAAGTCAGGTCGAAAATATCTTTCAGATGCGGAATCAAAATATCGTTCATGCAGGTAATGAAACCCATCATGAAGAAGAGTGTGGTCAGAACGACCAGTGCAGGAGTATGATTTTGTTGTGAATGCGCAGACATGATTTGCCTTTCGTTTTGTTAAGATTTGCTGGAAAAATGAGCTTAAATCAGTTCATTAAACTTAACACCCATTAACAGCCGCCCGTATCATACTGATAATCCGTCACTTTGAAAACTATTTTCTAACAGCCGACTACATTATCCTTCAACCGTTTAATTTTAAAAAAATTTCAATAATATTGGATTTATCTTTTAATAGATTAAAAAAATAAAAGGCATAATCCTCCCTATTAAAGCCTGTTATTTCTTTTTACAATACTCCTTGATATAACTCAAAATATGCCCCTTCTTTACGCTTACCTTGGCCTAATTGCCTCTGCCTTTACTTCTGCCACACTACTTCCGGGTACATCCGAGGCGGCATACGCCGCATTTGTGTACCAATATCCGCAACACGCCCTCGGCGCATGTTTGTGTGCCGGGTTTGGCGAATGGCTTGGGCAGTATGGTTTCGTATTACATGGGCAGAATGTTTCCAAATAAAAAAAGGCCGTCTGAAAAAGTATTGGCGCGTATAAAACGATGGGGAATTTGGCCGCTATTATTTGCATGGCTGCCGATTATCGGTGATGCCCTCCCCCTCGCCGCAGGCTGGCTCAGGCTCAATGCCCTGCATTGCGCCATTATTCTGATTGCAGGTAAACTGCTGCGCTATGCCATGATTTATTGGGGAATAAACGCAGTTGCCGGATAAGCTGATCAAGTCAGGGAATAAAGGCCGTCTGAACGATCTCAGACGGCCTTTGCCTTTAATTCGACAATTACAACACTTTCACAATGCTCTCGCACAAATAATCGATGTTGTCATCGGTAATGCCGGCAACGTTGATGCGACCGGAGCGGACGGCATAAATGGCAAACTCGTTTTTCAAACGGTCAACTTGTTCTGGAGTCAGGCCGCTGAAAGAGAACATGCCGTTTTGTTCGATAATGAAATCAAAATCTTGGCTAGCACCTTTGGCTTTGAGCAACTCGACAAATTTTTGGCGCATGGCTTTGATGCGGCCGCGCATTTCATCGAGTTCGGCAATCCATTGTGCTTTCAAATCATCATTTTTCAACACCAGCGCAATGGTGTTCGCACCGTGTGAAGCCGGGTTGGAATACAAGGTACGGATGATGGTTTTGACTTGGCTGTGGGCGCGGGCTGCTGTTGCTTCATCTTCAGCCACCAAAGTGAACGCGCCGACGCGTTCGTTGTACATGCCGAAGTTTTTGGAATAAGAGCTGGCAATCAGCAATTCTTTATTGTATTTCAAGAATACGCGCAAGCCGTAGGCATCTTCTTCCAAACCGTTGCCAAAGCCTTGGTAAGCAAAGTCAAACAGCGGCAACCAGCCTTTTTCGGCAGAAAGTTTTGCCAAAGTTTCCCATTGTTCGGGCGTAGGGTCGATGCCTGTAGGGTTGTGGCAACAGCCGTGCAGCAGGACGATGTCGCCTTTTTGCGCTTGGCTCAAGTCTTCAATCATGCCGTCCCAATCCAAACCGTGTTTGGCGGCATCATAATAACGATAAGGTTTGTCTTGGATACCGACTGCTTTGGCGATGGCGTTGTGGTTTGGCCAAGTCGGATTGGAAATCCAGATGGTTTGCGCGTTCAACTGGCGTTTGGCAAATTCGGCCGCAATACGCAATGCGCCTGTACCGCCAAGGCTTTGCGCTGTTTTGGCGCGACGGCTGGCGATGATTTCGTGGTCTTTGCCAAACAGCAGAATTTGGGTTTGTTCGTTGTAGTCGGCAACGCCGTCGATGGTCAGGTAGTTTTTAGTTGTTTCGCTTTCCAACAGGCGTTTTTCAGCCTCTTTGACGGCTTTGACAATAGGCGTCGCGCCGGATGCGTCTTTGTACACGCCGATGCCGAGATTGACTTTTTCGGGACGGGTTTCGGCTTTAAACGCCTCGCCCAAACCTAAAATCGGATCAGCAGGAGCAGCTTCGATATGCTTGAAGAACATGATTTTTCTCTTTACAAGTAGTAAAACGGTTGAAAAAATACAAATTTATGTAATTTTACGCCGTTTCAGGCCGTCTGAAAACGGATTATTACAGGGTTTTCAACGCAAGATTGCCAACAAATCCAAAGGCGTGGCAATACGAAAATCGGCAAGCCAGTTTTCGGTTTGGTCTTCGGCAGAAATATAGCCCCAATCGGCAAGCACGGTTGTCATCCCGGCATTCTTGCCTGCCTGCATATCGCGCTCGGCATCGCCGACATAAAAACATCGCTGCGCCTCGACACGCCAATCTGTTCGCACGCATAAAACATGGGCTTCACGCTGGGCTTAGGTTCATCGCAAGTATCGCCGCTGACAATGACGGCAGGAGGCACGGTAAACCCGAGCTTAGGCACGAGGACATCGGTAAAGCGCATGGGCTTGTTAGTGATAACGCCCCATTGGATACCGCGTTGAACTAAGGCTTCTAGCATTTCGTTTACGCCGTCGAACAAGATGGTTTGATCGGCATAGCAGCGGCTGTATTCTTCCAAAAACTCTTTGCGCCATTGCATATAGTCCGGATGGTCGGGCGTAATGCCTGCACCAAGTTTGAGCAAACCGCTCGCACCGTGGCTGGCCTGCGGACGGATTTCATCCATGCTTTTTTCAGGCAAACCGTGTCGGCGCAATACCGTGTTGAGCGCGCCACCCAAATCAAGTGCGGTATCGGCAAGCGTGCCGTCAAGGTCGAATAATACGGCTTGGGTCATAAGTGTTCCTTTGATGATTTTAGAAGGCCGTCTGAACAATCCAACAAGTTTCAGACGGCCTGAATATGGTTAATGGTGATGGTGTTCGTGAACTTCCTGCGAACACAAAACTTCATCTTTATGCGGATGCTGTTCGCTTTCAATCTGAATCGTACAATGCCCGATGTTGTGATGCGCCAATTCATGTCCGATGCGGTAGGCGATTTGTTCGGACTCTGCAACCGTCATGTTGCCATCTACAACAATATGGCAGGACAAAACGTGGATATTGCTGGTAATCGTCCAAACATGCAAGTCATGAACGGATTTTACGCCTTCCGTATTGCGGATAACGCTGAGCAACCTCATCGGTATGGATGTTTTCCGGCGCTCCTTCCATCAAAATGTGCAAAGTCTGTTTAAACAGCTTCCAGCCGCTGCGCCCTACCAAAGCCGCCACCAATACGCTAGCAACCGTATCCGCCCATTGCCAGCCATACGCCATCATCAGTACCGCTGCGACAATCGCCCCTATCGAGCCGAACAAATCGCTGATTACATGCAGATACGCGCCGCGCATATTGACGTTTTCTTCGGTATCACTATTTTTCAACATATAAACGGCGACGCCGATGTTGACCAGCAAACCGATGATACTGACCACCAACATGCCGCCCGTCAAAATTTCCGGCGGATAAAACAATCGTTTGACTGTTTTCATAAAAAAATCATCGCCGCAATCAACACCAGCGACAATCCGTTAAACATCGCCGTCAAAATTTCAAAACGCTTGTAACCGAATGTCTTTTGCAGCGTGGTCTGTTTCTCGCCAAGTTTGAATGCCCACAATGCCACGCCCAGCGAAAACGCATCGCTGAACATATGCCCCGCATCAGAAAGCAGGGCCAAAGAGTTGGTCAGCCAGCCGCCGACCGCTTCAACCAGCATAAATCCGGCAACGACGAAAAATGAAATGCGCAATACCTGCTTATTGGCGGTATGCGTGTGCGCGTGCGAATGATCGTGATGATGTGCCATGATGATTTTACCGTTTCAGACGGCCTTTTTATCCTGTTTCAAACTTTTTCTCAAAAATCTTCCAACATATCCAGCTCGAAACGGCTGAATCCTGCACGTTCCCGTGCTTCGATATTAACGTAGCCTCGGAATATAAACATATCGTAACGCGCAATCAGACTGCGGAACAGGGCGACCGGTTCCAAACCGCGCTCACGGCAAAGATGCTGATACCAATGATTGCCGATGGCGACATGCCCCACTTCATCGCGATAACTAATATCCAGCACATCGCAGGTTTCCACATCGCCACGCTGTGCCACTTTTGCACGAATACCCGGCGTGACATCCAAACCGCGCGCTTCCAACACCCGCGGCACCAAAGCCATGCGCAACAAAGGATCGTAAGCAGTTTTATATGCCATGTCCCACAAATGCCCGTGCGCTTCAAAATCGCCGTAATCGTAGCCCAAGCTGTTCAGACGGCCACGCATTAAGCCGAAGTGAAACACTTCTTCTTTCGCCACCCTTACCCAATCGCGTACAAACTGAAACGGCATATTGCGAAAACGATACGCCGCATCCAAAAGCCAGATTAATCGCATTAAATTCAATGTGCGCAATCGCATGCAGCATGGCCGCATAGCCTTCGACCGTATTCATCTTGCGCGGCGTAACCTCCGAAGGCGCAACCAAACGCGGACGGGATGGATGACCGGCAAAACGGCAATCCACGGGTTTCGACGCTTCAGCCGTCAAACCTTCCGCCTCGCCCAACTGCGCAAACAAGGCCTGCGTCAATCTTCCCTTTTCACCCGGATTGTCCGACAGCAAAGCCTGTTCCAATAAAGGATAAGGATTCAGATACATACAAAACCATTGTTTTCAAAAGATAAATATTATAACCGTTTTTAAAAAAGCAAACAGAAAGACTATAATTTCAAGCTTTCCGTAAAATGACATTAAATACCACACCAAGCCCTTATGCGTTTCATTAAAAAAACGTCAAAACCAAATACAGGCCGTCTGAAGAAATGAAATTATTTCAGTCACTTGATTGGATTCTTCATATTTACACAAATTAAACCCGCCATTCAGCCCCTTGCCTGTTACACCATAACGTCTATACTGAACCCATCTCTCCGAACAAGGAACCAAAACATGAAAACTACCCGACTGTTCACCCTGACCGCTGCCGCGCTGCTTTCTTCAGCCATCGGCTTTGCACAAGCCGGCGCAGTGGACGCCCTGAAAAAATTCAATAATGACGCCGACGGTATCAGTGGCAACTTCAGCCAAACCGTTCACAGCAAAAAGAAAACCCAAACTACATACGGTACATTCAAAATCCTGCGCCCTGGCTTGTTCAAATGGGAATACACCAAACCCTATAAACAAACCATCGTTGGCGACGGCAAAACCATTTGGCTCTATGACGTAGATTTGGCGCAAGTAACCAAGTCCTCACAAGACCAAACCATCGGCGACAGCCCTGCCGCCATCCTCTCCAACAAAACGGCATTGGACAGCAGCTACACGCTAAAAGAAGACGGTTCTGCTAACGGTATCGACTACGTTTTGGCTACGCCTAAGAAAAACAACGCCGGCTACCAATACATCCGCATCGGCTTCAAAGGCGACAACCTCGCCGCCATGCAGCTGAAAGACAGCTTCGGCAACCAAACCAGCATCAGCTTCAGCGGTTTGAACACCAAGCCTCAACCTTTCCAGCGGTATGTTCAAATTCACACCTCCTAAAAGGCGTTGATGTCTTGAGCAACTAAGCTTTCAACTGAATACAAAGCGCCGTCTGAACAACAGACGGCCTTTTATTTAGTTCAATTCAAAATCAAACACACTGTTACTTTTGACCTTGAATGGCCGCGGCAATTTTTTCTGCGCCTTTTTTCGCCCAGTCTGCCTGCTTGGCTTCCACCATCACGCGCACAACAGGCTCGGTACCGGATGCACGCAAGACCACGCGGCCTTTGCCTTCGAGTTCTTTTTCCACTTCAGCCAAAGCCTCTTTGGAAGCGTCCTGCCAGTTTTGGCCTTTTTTGATGCGGACGTTGATCATGGTTTGCGGATACGGCTGCCAATCGGCGCAAACGGTGGCAAGGTCTTGATTCAAGGTTTGCAATGCGGCCAAAACTTGTAGCGCGGAAATGATGCCGTCGCCGGTATTGTGTTTGTCCATGCACAAAATATGGCCGCTGGCTTCGCCGCCAATCAGCCAACCGCGTTGGTGGAGCTGTTCCAACACATAGCGGTCGCCCACTTTGGCACGGCAGAAATCAACGCCCTGCTCTTTCAAAGCAATTTCCATCGCCATATTGGTCATCACTGTACCCACCACACCGCCGATTTCCACGCCTTCGTGCGCGCGTGCTTTGGCAATCACATAAATCAGGCTGTCGCCGTCATACACTTTGCCATTGCGGTCAACCATCATCAAACGGTCGCCATCGCCGTCCAAGGCAATGCCGTAATCGGCTTCATTTTGCAGTACGGCAGCTTGCAAAGCTTTCGGATGGGTCGCACCACATTTCTCATTGATGTTGTAGCCGTTTGGCTCATCACCGATACTCACCACTTGCGCACCCAATTCGTGGAATACTTTAGGCGCAACTGCATAGCCTGCACCATTGGCGGTATCGACCACCAATTTCAGACCGCGCAAATCCAAATGACTTGGGAAAGTGGATTTACAGAACTCGATATAGCGGTCATCCGCACCATTAATCCGAGCGCGCGGCCAAGACGGCTGGACGGCTGGGTTTTTCATTTCTTCATCGATTTTGGCTTCAATTTCCAACTCGATTTCATCGCTCAGCTTCACACCGCCTTCGGCAAAGAATTTAATGCCGTTGTCGGAATAAACGTTATGGGAAGCAGAAATCATCACACCGGCAGACAAACGCAAAGCACGGGTCAGATACGCTACGCCCGGGGTTGGCAGAGGGCCGGTTTGAATAACATTGACACCGGCGGCGGTAAAACCGGCAATCAGCGCAGCTTCCAGCATATAGCCTGAAATACGCGTGTCTTTGCCGATTAAGACGGTTGGTTTGATTTCGCCTTCGTGCTGCACCAAAACCTGACCTGCCGCATAGCCTAATTTCAAGACAAAATCAGGATTGATAGGAAACTGACCGACTTCGCCACGCACACCGTCAGTACCGAAATATTTTTTTGCCATGAGATAACTCCGTGATTGTTTTGTCGTATGTGAATATAGTTAAACTTCTTTAAAAGAATATTGTGTTTGAAGGCCGTCTGAATCTTTCAGACAAACTACAATCTAGTACTCTCGTATTATAGCAAGATCAGGCCTTCCTGCACGAAAAAAGCGCATCCTATGCAGAATGCGCTTTCTATTCGAGAGTCAAAGTCAAATCTTAGAATTTAGCACCAGATTGATTAGCCATGTAATCAACTGCAGCTTTCACTTCATCGTCGCTCAGGCTGCCGTTACCGCCTTTGGCAGGCATTGCGTTAAAGCCTTCGATTGCATGTTTGTGCAGGGTGTCTTTACCTTGTTTGATACGAGGAGCCCAGTCTTCTTTTTTACCTACATGAGGAACACCGGGAACCGCACCGCCGTGACATGCTTGGCAGCTGGCTTCGTAAACTTTTTTACCGTCTGCACCACCGGCAGCTGCGCCTTTGTCTTCAGCTTTGGCAGCGTCTGCTTTAGGAGCATCTGCAGGAGCCACACCCTCAGCCGCTGGAGCTGAAGCAGCTTCGCCGGAAGCAGCGGCATCGGCAGGAGCCGCAGCATCAGGATCGGGGAAAGTACCGCCGGCTTTGTTGGCCATATAAGTAATCACGCGTTTCAATTCTTGGTCGGTCAAATCAGCCGCACCGCCTTTGGCAGGCATTGCGTTGAAACCGTTCAAAGCGTGTTGGAACAAGGTATCAAAGCCTTGGGCGATACGAGGAGCCCAATCGCCTTTGTTTTCAAATTTAGGCGCATTAGGAACGATACTGTCCGCCGCGTGACATTGGATACAGATTTTATTGAAAAATCTGGTCGCCTTGACGCTCGCCGACTGGAATACCATCGCCCAATTTCAGTTGGCCGACTGGCTGGATACGGGTTTGAGTCGCAGCTTCGGTTGTTTCGGCAACATCGCCGAATGAACCGCTTCCCGCCAGTTTGATCAGGAAGCAAATCACTGCAATGACAATAACGATACCGCTCACAAGGGTGAACAATGCAGAGCCTTGGGCTTTGTGGTCGCGGAGTTGTTTCATTTGGTAGGCCTCGCCGTTAGGTTAGGTTGTGCTGTAAGTTATAGTTTATGTGTTAAACGCAGTTAACAATATTTTTGCTGGATTATACTGAATTCGCAAAGGCTTTCCAATCCATCTTGAGAAAAAGATACGCAAAAATCCTCAAAAGGCCATCTAAATTCTGCTAAGCCTTTGTAGTTAATTGATTATTCCAGCTATGCAAAAAAAGTGACCGCCAATGCCACTTTCAGACACTTTCAAGATAAACTTTGCCAATAAAGCCAATATGCGTTAACCTGACGGCTTTTCGCACCCATAGCTCAGTTGGAAGAGTGTCAGTTTCCGAAGCTGGAGGTCACAGGTTCGATCCCTGTTGGGTGCGCTAATTAGAAAGAGGCCGTCTGAAAGATGAAAAATTTTTTTCAGACGGCCTTTTGATTTACTTCAAATAAAACTACATTCAATTTCAGATTGAACGGCTATTGCAACACTTTTGGCAAAATGCTTCGGCCACATAATCGATATTCGATGCATTCAATCCCGCACACACATCCCTGCCCTGAATCCAGCAGGTAAACGGCAAACTCGTCACGCAGGCGGTGTACCTGCTCTACGGTTAGGCCTGTATAGCTGAACATACCGAGCTGTTTGATGAAATAGCTGAAATCGCGATTGGGAATTTTGGCCGTCAAAACATCATAAAGTTTCTGACGCATGGCACGGATGCGGTCGCGCATGGCGTAAACCCTCATTTTCCCATAAAGCGCGCAGCTCCTCGCTATTCATCACATCAGATGCAATGTATGCAGCCATGCGCGGCAGGACTGGAATAAATTCGGCGGACGGTAAATTTCAACTGTCCGAACACCAGCTCTGCTTCTTCCTTATTGGGACACACTACACTCAAAACCGCCGACGCGTTCGCCATACAGCGACAGGTTTTTCGAGAAAAGAGTTGCTGACAAACAAAGGCAGGCCCATTTCGACGGCTTTACGAATCGCATAAGCATCGTTGTCCAAATCCTCGCCGAAACCTTGATAGGCAATATCCATAAACGGAATCAGCTTGTGCGTTTTAACGATGTCCAACACTTCATCCCATTGCGCTTGCGACATATCGACGCCGGTCGGGTTTTGACAGCATGGATGTAAAGATCAAGACGCTGTTTTCCGGCAAGGTCTTGAAAACACGCAGTCATTTCTTCAAATTTTACGCCGACGGTTTCAGGGTTGTAATAAGGATACGTCCCCACTTCAAAACCGGCACCTTCAAAAAAATACCCTTATGGTTGTCCCAAGTCGGGTCGCTGACATAGGCTTTCGCTTCAGGGAACCAACGGTGCAAAAAGTCGGCACCGACTTTCAACGCCCCCGAGCCGCCCAAGGTCTGTATGGTCGCAACGCGCCCTTCTGCCAACGCCGGATTATCCTGCCCAAACAGCAAACGCTGAACCGCGCTTCGGTAAGTGTCCAAACCTTCCATCGGCAGATAAGGCGATGGGCGCGGTACGGCCGCATGCTCTGCTTCTGCCCGGAGGACAGATTCCAAAACCGGCATTTTGCCTTCGCCATCAAAAATAAATGCCTATGCTCAAATTGATTTTTTCAGAACGCTCGTCGCGTTTGAAGGTTTCAACCAAACTCAAAAATCGGGTCGCCCGGATAATACTCGACATGACGGTACATGGTGCTTCCTTTGTTTTTAGACAGAATGGGGAAGATTGTGGCACTAAAAAGCCTTATTTTCAAAATCAGGCCGTCTGAAAAAATTCAGACGGCCTGATTATTTTTAAACGCTACCAATCTACCCGTTTCAAATCATTTTGCGCCAATACGTCCGCATGCTCGCTGTGGCTTTGATATTCCCTGTCCTGCAAAATGCGGCGGGCGACATAATTCAAATGCAGTTTTGCCGCTTCCGCCGCCCCGGCTGGTTTGGCCTGGACAATGGCTTCAAAAATAGCACTGTGCTGGGCAATCAGCGTCGGGCGCGGGTCTTCGGTTTGATGGATATAGATAATGCCGCTGCGTGTTTGCTGATAAAGCATTTTGAGCAGGCTGCTGGAAAGGTGGCTGAACAGGATATTGTGTGCGGCATCGGCAATGGTTTGATGGAAGCTAACGTCTGCTTCGGCTTGATGCTCCAAATTTCCGCTTTCGCAGGCCGCTTCAAATTTCTGCCGCCAAAAGTCAATCCGTTTCAAGTCGGCGTCAGTCCGTCTTTCGGCGGCCAGTGCCGCCATACAGCCTTCAACGTGACAGCTGAAATCGAAAACGTCGGTTTCCCAGTTGGTATGTTTGCCGAGCAATTCCTGCCAGCTTTGGAGGAAATCTTGTTGCGGTTTGACGGAAACGTAATAGCCATCGCCCTGACGCGCTTCCAAAACCCTGCCGCGCAATCAGGGATGTTCAGCGCGACCCTGACCGAGGGGCGCGATACGCCGAATTCTTCCGCCAAGGTACGTTCGGGCGGGATTTTGCCGCCTTTTTCGTAAACGCCAGTCGCAATCCGTTCTTCTAATATCGACAATATTTGGTCGCTGATTTTTTGTGGCCGAACCAGTTTTGTCATTGTAATTCCTCTTTTTCTTCATATTTTCCCTATGAAGAAGACTCAAATCCGATAATGTGATGCGGCAGGTCGTCTGAAATGGCAATCTGCGTCAAAATTGGCATGACCAAATTGGTGTGCCCAATGTCGCGGTATTCTAATTAACCGGCCATATCCCGTCAATATGGCTTTGTTCTACCCGGAATATGGTTTAAAAACTATATCGGGTTACATTTTTACAATTCATATAATGTTTTTGTTTTATTTAAAATTAAATAACAATTTTGCACTTTATGTAGCAAGGTTGCTTTAAAAATAATTGACTGCCATATTAAAGTTTCGTAAAGTGTCCTCCGTTCAAAAATTGGTTTTACCAATTTAGGAAAGTATATTAGAAAAATATTCGGAGATTTTTCCCAATGGAAACTTGGATTCAAAACTATACCGCAGTGGGCGGCAGCCTGTATTTGACGGCAGCCGTCGCCCTCCTGCCCATTATCTTTTTCTTTCGTTGCACTGACCGTCTTGAAGCTCAGGGGGTTATCAGGCGGGGCTTTATACGCTGCTGATTGCACTTGGCGTTGCCGTATTAGGGTTTCGGAATGCCTGCGGGCATGGCGGTTTCTTCCGCGCTGTACGGCTTTGCCTACGGTTTGTGGGCCGATTGCATGGATTATCGTTACTGCTGTGTTCCTGTATAAAAATTACCGTGAAAACAGGGCAGTTCGACATCATCCGCGCTTCCGTGATTTCGATTACCGAAGACCAACGCCTGCAAATGTTGCTGGTTGGCTTCTCCTTCGGCGCATTCCTCGAAGGTGCGGCAGGCTTCGGCGCGCCGGTGGCGATTACCGCCTCGTTGTTGGTGGGCTTAGGGCTTTAACCCGCTCTACGCCGCCGGTTTGTGTTTGATTGCCAATACCGCACCCGTGGCTTTCGGTGCGATGGGTATTCCAATCTTGTTGCCGGTCAAGTGTCCAACCTCGACCCTTACCACATCGGTCAGGTCGCCGGCCGCCAACCGCCGATCCCTGTCGATTATCGTTCCTTTCTGGTTGGTCGCCATGATGGACGGTATGCGCGGCATACGCCAAACTTGGCCTGCCGTATTGGTGGCAGGCGTGTCTTTCGCCACTACCCAGTTCATTACCGCCAACTTCATCGGCCCCTGAGTTACCCGACGTGACCTCCGCATTGGTCAGCCTGGTCTGCCTGTCTGCCTTCCTGAAAAAAATGGCAGCCTAAAGAAATCTTCACCTTCAACGGCATGAAAAACCGTCCGAACGCAAAGCGGGCGAATACACTGCCGGGCAAATCATCAAAGCCTGGTCGCCTTTCGCCATCCTGACCGTTTTTCGTCAGCGTGTGGACGATTAAGGGTGTTAAAGAGGCTTTGGGCGTTGCCACCATCAAATTCGACTGGCCGATGCTGCACAACTTGGTACAAAAAGCCGCGCCCATCGTCAGCGAACCGACACCATACGCCGCCGTGTTCAAAATCGACCTCCTCGGCGCAGTCGGCACGGCAATCCTGTTTGCTTCCATCGTTTCCGCCGTTTTGCTGAAAAATGAAACCCTCCGAAGCCGTCAGCACTTTCTTTGAAACGCTCAAAGAACTGCGCCTGTCCATCCTGTCTATCGGCTTGGTACTTGGCTTTGCATTCGTGGCAAACTATTCAGGCCTGTCGTCCACATTGGCACTCGTCCTCGCCGCCACCGGCACCGTGTTCCCGTTCTTCTCGCCGTTCCTCGGCTGGCTGGGCGTATTCCTGACCGGTTCGGACACCTCCGCCAACGCGCTCTTCGGTTCGCTGCAAGCCAGCACCGCGCATCAAATCAACGTCGTACCCGAGCTGACCGTCGCTGCCAACACCACCGGCGGCGTGACCGGCAAAATGATTTCGCCGCAATCCATCGCCATCGCCTCGCGCGGCAGTCGGTCTGGAAGGCAAAGAATCCAACCTGTTCCGCTTCACCGTGAAACACAGCTTGATTTTCTGTACCTTCGTCGGCCTGCTGACCCTGCTGCAAGCTTATGTTTTGCCGTGGACGCTGGTTTTCTTCAACAAATAAGCCAACCGGCTTGAAATAAAAGGTCGTCTGAAATCCAATTTGGGTTTCAGACGACCTTTTTGTCGTTGTGGGCGTGATCGGGTTTACCGTCATTTCCGTTTCGTTTAAACAGTAGGGGAAATGCGTGAATCGAAGATGGCTTAAGTTATAGTCAATTAAAAACAAAATGGTACAATACTCAACTTTGAAGGTTTAACCATGGCATACTCTGCGGACTTAAGAAACAAAGCTTTAAACTATTACGAACAATGCAAAAACATCAGCCAAACCGCAGCAACGTTTAACTTGTCAAGAAACACGCTTTACCTGTGGATTCGCCTTAAAAAACAAACAGGCAGCCTAAAAACATCAAGTTACCGGTCTAAATGCCGTCAAATTGGATAGGCAAAACCGGCTCAATATGTTGGGCAACACCAGGATGCCTATCTGCATAAAATCGCCAAACATTTTGATTGTACGCCAGCCGCCGTTTGCTATGCACTCAAACAGATGGGGATGACGCGCAAAAAAGACCACCACTTACAAAGAACAAGATCCGGCCAAAGTAACGCATTATTTGACACAGCTGGCCGAATTTTCCGACTACCAACGCGTTTATTTGGATGAAACAGGATTTGACCGCTACCTGTTCCGTCCCTATGCCCGCAGCCTGAAAGGGCAACAGTGAAAAGCGCAGATAAGTGGAAAAAGATACCGACGCTTATCTCTGGTGTCCGCACAAGTCGGCAACCGGCTGATTGCTCCGATGGTTTATCAAAAAATACGATGACCGGAGTCTTTTTTGAAGCGTGGTTTCAGCAATGCCTACGGCCCGCATTGACTCAAAAATCGGTGATTATTTTAGATAATGCGCGATTTCACCGTATGGGTGTCTTACGGGAAATGGCGGAAAAATTGGGACATAAGGTATTGCCTCTTGCACCTTATTCACCTGAGCTCAACCCGATTGAGAAGGTGTGGGCGAATATTAAGCGGTATCTGCGAACCGTATTGTCTGATTACGCCCGATTTGACGATGCGTTACTGTCCTATTTTTGATTTTTAATTGACTATAATTCAAACACATTCATTTTTTTATTGATTAACCTCACCAATGTCTTCAAATCAATATTTTGGTATGACCAATCTTAATAAACAACCTATACGCCAAAAATCTGAAAAATATTGATTTAGATTAAAATCCCACTGCTTCTATTTCACTAGACTTTATGTATAATACCTAGGTATTAGTTAATATAATTCCTAATAATAGAGAGAAACGATATGAAATACCCACCATTACTTATCTTGCCTATCGTCTTAGCTGTATCCCAAGCATGGGCAGAGACTAACCCTACACCTGAAGAAACGGTTACCCTTTCCCCTGTCACCGTCACCGGCACACAACAAGAAAAAGCCAACCGCGTTACTTTCAACCCCAAAGCTGCTTTGCAACCCCTCCCTGCCGGAGACGGGGCAGACCTTTTACAATCCGTGCCCAATATGAGCATCATCCGCAAAGGCGGCAGCTCGGGCGATCCGCTGTTCCGCGGTTTGGGCGGCTCGCGCCTCTCCGTCAATGCCGACGACCAGTTTATTTATGGCGGTTGCGGTATGCGCATGGACCCGCCGACCGCCTATATCCACCCCAATTCATTTGATAAAGTTGTCGTTACCAAAGGCCCGCAAACCGTTACCCAAGGCATGGGATTGGTCAGCGGCTCGGTGCAATTTATCCGCAAAGACCCTGATTTCACTGAAAAACCTTACAACATCAACGCTACCCTGACGGCAGGCAGCAACGACCGCCTTGACGGCTCGCTGGAAGCCGAGTTCGGCGGCAAATACGGCTACGTCCGCACCAATATCTCCCATAACGAAGCCGACGATTACAAAGACGGCGACGGCAACCGCATTCACTCCAACTTCAAACGCGACAGCCAAATGTTGCAACTGGGTGTTACCCCGACAGAAAACACCACCATCGCCGGCACATACGAGCGCAGCAGAGCCAAGGTTGCCTACGCCGACCGCATGATGGACGGCAGCAAATTCGACCGTGATGCGTGGAATATCCGTTTTACCCAACGCAACCTCACCCCATGGTTCAGCGAGTTGGAACTGCGCTACGGTAAAAGCGAAATCGACCACGTGATGGACACATACAGCCTGCGCACCATCCGCAATCCCGCAGGCAAACAGATTAAAAACGCCAACAACCCCAAACGCAATACCGATACAGGCCGTCTGAAAGCCACTTTCGACTGGGACAAGCTCAACCTGCAAACCGGTTTGGATTATTTGGATGACGTCCACGTCGCGCGTCATGAGCGTGGCGGCGACGGCTACAGCCACAAGCCTTACATGCCCAACCAAAGTTTCAAACAATGGGGTATTTTCACCGAAGCCTCTTGGCAGCAAACCGACAATCAACGCTGGGTAGCAGGTTTGCGCCATGACCAAGTCAAAGCGCATTACGATACCGCGCGCGTGACCGACCCCGTTTTGAAACATCAAAAATTCAATTTGAACTCAGGCTTCCTGCGCTGGGAAAGAAATACGGACAACGGCCTGAAATACTATGTCGGCTTCGGTATTGCCGAACGTGCGCCTGACTACTGGGAACGCCTGCGCTCCGAAAACAAAGCCATCCGCGCAGAGCAAAACCGCCAAATCGATGCTGGTATAATCTGGAAACGTCCTAACCTCCACGCATCTGTATCCGTATTCGGCAGCAACATCAAAGACTTCATCATGATGGAGCGCCAAGGCATGGATTTCAACGTACGCAACATCAACGCTTCACGCTTTGGCGGCGAAGCCGAAGTCAAATGGACATTTGCGCCTAACTGGGAAGTCGGCACCAGCCTCGCCTACACCCACGGCAAAAACCGTACCGACGGCAAACCTTTGGCACAAACCCCGCCGCTCGAGTGGAACAACACCCTCGCCTTTGACAACGGCAAATTCAGCGCAGGAGCATTATGGCGCGTCGTAGCCAAACAAAACCGTTACAGCAAAGGCCAAGGTAATATCGTCGGCCAAGACATCGGTGCCTCTTCGGGCTTTGGCGTACTCGCTCAACGCCGGTTGGAAATTCAGCAAATACGCCACATTGCAAGGCGGCGTGGACAACGTATTCAACAAAACCTATGCTGAATTCGTCAGCCGCGGCGGCGACCCGTCTGCCGGTACTCAAACCATGCGCGTGAACGAACCCGGCCGTACTGCATGGCTGAGACTGCAAGCGAAGTTCTAATCAGCCTCGCGTGTATATAAAAAGGCCGTCTGAAAAATTTTCAGACGGCCTTGATATTTTTAAGGATATTTGTAAACAAACAGTCCGGCGAAGCAATGCAACGCCGGACTGTTTGCTCACTATCGGATTAAATCAAACCCAAAGAGTTGATGAACACCACAATAATCGCAATCGAAGCAAGATAGCGAAGCGCACCCAGCCACAGGTAAAGCAGCTGTTTCGGAATGGTACTGCCCATGCCTCGCATCGCGCAGAACGGACTGTTTATCTTGAACCCATGACGTAAACACGGCAACGCTCAATGCGCCAATCGGCATGATGACGGCAGAAATAATGAAGTCCCACAAATCAAAAATGGTTTTGCCGAAAATTTTAAACTCGCTCCATACGCCGAAATGACAGCGCTGAAGGAATACCGACTATGAAAAATCGCAATGCCGGTTACCCAAGCGTGGCTGCTGCGCTTTTTCTCGTCTTGGCGGATGGTTGCTGCGATAACGGTTTCCAGCATAGAAAACGCGGAAGTCAGCGTCGCAAAGACAACCAACAGCATGAACACGGCAAACAAATACGTACCCATCGGCATTTTCATGAAGACCGCAGGCAATACGACAAAAATCAAACCAGGGCCTTGACCGGGCTCAAAACCGAAGGCAAATACCGCAGGGAAAATCACCAAACCGGCCAGCAGCGATACAAATAGGTTCATCCACATAATCATATGGCCGGAGCGGAACATATCCTGATCCTTACCCAAATACGAAGCATAGGTAATCATCGCGGACACGCTGATACTCAAAGCAAAAAACGCCTGACCCAAAGCAGTCAGCATCGTGCCCGGTTTCAAATACGACCAATCCGGTTTCAACAAAAATGCCACGCCCTCCATTGCGCCGGGCAAAGTCAGCGAACGGACTGCCAGCGCGATAAAGAGGATAAACAAACCCGGCATCAACACGCGGTTTGCCTTTTCAATGCCGTCTGAAACGCCGCCTTTGACCACCCAAATGGTAATCAGCATGAACAAGCCTTGGTAAAACAGCGAGCCAAACGGTGAAGAAATCGTATTTTCCGAAACAGAGCTTTCAAAAGTCTGCAGCCAACGTGAATTTCGCCGGTAAAACTGTGTACGACGTAGTTCAATACCCAGCCGCCGACCACGCTGTAAAAACGACAGCAAAATAAAAACACGCGGCCACGCCCATGCGGCCAACCCACGGCCACTGCGAACCCGGGACGCAATACTTTGAAAGGAGTCGATGGCATTTTTTTATTGCCCGTGCGGCCGATGTAAAAACTCGGCCAATTGAACCGGCAAAGGCTACCAAAAATGGTGAAAAATCAAAAACAAAAAGAAAGAATACGGCCGCCGTTTGGTACCGGCTGTATAAGGAATTTCCAAATTGCACCCAAACCGATGGCCGAGCCTGCCGCAGCAAGCACTAAAAGCCGATTTTGATGACCAAGACGAATGGTTGCTCATGATGTAATATTAAGAAACGTGAAGATGCCGAATTGTAACAGGGTGAAGTCAAGCCGTGAGTGGCTGACAGACAGCTGATAGCAATTCGCACGGATGGTGCGTACTTACCAAGCAAATTAGCATGAATTTTTGATAATTAAACTTTTAATAGCATAAATTTTATTTTTATATTTCTAAATTTGACGGTTTATTTTAAAAATAAGATAGAAAGGCCGTCTGAAACCTTGTTTTTCAAGTTTCAGACGGCCTTTTATCCTAAGCCGCTTTATTTTTTTCATGGCATCGGTCAAAACTTTGACATTGTAGCGGTACATGCCGATGTAGCTGTTGGCCTGTGCGCCACCCAAATGCATCAGAATACAAACGTCCGCTGACATTGACGCCGGTTTTTTTGGCGATACGGTCAATCATGCGCGTGTCTTTGATGTTTTTCAGTAAAGACGGCTTTTAATGTCCCCTCGCGTTTGATTTTGGCGGATGATGGAAGCCACTTGTTTGGCAGACGGCTCGGCTTTCGCTGCTCACGCCTTGAGGGGGCGATGAATTCAATATTGTAGCGTTTGCCCATGTAAGAGAACGCATCGTGTCCGGTCAAAACTTTGCGCTTGGCGGCAGGTACGGCATTAAAGGCAGCCTGCGCATCGCTGTGCAGTTTTTTTCAGCTGCATTTGATAGTTGCCCAAACGTTGCTGATAGTAGGTTTTTGCCTTCAGGGTCGGCTTGAATCAGCGCATTGGCAACGTTTTGCGCATAAGTGCCCATCAGGACGGGATCGGTCCAAACGTGCGGGTCAAACTCGCCGTGATCGTGATGATGGCCTTCGTGATCGTGGTCATGATGATGGCCGCCCTCTTCTGCTTTCAAAGCCTGAATGCCTTTGGTCGCTCTCGGCGAAAGGCACTTTGCTCTGTTTGACGGCGCGCTGTACATCGGCGGCTTCAAGCCCAAAGCCGTTGAGCAATACCACTTTGGCACTGCGGATTTTTTGATGTCGCCACTGGTCATGTGGTAGGCATGGCTGTCTTGGTTTGGCGCCCACCAAAGCTTTGAACGGCCACACGGTCGCCGCCAATCTGTTTGGCCACGTCGCCCAAAAATGCTGAAGCTGGTCACAACAGGCAGCGGAGCGGCATAAGCTGCACCGGTCAATAATGCGGCAACGATGCCGAGTTTCCAATGTTTCATATTCTCCAGTGATATAACGTAACATTAACATCATCATAAAACAGACCGCCTGATTATTCAAGCGGCCGTCTGAAAAATCATGCCGTGCGGTGTTTCTGCGGCGCAGCCATTTTGCCAAAATGCCGCCTTCCCAACCGAACACGACGGAAATCAGGTAAAGCGTGCCGCAGCATAAAATAATCGCCGGGCCGGACGGGATTTCGATATGGTAGGAAAACAACAGTCCCTGCTAAGCCGCAAAGCAAAGCCAATGCGACAGACAAAAATCATCAGCCAACCCATGCTTTTTCGCCCACAGTCTGGCGGTAATCGCCGGCAACATCATCAAACCGACCGACATCAGCGTACCCAATGCCTGAAAACCGGCAACCAGATTCATCACGACCAGCACCAAAAACAACACATGCCAAAAGCCGCCCTTGCCGCCGACAGCCTTGAGGAACAAAGGGTCTATGCTTTCCAACACCAGCGGGACGGAACATGACCGCCATCAGCAAAAATAGTGACACTCGCGGAAACGGCAATCAGCTGCAAAGCCGGAATATCCACTGCCAACACCGAGCCAAACAGCAAATGCAGCAAATCGACGCTGCTGCCGTTTTTGCTGACCAAAACCACGCCGATGGCGAGGCTGCTCAACAAAATGCGGCAAAGTTCGCGTCTTTTCAATCGAAGTAAACCGGCTGACCAAACCTGCCAACAAAGCCATCAGCAAACCGGCCGCAAAACCGCCGACACTCATCGCAGGCAAACTCAAACCGGCAAACATATAGCCAATGGCCGCACCGGGCAAAACCGCATGGCTCAAGGCGTCGCCCACCAAACTCATGCGGCGCATCACCAAAAACACACCGACAGGCGCCGCGCTCAATGCCAGGCAGAAAAATCGATGCCAAGGGCATAGCGCATAAAGTCAAATTCGACGAACGGCGCGACGACCAAATCATATAAATCCATGTTTTATCGCTTTTTATTAATCTCTGAAAGCCTTAGGCCGTCTGAAAAATACTAACTTTCAGACGGCCTTGTCCATTAAACCGCGCACCAATCGGCCGCTTCCTGTTTCTGCATCATTCGGTTGGCCTGCGCCAAAAATTCATCGGTCAACACATTTTCCGTCGCACCGGCAGTCACTTTTTTTCACGCGCCAAAAGCAGCGTGTTGGCAAAATATGCCCTCACCTGCTCGTAATCATGCAACACGGCAATCACCGCCTGACCGTCCTGATGGCACTGGCGCAAAACTTCCAACAGCGCATAAGTCGTCCGCGCGTCCACCGCGTTAAACGGTTCGTCCAGCAACAAAAATTTGGCATCCTGCACCAGCATCCGTGCAAACAACACGCGTTGAACTGACCATTGACAAGTGCGCGATCTGGCGCGTGGCAAAATCCTGCATTTCCACGCGTTCCAAACGCCGCTATCACGCGCTTTTTTTCTGCGCCGCGTTCACGCGTCCGAAAAAGCCGATTTCATACCACAACCCCATCGCCGCCAGTTCAAACACCGTCATCGGCTGGCTGCGGTCAATATCCGACTGCTGCGGCAGATAGGCAATGTCCTTGCGCGCCATATTTTCATAGCGCACGCTGCCCGTGTCCGTCTTCTGCAAGCCCATAATGGCTTTGAGCAAAGTCGATTTACCCGCGCCGTTCGGCCCGAAAATCGTCCACATCTTTGCCATCTTCAAACACCATATCGACATGGTGCACCACCGGCCTGCGCTGATAGCTGACCGTCAGATTTTCCACCACGATACTCATGGCGATACCGCCCAAAAATATACAGCCCACAACGCCGCCAATGCGACAAGCGCAATCAGCAGCCTTTGCAGCAATCCGGTCAACAATACAGAATTCATAAGTCTAAAAACCGCCCCTTTTGCCCGAATACGGACAACAGGCCGTCTGAAAGAAAAATTAAAACATTAAAATGATACTGTATAACGTTAACCCTGTAAATTTCTTTTCGTTTTCAGACGGCATCGGGCAAAAAGGCTGAATATCGGTTACAATCCAGTTTTTATTTGATGATTGTCCCATGTCTCATTCCACTCTTAAACGAAAAACTCAATACCGAAACCGCCCGCATTTCATGGGAAGAGCTGCAACCCCACTTTCGCACGCGGTGCCGCCGTCTATGTTGCGCCCGATTTGGATTTGATTGCCGTCGCCCGCCATGTTGCCGAAGATGAAGCCGCGCCATTGAAACAATGGATGGAACAAGGCAAAATTCGGTGCCGTCAGCGATGATATGGCGCGACATTTTTAGCGGATAAGCAGGAAATGGGCGGTCGTCGTAGCGCCGTGGGTATTGGTACAGCCTTGCGAAAGATTGATAGGCTGTTCGAAAATAAAACCGGAACATTTCGTATGTTCCGGTTTTTCGTTTTTTTCAGACGACCTATTGCAAAGTAAAGCCTGCTTTTGAATTCAAGCTTCGGCACCCTGATAACGAAACGTTTGCCGATGCTGTCTTCAAACTCATACGCGCCTTCGATACTGCCCCAAGTGTGCTGATTTGCGAACCGCTGTTGTACCCATAGGCTTCGCCCGGGCACAAAACAGGTTGTTTCTTTCAATCAGGCCGGCATGACCGACCTGCTCTGTCTCACCGTGTCCGTCGGTGATTTCCCAAAAACGCTGACGCAAAGTAATGATTTCATCACTCGCGGTTGCAGATGGTAATCAGATAATTGAAGGCGTAGCGGTCGCGATAGACGTCGCTCTGACCGGCCATATAACGCGGCTCCACGTTAATCTCGATTTCATCTCATAATTGTTTACCCTGCATGGTATTTATTTTATTTCAATCCGATAATTCCGGCGTGCCCGCCCTATTTTTGCAAAGGGTCGAAACACTTAAAACGCATCACGCGATCCAATAAAAACAGGCCCAAGACCATCAAGGTCATCGCAGCCGCAATCAAATCATCAAGCATAATGCCTAAACCTCCATGAATCCGCCGGTCAAACCATTTGATCGGCCATGGTTTCAACGCATCAAACAAGCGGAAAATAATAAAAGCCGCCAGCCACCAGCTCCATTTAAACGGAATCAGCGACAGCACCAACAGCATCGCGACAATCTCATCCCAGACGATACCGCCGTAATCCTGAATGCCCAGTTCCCTCTCGGTATAACCGCAAATGCGGATACCCCAGAAAAACAAGGCGATACACAATAAAAGCAATATCCAGCCGTCTATGCCCAACAGGCACAATACAAAAGCCAGAGGTACTGCTGCCAGCGTTCCGGCCGTACCCGGCGCAACCGGCGACAAGCCGCTGCCGAAACCGAATCCTAAAAAACACAATGGTTTGTGCAACAGCCAAGAAAAAGTAGGTTTACGTTCAGCCAAAATGATCAAATCCTAAAGAAGTCTGTTCCAATACGCCGCCTTCGGCATCCAAAATATTCAGACGGCCTGAGTCAGTAATTTTACCAATTCCGGGCGACCGGTACGCCACTTTGTTCCGCTGCCTGACAAACACGTTCTCTGTCTTCTGGAGCAGCAGTAAAAATCAGTTCGTAATCATCGCCGCCAGCCAATACTGCCGACAACCATTGTTCGCGCGACAAAACATTTTTCAATTCAGGCAACGACGGCACACAATCGGCAAATATTTCCGCCCCAATAGCAGAGGCTTTTAAAATATGCCCCACATCTTGAGCCAGGCTGTCTCGAAATATCTTTGCGCGGTATGGGCAAACGGCAACAATGCCTGACCCAATGAAACGCGCGGCTCCGGACGGAGCAATTTATCATCGCAAACCGCCATGATTTCAGACGGCAATTGATAATGCCCCAGATGTTTGTTCAAAGCAGCGGCAGCCAAACCCAACCGACCCTGATACCCAAATATCGTCGCCGACTTCGGCCGCATCACGCCGCAAGGGCACGCCCTGTCGGAACTTCACCTACTATCGTTACATTAAAGACCAAATCGCCTTTGGTGGTATCGCCACCAATCAACACCGTATCAAAACGCGCAGCCAAAGCAAAAAGCTATCGCAAAAAGCGTTTGAGCCAGTCTTGATTCAATTCAGGCAGCGCAGCACTGAGCAACACCCAACGTGGCTTGGCACCCATAGCGGCCATATCGGATAAGATTTACTGCAAGCATTTTCCATGCCAAATCTTCAGGGCGAAAACATCTTCAAAAAAATGTCTCGCCTTTTGACCAACATATCAGCGCTAAAAACATAAATCAAATCCGTTACTTTAAGCGAATAATAGCGGCATCGTCCCTCATGCCCAAAATCAGACCTTCCGATTTTTTTGTCGCTGCAAATATTGTCTGATAAAGTCAAATTCCGTCATATTTATCCAATATAACTATAACTTAGATTACTATATCTAATTTTGTGCTAGCCTGATGTTTGCCTGCTAACACGTCAAACATCAAACTTCCACATTATTTAGATATAAAACTCATTAGTTAAAGGCCGTCTGAAAAATATAGATTTCAGACGGCCTTTCATGTTTTCAAACCACTCTGAGCAGGTATATTTACAGATAGACGATTTCGCCTGTCCGCCCCTGCTTTCTCTGGCTTGCCCACCAAATAAATTGCGGCAGGACATCTTCGTAGTTTTTACGTTCGCTTTTCGATTCGCCCGGATGCGATTTTGATACGTTGCGGCGAATTGATGGCACCCGGCACCAAAAACATTGGCACGCAGGTTGTCAAAACGTTCCCACTCGTCCGCGAGCCACTTTACACAAATAATTGAGCGCGGCTTTTGAGGCACCGAAACCGCCCCAATAGGGCTTGCGGTTTTTCGCCGTGGCTTTCGCCGACAAAAATCACAGAAGCGTCTTCGGATTGCTTCAACAATGGGAACAGCGCACGGGTCAAGCTTCCATAGGCGCAACGGTATTGATGCGGTATTGGCTGACCCATTCCGATACGGTTTGGAAGTCCAATGGCGACAAGGCATAGAAATAGCTGGCAATGCACCACGCCATCCAATTCTTTCCGCCGGTTGCTTTCATCAATAGTTTCGCGAATTGCTTAAACTCTTTCTCCTCCGCGCTCATCAAATCAAAGCAGATGGCAACGGCCTCAGGGCTGCCCGCAGCCACAATGGCATCATATACTTTTTTTCCAAACGCTTTTGATGACGCGCCACCAAAATGACAGTCGCTCCGGCAGCCGCATAGGCTTTTGGCAACCTGCTCGCCCAAGCCTTTGGGATGCGCCGGTAATCAAGATGGTTTTGTTCGCTAATGTCGTCATGACTTTTCCTTGAACTTTATGGTTTCGGATATTGTATCGGCTTGGTAAGTTTTTGTAAAGTCAAAAAGGCCGTCTGAACATTCAGACGGCCTCAGTTTATTCAACCCTGCAAATCCAGCATAAGCTTTTTCAGCCGCGGCAAAGCTCAGACTGAACAGCAGCCTCCAATGTTGCCGGATAGCGCGGATGGAGATAGTCGCCGGCCGGATAAATACGGCGATGGTGCAGCCATGAGAAATCAGGTTGTACAAAATCAACCGTTGCCGCCGTAGTCGCGCGTTTTTCCGTAATAATGCGTACGGCTTTGGGCTTACCCAAATCCGGACAAACCCGCTTGATGTCCGCATGAATTTTCTCGGCCAAATCTTTATCCTTCCAAGCCTCAGTGCAATCGGAAACGCTGATGACAACCGCGACTTCATTATCCGGCAAACCCAACGCCCCCCGATGTAACACCCATTGCGCCGTACCATCGGCAAATCCGGTTAAAGGTGCAGGCAGTTTGACTGCTTGGGCATAACGCAAATAAACCGTGGTAATCGCATGATAGTGCAACGATTGATAGGCCGTCTGAATATAGTCAGGCGTATCTTCAGGCAAAAGCACGTCAACATGATATGGCGCAACAGCCAAAACAACCGCATCAAATACTTCGCCATTGATTTCAATTCGGCCATCAATATGATGGTTTAAATGTGAAACACGAGTTTCAAGATGTATCTTTGCACCATGCTTGTGCAGAAAATCCAAAGCCGGTTCGGCTACGATCCGCCCTAAATCCTGCTTAGGCAAAAGATAATCGCTGTTCGCCTTTTCAGACCACACGCCATCATTCAATACATTACATAAAATGCGCAACGATGCCTGTTCTAACGGCGTATTTAAAGCACCCCAAACCAAAGGTTGCCAAAATTGGCCAAGCAGGCTGCGGGGAACATTTCGTGTTCTCAACCACTTTGCAACCGTCAAATCGGTTTTATGATGATCAGCCCAACGTTGCAATGCCGACATATCCGACAGCAATTTGATTTTCAATGAAAAAGAAAGATTTTTCGCACGCAGGATACCGACAAGCAAATGCCAAGGCGCAGGCAGAGAGGCCGTCTGAAACTGTAATCCTTCATGGATGTACCATTGCAAAGGCTGGCGTAAAAAGGCTGATTCAGGTTGAACGCCAATATGTTGCATCAAAGTTTGAACACCATGATACGCACCCAACAAGATATGCTGCCCATTATCCAAAAAGCTGAATCCACCATCTTTCCCGGCTATGCTACGCGCCCTACCGCCAGCCTGTCTCCCAGCCTCAAACAAAGAAATATCAGCTCGATGAATCAGAGAAACCGCCGCAGACAAACCTGCCCAACCGGCACCAATCACAGCAATTTTTGGACGCTTAGTATTCATGGTTTAAATCCAAACAGCCAAGTTTTCAAAGCAATACGTTTTTTACGGGGAGAAGGAATCGCAATTTTATAAGTCAACACATTTTGCGCACCATCACGGTCAATTTCATTCAACAACGCATAATAAATAGCCGCCATAATCAGGCCGACTTTTTGCGATTTCTTATCCTCAGCCGGCAAAAGCAACATCGCTTTCACGATAAGTTTTCACGCGCCCTATTCACTTGAAACTGCATCAATTGTGCAAAATTTTCTGTCGGTTTGCACTGCATAATTACGTTGGCAGGTACGTCAAACTTCTGCATTTCCTCTATCGGCAGATAAATTCTTCCTTGTCGCGCATCTTCGCCCACATCACGAATAATGTTCGTCAACTGCAAAGCCAAAGCTCCATTTTGTCCGCATATTCCAAAAGTTTTTCGGATTGGAAAAACCCAAAATCCGCGCAATAAGACAACCCACTACCCCGGCAACACGGTGGCAATACAGCTTTAATTCATCAAAACTACCATAACGAGCCTGCTCCAAATCCATCTGCATACCATCAATCAAAGCTTCAAATTCATTCTTCGGCAAATCAAAATTTGCCCGAATATCTTTTAAAGCCTGATGAACGGGATGCTCAGGCATCTCATTGTTAAAGACTTTCTCCAAATCACTGCGCCACCAATTCAACGTTATCTGAGCTACATTTGATCGGTACAGCCATCAACCACATCATCTAGTTCGCGACAAAAAGCATATAAAACAGTGATCGCATTCTGTTTTTCTACCGATAAAAAAACGAAAGCCGGATAAAAACTGAATGGCTTTTCGCAGCCTTTTTGATGACAATAATCCAAAGCAAGCACTGTGTATCCTAAAAATATCGTTATAAATAATTAGCAGGGATTTTATCTGTATTTAAAAAAAGTACGCCAATATCAAAAACTCATCTAGAACAAGGCCGTCTGAAAACTATCTTAAGTATCTTTCAGACGGCCTAATATCTTACGTCGCCAATATCGAAACCAGCAGCATCACCACCAACAGCTGTATCAAAGAATAGCCCCTCTGCACAGCTGCCCCTATTCCGTTTTTCCGTCAAATGCCTTTTTAAGTACATATCTTTCTTCCTCTTTATCTTTTATATCCCTATCCGACAGGATGGACCTTATCCGTTTATCCTTTTTCACCCAATGAAAGCCCCATTTGGTCCAAGTCTTCATTGCCACTGCCCATACAAAGCCGCCCATCAACCCGAACCGGCAAACGGTTCAGCCTCTGGGCGGCATATACGGCACAAACGTCCGTCAGGCTTATTTTTTCACGGCAGGCTGTGCGGCCTTAGGCGCGGCAGAAGAAACCGTCGCCTCCGCCTTTCAACTTGTTCAGCACCGCATCACCGATGCCCTTCACGTTTTTCAGCTCCTCCACCGATTTGAACGCACCGTTCTTCTGACGGTATTCTACAATCGATTTCGCCTTAGCCGGACCGATACCCGGCAAAGCCTCCAGTTCGGCAGAAGACGCGGTATTGATGTTCACGGCGGCCAAAGAGAATGCTGCACAGACGGCGGCAAATGCACCAAATAAAAATTTTCTTCATCAGATTTTTTTCCCATAACGTATTTGATTGAATCAGTCATAAAATCTACCGAATGAGTTTTTACGGCATTATGTAGTAGCTGCACAAAGTCTGAAAATTGACTAATTCACTGTATAAATTTGAAATACAAAATTATTTAATGGGAGGGAATAAAAATAGCGGTATTTCACCGCTATTTAAATTTTACAAGGATTGATAATAACCTTTTCCTGCTGTAATCCTAAAAGAAATACTCATGTGGTGTTGCAATATCACAACTAGAATCAGTAAAAGAGAAATTTAGAATTTAGTTCATTGCTCATTTTATCCTGTTCTAGATCGATTGTTTTCAGAAAGTAAGTATTCTAAATCTTGTTGTGTGTAGCCTCATTATGCCCCTTTTTCCTCAATGGATTTAGGTCTTCTATAACCAAAAACTATAAGAATTTCCTGAGAAAACATTCTCATAAACTTTCTCTCAAACTATCTCTTAATTGCTCACAATCGTTCACATTTCAATGTTATCACTAAAGTCATCAATTTTATATTTAGCTCCTCTGTAAGAGTCTTTATACCAATATAACGACCATGAGAATGCCACCGCTTATTATCACCAAGTTAGCTATATCTCTAGCCTCGAGCCTCTTTATCTTCTTGAGTTACATCTTCCCTTTGATGTTTTCTTTTTAGTCCAATCTTTAAATTTATACTTTTACTAACCAAGTTTGTAATAGTGCTTTGATAACTCGGGCAGCCTGTTCATATGATCTAATAGTACCTAAGTTCTGATTTTTAACAACATTAACTCAGCTTGTGTTAGACTACCTTCTTTAGATTTACGTACAAATTCATCTATTTTATCCAGAAAACCCCAAAGCTGGAACCCATCTTCCTTCTGGAGTTGGTACTTGTGGATCTATAGGACCTAGAGATGAAGCATAATTCATGTAAAATTTTATCACCCTGACATTGCCCAAATAGTTCCAGCAGACATTGCTTGATCTAAGATTACAAAATAAACCTCATTATAGAAATATCTAGTTATTTTCAACCATTTTTCAAGCACTGGCACTACCACCCATTTGTAGATAAAAATACCACTAGAGTTGATATCCCATTACTTTTTAGCTGTTCTACCATTTTCCTGAACTCTAGTTTTCCAGTAATCTATACTAGACTCATTAATATTTCCCCATGTAGGAGATTATATCGACTCTTTAAAGTATTTTTCGGCAAGCTACCTAATTGCCAGCAAATAAAGTTAACTGATTGATTACTTAATGTACTCATTACGAAAAATGTTTTTATAAAAAATTATTGAATTTTTAATCGATAAGGAAAGATAATCAATTAAACAACATTTGTGGAACAAAAATATAACTGAATATCTACTACTAATTTTATTCTTGTTCCAACGGTTTTAACTGCCAAAATCTAAACCCATTTTAGATATTCCTCTTTACGTAATTTCACCCGTATACAATCCATCGCATTATAATGCTCATCTACCATATCAACAAACTGTGGCATTCCTACTCAACTCTAAAGTTTTCTCATCAATTTCGCACAAACATCCAATCTGGATTTTTACGTAGGATTTTGCGTAACTAATCGCATTGTAATCAGAGGTTGGCTTATCCTTTAGCTTTTAATAGACGTTCGATCAACTCGTACTTCAGCAGCTTAGTGTGCATAATGGAAAGTCCCTATTGGGTTAAAATTCCAATAGGGATTTCAAGATTTTTAATCGGTTAAACCTTTGTGCAACTGCTACATAATACCTTGATTTTATCCTAAGCGGTAAACACTGCACATACGCAGATAGGGCAACAGCCCATACCCACATAAATGCTTACGACATATTAACGCAAATATCGTTTGATTTCAAATATTCTAAACAGTTAACCGTAACTTTCGGTACTTTTGTTCAAGAATAACAACATAGTTATCATCCTTTAATTTAAACAACAAGTATGCACGAGCTCATCAAACCGACAGAACCGACAGGGCATGTAAAAAAGCCCCCGACATCGGTCGGGGGCTTCGAAATAGGGTGTTTGGCGGTGACCTACTTTCACATGGAAGAACCACACTATCATCGGCGCTGAGTCGTTTCACGGTCCTGTTCGGGATGGGAAGGCGTGGGACCAACTCGCTATGGCCGCCAAACTTAAACTGTTACAAATCGGTAAAGCCTTAATCAATATATTTCGGTGATGACTGAATCAGTCAGTAAGCTTTTTATCTTTTGAAGTTCTTCAAATGATAGAGTCAAGCCTCACGAGCAATTAGTATGGGTTAGCTTCACGCGTTACCGCGCTTCCACACCCCACCTATCAACGTCCTGGTCTCGAACGACTCTTTAGTGTGGTTAAACCACAGGGAAGTCTCATCTTCAGGCGAGTTTCGCGCTTAGATGCTTTCAGCGCTTATCTCTTCCGAACTTAGCTACCCGGCTATGCAACTGGCGTTACAACCGGTACACCAGAGGTTCGTCCACTCCGGTCCTCTCGTACTAGGAGCAGCCCCGTCAAACTTCCAACGCCCACTGCAGATAGGGACCAAACTGTCTCACGACGTTTTAAACCCAGCTCACGTACCACTTTAAATGGCGAACAGCCATACCCTTGGGACCGACTACAGCCCCAGGATGTGATGAGCCGACATCGAGGTGCCAAACTCCGCCGTCGATATGAACTCTTGGGCGGAATCAGCCTGTTATCCCCGGGTACCTTTTTATCCGTTGAGCGATGGCCCTTCCATACAGAACCACCGGATCACTATGTCCTGCTTTCGCACCTGCTCGACTTGTCGGTCTCGCAGTTAAGCTACCTTTTGCCATTGCACTATCAGTCCGATTTCCGACCGGACCTAGGTAACCTTCGAACTCCTCCGTTACTCTTTGGGAGGAGACCGCCCCAGTCAAACTGCCTACCATGCACGGTCCCCGACCCGGATTACGGGTCTGGGTTAGAACCTCAAAGACACCAGGGTGGTATTTCAGGACGGCTCCACAGAGACTGGCGTCTCTGCTTCAAAAGCCTCCCACCTATCCTACACAAGTGACTTCAAAGTCCAATGCAAAGCTACAGTAAAGGTTCACGGGGTCTTTCCGTCTAGCAGCGGGTAGATTGCATCTTCACAACCACTTCAACTTCGCTGAGTCTCAGGAGGAGACAGTGTGGCCATCGTTACGCCATTCGTGCGGGTCGGAACTTACCCGACAAGGAATTTCGCTACCTTAGGACCGTTATAGTTACGGCCGCCGTTTACTGGGGCTTCGATCCGATGCTTGCACATCTTCAATTAACCTTCCAGCACCGGGCAGGGCGTCACACCCTATACGTCCACTTTCGTGTTAGCAGAGTGCTGTGTTTTTTTAATAAACAGTCGCAGCCACCTATTCTCTGCGACCCTCCAGGGCTTACGGAGCAAGTCCTTAACCTTAGAGGGCATACCTTCTCCCGAAGTTACGGTATCAATTTGCCGAGTTCCTTCTCCTGAGTTCTCTCAAGCGCCTTAGAATTCTCATCCTGCCCACCTGTGTCGGTTTGCGGTACGGTTCAATTCAAACTGAAGCTTAGTGGCTTTTCCTGGAAGCGTGGTATCGGTTACTTCATGTCCGTAGACACTCGTCATCACTTCTCGGTGTTAAGAAGACCCGGATTTGCCTAAGTCTTCCACCTACCGGCTTAAACAAGCTATTCCAACAGCTTGCTAACCTAACCTTCTCCGTCCCCACATCGCATTTGAATCAAGTACAGGAATATTAACCTGTTTCCCATCGACTACGCATTTCTGCCTCGCCTTAGGGGCCGACTCACCCTACGCCGATGAACGTTGCGTAGGAAACCTTGAGCTTTTCGGCGAGCGGGCTTTTTCACCCGCTTTATCGCTACTCATGTCAACATTCGCACTTCTGATACCTCCAGCACACTTTACAATGCACCTTCATCGGCCTACAGAACGCTCCCCTACCATGCCAGTAAACTGGCATCCGCAGCTTCGGTTATAGATTTGAGCCCCGTTACATCTTCCGCGCAGGACGACTCGACCAGTGAGCTATTACGCTTTCTTTAAATGATGGCTGCTTCTAAGCCAACATCCTGGCTGTCTGGGCCTTCCCACTTCGTTTACCACTTAATCTATCATTTGGGACCTTAGCTGGCGGTCTGGGTTGTTTCCCTCTTGACAACGGACGTTAGCACCCGCTGTCTGTCTCCCGAGGAACCACTTGATGGTATTCTTAGTTTGCCATGGGTTGGTAAGTTGCAATAACCCCCTAGCCATAACAGTGCTTTACCCCCATCAGTGTCTTGCTCGAGGCACTACCTAAATAGTTTTCGGGGAGAACCAGCTATCTCCGAGTTTGTTTAGCCTTTCACCCCTATCCACAGCTCATCCCCGCATTTTGCAACATGCGTGGGTTCGGTCCTCCAGTACCTGTTACGGCACCTTCAACCTGGCCATGGATAGATCACTCGGTTTCGGGTCTACACCCAGCAACTGTTCGCCCTATTAAGACTCGGTTTCCTACGCCTCCCCTATTCGGTTAAGCTCGCTACTGAATGTAAGTCGTTGACCCATTATACAAAAGGTACGCAGTCACACCACAAGGGTGCTCCCACTGTTTGTATGCATCAGGTTTCAGGTTCTATTTCACTCCCCTCCCGGGGTTCTTTTCGCCTTTCCCTCACGGTACTGGTTCACTATCGGTCGATGATGAGTATTTAGCCTTGGAGGATGGTCCCCCCATATTCAGACAGGATTTCACGTGTCCCGCCCTACTTTTCGTACGCTTAGTACCACTATTGAGATTTCGAATACGGGACTATCACCCACTATGGTCAAGCTTCCCAGCTTGTTCTTCTATCTCGACAGTTATCACGTACAGGCTCCTCCGCGTTCGCTCGCCACTACTTGCGGAATCTCGGTTGATTTCTTTTCCTCCGGGTACTTAGATGGTTCAGTTCTCCGGGTTCGCTTCGCTTATCCTATGTATTCAGATAAGGATACCTCCTAAGAGGTGGGTTTCCCCATTCGGACATCGCGGGATCATAGCTTTATTGCCAGCTCCCCCACGCTTTTCGCAGGCTTACACGTCCTTCGTCGCCTATCATCGCCAAGGCATCCACCTGATGCACTTATTCACTTGACTCTATCATTTCAAGAACCTCTTTGACTTCGTTTGCCTACCCGTTGACTAGGGAAGCAAACTTGAAATTCCTACTTTGATAAAGCTTACTGCTTTGTTGTGTCTTAATCCTGCCTTTTGTGTTTCAGGATTAAGTCGATACAATCATCACCCAAATACTGTGTTTGTTTTCTTTTCTCTTGCGAGAGATTTTTTTATCCTTTGCAAAGAACAAAAAATCAAAACAAACTCATTGTCTTTGTTTGTTGATTTCGGCTTTCCAATTTGTTAAAGATCGATGCGTCGATATTTCACTTCGCAAATCAAAATAAGCTGCTAAGTATAGCAGGCTTCCTTTGATTTGTAAAGTTCTTGGTGGAGGCAAACGGGATCGAACCGATGACCCCCTGCTTGCAAAGCAGGTGCTCTACCAACTGAGCTATGCCCCCGTTCTTGGTGGGTCTGGGAGGACTTGAACCTCCGACCCCACGCTTATCAAGCGTGTGCTCTAACCAGCTGAGCTACAAACCCGGATTCTCTTCTTAAGCGAATCTTGTCTTCACTCAAGCTTTTCTCTTCCGCATCTTTTACAGTTTACCGATAAGTGTGAATGCATCAGACCTCTTCTTTCTCTAGAAAGGAGGTGATCCAGCCGCAGGTTCCCCTACGGCTACCTTGTTACGACTTCACCCCAGTCATGAAGCATACCGTGGTAAGCGGGCTCCTTGCGGTTACCCTACCTACTTCTGGTATCCCCCACTCCCATGGTGTGACGGGCGGTGTGTACAAGACCCGGGAACGTATTCACCGCAGTATGCTGACCTGCGATTACTAGCGATTCCGACTTCATGCACTCGAGTTGCAGAGTGCAATCCGGACTACGATCGGTTTTGTGAGATTGGCTCCACCTCGCGGCTTGGCTACCCTCTGTACCGACCATTGTATGACGTGTGAAGCCCTGGTCATAAGGGCCATGAGGACTTGACGTCATCCCCACCTTCCTCCGGCTTGTCACCGGCAGTCTCATTAGAGTGCCCAACTAAATGATGGCAACTAATGACAAGGGTTGCGCTCGTTGCGGGACTTAACCCAACATCTCACGACACGAGCTGACGACAGCCATGCAGCACCTGTGTTACGGCTCCCGAAGGCACTCCTCCGTCTCTGGAGGATTCCGTACATGTCAAGACCAGGTAAGGTTCTTCGCGTTGCATCGAATTAATCCACATCATCCACCGCTTGTGCGGGTCCCCGTCAATTCCTTTGAGTTTTAATCTTGCGACCGTACTCCCCAGGCGGTCAATTTCACGCGTTAGCTACGCTACTAAGCAATCAAGTTGCCCAACAGCTAATTGACATCGTTTAGGGGCGTGGACTACCAGGGTATCTAATCCTGTTTGCTACCCACGCTTTCGAGCATGAACGTCAGTGTTATCCCAGGAGGCTGCCTTCGCCATCGGTATTCCTCCACATCTCTACGCATTTCACTGCTACACGTGGAATTCTACCTCCCTCTGACACACTCTAGTCACCCAGTTCAGAACGCAGTTCCCAGGTTGAGCCCGGGGATTTCACATCCTGCTTAAGTAACCGTCTGCGCTCGCTTTACGCCCAGTAATTCCGATTAACGCTCGCACCCTACGTATTACCGCGGCTGCTGGCACGTAGTTAGCCGGTGCTTATTCTTCAGGTACCGTCATCAGCTAGTGGGTATTAGCACAGCCTTTTTCTTCCCTGACAAAAGTCCTTTACAACCCGAAGGCCTTCTTCAGACACGCGGCATGGCTGGATCAGGCTTGCGCCCATTGTCCAAAAATTCCCCACTGCTGCCTCCCGTAGGAGTCTGGGCCGTGTCTCAGTCCCAGTGTGGCGGATCATCCTCTCAGACCCGCTACTGATCGTCGCCTTGGTAGGCCTTTACCCCACCAACTAGCTAATCAGATATCGGCCGCTCGAATAACGCAAGGCCCGAAGGTCCCCTGCTTTCCTCCTCAGAGAATATGCGGTATTAGCTAATCTTTCGATTAGTTATCCCCCATTACTCGGTACGTTCCGATATATTACTCACCCGTTCGCCACTCGCCACCCAAGAAGCAAGCTTCTCTGTGCTGCCGTCCGACTTGCATGTGTAAAAGCATGCCGCCAGCGTTCAATCTGAGCCAGGATCAAACTCTTATGTTCAATCTCTAACTTATAACTTCTGGTCTGCTTCAAAAGAAACCGACAGGACAATGTCTAAAAACATCATCTTGTCTGTCTTTCAAACAGTGTGAGGCCTAATGCACTCACACTTATCGGTAATCTGTTTTTTTAAAGAGCGAATCGAATTATACAGTACATTTTAGCAAATGTCAACTAAAAATTATCGAAAATTTCAACTAACTGTGTTATACTGTCTGCTTCGTTTTCTTCACCGCGTCAGCAGCGAAGAACCGAACTATACGCCTC
>BNJU01002622.1_pt1 | contig 125454 bp, 168 predicted proteins | sample 8539281 | NCBI WGS metagenome assembly BNJU01 (sample SAMD00202456, study PRJDB9452) | human saliva metagenome | isolation source: human saliva | place: Japan | reverse complement strand
ATGCCGCACATTCACCCAAGCCGCTTTCCCAGTGCAAATGCGGGACAAACAGCGTCCTCCAAACGGTATGAAAAGCCATGATCTCTCCCCTACTTCCGTAGCTGAAATCACGATGCAGCGGTACCAAGCTTGGGCACCATCACATGCTGCGAAATCGCCACGCCTCGCCGCCCGCTGCTCACCGAGGAGGAAAATGGTAGTGCTGGTCACTGCATCGACCAGTACTGGCGACATGTCAGTGACCAGTACTGCCCGCGGTGGTGACCAGCACCGGTCCGACCGCCGACCAGTACCGGGTACTTTCTCCCTTCGCGAGCCCACTCTACCGCGCTAATGCGCCGGCAGAGTGTTCTTTGCTCACCACTGGGATATTGCACCATGAGACACATTCATGCTCCTTTACGCCTTCCACTCTGTTTATCGTATCTTTGGTAGCATATACATGGCGTCAGAACACACACACAATCATGCTATCAGCTATACGGATATAAAGAAACCCTCTCTCTGGGCTATATCATCCTGCGCGGCACTCTCCGCCTCTGCACAGGAACGCCCGCTCTGGCTGCGCTATCCAGCTATCTCCCCCGATGGCAAGACGATCGCCTCCGGGTACCAAGGAGATATCTACACCGTGCCCACCGTGGGTGGTGAAGCCCGTCGCCTGACCTCGACCGAAGCCTACGAGTGCTACCCGTCTGGTCACCCGATGGCAGCAGATCGCTACACCTCCGATCCGCAACTCCTCTGGCGTCAACATCTACATCATGCCAGCAGGTGGCGGTAAGGCTCGTCAGCTGACGACCCACTCGGGGCGTGAGATCCCCCAGACCTTCACCCCCGACGGACGCTATCTCATCTTCAAGGCACACATCAAGACCCTGCCAGCTCCGCCCTCTTCCCAACTCCTGCTCACTGGGCTCTACCGTGTGCCCGTCACCGGTGGTCACCTGAGCAGATCCTCGCTACTCCGCCGAGGCTGAATGTCAGCCGTGATGGCCGTCGCATCCTCTATCAGGAGATCAAGAGCTTGAGAACGAGTGGCGTAAAGCACCACACTCCTCTGCCTCACGCGACCTCCTCGAGTACGACTCGACAAGAAGACCTACCGCTTCGTCGCCCGCCACGATGGCGAAGACCGCGATCCCGTCTACTCCCCACGGGTGAGTCCTTCATCTCAGCGAGCGCAATGGCGGCTTCGATGAATGTCTACGAAAGCGCAATCTCGCTGGCTCACTACCGAAGCCAGAGGCACTCGCAGCTCAAGGGCAGACCCCCGTGCGCTTCCTCTCCAGCTCTGCCGATGGCCTCGTTTCTGCTTCGGCTATGCCGGTGAGATCACACCTCGTCCCAGGTCGCAGCGAGCAGCGTGTACCCATCCGCATCTCCAAGGATCAGGCTCCCCGACGAAGAGCTGCACTCTCGATGAGTCGCAGCCTCGGCTCCTCGGCTGCCCTCCCGATGGCAAGCAGATCGCCTTCCTCTCGCGTGGTGACGCTTCGTCACGGCTACCGACTACACCACGACCCGTCAGATCACGAAGGGCTCACAGGCCGAGCGTGGGTGCAGCTTCGGCGCAGACAACAAGTCCGTCGTCTACGCCAGCACCAAGGACGGCTCTGCGGATCTCTACATCGCTAAGGTCGAGCGTGGCGAAGATCAGAACTTCCCCAACGCCATGGCTATCAGCGATGAGAAGCTCATCCCCTCACTCAAGGGCGAGAAGATGTACCCCTCCTTCTCCCCCGATGGCAATGAGGTAGCCTTCCTCTACCAGCGTGAGAAGCTCATGGTCTACAACCTCAAGACCCGTCAGGCTCGTCAGATCACCGACGGCTCACAGAAGCTCGACCCCGACTTCGTATGGTCACCAACGGGAAGTGGATCGCCTTCCTACGCCTGCGTGCCGTGGGCCCTACACCGACGTAGGTATCGTCAGCGCTCAGGGCGGTCAACCCATCCAGAACCTCACGAACAGCGGTTACTTCAGCAGCAACCCTCGCTGGTCTACCGATGGGAACATCCTCCTCTACGCTACCGATAAGTATGGTATGCGCAACCACGCTCGTGGGGCTCCATGAACGATATTATGGCGGTCTTCCTCAATCGCGCGGCCTATGAGAAGTTCCGCATGAACGACGAAGACCTCGCTCTCCTCGAGGAAGCCGAGACGCTAGCTAGTCGACACCACGAAGACGAAGAAGGCTCAGCCCACTAAGAGCACCAACGGCGTCATCGAATGGGACAACCTCGACCTGCGCACCGTACGCATCACCCCGCCTCTCTTCGCGCCTCGGCGACTACATCCTCTCGTCCGACAACAAGAAGCTCTTCTACTTCTGCTACCGAAGCAGGCGAAGACCTCTGGGTCTATGACTGCGCAAGGCACGACGCAGCTGCAGAAGAAGATGAACCTCTCCTCTCCTTCTTCGCTTCGAGACAAGAAGGGCACGAAAGCTCTTCATCCTCGGTGCTTCGCCCATGACGCTCGACCCAAGACGGATGCCACGAAGCCCATCACGATGGCTGGCTACCGCCACATCGACCGCATCCGGCGAGCGTGAGGTCATGATGACAGAAGTCGTCCGCGAAGTTAGCAGCGCTTCTACCGCAGATATGCACGGCGTGAACTGGAAGAAGCTCACCGACCACTACCGCACCTTCCTCCCTACATCGACAACAACCAGGACTTCGCCGAGATGCTGAGCGAGCTCCTCGGCGAGCTGAACGTATCCCACACCGGCTCGGGTGCTCGCAGCTCATCGTCGGCCTTCCCCACGGCTGAGCTCGGCGTCTTCGTCTCGCCTGTAGCAGGCTCTGGTGCCCTGCACGTCGACGAAGTCGTGGCAGGTGGTCCCTTCGACAACTCCCGCACGAAGCTGCAGAAGGGTAGCCTCATCACCGCTATCGACGGTGAGAAGCTCGAGGCAGGTAAGGACTACTTCCCCCTGCTGAATGATAAGGCAGGCAAGCGCCTCCTCGTCTCCTTCCGCACCACCTCGGGCGAGCAGGTCGACGAAGTCATCCGCCCCATCTCCTCCTCTGCCCTCAATGACCTCCTCTACAAGCGCTGGGTCAAGCAGCGTGCCGAAGAGGTAGAGCGCGTATCGAAGGGCACACTCGGCTACGTCCATCCCCTCGATGGGTGACCCCAGCTTCCGCACGGTCTACTCCGACGTTATGGGCAAGTACTATCAGAAGAAGGGTATCGTCATCGACATCCGCTACAACGGCGGTGGTCGTCTCCATGAGGATATCGAAGCCTTCTTCACGGGTAAGCACTACGCTGACCAGGTCGTCCGTGACCGCCAGTACTCGGAGATGTCCTCTCGTCGCTGGAATCGCCCCTCCGTCCTCGTCACCTGCGAAGCTGACTACAGCAACGCCCACGGTACGCCTTGGGTCTATCAGCACCTCAAGGTCGGTAAGGGTCGTCGGTATGCCCGTAGCTGGTACGATGACCAGCGTGAACTGGGTGACGCTCTCGACCCCAGCGTCTACTTCGGTATCCCGCCGTAGGCTTCCGCCTCTTCGATGGTCGCTATCTGGAGAACACCCAGATGGAGCCCGACGTCGTCGTGCCTCTTGACCCACGAAGGTCCTGCAGGGCGTCGACACACAGATCGAGAAGGGCCGTCGAAGTCCTCCGTGCTGAGACGAAGTAATCCCCGCACTTCACTAATCGTATTTATAGAAAGCGTAGCCCCTGCATCCCGTGTGATGCAGGGGCTGACGTGCGTACGAGCGTATCTTTGCGCCCGATGAAGAAGACCCATCCCACCCCATCCACCGAAGGCATAGACCTTCAGTGATGTGCAGCGCCGCCTCGGCAGCTGGTACGACGAGCACGCACGTGCCCTACCGTGCAGAGAAGATGTCTCCGCCTACCACATCCTGCTCTCCGGAGTAATCCTCCAGCAGACGCGCGTGGACCAAGGGATGGCTATTATCATCGCTCACCGAGCGCTTCCTACTGCAGGACTTAGCCGCCGCGAGCGAAGACGAGGCTCCTCCTCTGGCAGGGCCCTCGGCTACTACTCCCGTGGGCGCAATCTCCTGCGTGCCGCACAGATCATCGTCTCGGACTTCGGCGGAGAGATCCCCCACACCCCCGAGGGGCTGAGCCGCTTGCCAGGCGTCGGCCCTTACATGCTGGTGCGATACTCTCCTTGCCTACAACCTCCCTTACCCCACTGTGGACGGCAATGTCTCACCGCGTGCTGAGTCGCCTCTTCGGCTCTACTGAGCCCATCGATACGACACGTGGCGCACGCTCCTACTGGGATCTGGCGGAGGCCCTCCTCGACAAGGCGCATCCCAGCCGCCACAACCAAGCCGTCATCGAGCTGGGCGCTCTCTGCTGTACGCCCCGTCGTCCGCACTCGCGACGAGTGCCCCATCGCTATGCACTGCCTCGCCCATCGTGCCGGCATCGAGGAGCAGCTCCCCATCAAGCAGGGCAAGACGAAGGTCCTCCCCGCCACATGGACTACTTCCTCATCCGCCTTCCCCACATCAGGGGCGAAGGCCTCACTCATTCGCCGTCGTGGTGCTGGCGACATCTGGCAGGGGCTGTATGAATTCTCATCGAGACTGAGAGATGGGGTCACCGTCGAAAGAGCTGACGAAGCCCCGCCTTCGGTGACCTCATCGCAACACTCGAGCGCCCTGACCTTCCACCCCACCCCATCGCACAGTGCTCGCACAAGCTTCTCACCGAGCTATCTATGCCCGCCTCTTTCCTCATCGAAGCCGAGGGCCTCAGTGCGGAGCTTCACTAGCACTATCTCCCGAGCACAGAGCGCAGCAGCTACGCCTTCCCGTACTCATCGAGCGCCTCTAGAGCAAGTGTCTTAGCTGAGCGCATACGACGTACCTATAGCCCTACCTGAGTCAACCCATATTGGTCAGCGGGCGAAGCTATATTGGTCCGCATCGTGACCTATACTGGTCGCAACGGCGACCTATATAGCTTTTTGAAGTGACCTCTATTAGGTTGTTGCTCCGCGCAGGGATAAAAAGTTGCGGACGAGTGGTAGATAAGTTTGGACTACGTACGTGGTCCTAATATCTACGTACGTGGATATTTGGATTGACGTGCCTGGTCTTTAAGACTACGTGCATAGATAGAAGAATATCACTACGCGAAGGTGCTTTTTTCTTCACGAGAAGGGCACTTTTCCCTCCGCTGGATAAGAGGAATACGCATGATAAGGCGAAGGGCGTGCTTACTCACTTCGAGAGGCGTATCGGGGAGCTGGGCGTGCGATGCCTTAGCAGGACAAATAGAGAACAGGACTCTGTCGCAACAGTCCCCGATATAGGTTGACTCGATGACCCATATAGGTCACTACCACCCCCTAATATTGTGGGTCAGACGCCCCCCGCGAATTATGGTTGGATAAAATTCCCTATCTTTGTGGCTCAAATTGCAGAACATAGCAAAGTATAAGCAACTAATATATTAGACAAACGAGATGAAAAGAACGTTCCAACCATCGAACCGCAAGAGAAAGAACAAGCACGGTTTCCGTGCACGTATGGCTACGGCTAACGGTCGTCGCGTACTGGCTGCTCGCCGTGCCAAGGGCCGTGCTAAGCTGAGTGTCTCTGACGAGTACTAGGCCAAGCCTCTTGCATTTAGGTCACTGACCTACCCCTTAGAGGGCTCCCGTAGTGCGCACTACGGGAGCCCTTTTTCTTTGCCTTGATACGATGAACACACCGAGAGATACGCACACATCTGAGCGAAGTGTGCATATTTCTCTATCTTTGTCCTGCCTCCCATGAGGGCCTCCCACCACAGGGGCGACAAACTCATCCCTATATAGCAATGAAGAAAACGCTACTCCTGGGCCTCATCGCCCTCACCGCCGCCCCCGCAGCACACGCTGGGGGTCTGCTGAACAATACCAGCCTCCACGCCCTCTACCTGCGTAGCCTCGCGCGTAATGCCTCGCTCGCTATCGACGCGACCTACCACAATCCCGCAGGCCTCGTCTTCGCTACATGACGGCTGGCGCTTCTCAATCAATAGCCAAACGGTCCTCCAGCGCCGTGACATCACAGCTTCTTTCGCACCCTTCGCCTACTCAGTCAACTACGGGTCCCTACTCCAGTCAGGAGACCATAGCGACCAAGCGCTTCGAGGGAAGGCCACCGCGCCCATCGTCCCCACGCTCATGGCTTCGTATAAGAAGGGTGACTGGGCATTCTCGGCTGTCGCAGGCGTCTTCGGCGGTGGTGGTAAGGCCAGCTTCACGAGCGGGCTCCCCTCAGTTCGAGGCGAACGTAGCACTCGTCCCCACGATCACGCAGGCCATCGCTCAGAGGCTACCGCCATGATCGCTACCCTCACCCGCAGGGGCCTCCCCAGCAGCTCAGGCTGGCTTTGCCAAAGCTCATCGACCCGATCAAGGCGGCTAACACGTACTCCGTAGATAGCAAGCTCGAGGGGCTCCAGTACGTCCTCGGCCTGCAGGCTGGTGCGAGCTACAAGATCAACCAGCACCTGAGTGCCTACCTCGGTGCGCGCCCTGAGCCATGCCTACAACACCTACACGGGCTACATCCGCAACATCCAGGTCAGCGGCGCTGACGGCGCTATGCACCACGCTCCTACCTACTTCGGCGCTATCGCCGTAGGAGCTAAGGCTGCCGAGCCCTATCGTCAACAACCTGCCCGACGCCCTCAGGCAGCAGGTACAGCCTGTCCTCGCCGTCCCTGGCCTTCTGGCAAAGAACACCTCGACAAGCGCATCGAGGTCAAGCAGACGGGTATCGGTCTGGCGCTATCGTCGGGCTGAACTTCAACTACGAAGGGCTGAAACGTAGGGGCACGCTATGAGTTCCGCACCGCTATCCGCGTGAAGAACACGACTGAGGCTAATGACTCCGGCATGGAGCAGTTCGCCGACGGTGCTAAGGTCGCCAACGACCTGCCCGCCGTACTCGGTGTGGGGCTTTCGTACCGCATCCTCCCCACGGTGACGGCTGCAGTCAGCTACAATCACTTCTTCGAGAAGTCTGCGAAATCATGGCTGGTGACAAGCAGAAGACCCTCAAAGGGCAACACGAACGAATACCTCTTCGGCCTCGAGTGGAACGCCCTCGACTGGCTCGACGTCAGCGGCGGTGTGCAGATCACGCGCAAGGGGTGAGCGATGCTTATCAGAGCAACATCCACTTCGACATGAGCTCCACATCCTACGGTCTCGGCGTCGGCCCTGCACCTCACGAAGGAAGCCCAGCTGAACCTCGCCTACATGATCTCCAGCTACGGCGATCACAAGAAGGCCATCAGCACCTACGCTGCTCAGCCTGCCCTAGGCATCGCACTCCCTGGTAGCGAGGTCTACACCCGCAAGAATCAGATCTTCTCCATCGGCCTCGACTACACGCTCTAAGGCCGAGCGAGTCCCGCTAAACGACCGAGCCCCGACCTCCCACATGGGAGATCGGGAGCTCGATCATTAGTAGCTACTGTAGCCTAACGGCTGTGCTCACAGCACCAGTCGTAGGCATTGCGGAAGGCCTTCATCCATGGAGTCACCTCGTGCTCACGGCGGTCAGCCTCGGGGTAGTAAGCGCACTGCCAGGGGAAGATCGCACGCTCGGGGTGAGGCATGAGGGCCAGGTGACGGCCATCAGCGCTGCACAGCCCTGCGATAGCGTCGGGCGAGCCGTTGGGGTTCGCGGGGTACGCATCATGGGCGTAGCGTGCGATGACGTGGTAGCGGTCGCTGTCGTGGGGAGGTCGAACTTCCCTTCGCCGTGAGCGACCCACACACCGAGTGACGCACCAGCCAGATCACGGAGCATCACCGAGTGGTTCTCGGGGATCGTGAGGCTGACGAACGAGCTCTCGAACTTGTGCGAGTCGTTGTGCGCCATCTTATGCTTCAGCTCGTGCTCAGGATAGAGGAGCTCCAGCTCGGCCATCAGCTGACAGCCATTACAGATACCGAGGCTCAGCGTGTCGGGGCGAGCGTAGAAGCGGTCAAGCGTAGCCTTCGCCTGCTCATTGAAGAGGATACCGCTGCCCAGCCCTTAGCCGAGCCGAGGACGTCTGAGTTCGAGAAGCCACCGCAGAAGACGATGAGCTGTACATCATCGAGCGTCTCACGACCCGAGATGAGGTCGGTCAGATGCACGTCCTTGACGTCGAAGCCAGCGAGATAGAGGGCGTAAGCCATCTCACGCTCACCATTCGTCCCCTTGTCACGGAGGATGGCAGCACGGACAGGAGCCTTCGCCGTGCGGTCGGGATCGAGACCGAGGTCAGCGAGCTTACCCGTGAAGCCCTTTGGGAGCCGTGAGGCGAAGGGGCTGATTCTTATAGCCTTCGTAGCGAGCCTTAGCCAGCTCTTCGCCGCTCTGATACTTGTCCATCAGGTAAGAGGAGCGGTACCAGAGGTCGCGCTTGGCATCGATGTCGAGCGTGAGCGTGGACTTCTTGCCGTAGCTTACCGAGAGCGTGCGCCCGTCGGTCGTAGGAGTAGCGATGCGAGCGAAGCCGATGCTGGCATCACGCAGCACTCTTCGAGGACTTCGGGATGCGAGGTCTGCACGAGCACACCTGGGTTCTCGGCAAAGAGGAGCTTGACGATATCGTCCTCGGGGAAGGCCGTGAGGTCGACTGACAGCCCTCCCTTTGTAGAGGGGAAGCACATCTCCAGCAGCGCCGTGATGAGGCCACCGCCCGAGATATCGTGACCAGCCGTCAGCACACCGCGCTGGATGAGCTCCTGCACAGCGGTGAAGGCTTCGCGGAAGTATTCGGGCTCCTCGATGCGGGGCGTCTCGTCACCGAGCTCACCGAGGGCCTGCGCGAAGGCTGAGCCACCGAGCGCCAGCGGAGAGAAGCTGAAGTCGATATGATAGACAGGGTATGCGGGATTCGCGACGAGCACAGGGAGAGGATCTTCTTCACGTCAGAGACCTCACCGATAGCGCTGATAATGACGGTGCCTGGGCTCAGGACCTTCTCGCCGTTGGGGTACTTCTGCGTCATAGAGAGCGAGTCCTTACCCGTGGGGATATTGATGCCGAGCGAGATCGCGAGGTCCGAAGCAGCCTCTACGGCGTCGTAGAGACGAGCATCTTCGCCCTCATTACGACAGGGCCACATCCAGTTGGCGCTGAGGGAGACACCCTCGAGGCCGTAGGTAAGGGCTGCAAAGACGATATTCGTCAGTGCCTCAGCGATAGCGAGCTGGCTACCAGCGACAGGATCTACCAGTGCTGCTACGGGAGCGTGACCGATAGAGGTAGCGATACCCTGCACGGCCACGGAAGTCGACAGCCATAGCACCGCAGTCGCTCAGGGGCAGCTGGATCTCACCCTGACACTGCTGGCGAGCTACACGACCCGTGACGGAGCGGTCGACCTTGTTCGTCAGCCAGTCCTTACAAGCGACACCCTCCTGCTGCAGCACCTCATCGAGGTAGTGCTCGAGGTGAGCAGCGTCATAGCTGAGGGCAGGGATAAGTCTTGTCGATATGCTTGTCGACCATGTAGGTCTTGGGCGCCGAGCCGAACATATCCGACAGCGCCAGGTCAATGGGCTTATCACCTCCTGCCTCTTCGAAGGTCAGGTGCATATCGTCCGTGGTGCGACCGACGACGTACATCGGAGCGCGCTCACGCTCGGCGATACGGGCGATGCGCTCTACGGCGTCGCCCTTGACCAGAAGGCCCATACGCTCCTGGCTCTCGTTGCCGATGATTTCCTTCGACGAAAGGGTCTCATCACCGATGGGGAAGGTGCTGAGGTCGAAGTGTCCACCCGTCGTCTCGACGAGCTCGGAGAGGCAGTTCAGGTGCCCCCCTGCCCCGTGGTCGTGGATGGAGATGATGGGATTGTCTTCACTCTCCGAGAGCGTGCGGATGACGTTCTCGACACGCTTCTGCATCTCGGGGTTGGAGCGCTGTACAGCGTTGAGCTCGATAGCGCCGGCATACTGCCCCAGTATTCACAGAGCTGACGGCACCACCACCCATACCGATGCGGTAGTTGTCACCACCGAGCAGGACGACCTCTTCGCCAGGCTCGGGAGTGCCCTTTCAGTGCATCGCTGCGGCGGGCGTAGCCGACACCACCAGCGAGCATGATGACCTTGTCGAAGCCGTAGGTCGGTTCGTCGGCCTTGCCTTCGTGCTCGAAGGTCAGCACCGAGCCACAGATGAGTGGCTGACCGAACTTATTCCCGAAGTCGCTCGCACCATTGGATGCCTTCGTGAGGATCTGACGGGGCGTCTGGTAGAGCCAAGGGCGGGCAGCGCTGTGCTGCTCCCAGGGGCGATCGGCTGCCGTGCGGGGGTAGTCTCGTCACGTAGACGGCCGTCCCAGCCAGAGGCACGCTGGCACGACCACCAGCCATACGGTCACGGATCTCACCACCGGTACCGGTAGCAGCGCCGTTGAAGGGCTCGACGGTCGTGGGGAAGTTGTGCGTCTCAGCCTTGAGGCTCAGCACGCTGTCGATGGACTTACGGACGAAGAAGTCGGGCTTATCCCCCGTGGCAGGAGCGAACTGCTCGAGGTCGCTGGGGCCATCGATGAAGGCCACGTTGTCCTTATAAGCCGAGACTAAGTGATTGGGGTTCGCGGCGCTCGTATCCTTGATCATCGAGAAGAGGCTACGCTCTTCTTCCTCCCCGTCGAGGACGAAGGTACCACCGAAGATCTTGTGACGGCAGTGCTCGCTATTGACCTGCGAGAAGCCGAAGAGCTCGCTGTCGGTGAGCGGACGCCCGAGACGCTCGCTGAGGCCCTCGAGGTAGGAGATCTCCTCATCGCTGAGAGCCAGACCGTGAGCGTCATTGTAGGCGCGCAGGTCCGTGATATGCTCGATAGGCGCTGCCGTGATGTGCGTGTCGAAGACCGTAGCATCGATCCCCTCATAGAGGGCCTGCAGCATGGGGTCGAAGGACGCATCGGGCCCCGAGACCTCGCTGAACTCCTCGATGCGCGTGACCGTGGGGATGTTCATATTGCGCACGATCTCCACCGCATTGGTGCTCCAGGGCGTGACGAGCTCACGGCGCGTCCCGACAAAGAAGCCCTTGAGGGCGGGGGTATCAAGCAAAGTAGCCCCACCAAAGAGCCAGGTGAGGCGATCGAGGGCTTCGGCAGCCAAGGGCGCCGTGCTCTCCACGACATAAAGCACGGGGAGCTAGCTTCTAAAGAGAGTAATCATTCGGAGACTATAAATATTGTCGTAAGAGGGATGTGATCCTGAGGGAGATCGAAGCAGAGGGAGCTGGGGCACGGAGCTCCATTCCTATGAGCAAAGATACGGAAAAAGGCAAGGCCTCACTGCCCAGAGCCAGGGGCTCTAAGCGGTGAGGCCTTGTAGTGTGTCGGCGAGCATAGCTACGACGGTGCGGTAGGCTTTAGCTCGGGATGCGGAGGGTACGCCCTGTGGAGAGCTTGGCGCGAGCAGAGATGCCGTTGGTGCGGCAGAGCTTGCTTACCGAGACGCCATACTGAGCTGCGATAGCGCGGACGGTCTCGCCCTTCTTGATGCGGTGCGTCTTGAACTGCTCTTCGTTCGCCTCGCCACTCTTCTTAGGCTTGGCAGCTGCCTTAGCTACTGCGAAAGAGCGGGGCGTGCGATAGGCACCCTTGACGAAGGCGAAGACGTCGTAGCGTGGGACACCTGCCTGGAAGTCGAAGAGGTCCGATGGGTCGATGGGGATACCCATGAAGCGTGCTTCGAAGTGGAGGTGGGGTCCAGTAGAGCGGCTCGTGCTACCGCCGAGACCGATGGGGTCACCAGCGCGACGACCGTCCTTCGCGGACGATGGAGCGGCTCATGTGCCGTAGACCGTCTCCAGACCATTGGGGTGGCGGATGACGACGTAGTTGCCGTAGCCTCCACCTTCGTAGGACTTGATACGCACCTTCCCAGAGAAGGCTGCCCGTACCGTGTCCCCGTGGCTCAGCTTGAGGTCCGTCCCGTAGTGCATACGCCCGAAGCTATGGCGATAGCCGTAGTTCGAGGTGACTTGGCGGGTGGCGATGGGCATCACGAACTCCTGCAGGTCGATGTCTTGGCGGTCGGGGATATTGACCGACATACCTGCGAAGGGGTTTACGTGACTTCCCAGGACTCTTCGCCGTAGAGCTCAGAGGCCGGTGCCTCGAGATCTTCGTTTTGCTTCTTAGCTTTCAGATCAGCCTCGCGACGCTGCTTTCTCCTTGGAGAGACGATTCTTGATCTCGAGTCGGTCGGCCAGGAGCAGGTGTTCACCAGTGGTGCTTGCCTGCTGACCGGCTGTCGTGCGTGTCTCCTTCTTTGGTGTCTGGGCCTTCCCTGAGGGGGGCGTTGCCGCCCAGGCAGGGAGTGTCGTGGCAGCCAGACACAGAGATGCGCATAACAGTCGCATTCTTTTTCTTGTCATACCAGCTTTTTGATACTACATTAATGATAATACCTGGCGGGAGCGCGCCTCCCGTCGGTGTGCACGGATGCAAAGCATACACCATGCGACAAATGCAAAGATAACCAAATAGATACAAACGCCAACACTGCACAAGCGCGCAGTATCTGTGCAGTCCCCGACCTACTTTCTGCCCTTCCGAGCTTCAGGTGTTGGGTGCATTCACCTTAATAACGTGGGGCTTTTTACTCAAGGTATATCCCTCGTCACTCGCACCACCTCCGACAGCTCACGGGACCGCTTCGTGAGGCGTTTGCGGATTTACTTCCCCTTACGGTCGGTCTGCTCGATGGTCTCGTTGCCCTGTCGGGTACGGAAGCGCTTCCCGAAGCTATAGGTCAGCCCCAGACGCACGCCGCTACTATGATTATTCGTCACCCAGCGGGTCTGCGTGACATCACGGAAGAAGTAGCGGGTATCGGTACGCATCGTCCCCAGGGATTGAGGAGGGAGAGCGTGAGGGAGAGGCGGTCGTCGAGGAAGCTCTTATTCACCTCGAAGTACACGTAGGGCAGAGTGGTCACGCTGGTAGGAGAAGGTCAGCTCCCTACCCGACCACTGCGCATAGATGGTGTACGTCCAGTCTCGGCTCGTCGTGTAGCTGAGGTTGAGTGTACCCCGATAGAAGAGCCCACTCCCGCCAGCGCTCAGGGCGGTGAGGCGATGCTCGGGCGCTATCTCCTTCGTGACATAGCCGAGGGCCGTCCCGAGGTTCAGATTCATCTTATGCTTGAAGAAGGAGCTATTCACACCCAGTGAGAGGGCGTAGGCGGTGCTCAGCCCTACGTTCGCCCAAGTCTCCAGCTGAGGATCAGCAAGCGCATGGATACGCCCGATAGCGTCCAGCGTCCGAGTGTAGGTGAAGGCCGTCGAGAGGAAGGTCTGCTTGACCTGACGCTGGTAGCGGAGAGCGAGCGTATGGGTGCGCTCATTGGCGATGCTCGCATTCCCCTCGGTGTATTCGGTATCGGAGGTATAGTAGCGTGTGGGGTCTACGATCTCCCCCGTGGGGCGGGAGACGCTGAGGTCATAGCTCAGCTCGACGGCATCACGCGCTCCACTATAATAGAGGCTGGCGTAGGGAAGGACGTACCAAGCACGGCGCGTCAGTGTGGAGAGGCGCTGCTCATCGTACTGCATATCCAGCAGGAAGTCCCCACCCCACTGCTCGCCCCAGCTGACCTCATCGCCCAGCTTGAGGGCATGGATCAGGCTCTTATAGTGCTGGGGGCTATAGCTCGAGCGGGTCTCACGGTGCGTCAGGGCGTAGCTGGTATTCAGCTTATGCCGACCCGCACGCCCCTCGAGCTTCGTCTGATAGGTCAGGTCACCCGTGAGGCTCCGATAGGTATTCTCCGCCTCGTGCGTGGCCCTCTGGAGGCTCAGCTCTTGGCGGTCCCACTCACTCGCCAGATGCCCACGCAGACGCAGGAAGCTCTCACCCCACTTATAGCGGCTCGCCAGATGCCCCTGCAAGACCTGCATATAGCCCGTCTCATCCAGCCGCTGGGAGGGAAGGGCATCTTGGGTGGACTCGCTGAAGCCATCATGTCCATTGCGCGAATACATCGCGACGAGCGTATTATCCCAGTGCTTGCTGGGAAGAAGTCAAAAGCGCAGAAGCGAGCTTGCCTGCTTGGTCTTAGTCGTCGTCTGATGATGCCAGCCGTGTACCACCCCGCACTCTTGCGGTCGAGCTGTGAGGAGATCTCCTGCCGACTCCATAGCGCCGAGGGGACGAAGGTCAGCACGGTCGTCGGGGTCTGTAGGGTAAGGTTGGCACTCGCCGAGTAGCGGGCGGGCTGACTAAGCCAAGGTCAATGCGTCCCTGAGCTCCCGCGTGAGACTGCGTAGCCTACGTATATTGATGCGGTCGCCATCGACGCCACCCCGCAGGATCTCGATGCGCCAGATCGACTGCGCAGGGAGGCTGCCAGCTCTTCGGGGCTGGCGGGCGCTCCGTCTATCAGCACCTGAGCGACCTGCTCGCTGCCCAAGATACTGTAGCCTGCGCTCCCCATGAGGAGTCCAGGCACTAGCGTAGCGCACGGTCGGCGGAGGCACCCTTCAGCACGCCCTTCGCCTCAAGCTCAAAGATCTGCTTGTGGATATTGCCCGTATTGATCTTGCGATAGCCGATGACGCTGACGCCCTCGAGCTCGTTGTCGGGGGTCGTGATGCTATCTGTCGTGGGCTGCTGAGCCGCTCCACTCAGGCGAATACCAAAGAGGAGGGCAACGATAAGGAGGCGCGTAGCCTCTGGGATGTGCTTCTTCATAAGACCCTTGATTCGGGAAGATGTCAGTCATGCGTGCGCCCCCATGAGGGGCGTGTGTATACTGCAAATTTAGAAAAAGAAGAGATAAGCAGAGCCCTTCTGCATCAGCTACTTTGCAAGGAGCGGATACTAACCAATAGTGGTGGTTGAAGTGACCTATATTAGCTGCTACTCCGCGTAGGGATAAAAAGTTGTGGACGAGTAGCAGATAGTTTGGACTACGTACGTGGACGATAAATCTACGTGCGTGGATATTTGGACTGACGTGCCTGGTCTTTAAGACTACGTGCATAGATCGAAGAATACCACTACGGCAAGGCGCTTTTTCTTCACAAAAAGCAGCACTTTTCCCTCCGCAGGATAAGAAGAATACGCGCGATAAGGCGAAGGGCTTGCTTATCACTTCGGAGAGGCATATCGGGGAGCTGGGCGCGCGATGCCTTAGCTGAATAAATAGCGAGCAGGACTCTGCCGCAACAGTCTCATATAGGTTCGCACCACCCCATGAGGGAGGTACACAGCTTGCACACGGGCACTAAAAAGTTGGCACCCGCAGATGGGTGCCAACTCTCTATGATAATAAGGAGGGAGCGAGGCGGGTGCTATCGCTTGTGACGCTCGAAGAAGCGGCGGGCAAAGTCCTTGCAGACCATCGGCAGGCGCACGAGCTTGTCTGCGGGGAGCGTAGAGCGACAGCGCAGGTAATAGGTGCGCTCCAGCTCGGCTTCGCGGACGTGGAAGTCCAGCATCTGCTCGAGGTGGGTATTCAGCTCGGCTTCGGTCAGCGTCTTGTCGCCCTGACGTACACGGCGGCCGAGGGTTTCGGTCGAGCGCCATAGAGCGAAGCGCTTATCGTCAAGTTCGTTCAGCACGGGCATCAGTGCATCGACTTCGCCAGCGGTGAGGGAGAGCTCACGCATCAGGAAGGCACGCTTCTCAGCACGCACCTTCTCGCGCATGTCCTTGTGACGGTCAGCGCCCTTCTTCTGGGCTTGTGCGGACAGTCCACCCGTCAGGAGGAGGATGGAGCAAAGGATATAAAAGGATTCGCTTCATTGTCTTCGTAGGGGGTTAGCGGGTGGTAGTAAAGGTGGCATTCGTCATCGTCCCGAGGTCGGAGAGGAGCGAATTGTAATAGAGTCATAGCCTGCTACGGCCGTCATGCGCTCACCGTAGTCGGCGTAGTAGTTGGCATACTCGTCTTCGCTACTGACCTCAGTCTGGGCCGTAGCGACGGACTTATCCTCGGCAGTCTTCGGTGCGAAGGCACGGAAGATGAGGTTCATCGCGACGAACATCGCCGCCAGATAAGCGATGGGGCGCAGGCGCGTCCATAGGCTGACACGGGGAGCTTCGGCGACTTCCTCGAGGGTCTCCTCGGGGATCTTCGCCATGATACGCTCCTCGAGGCTATCGAGTAGCCCTCGGGGACGCTATAGTGCCCACGACTCTCGGCAGGGAGTAGGTAGGTTGGGTTGCTTATTCAACTCTAAATATATGAGCCCTTATCAGGGGCTTCACTCTGTGTGACAACTCGTAGGGGAAAAAGGTTTATTCGCTGCGCTGAAGTTCTTCTGTTACCTTCTTCATCGCATGGTGGTAGGAGGCCTTGAGTGCGCCCTCAGACGTGCCGGTAAGTGCAGCCATCTGGTCGTAGGGCATCTCGTCGTAGTAGCGGAGGCGGAAGACCAACTGCCGCTTGGCAGGTAGGCTCAATATAGCCTTCTGCAGGCGCACCCTCTGCCTCATCGGCATCGAAAGTACTCGTCGGCCGTGAGGCGATCCAGCAGGTAGAGCGAGTCACCCTCCTCTGAGGGGAGATGACGTTCTCCTCTTCGTGGCGACGCTTCTTGAGGAAGTTCAGGAGCCCTCAGAGGGCGATGCGGTAGAGCCACGTGGAGACCTTCGCCTCGCCACGGAAGCCTTCGATAGCCTCCCAGGCCTTGATGAAGACGTTCTGCACGAGGTCATCGGTGTCATCGTGGTTGTAGACCATACGGCGTATCTGCCAGTAGATCTGCTGCGAGTAGAGGCGCACGACCGTGGTGAAGGCGCTTCGTCGGCGCTCCGGGTCAGCCAGCGCACGCTGGAGCTCCTCTTCAGTGACAAGGGGTTGGGGCATCGTCAAGATTTCTTTGACTTCAGGGTAGCAGGGGCTTTCTTTGCTTGCGTCGGGGCGTCGGCAGTACGGCTGGGCTGGATCGTGTAGACAGAGCTCGCCGTCCTTCCCGAGGCTGACTGCGAAGGTCTCACCCGCATGGAGCTTCTCCTCGAGGATGTGCTCGACGCAGGGATCCTCCACGAGCTGCTGCAGACGACGGCGCACGAGGGCGGGCTCCGAGACGCGATGAGCCTCATCGATACCGACGAAGCGCTTGGCTTCCTCGGTGAGCGTCAAGCCATAGCCCGATGCCGCGAGGCGCTCTACGATAGGCTTCAGCTCCAGCGAGACGATCTGCAGGAGCGACTCATCTGAGAGGCTCTCGAAGGCGACCGTACCATCCAGACGACCCAAGAACTCGGGGCTGAAGGTGCGCTCCAGTGCCTTGCGGACAATCCTTCGCTACGCTCCTGCCCAGTACTGAGGCCAGAGAAGCCGACGGAGCGGGCAAAGTCCTTCGCTTCGCGCGAACCGACATTGCTCGTCATGATGATGATCGTATTGCGGAAGTCCGCCGTACGCCCCTCCGAGTCCGTCAGACGGCCATCGTCGAGGACCTGCAGGAGGAGATTATAGATATCGGGATGGGCCTTCCGATCTCGTCGAGGAGGACCAAGCGATGAGGGCGGGCACGCACGGGCTCCGTGAGCTCGCCACCATTGCCGTAGCCGATGTAGCCAGGAGGAGGGCCGATGAGTCGGGAGACGCTATGACGCTCGGCGAACTCACTCATATCGATACGCACCAGCGCCTCTTCACTGCCGAAGACCTCCCTCGCCAGCGCCTTTGCCAGATAGGTCTTCCCTACGCCCGTCGGGCCAAGGAAGAGGAAGGAAGCTATGGGATGCTGTCCGTCACGCAGCCCAAGACGGGCACGCTGCACGGCACGGCTGACGACAGCCACGGCATTATCCTGCCCGACGATACGGCTGCGGAGCTTCGCGGGGAGCTCACGCAGGCGCTGGAGCTCGGTCTTGTCCTCGATCTGCTCCACGGGGATATTGAGGCGACGAGCAAGCCCCTGCAAGAGGTCATCACGGCTGACAGTACCCTTGCTTCGCGTGCCTCTTGTCGTGCCATAGAAGTGGCGATGCAGGCGACGGCGGGTCTCACTGGCAGCAGCATCGAGGATCTCACCGAGGGCGTAGAGCGCTGGCTCCTGCGGGAAGTAGCGCTGAGCGAGTGCCAGCAGCTCCTCGTAGGGGTGTCTGATAGCTCACCGCATGGTAATCGGCGAGGAAGGCACGGCGACGCTCGAAGGCCTTGCGGAGTGCCTCGCCCATCAAGGGGCTTGATGATGTACTTCGCCGTGCTGAGCGAAGCAGCTTCACTGCGCTCGACCGACTGGCTGTAGGTAGCGGGAGTAGCGTGGGCGATGCACTGCATACGACGCTTCGCAAGCCCCACAAAGAGGGCCTCCAAGACTTCACCACCCGTACGACCGAGGGGCTTCAGGAGGCTGAGGTCACCGATATAGAGGAGTACAGAGGGATCGGCCTTGAGTCGCTCAAAGAGTGACTGCAGGTACTGCTCTGCCCCACCCATCATCTGGCTTGCAGAGGCTAAGCGCAGCGGGTCAAGCTCCAGCACCGACTGGTAGCGGAAGCCCTGCGGCGTGGCACTCAGCTTATCGGCTGCACTCGCACTGCCGCCCTTAGCATCCAGCTCAGCACGGCGATCCATGTGGCGAACAAGCGCCTTGATGATCGGCTCGGGGCTGTCATGGAGCTCGTGCACCAAGACGACCGAGGGGTAGCTCTCACGGGAGAGTATCTGTATGAGGTCACGCGCTTCATCATCGTAGGGCATCGGCTCCACCTTACCCTCTGGGGTCGTGGGGGTGGTGCTTGTCACACGGCGACCGAAGTCAGCGTAGGGGAAGCTCCCATCCTTCGGGGCTTCTTCGCCCTCGGGGAGCTTGCCGAGCATACGGTCGACCTGCGTGCTGATATCTCGGCGAGTGCCTGCAGGAGTTCGTCGCTGGGTGGCAGTTCGCCATCGCCACCGAGCCCAGGCGCCTTCATCTGCGCCAGATCTATGCGGATGGGGATACGGCGGACGCGGTCTTGGGACAAGACGATCGCCTGGGCCTGCGCTGAAGGTTTATCCGAGGCGGGCTGGCTTGGCTTGGGCTCTACGAGCTTTGGCGCGCTCTCCTCAGCGGTAGTCTTACTGCCCTCGAGGAGCATAGCGACACGATGGAGCTGGGGTCAGTATGCTCGTTGATGCGGTGAGCTACGAGTAGTGCGTGAGGAGCGTCAGGGGGCGAACAGAAGTATAGGCTATAGAGGAGGTGCAGCGCACTGATGGCCTGCGCCCCGAGGGAGCGTGGAGATCTGCGCCGCACGCGCCAGCGTGCTATGCGCTTCGATGCTGTAGAAGACGTGTGCGGGATCTTCCTTATCGTCGGACTGGATATGCTCGTCCACCTCGCGTAGCACCTCCTTCACGGAGATATTACGATCCATCAGGAAGCGGATAGCGCGCTGGTGCCTTCGCTGAGCACCCCCCACAGGAGGAGGTCATTCGTGATCTCGCCACAGCGCAGCTCCTTGGCGTGCTCGGCAGCAAGCTCGAGGGCCGCACGGAAGGTATCGGTATAGTTGTACTTGACAGGGATTACGCTTCATCTCTGTGTCCGCTTAGGATTTGACTTGGATAGCATGCAGCTTGGCGTAGTGTCCGCCGAGTGCGAGGAGCTCATCGTGCGTGCCCTGCTCGACGATACGCCCGTCATCGACGACGCAGATGACGTCGGCATGGATGATCGTCGAGAGGCGGTGGGCGATGACGATGGTCGTACGGCCCTCCATAAGGTGATCCAAGGCACTCTGCACAAGGCGCTCGCTCTTGGTATCGAGAGCCGAAGTGGCTTCGTCAAGGATGAGGATCGGGGGATTCTTGTAGACGGCACGGGCGATAGAGAGGCGCTGGCGCTGGCCACCGGAGAGCTTACCACCGCGGTCCCCGATATTGGTATCGTAGCCTGCGGGCATCTCATTGATGAACTCATCGGCGTGCGCGACTTCGGCGGCCTGACGCACCTTCTCGAGGGTAGCACCCTCGACACCAAAGGCGATATTCTCAAAGACCGAAGCATTGAAGAGGATGGGCTCCTGATTGACGTTCCCCATGAGGCGGCGCAGATCAGCTACCGCGACCTCACGGATGTCCGTACCATCGATGGTGATGCGCCCCTCGACGACATCGTAGAAGCGAGGGATGAGGTCCACGAGCGTGCTCTTCCCCGAGCCCGAATGCCCGACGAGCGCCACGGTCTGCCCCTTGCGGATCGTGAGGTCTACGTCACGTAGTACCCACTCCTCAGCATAGCGGAAGGAGACTTTCTCCAGACGGATCGCCTCGTTGAAGACGACGGGCTTAGGCTCGGCAGGGTCTGTGATCGTACTCTCGGCCTGGAGGATGCGGTCGACACGCTCCATCGAGCCCATACCACGGCGTATAGCATAGGCGCCCTTGCTGAGGTCCTTCAGCGGGTTGATGAGGCTGTAGAAGATGACGAGATAGTAGATGAAGGTCGAGGCATCGATGCTGCTATCACGATTGAGGATGAGCGAGCCGCCATACCACAGCACGATAGCGATGGTCGCTGTACCGAGCAGCTCACTCACGGGGTGCGCGAGGAGCTGACGGCGGTTCACACCGATGACCGTCTGGCGATACTCCTCGTTGGAGTCACGGAAGCGCTTATCGACGAACTCCTCCGCGGTGAAGGCCTTGACGATACGCAGCCCGCCGAGTGTCTCCTCGACCTGACTGATGAGCTGCCCCCACTGGTTCTGCGCCTCGAGGCTGGTGCGCTTGAGTGACTTCCCTACGCGTCCCCATGACGAAGCCCGCGATGGGCAGGACGAGGAAGACGAAGAGGGTGAGCTGCCAGCTGATGACGAGCATCGAGCCGAGGTAGACGAAGATGAGGATAGGGTTCTTCAGAAGGAGATCGAGCGAACTCATCACAGAGTTCTCCACCTCCCCGACGTCCCCGTGATACGGGCCAGCACGTCGCCCTTGCGCTCTTCGCTGAAGAAGCCCAGCGGCAGGGCAAGGATCTTTGCATTGAGCTGATTGCGCAGGTCACGGACGACCCCCGTACGGATAGGGCACGAGGAAGAAGCCTCCGAGGTAGGTAGCACCGACCTTCAGGAGCGTCATCAGCACCAGATAGATACCGAGGATGATGAGTGTGTAGGAGGCTCCCTCGGTCTCGATGAGCTGGGAGACGAAGTAGCCAAAGTTATTCGTCACCACCTCCTTCATCTGCGACCAACCTGCTTGGGTGGTGAGGTCAAGCGAGCTGAAGGGGATATAAGTCGTCACTCGCTCCTCGATCTGGAAGAGGATATTGAGGATGGGCATCACGAGGGCGAAGGCCACCAGATTGAGCAGAGCGCTCAGGATGTTGAAGAGCACCGCAAGGCTCAAGTACCCCTTATAATAAGGAGCGATGAAGCGGCGGATCAACATGAATATATCTTTCATCTATGCATCTTAGGGCTCACGCACCGAGGGCTTTTACTGGGCTTAGCTTCGGCACGGAGGCTACTTATCCAAATGTAATAATCTTATCAAAGATACGACAATGCCGCGGCTTCCTCCCGAGCCACAGCATTTGCCATGTCACCAAGGCAATAGCAACGCACGCTCCTTCCCTGCTATTAGATGCACTTCACCCCCCTATAGCAAGCATAGCAATAGGGGGGTGAAGCACTTAAAGACTACGAGATGGGGAAGCTCAGATCAATCTCATCCGTCCCTCTATCCCCATAAGGAACTCCTCGTGACCAAAATTCGATCTGTCCTTTAATACTACATGGCTGACCATATAAAGGATCAATACGATCATCTACTGGCATGAATTTACCCAATGTAAAAGGTATCATCACCTGTTTCTCGTTCAATAGCGAACTCTATGATGCGTCTCCCCGAACCAGGAAGAAGTTTTTTCCCCACACAATCCTCAGTGACAGTACCACCACGTACAAGTTGCCTAATATACTCAAATCCCCCACTGGGCTCAATAAGGATCGGTTGACCTATCTGAGAAATAGTCAAACGTCCCATATAGGTAGTTGCATATCGTATCCACCATCTAATGATAAATCCGACCTTTTTTTGAGCAGTAACCTTAATATATAGGCGCCTACTATTAGCATCCACCCCTATTACTCCACGGCACTTGCGATCTGAAGTATCCCCAAAGGCATTATTTGTCCGGAAGCCATGAGAATAGACAGAATTCGATGAGACTTCTTTTGTAACTCCCAGATGCACCTATCGCCTCGTCGTAATTATCAGAAAGCCCAAGAGTACAAATTGAGTCTCCTATCAAATAATGACCCGATTTATTCGCAATCATAGATTCAGACAGCGATCGAGCTCGACATACTGGATATGGATCGTATGCACCATCAACCGTAGAGACCCGATAAAGAGCATATAATTGCGACTTTATCTTTATTGTTTGGTACTCATCCCCTTCCAAAAACAAAACTGAGTCACGCATAATTCCATCTGATATAGATCGCTCAACGGCTCTATAAGAAGAGAAAAACATGCTTCTGTACAAAGCTATCTGTTTCAGGAACATGCTGAAGGTAGTGCTGGAGAGACATCACATTCTTAAATTTCAGAGTCTGTTCACCCTCAAATTCCACCATTTGGGGGGCAGACACATAAGATTCTCCTCATTTATCGATTCTTGTTTTAATGGATGCTCCAGGTCTGGAGCATCGGAAGAACAAGAGAATAAGAATGGCACTACCATACAGAGTAGTGTAAAAACACTATAATAAATTCTCATACTCGCTATTGTTTAGAGTTACAATCCAAGTAGCTATTGTGCTACGCCCCTTGACTTACGGACAAAGAGATTTTGCCAAGGAATACTGATTTAACTCCGCAGTTGGAATAGCTGGATTCAGCCCCCAGAAGCGCAAATTCTCTGTATCTTCCGCCTTAGTTCGTAACGCAAAGTCTCGGCACAGATACTTCGAGGACTTAAGACTTTGGAAAGTCCATAGCCCAGATTCATTCAGCTGGGCATACCATCTATGCATCGAGCGACCAGTTTCATCAAAAGTACGATGAGGCATTTGGACCTATAAAGATATACACTTGACCGCTTTCATATCTTGGCATTATTACATCCAGATATTCAGAGTGATAATCGACTATACCATAAGTATCTGGATCTGAGAATACATACATCGTGCCTCCTACACCCTGAGGACGAATCAAATCCAGAATCCCAGAGAAGTATTTCACCTTCAATGGGAGATCAGATATCAAAGAAGGAATAAGGGTTATCACCCTTGAGAGCAAAGAAAGAAGAACGAGCATTCATTCGTATCTGCTCCGCAAAAGACTTGTGATCTATAGGAGCTATTTCTTTTAGAGCCATCAAAAGAGAATGGTTGGCAACAGTAAGGATTGTGGTGGAATATAGTCGCTTCCCGACTGTATGATGTAACTCAATCTTACTCTGACTATTAGTAAGTTTTCGTTGAACCTCATGACTCAACGTCCCTTTATCTGACCAAAGGGCAGCATGAATCTTTGCAACATCTCCCTCTGTAAAACTATTCTTGCTGGCAGAAATAGCCAAGTCCTGAAATGCCCCTGTCGTATATGAGGTCACTAAATGAGTTCCATATTTCTCGACTAACTCTGCAGCTGTAAGTTTCTTGAGATCTCGCACAAAACGCTTATGCAAGTAAAACTCAAAATCAGACACATCCCGAATATCATAACTTTCCGAGAGATATTTATAGCCCAGAATACTTCTGTAGATATAGCTCGCAGTTTCACTTGAAGTATATCTTTTGTTTGTATATCCCAAAGTCACAGGTTTATATTCAGCACCAACGGAAATCGTCAACGAATCACTGTAGGAGCGACTGTTCAGAATCGAGTAGGTTCGAATATACGGATCCTTAGGGTTCTCATCTCGTTCTATTTGCTCTGGAGCATAAGCCTCAGGATCAACAGGACGACCAAATGGAGACCAAGGATTATCCGCCGTCAAACGAGCCTTATCCAAGATATCCCATTCCCATAAAGCCATCCCGATCATTATTGGTATGCTTTTATTAGATTAAAAGCTTCTACCTAAGAAACGATCTGGAGCAAGCTCTCGCTCTGAAAAGACCTCGGAGATAAGAGAACTTAGGGATAGTCGTCTTGACCTGAGCTACTCTCTCTACTCTCTGGAGTTTTAATCTCTCTGGAGCATCACCATCCTTACAAGCCCCGAAGCTAAGCACAAGCAAGGCGATAAGGGAAACACACGGAAGCGTTCTTCTTACTTTCATTTTAGATTACACTAAGACATAAAACCTATGGATGTGGCAGACCGTATTGTAGAGAAAGCACATCACACCACAAATATATGGATATGTTCGGATATACCAAAAGGCAAGGAGAGAACGCCAGAATAGGAAGCAGCGACAGGGGCCACTACCGAAGGATATCGGTAGTGGCCCCGTAAAGAGGTATTCAGCGAAGCGCCGAATTACTTAGCGTTCTTAGCGAGGATCTCCTTGACCGTGTCGATCTCGAGCGAGTGAGCAGCACCCGATTGACCGATCGTACCGCTCATATAAGCAGCCTGCGTGTCTTCGCTGATGAGGCCTGACTCGATGAAGCTCTTGATACCTGCAGCCAGACGTGAGCCTGGGCAAGCAGCGTCTTCAGCGTAGTGAGCCGTCACACCGTAGCTGAGAGCCAGCTGACGAGCCAGGTAGGATCGTGGCAGACAGCGCAGACGGGGACCGTGGCACGGAAGGAAGAGAGGTAGCGAGCCGTACGACCGGTGAAGCTATCGGTGATGATTGCCTGCGTGTCGATCTGCTCGACGCTACGTACAGCCTGCTTAGAGAGGAAGGCCGTCGTGGTGCTCACTTCCTTAGAGTAAGGCACTTCGTCGTTGTGATTCGCGCCGAGAGCCTTCTCAGCCTCACGGATAATGCTTGCCATCGTCTGGACAGCCTCGAGGGATACTTACCGTTAGCCGTCTCACCAGAGAGCATGACAGCGTCGGTGCGGTAGTAGACAGCGTTAGCGATGTCGCTGACCCTCTGCACGCGTAGGGCAGGGGGTTGTCAATCATCGTGTGGAGCATCTGCGTAGCGACGATGACGGGCTTCTTAGCAGCGATACACTTCTTGATGATCATACGCTGGATGGAGGGGACCTTCTCAGCGGGGACTTCGATAGCGAGGTCACCACGAGCGATCATGATACCATAGCAAGAGTCGATGATCTCGTCGATGTTGTCGACACCTTCCTGGTTCTCGATCTTAGCGATGATCTTGATATCGCTGTTGTGCTCGTCGAGGATCGTCTGGATCTCCTCGATGTCCTTCTTGTTACGGACAAAAGAGTGAGCGATGAACTCGATCTTCTGGGGGATAGAGTGCAGGATGTTGCCACGGTCCTTCTCGGTGAGTGAGGGTAGGTCGATGCGTACGCCAGGGACGTTGACGCTCTTGCGGCTACCGAGCTTACCGTTGTTCTGACAGACCGTGAAGAGCTTGTCGCCTTCCTTCTTCTCTACGTCGAAGGCAAGAGCACCGTCGTCGAGGAGGATGCGAGCACCTACGGGTACGTCGTGGACGAAGTTCACGTAGTTCACGTTGATAACTTCGTTGTTGGTCTTGGCTTCGGGGTTAGCCTGGAAGATGACCTTGTCACCAGCGTGGAATTCGCGCTGACTTCTGAGTCACCTTCGAGGACCGTCGTGCGGACTTCAGGGCCTTCGTGTCCAGGAGGACAGCGACGCTGGGCGATACAGTACGCGTATTGTTGATGACCTGGGTGATACCCTCCTTCGTCATGTGGGCGGTGTTCATACGTACGACGTTCACGCCAGCTTCGACGAGCGGACGGATGAATTCTACGTCGCAGCGCAGATCCGAGATAGTAGCTACAATCTTAGTTTTCTTCATAATGCTTAATTGGAGTAATTTATTCGTGGGTCGGTAGAGGTAGGCCCCACACACGGCTTCGATGGCTAAGCGGTATCCATCAAGACCGAAGCCCGAGATCGTCCCTCGGCAGGCCTCTGCGATGAGGGAGCGCTGGCGGATAGGCTCACGCTTATAGATATTGGATATATGGACTTCGATAGTGGGGGAGTGATAGCCCGGAGGGCATCGGCCAAGCCAGGGAGGTATGGGTATAGGCACCGGCATTGAGGATGATGGCATCAGCGCCGGCATCGTGCAGCCTCATAGAGCCCTGTCAAGGAGCGCCCCTCATGGTTCGACTGGAAATAGGTCAGACGAAGCTGGTGATCATAGCGCTGGTGCAGCTGCTCCAGCGCAAAAGTGTCCATCGACATCGTGCCGTAGATGCTGGGCTCACGCTGGCCGATCCGAGCAAGGTTCGGCCCGTTAATGATCTCTATCCACATTCGTTATTTCAGGGGGTATTCTATTGTCTTCTTACCTTTGCAAAGATAAATTAAAATTCTCACTTTTTGAATGCTCCCTGACGATATACGCACGCAGTTCCTCTCGCACCTACGCTTCGAGCTCGGCCTCTCAGAGAATACGTGTGAGGCTTACCTCAGCGACGTCGATAAGCTCCTCAGCTACATGGATGTCGAAGGGCTCAGCATCGAAGCCATCGACTATCCACGACTGCAGCACTTCATCGCCACGCTCCATGATCTGGGCATCGGCCCGACGTCGATCTCGCGTATCATCTCGGGTATCCGCTCCTTCGGGCGCTATCTCCTCCTCGAGGGCTATGTAGATAGCGACCCCACGGCACTTCTCGAGGTGCCACGCAAGGGACGCTATCTCCCGACCGTGCTGACGACCGCCGAGGTCGACCGCATCATCGAGGCCGCAGGGAGCAAGGGCGGCGTCGAGGGCCAGCGCAATCGTGCCATCATCGAGGTGCTCTTCAGCTGCGGCCTGCGTGTGAGCGAGCTGTGTCACCTGACCTTCCCCGACCTCTTCCTCGACGAGGGCTATCTGCGCGTACAAGGCAAGGGAAGCAAGCAGCGCCTCGTCCCGCTGAGTGACTCCGCCATCACCGAGGTCACCCGCTACCTCCGTGATCCCGACCGTGCCACCCCGAAGCGTGGACAAGAGGACTATGTCTTCCTCAGCCGTCGTGGGCAAGCCATCTCCCGCATCACGGTCTTCGTCATGGTGCGCGAAGCCGCCGAGGTGGCGGGCGTGGAGAAGAAGATCAGCCCCCACACCTTCCGTCACAGCTTCGCTACTGCGCTCCTCGAAGGCGGCGCAAACCTCCAAGCTATTCAGCCCTCCTCGGCCACGAGGATGTAGCGACGACGGAGATCTATACCCACATCGACCGCACCAAGCTCCGCGAGCAGGTCGAGCGCTACCACCCCGCAATCGCAGAGCGAGATCATAGCATACCACTCACCCCGACATACGAATAGCGAGGCTGGAGGCATCAACTCTCCAGCCTCTTGTCGCACTATATCATGGAGTGAAGGCTACTCCCTCACGATCGTGACGTATAGATACTTGATAAAGGTCCTTCATGCGGAAAGCGCCCTACCCGCTCGGCTCCCCAAGTAAAGTAGGTGAACGATACACGCTCCCCGTCATCTGACCATACCGCCGTCCCGGGCTTGATGACGATCCAATGAAGGGCGGGCGATGCGGTTGCCCTTGGAGGCCGTCTTTAGCGCCTTATCCAGCTCATCGACATCTGAGCCCTGATAAGAAAAGCGTGATTTGAGCTGACTTGAGCAGCTCATGTACCCATATATCTGTTTGTGCTTCTTTTCTTCGCCATAACTAACATGTACCAATAGGCTACTTTAACGGGAGTCGCCTATTCCCTCACAAAAGATATAATCAGCTTCAAGATTAACCACTCTTTAAAGAGACACTCTACGTTAGCGCTGTACATTCCTATGGTCACTCGACCGCAGACAAGCACAGGACTTCTTGCCATAGAGCCGAAGAAAAAGCTGTCCACGACTACGCCTAATCCTCCGTCCTCGCACGTGGTCATAAAGTCTATGCACGTAAATCCCTATGATCCACGTACGTAGATTTAACGACCACGTGCGTGGACAAAAGCTTTCTCCGCAGTGGAGCGCAGGTTTTCACGAGGTGTGTGGGAAGTTTTCCTTCGCGCATTGGGAGCAGTCCGAATAGTCAAGCGAATTCGCTTGCACTACGGGAGTAAAGCGACATCGCCCCCACAGACTCGGCTGAATCGGTGGGGGCGATGCTTGTGTCATGCTTCGGAGAGGGAGCGGAGGCGTGCTTACTCGGCTTCGGGCGTATAGCCTTCGGCAGGGCGCACGGGCTTCCCGATGAGGGTCGCTGCCGTGGCAGACTCGATGCGTACGTCCACGTACTGACCGACGCGGTAGCCTTGCTTGTCGAAGACGACGACCTTATTCTGCTGGTTGACGGCCGAAGAGCTGTTCGCGAGAGCGCTTTGCTGAAGCCCTCGATGAGGACCTCGAAGGTCTTCCCCACGTCACGCAGGTTGCTCTCGAGCGAGAGCTGGGTCTGCAGCTCAATCATCTCGTTGAGACGGCGGATCTTCTCTTCCTCGGGGATGTTGTCGATGAGGTACTTGGCGGCATACGTCCCGGGGCGCTCGGAGTACTTGAAGAGGAAGGCATTGTCATAGCCGACCTCACGCATGAGGCTCAGCGTATCCTGGAAGTCCTCCTCGCTCTCGTCGTGGAAGCCGCAGAAGATATCCGACGTGATGGCGCAGTCAGGCATAGCACGGCGGATAGCCGCGACACGCTCGAGGTACCACTCACGGGTGTAGTTGCGCTTCATGAGCTTGAGGATGCGGTCGTTGCCCGACTGTGCTGGCAGGTGGATATGCTTTGCAGATATTCGGGTACTTCGCCATCATAGCGATGTGCCTTGTCGTCCATATCCTCGGGTGCGGCGAGGTGAGCGGATACGGATCTTGGGTACGGCGAGGGCAACCTGCTCGAGGAGGTCACCGAAGTCATACGTGCGGTCCCCGTCCACAAAGCGGTAGGAATTCACATTCTGTCCGAGCAGCGTGATCTCACGATAGCCCTTGGCCTCGAGGTCCTTCACCTCACGGATGATGCTCTCCAGCTCACGGCTACGCTCGCGGCCACGGGTAGGGCACGATGCAGTAGGAGCAAGTTGTGCACCCACGCATGATGGGAGACGAAGCCCGAGAGGTTGAGCCCGCCGATCTTCAGCGGGAGGACATCCTGAGGTCTCGGTGGTGGAGAGCTGTACGTTGATCGCCTTCTCCCGCGCTCGACAGCGCCGACGAGATTCGGCAGGGTCGAGATAGCTATCGGGACCGACGACGAGGTCGACGTGGTGCTTCTCGATCAGCTCCCCCTTGGCACGCTCCGCCATACAGCCGAGGACGCCGATGATGATACGGCGGCGCTTCTTGCGGCGGATGGAGTGATAGTAAGCGATGCGGTTGAGGACTTTCTGCTCGGCATTGTCGCGCACAGAGCAGGCATTGAGGAAGATAGCATCGGCCAACTCAGGGTCTTCGGTCAGGGTGAAAGCCGTCCATCTGCATGATGGATGCGACGACTTCGCTGTCGGCGACATTCATCTGGCAGCCATGGTCTCTATAGAGCGCGGCGGGCGGTGGCGGTCGAGGCTGAGCGCTCTGGGCGGGCTCGATCTTGGTCATGAACTATATGAATTGCTTTAAGTGATGGTGGGAGGTGCGTAGACCTTCTAAGAAGGGACTCCTCCCGCAGTTGGAGATAATATATTTATCTGTATATTTGCAATGAAAATGTAAGATTTTTCATAGTTAAGGTTTTGGTTAATAGGGTTGGAGCTGGCTGGGAAGTCAGCTCCGCTTTTTATACCCATACCAAGACCTTCTACGATCTTCATCCCATGCTATATATCAAGGGGCATCGCCGATACGCAGGAAGTGATAGCCCTCACTCTGGAGCCAGCGCACGGCTTCGGGCATCGCTACGCGCATATTCTTCTCCGCCTTGAGCGAGTCGTGAAGACGATGATCGAGCCGTTGCGCGCATAGCGCTTCACGTAGCCGACGATGGTCTCGGGGCTGAGCTCGGCATTGTAGTCGCGCGTCACGACATCCCACATCACGATCTCGAAGCTATGACTAAGCTCCCTATTCTGCGAGAAGCGCAGGTGCCCGTGTGGCGGACGGAAGTAGCGTGAGTGGATGAGCTCGCTGCGCCATACACGTCGCGCATGTACTCCTTCGTCGAGTAGAAGATACCCTGGATATGATGATAGTGTGATTGCCTACCGTGTGACCACGACGACATATCTCCTCGAAGAGCTCAGGGTGGCGTCGACATTGTCTGCCACGCAGAAGAACGTGGCCTGATCCCCAACTCATCGAGCTGATCCAATGCCAAGGCGTGACCTCGGGTCATCGGACCATCATCGAAGGTGGTAGATACTCTTGCCCTGAGCGCGGGATACGCCAGCGCGCTCAGGCACAAGCTATGCGGTACCACATGGGTACCCGACAGAGGATGCGCTCGATCATCGGCGGAAGAGCGGACTACTGAGCTACGCCCAGACGGCGGAGCAGCGCTGCGATCTCCTGCTCATAGCGGAGAGCGCTGCGAGTGTAGTCCTTAGCGAAGTCAGAGCGTAAAGAGATAGCCGTATAAGCCTCCTGCAGCTCACCGTGGCGCGAGACCTCCTCGAGCTTCTCAGCGGGGAGCTGTACCGCCCAGGTCAGCGTGCTCAGCGCACGGCGGGCGATAGCCTGCAGCACGTGGTCAGCCTCAGCACGCATATCGGCACGATAGAGGGCATCAGCGAAGTAGAGCGCACTCGTCTCATAGGGGACGTTCTCCTCGAGGATGACGGAGAGACACTTCTTCAGTATGGCCTGTGCCTTCTGCTTATCGCCACGCTCGAGATAACCATTGGCCAGAGGCGTGAAGATCTGATTGCGCAGGGTCGATACGATGCCACGGGCGTTCTCATCGAAGTACGTACCCGGGCGATCAGCACCGCACCAGCGGAACTTCGTCATCACCGTCTCGTACATACGATCCAGATTGCCGATGCCGTAGTCGATAGCACGGCCCGTGCTGTCGACACGTGGAGCGAGCGGGAGGAGCTGCGAAGCCATACCCGTCTGCACCATGCTGGCGGTCATTCCATTGAAGGCATTGCGGGGCGAGTGATCGCCCAGTAGATAGGACGCTCCCACTTATTGCCCGCGATGAGGTCGAGGACGCTGAGGCCACCTATATCGAGGAACTGACGGCCGTGCAGGCTCAGTGAGAAGTCGGGAGTGATATGCCCGTGAGTGCGGGGAAGCTCTTCGCGATGCGCTGAGCGACAGCAGCCGAGTCGACGGCGACGTAGAGGTCGGGCGAGGGCAGCATAGCAGGCGAGCCAGGGCCATGACCCTGCAGTGCCTTATAAGCCTCCTCGACGCTCAGGCGCTCACCACCATTGGGACTGACGAGAGCGTAGTTGTTGTAGTAATAATAGGACTTGGGCAGGGAGACCGATGGGCAGAGGCTTGCCTTCGTAGGCCTGCTTCTTCATCTGGTCGATGTACCAGTCACCCGAGAGATAGGAGAGGTTGACGGTGCGGACGTCCGTGCGGATGCCCTCGACTTCCTGTGCGTACCAGAGGGGAAGGTATCGTTGTCGCCGTAGCAGAAGAGGATGGCATTCGGCTCACAGCTCTCGAGGTAGTTGCGGCCCATATCGCTGGCTACGGTACGACCCGAGCGGTCGTGGTCGTCCCAGTTCTGCCCTGCCATCTGTATGGGGATGAGCAGGAGCACCAGCGAAGCGACACCCGCAGCAGCCGTAGAGATGGTGACAGGCGCGTCCTCATCACTGGTCTTCTTCGCAGGCTGCTTGGAGAGATAGCGGCTGGCAGTCGTAGCGATAGCAGCCACACCGAAGCCCACCCAGATAGCGAAGGCGTAGAACGATCCCACATAAGCGTAGTCACGCTCGCGGGGCTGACCTGGATACTGGTTGAGGTAAAGCACGATGGCGATACCCGTCATGAAGAAGAGCATGAACGTCACCCAGAAGCTCTCCACACCACGACGCCCGCGACCGATCTGGAAGAAGAGGCCGATGAGCCCGAGGATCAGCGGGAGTGCGTAGTAGACATTGTGCCCCTTATTGCCCGTCATATCCTCGGGGTGCGTATCGCTATCCCCGTGAAGAAGCTATCTACGAAGGAATACCCGTAGCAGCGCCACCACGCAGGAGGCCGCCATCACCCTGAAGGTCATTCTGGCGCCCGGCGAAGTTCCACATAAAGTAGCGCCAGTACATGTAGGTCAGCTGGTAGTTGAAGAAGTAGGTGAGGTTGTCCCCGAAGGTAGGCTGCGACATATCATCGGCAGCACGCCCCATCCACGTATTGTACATCTGCGCGTGACCACGGTCATAGACACGGGGGAAGAGCATCATGCTCGAGCCCTCATAGACGGGCTCATCCTTGAGGGAGCACGTGCTACATAGCGGTCGGGGTCAGAAGGCTGAGCCTTATCGACACGGCCGTAGGTAGGCTCACCTTCGTCGAACTCCGGACGGCTGTCGGGGCCGTACTTATAGGGAGAAGCAGGTAGGCCCTGTAGAAAGAGCGGCGCCGAGCCATACTGCTCACGCGCCAGATAGTAGCGGAGCGAGAAGGCATCAGCAGGCGCATTCTCATTCATCGGAGGGTCAGCCACCGCACGCACGAGGATCACCCCGTAGGAAGAAGCCCATAGCGATAGCCACGAGCGACATCTGCACGGTCTGGACAGCACGTGCGCGAAGCCCCTTGTATAGGTAGAAGAAGGCTATGATACCTGCCGCCAGTGCGAGGGCGACGATACCATTCCCGATGAGGGGAAGCCCCATCAAGATCAGCGACAGAGCGATAGAGATACGGAAGCGATGTGAGCCGAGGAGCTTGGGATCCTGCACCGCACGGTCGGCTTCGTAGACGCCCCAGATAAGGACGGCGACGAGTACCGCGAGGTAGATATACAGCCCTTGGTTGTAGCTGAGGCCGCAGGTATTGACGAAGAACATATCCCACTTCCCTGCGAGCTTAGGCACACCCTGCACGACCCCGTACATCATCAGCCCGACGAGGGCGAAGGAGCCGAGGAGCGCCAGAGCGCTACCCTTGAGCGTGGGTGTCGTGGCACGGCGGTAGTAGTAGACCAGCGCCATAGCGGGCAGACAGAGCAGGTTCAGCAAGTGCACCCCGATACTGAGGCCCATCAGATAGGCGATCAGCACCAGCCAGCGGTCTGAGCGCTCGTACTCGCTGCGCTCCTCCCACTTGAAGATCAGCCAGAAGACTACCGCTGTGAAGAGCGAGCTGAAGGCATACACCTCCGCCTCGACAGCGCTGAACCAGAAGGAGTCGGAGAACGTGTACACCAAGCTACCCACCAGACCTGAGCCGAGGATAGCTATAGCCTGCCCCATCGTCATCACCTCACCAGTGGGCTCAAAGCCCTGCTTGCCGAGATGCGCACGAGGCGTCAGCACACGGCGTACCATATGGGTGATGGTCCAGAAGAGGAAGAGGATCGTGAGGCCGCTCAGCACGGCACTCGTGGCATTGGTCATCAGTGCCGCACGCTCAGGGCTACCGCCCAGATGCGAGATCACATTATAGACCAGCATGTAGAAGGGCGCGCCAGGAGGGTGCCCGATCTCGAGCTTGTAGTCACAAGCGATGAACTCCGCACAGTCCCACAGGCTCGCTGAGGGGCCGATCGTGAGCAGATAGGTGAGCGTAGCGACTGCGAAGATCGCCCAGCCCATGAGGTTATTTGCTCGGTTAAATTGCTTCCAATTCATGTATATCTCTATTAGATGTGCGACCCGCCACGAAGGGTCAGGACACACTACAATGCCTACAAAGATAGCTATATAGGCTGATACCTACCGTGCCGAGGCACCGCCCTATACAGCGAGAGCGGGTACTACTATGACGTAGCACTCCCTTCGAGATTCGCCCCATGGGAGCATTGGCATCAAAGATTTATAAGCGCTCCCATCGCTCAAGGCTCCAAGTCCGATCGATGAGTTTGTACTGAGCGGACAATGTAGTCTCTGCATCGATATCCCAGCGTAAGTCCTGTACCTTGACACCGTCAGCCTCTGTGAACACCTTGAGACTGGGTGGGCCAAACTGCCGGATCGTCTGCTCATACGTATAGCCCTCTATGACAGACAGCCTCAGACGACCATCCTCATCAGGCAGCCATAAATGCTCGATCAAGAACGCCTCCATATCTGCGATCACCTCCTCTAAGACGGGAGACAAGGCGGGTAACTTACGCTTATATCCCCTGACCTTATCACAGAAGAAGGGGAAGAAGTATCGTCCCATGATCCACCGCTGCATCGTCTTATTCTGCTTGTAGGAAGAAAGTCCTCCTCTGGCATCATTAAGTCAAGCTCCAGAATACGGTCTTCCTTATCAAAAGCGCACCCTGGAGCGGATGCCACTCAAGGTCTCAATACTCTAAAGCAGAAGCCAAAACCAAAATCCAGCTGAGGATACTTGGCATTCAACACCGAGGTGAAAGCCTCCTGCTCATCAGCAATATCACTAACCATCAAGAATCCAGGGGAGTCTGATGTAATTCTCACTTCGCTCATCAGTCCAATCTTTAACGACTTTATTTTTGCTGCAGACATTCCACAGTACCTACACCTATACAGCGAGAGCGGGTACTACTGAGATGTAGTACCCGCTCTCTTAGTGACCCATGGTGAGGCTCGAACTCACGACCCAGTGATTAAGAGTCACTTGCTCTACCAACTGAGCTACAGAGTCATTTTCCCTTGTTCGGCTCACCACCTTGGTGCGTGGGAGCGTTTTCAGAACGGGTGCAAAGGTAGTGCAAACATTTGAATTACACAAGACACCAGCCGCAAACCCGTCAAAAAATTCTCGACAGACCTCTCCAAAGTGACACACAAGCCCCTTCGCCTTATCGCGAGTATTCCTCTTATCCAGCGGAGGGAAAAGCATCGTTCTCGCGAAGGAAAAAGCGCCTTCACGTAGTGGTCTTCCTCTGTCTACGCACGTAGTCTTAAAGACCAGGCACGTAAATCCCAATATCCACGTACGTAGATATTAGAGCCACGTACGTAGTCCGAACTTATCTTCCACTCGTCCGCAACTTTTATCCCTACGCAGAGCAACAACCTACGTATAGGTCACTTCACAAAGCTATATAGCTTCCCTCAGCATCCTATATAGCTCTACCCACGCACCCATATAGATTCACACGACCCTCCCCCACACATCGTCACAGCCCTTCAGCAAAGATGGAGAAAAGTAAGCCCCACGGCAGGTCACTTAAGTGACGAGCCATGGGGCAGATACTTAATATATGGGATGCAGGCTTACTCGCGCCAGTAGCGACGCTGGATACGCGTCGAGAGGGTCGTGAGGATCTCGTAGGGGATCGTGTCGCAGGCTTCGGCAAGCACCGTGATGGGGCGCTCTTCACCACCGAAGATGAGGACCTCGTCTCCCACCCGCGCCTCGGGCACGTCGGTGATATCGATCATACAGGCATCCATACAGACATTGCCGATGGTCGGGCACAGACGGCCGTGCAGGAGCACCGAATAGGCACTACGACTCAGACGGCGCGAAGCCGTCAGCATAACCGATAGGGGATGACCGCGATGCGTGAGGGGCGGGAGGTGATGCCACGACAGCCATAGCCGATAGCTTCGCCTGCGGGGAGCTCACGGATCTGCAGGAGGACGGTCGTCAGGCGAGCGATAGGCTCTACCCCGGGGCGCCCCGTAGCACTCACCCCATAGAGGCCGATGCCGAGGCGTGCCATATCGAGAGCGTATTCGGGGAAGCGCTCGATACCTGCCGTATTCAGCAGGTGACGCTTCGGCTGATAGCCAAGGGCTGCCGTCAAGGCTTCGGTAGCGGCGATGAAGGTCTTTTGCCTGACGCTCGGTGAAGTCACGCTTGTCAGGCTCGTCGGCAGCCAGGTGCGAGAAGACTGAGCTGACACGCAGCTCGGGATGCTCTCGGAGATAAGCTCCTACGGCAGGGAGGTCAGCAGGCGCAAAGCCCAAGCGGTGCATACCGCTATCGACCTTGAGATGGATAGGGAAGGCGGTGATACCTGCGATGCGCGCACGTTCGCACAGTCCCTCGAGGAGCTCCATACTATAGACCTCGGGCTCGAGGCGGTGCGAGAAGAGGTATCTGCCACCGACAGCTCGGGGTTCATGATCATGATGTGCGTGCGGATGCCCTTGTCACGCAGCTCACGCCCTTCGTCCGCCACGGCTACGGCGAGGTAGTCGGCGCGGTGCTCCTGGGCGTGCGCGCCAGCTCGAAGGCACCCGTCCCGTAGCCATCGGCCTTGATCATACAGATAAGCGGATGCTCGGGCGGCAGGAGCGAGCGGTAGTGGTTGAGGTTGTGCACGACAGCGCTGAGGTCGATATCCAGCACCGTCTGGTGCTCACGGGAGGAGAGACGGCGGTAGACTTGGTCGAGGGCAAAGCGGCGTGCGCCCTTGATGAGGATGCAGGAGTCGTGTAGGCGCGACAGGAGGGCGAAGCTAAAAGCTCGCTCGTCGTCGCGAGAAGTGCGTATGCCCAGCGTCAAAGAGCCCCGCCGAAGCCGTGAGATGCTCACCGACAGCGAAGACCTCGTCCACGCCATAGCTCCGGATGAGGCCTGCGACCTCGGTATAGAGGTCGGCATCACTACGTCCGCTCCCCTCGATATCGGAGAGCAGGAGCACGGGGCGAGCGCCCGTAGCCGAAGCACGACGGCGCAGGAAGTCCAGCGCAATGGAGAGCGACTGCAGGTCACAGCTGTAGGCGTCATCAATGAGGGTATTGCCCTGCAGGCCGTCCTTGACCTCCAGACGCATCGAGATGCTGGTGAGGGTGCGCCACGCTTCGGGCACAGCGAGGAGCTGGGGAGCGAGGGCCGCCACGAGGGTCAGACAGCAGGCGACATCCTCGAGATGAGGCAGCATCGGTGAAGGGGACGGTCAGCGGATATTCTTCGCCAGCCACCACGCAGACGAGCGCTGTCGTGGTGCTCGTCGTCTCGGTCGTGCGGACATAGACCGTAGCGGCAGGATCCTGATGACTCCAGGTGTAGTGGGACTTCGTGGGGAAGCGCTCACGCATTGCCTCAGCGACCAGAGGCGTATCGAGGCTGTAGAAGAGCGAGGAGGAGCGCTCGAAGAGGCGGAGCTTCTCCTCCAGCTTCTCCTCCAGCGAGGCGAAGCCCTCCTGATGTGCGCTACCGAGCGAGGTGAAGACACCGAGCTGAGGCGCGATGACTTCTTCCAGCGCAGCCATCTCACCGGGCGGGAGATCCCCGCTTCGATGAGGGCGACTTCATCCGTAGCGGTGATACTCAGCACGGAGAGCGGTACGCCGATCTGCGAATTGTAGCTGCGGGGGGAGCGCATCGTATGGAAGCAGGGAGAGAGGAGCTGATAGAGCAGTTCCTTGACGACGGTCTTCCCATTGCTCCATACCATCGGTATGGAGCAGGGGGAAGCGCTGCGGTGCGTCCGTGCCAGCGCCTGCAGCGCTGTGACAGAGGAGGTGACGACATACCAGTTGCACCCGCTGTACTTCGCCTCCGTCTCGCTCGAGAGCTGCTCGACGACGAAGCTCCTTACCCCACGCTCATAGAGCGACTCGATATAGCGGTGCCCGTCACCTGACTCCGTGCGGATGGCGAAGAAAAGCGTCTCCTCAGGCGTGAGGGCGAGCGGCTATCGGTGAGTATATGACTCACAGCCCTATCGTGCGACAGATGCGGCGTGACCGCAAAGGCCGTAGCGAGGGTGGCGGGAGAGAAGGAGGGGGAAACTAATCTATCCATGAGGGTAAGTCGTGAAGCTGAGCGGAGGGTACTGCGAGCGGAAGGCGGCGACGCGCTCACGGAGAGCGGCCAGACGCACTGTATGCTCGGCACCCTCAGCATGTAAGGGGCGGTGACGAAGCTCTTGATGCAGGCGGTGTGCTAAGGCGCGAAGCCTTCTGCACCGCTTCGTCGAGTGCCCACGTGGTGAAGCGCTCGGCGACGATACGCTGTGCCAAGGGGGAGGGATGCACCATATCCTCGGCATAGAAGCGGTAGTCACGGAGCTCGTCGAGTACCAATTCGTAAGAGGGGAAATAAAAGCAAGTCGCAGGGAACTGCTCCGTGAGTGCCTCGGAGAGAAGCAGGAGCGTCGCCTTGCTGAGGGCATTGCCGTGGGCGCCGTCACGCAGATGACGCACGGGGCTCACCGTCTGAATGATCGTCAGCTCGGGGAAGCGCTCACGAAGACGCTCGATGAGTGGGCGCCACGTCGCAAGGAGCATCTCTAAGCTCACACGCTCACGGACGAACGTCCGCTCGGGGAGCTTGTGGCAGTTGCTCACTACCCTACCCGCTGCTCCGCCATATTCGTCACCCGCAAGGCGGTAGACATAGGCCGTGCCGTAGGTGAGGAGCAGGTAGCGCAGCTGAGGGAGCGCCGTCTGCACCGCTTCGTACGAAGCATTCATCAGACGGAGGGCTTCCTCCGCCGTCGGGGCGGAGAAGCGCCCATGATGAAGGAAGGAGTGGTAGAGCTCGCCATGCTCGAAGAGGTCCGCTTCGGTGAAGGGCTCACCAAAGAAAAGGCGCTCGATGCCGGCTGCTATCGAGAGGGGATTGTACTGGATGCCTAAGGGATTGACTTGGAGCTGCAGGCCTCCATCACGGAGGTAAGCGCCGATATGCTCACTGAAGCACGAGCCGAAGCTGAGGGCTTGCTGCCCGTAGCCCAGGCGTGGAGGCGAGGGCGGTAGCGTGACGGGAGTATGAAGCTGAGGCATAGAGAGAGCGAATATCTTGGGGGCGAAGGACTACCGATGGGGGCGCCCCGACTTGCGCCCTGTACGATGCCCCGCGAGTTGCGGGTAGAAGGCCGAGGGGATATGCTCTATCGTGTAGCTCCCATCAGAGGCGATATCGAGGGCAAGGATATCGTAGCGCACCTCCAGATCGAGGGCACGCTGACGGATGTAGGCATTGGCTGCGGAGATGAGGAAGGCTTGCTTCTCTCGGGTGACGGTCGTGCGAGCTTCGGCAAAGCTCCCGACGCCGCGCGTCTTGACCCTCGGCGATGACGAGGCGTCTCACCCCACTGAGCGATGATATCGATCTCACGGTGCTGGTGGCGCCAGTTCCGCTCGAGGATGGAGTAGCCGTGGCGCTCCAGATAGCGACAGGCTAACTCTTCACCAGTCGCACCCGTCTTGAGATGTTGGTCCATAGCAGATCGCTCTGTGCCTTGTCAGGGTCGAAGGTCTCGATATGACGCACACGCTTGTCGGGGATGATCTCGTCGATAGCGATGAGGATACCCGTCTCCTCGACATGGCCGAAGTCCTCGTTGATCGCCGTGCCGAAGACACGCATCTCGGGCGAGAGTGCCATGTAGGGCATTGACCAGCGGAGGGATGTTCAGCCCAATCTCACGTACCGCCTTGTTCAGCGCGACGGTAGTTCTCCAGACGGTCATCCGTGGAGAAGAGCTCGCAGATCTCCGCCTCGTCGACGACGATGGGCAGCGGATCGGTGGGGCGAACTAAGTGATCGGGATCGGGGAAGTGCTTGTCGAGGAAGTAGAGGATGAGGTTGCGTGCATGGGGATCGTAGTCCTCATACATCGTGACCCTGCCGTAGAAATACTTCATCGCGGGATTGAGTACCGTCAGCGCACCGAGGCCGTCCCAGAGGTTGTCCAGCGCGAAGAGGCTCTTAGCACCCATACGCGTAGACTGATAGGGCAGGGAGACGAAGGAGCGACCCAGCTCGATCGTCACGGGGAGGTAGTCCGCGAGGAAGCGGGGCTGAACTCAAAAGAGCTCTGCCGTCGCCAGGCGTGGACGCCCCCGTGGCTTCGTCCATCTGTACCTCGTCGCCGAACATGAAGCGATAGCCACCGAGGATAGCTCCTTCGGCGGGGTCCCACACGATGAGCTGACGATAGCTGTCGTCAGCGAGGTCGAACTCATCAACGTCGCAGTCACGCCCCGTACCGCCGCCGTAGAAGCGGAAGGCCTCTTCTCGCAGACGCCCGATCTCACGCATCGTCTCGGGAGCCGTACTTGCGTGGAAGACGTAGATCTCGTTCCCACCCTTATTCGTCGCGCGAAGGAGCTTGTCGGGGTGAGTTCTGGCGGATGAGATCCGCAGAGACAGGAGCGATGATCGGTGGTAAACATCAGCGCTTGGTCAGTGTGGCATCATACTCAGCCGCGGAGCTGGTAGCTCAGCGCACGGATACGCTGGGCCTCCTGCTGAGGGCGTAAGGCCGCTGTCACGGAGGCTCTGCCAGGAGATCGGCTCCCCGACGATGACCTTGAAGTGACTGCCACGGGCACGGAAGAGTTCATCGGGAAGGAGGGCTTGCCCTGGATCGAACTTCATCTTCAGCGCCTCCTTGATGTGCCAGATCCAGTAGAAGTGGCGGCTATTCTGCCCGACGTAGTGCAGCGGCACGATGTCGCGCTCGTTAGCGATGGCCTGCGAGACGAAGGTCTTATGCCAAGGGCGGTCCTGCAGCTTGCCGTCGAAGATACGTGAGCATGAGCCTGCGGGGAAGGTGCCGATAGGCACGTCGGAGCGCATCGCCTCCTGCAGCATCGTGATCGACTCACGGCCCTGCGAGCCCTGACGGTTATTCACCGGCAGGAAGACCGACTGGAGCGGGCGGAGGTAATACAAGAAGTCGGTGACCATATAGCGCACGTCGCCGTAGCGCTTCCCCAGCATGTAGGGAGAGGGAGATGCCGTCCATCCACCCAGCGGATGGTTGCAGACGAAGATGCAACGCCCCGACTCGGGCAGACGCTCGGGTGTACCCATTCGGTCGTGACAGCGAACTCCATCAGGGCTTCAGGGAAGTCCATGCCATCGAGGTGCCCATAGCGGTAGAGGACATCATTGATCTCCCGCTGATGGATGATGCGCTCGAGGAGGCGCAGGACGAATGGGGGGAGGCGCTTCCCGCCTTCTCCTCAAGCACCTTCCCCTGATATGGATAGCCAGGGATGGTGCTGCGGAGTATTGAGGTTGCTCGGTCAGTGGTTGCATCGCGATAGGATTAGTTGCCAGAGAGCTGGCGGATGCTTTGCTCGATCGTGGCGATACGGCTCTCAGCGTCGGCCTTCTTCTTGCGCTCGAGGCTGATGACTGCCTCGGGAGCCTTGCTCACGAAGCTCTCATTGCTCAGCTTCTTCTACGCCAGCGAGGAACTTGCTGGTACTCGAGGTCGGCACGGAGCTTCTTCAGCTCTTCCTCCACATCGATGTAGGCAGCCATAGGCACGGCGAATTCGTCCGTCCCGATGACGAAGGTCACAGCACCCTCGCTACGCACGCCACTGCGGTCGATAGCCGAGAGGCCTGCCATCTTGATGAGGACTTCATCGAGCTCGGTGGGATAGCTGGGGCTTGCCTCGAGGCCAAGGGCTTCGCGGGGCGAGAGGTTCTTGCTGGTACGCAGACTGCGCACGGTGGTGATGATCTCCTGAGCGGCAGCAAAGCGCGCGAGGAAGGCTTCATCGTAGGCCTCGGCAGGGCGCTGCTGAGCGTTCATGATGCTCTCGCCATCGGCACGCTCGGCGAGGTTCTGCCACAGCTCTTCGGTGATGAAGGGCATGAAGGGGTGGAGGATACGCAGGATCTCGTCGAAGAAGTCCAGCGCCTCACGGCAGGTCGTCTCGTCAATGGGCGAGCCGTAGGCAGGCTTGATGAGCTCGAGGTAAGCGGAGGAGAAGTCGTCACGGATGAGCTTGTAGACGAGGGTCAGTGCTTCGCTGATACGATACTTAGCGAAGAGGTCGATCAGGCTCGGTAGCCGCCTTGATTCAGCACCTGACGCATCCAGTAGGAGGCCAGACGCGAGGCCTCGGGCTGAGGCGTAGCAGCAGCTTCACCCGTCCAGCCCTTCACGAGGCGGAAGGCGTTCCAGATCTTATTACAGAAGTTACGGCCCCTGCTCGCAGAGTGATTCGTCGAAGAGGATATCGTTCCCAGCGGGGGCGCTCATGATGAGGCCCATACGCACGCCATCAGCGCCATACTTGTCGATGAGCAGCAGGGGGTCGGGCGAGTTACCGAGGGTCTTGGACATCTTACGGCCCTGGTTGTCGCGGACGATACCGGTGAGGTAGACGTTCTCGAAGGGCTTCTTCCCCTGGAATTCGTAGCCGGCCATGATCATACGCGCTACCCAGAAGAAGAGGATATCTGGCCCCGTGACGAGGTCAGAGGTGGGGTAATAGTATTCGAGTTCCTTGTTGCCTTCGCTCAGTGCGGGGGCGAAGACGGTGATAGGCCAGAGCCAAGAGGAGAACCAGGTATCAAGGCAGTCGCTCTACGGCGCAGATCTGCGGCGGTGAGATCAGCGTTCTTCTCCTGTGCCAGACGAAGCGCCTCTTCATCACTTGCAGCGACGACGAAGGTACCATCGGGCAGGTAGTAGGCTGGGATGCGATGACCCCACCAGAGCTGGCGGCTGATGCACCAGTCCTTGATGTTCTCCATCCAGTGGCGGTAGGTGTTCTTGAACTTCGCAGGGTGCAGACGGATCTCGTCGTTCATCACCGCATCGAGGGCGGGCTTAGCGAGGCCATCCATCTTGAGGAACCACTGCATCGAGAGCTTGGGCTCGATGGGCACGAAGGTGCGCTCGGAGTGACCTACCTTATTCGTGTAGTCCTCGACCTTCTCCATCAGACCAGCGGCGATGAGGTCAGCCTCGATCTTCTTACGCACGTCGAAGCGGTCCATACCAGCGTAGGCACCACCATGCTCGTTGAGCGTGCCATCGTCGTGGAAGATATCGATCGTCTGGAGCTGGTGCTTCTCACCGAGCATATAGTCATTGACGTCGTGCGCAGGCGTGACCTTCAGACAGCCCGTACCGAACTCGATGTCGACGTACTCGTCCTCGATGACGGGGACTGCACGGCCGACGATAGTACGATGAGCTTCTTTGCCACGGAGGAAGTGATAGCGCTCGTCATTGGGGTTGATACATACAGCGGTATCCCCCATGATGGTCTCGGGGCGGGTCGTAGCGACGACGACGTACTTATCTGCCTCGCCCTCGACGAAGTAGCGCAGGTATAGAGCTTCCCCTGCTGCTCCTGATAGATGACCTCCTCGTCGCTGAGGGCGGTCTGTGCCTTGAGGGTCCCAGTTCACGACACGCACGCCACGGTAGATGAGCCCCTTACGGTGAGAGGTCGACGAAGACGTCAATGACGCTCTGGCTACGCTCATCGTCCATGGTGAAGGCGGTACGATCCCAGTCGCAGGAAGCACCGAGACGCTTGAGCTGCTCGAGGATGATACCCCCATGCTCGCGCGTCCAGTCCCAAGCGTGCTCGAGGAAGGCTTCGCGCGTCAGGTCGTGCTTCTGGATGCCCTGAGCTGCCAGACGGCCGACGACCTTCGCTTCCGGTAGCGATAGAGGCGTGGTCGGTACCAGGTACCCAGCAGGCGTTGAAGCCACGCTGACGTGCACGGCGCACGAGGATATCCTGGATACTATTATTGAGCATGTGCCCCATGTGCAGCACACCCGTGACGTTGGGGGAGGGATGACGACGGTATAGGCAGGGGCGATGATCGGGGTTGAGTGAAGAGCTTGTGCTGCATCCAGTACTCATACCATCTATTCTCCACAGCCTCGGGGCTGTACTTGGTTGCTAACTCCATAATAGTGGACTTCGTAATGTATCTATATAGTTTATTCTGTTGACTACTTTGCACCCTAAGAGAGGCACCCTCTCGTGAAGGGAGCCACCTATGGGAGCTACAAATTTACATCAATCAGACGGATTGCGGGCGCACGAAGCCTCTGCCATGCCCCTTTGGGGCATAGCACAGTGCGTAGAGAGCGTGACTTCGCTCGGAGGGATATGTAGGGGGGAAGGGGTGTATTAGATGCTAAAGTAAAGACAGCCGATGCCAAAAAGGCCCATGAATAAAAAGCTAACTCCTGCGACACCGAGGAGGATGATACCACGCTCCAGGCCACGACGATCCGCAAGGCGTACGCCCCACGTCAAAGCGATGAGATTCGGAACAAAGAAGGAGAGAATAAACAGCCAACGAGGATGTGAAGCAATGACATAGCATGTCGCCTGGATCCCAATAAATAGGAGCAGCGAAACGACAGACAGCCAAAGGACCAGAGCTCGGTGGCGATACCTCCGCACGAGTGGGTGATTCATTGGTAGGGTGCAGTTGATGATATGTTATGATTCGCGTGTAATTCGGTAGTACAAATATATAAAGATTTCAATATATACCTAAGACCTCCCCTCACGACCCTACGCCACACCCTTTTTCCTGATATAAAAATATCTTAACGCCCCGCCCTATCTACAGCAAGAGTATACCATGAGCCGACACCAAGCTGACGCACGCAGTACCCCATCCCTCCCACAGTAGTACCTATCTCACCACAGCGATTTTGCTTATTCAGCAGAGAGAAAAGCCGTATTCCCGCAAAAGAAAAATGCAGCTCCCCATAGTGCCTTTTCCCTATCCACGCACGTAGTCTTAACGACCAGGCACGTAAATCCATAGGGTCTACGTACGTAGATTTTAGAGCCACGCACGTAGACGGAATTTATCTGCCACTCGTCCGCAACTATTATTCGCGCACTTTCGGCAGTCATTCCACCACTGCTCCCCGCTTTTCTCTCCGGAGAAAGGGAATGAGGCTGAGGAACAAATAAGTATCTTTAGTGATGCGAAGTGCGAGACGCTCACCGCTGATGGTGCGCCCCCCGCCTCTACCCCCAAGGAAGCTATAGCTACGGCAATGAAACAACTCTACACACTCACCTCTCTGTCTCCTCTTTGCATGCCTCATGGGCTCTACCCTCTCCAGCTGTACGGGCCGTAGTGGTAGCGCACAGAGCGCCGACTCGACCTTCGCAGAAGGCACACAGGATCCCAATGGCCCCTTAGACTGGGACTCCATCGTGGTCTCCACGACCTACTTCGACAATCAGGTAGCACGCAAGGGATCGTCCGTAGAGGTAGAGCTCTACTTCCGCTACCCGACGAATGACTCCGCGCTCCTCAAGGCCGTCAGCGGTGCGTTCTTCGGTGAGACTTATGCGAACATGAGCCCGAAGGAAGCCACAGAGCGCTATCTGCGCGAGGTGCGTAGCGAATACCTCTTCGGAGCTGACTCCCTCGGCTTCTCCGCTAAGGAGCTAGAGGATATGAAGAGCGAGATGACCATCTCCAACCACATCACCTATCACGACGACCACATCATCACGATGCAGAAGGATGTGACACCTACTCTGCTGGGGCTGCCCATGGTCTGCCCGCTACGAGAACTATACCTTCGACCGCAAGAGTAAGGACGTCATCAGCGAAGAGACCTCTTCATCGACGGCTATGGCCCCTGAGCTGAACAAGATCCTTCAGCGCGCACTCATCAGGAGTTCGGTCGCAAGAGCGCCCAGGAGATGGAGAGCAAGGATGGTATCTACGCTGCCGACCTGACGAGCAACGATAACTTCCCGCCTCGATGACAAGGGCATGACCTATACATACAATCCCTACGAGATCGCTCCTTCGCCATCGGGATCATCGAGATCTTCATCCCCTACGAGGAGGTACGTCAGCTCCTCCGCCCACAGAGCATCATCTTCAACTATATCCAGCCCTAAGACCGCATGGCCGCTATCGACATCATCACCCTGCTACTTCCCCCAGCTCACCCCTCGAGCAGATCGAGCACTTCACCCAGCTCGATGCCCTCTACCGTGACTGGAATGCGAAGATCAACGTCATCTCCCGCAAGGATATCGATGCGCTCTATGAGCACCATGTACTCCACTCGCTCGGCATCGCCCAGATGATCCGCTTCAAGCCCGGCACGCACATCCTGACTTCGGTACGGGCGGTGGCTTCCCAGGCATCCCCCTGGCGATCCTCTTCCCCGAGTGCGAGTTTCTGCTGGTCGACAGCATCGGGAAGAAGGTCAAGGTCGCAGCAGCCGTCGCCGAAGCCCTCGGGCTGAAGAACGTGCGCACGCTACACGGGCGTGGCGAGGACGTGAAGGAGCAGTTTGACTTCGTCGTCAGCCGTGCCGTCATGCGCCTCGATGAGCTGGTCGGCTTCACCCGCAAGCTCGTCCATCACGAGCAGCGCAACGGCATGCCCAACGGACTCATCTGCCTCAAGGGCGGGGAGCTACAGGCGGAGATCCGCCCCTACAAGCGCATCGTCGAGGTGCAGGACCTCTACCCCACCTTCTCGGAAGAGTTCTTCAAGACAAAGAAGGTCGTCTACCTCCCCCTCTAAGCGACCTCACCAGATCCAAATATAGCGCGCCCTACTACCGACTGGCAGCAGGGCGCGCTATATGTAGGTAGCTCTTGATTAGCCCTCAGTCACAGGCACAGAGGGCTCTTCCTCCGTCGTCTCCTCGGGGATCTCGGGGAGAGGCTCCCCCTTGATAGCCACGTAGATCGTGCAGGTACCTGGGAAGATACTATGGTAGAAGACCTCGCTGAAGCCTGCTTCCTGCAGGATAGCTACCATCTTCTCACGCTGGGGCATCGCAGCGATAGACTTCGGCAAGTACGTGTAGGCATCCTTGTCATCGGAGAAGAAGCGCCCGATGAGCGGGATGATCTGCCCTGCATAGAGCTTGTAGCCCACACGAAGGAGGGGATTCGTCGGCTCGGAGAGCTCGGCGATGACCAGCACACCCGAGGGGCGGATGATGCGATGTAGCTCACGTGCCGCCGCAGGGATGTCGGGGAAGTTGCGGATACCGAAGGAGATCGTCGCCGCATCGAAGGTATTCTCCTCGAAGCTCGTGGCGGTGCAGTCCTGACGGTCGAAGACGATGCGGTCGCTCAGGCCCAGCTGATGGACCTTCTCCGCACCGATGCGCATCATCTCCTCCGAGATATCGATGCCCGTGACCTTCCTGACGGAGGGCATCGTCTGCACGAGTGAGATAGCGACATCACCCGTACCCGTAGCGACATCCAGCACGTGCTTCGGAGCATAGGGCGCAAGGAAGCTCAGTGCCTTGCGGCGCCAAGAGCGGTCCAGCCCGAGCGAGATAATGAAGTTGAGGCGGTCGTACTGCGGAGCAATGCGGTTGAACATCCGGCGGACCTGGTCCACCTTCGGGTCAGCACTGTCCTTATAGGGGGTAATCATTGTGGTAGAGATATGGGAGGGATGTGATAATGATGGTGATCACTTATGAGAGAAGTAGATCGAGTGGGCATCGGAGATACGCCCTGACGTGGGGCGCACGGCAGCGATATAAAGCCCAGGGACAAGCCCCGTGACGGACACCGTGGCACGGCCACCCGTCTGCGTGAGCTTCTGATGCGTATGGAGCTGGCCGGTGAGGTCATAGATACGCACTTCGCAGGGGCGTGCGGCGTAGCTCTCGCCCTCGAGATGCAGAGCCCCACCGTGGTAGTAACCCGTGAGGCCTTGGGGTAGGTCGCTCTTCACCTCGGGATTGACCAGCGTAGTCGTCTCGATGAGGAGGTCGATCCAGTACGCCCCACCTGGGAGCTCAGTGCTGCGACGCCAGCCATCAGTCCAGTGGTGTGTCCACGCAGCCCACCCACGCAGGCGGTCAGCAGGCCTGTCATAGGCCAGGAGTGGCAGACGCAGCTCACGGCTGTCATTCGTCGTACAGGAAAGAAGGTAGCGCCCTCGCTGAGGCTGAGCTTCAAGCCATCGGGCGCGGGGAAGAAGAGCTCGATACTATCGGAGCGGAGCGTACGTGAGCCACGCTGCGCTGCCCCGAAGGCATCATAGCGTGCATACGTGCCGAGGGTCGAGGAGGCGAAGTCCACGACCTTACCGCCGAGGGCATAGTCATCGGTGAAGGGCTGGAGCGCCACGCGCAGCTGGGGAAGGTCGGCGGAGGTGAGCTGATCATTGCTCTTGAAGACGACATAGGCCCCGAGGATCGTAGCCCCCGATATCTGGGGAAGGTGCAGCTCATTGCCGACAGCATCGACACCCGTACGGGGCGTGTGCGTCACGTTGGGCTTGACGACTTCGGCTGAGGTGGCCATAGGATCAGGATAGATAGCGCTCAGGCGCTGCACGACCTTCGGCGCAATGGGGTCATAGCCATCGCAGGTCTTACGGCCAGAGTTCGTGGGGTCGAGCCACGGACGGAGCGAACGGATCGTGCCCGCCCCAGGGGTATTGGACACCCACGAGCGCTTGAGCGCCCAGTAGCGGTCGTCATAGGGGCTTTTCACAAGTGGAGGCTCCCCGTCAAGGCGCCGACGATGAGGCCATCCTTGTCAAAGAGTGCCGAGCCCGAAGAGCCCGCAGCCGTCGCACCGACAGCCCAAGCATTCACCTCCCAGTGCACGTCGCTCCACGAGATGAAGCGCACGGAGCCGTGCTTATCCTCATAGGAGAGGTCGTAGTCATTGGTACGCAGCTCGGTGTCACGGGTGAGGTTGTAGCGCTTCGTCGAGCCCCCAGGATGGTGGATGCCGACGAAGGGACCTTAGGGCGACTCATTGATATTCCACCCAGCGAAGTAGGGCTGATAGGCCGCAGGGATCGGGCCGAGCGTGCCATTAGCTCTGCGGGGAAGCCCCTTGATACGTAGCAGGCACATATCGGTATCCTCATTGTAGCCGACGAGGTTGGCTCCGCTCAAGCTCTGCTCCTCCGTGGGGCGCACGTTGCCCTCACGTAAGGGACTTTGGAAGCCGAAGAAGAAGACCGTCGTCGAGGCATTGCGATTCACAGCGCCGAGATCGCCGAGGAGCTTGAAGAGATTGTTGAGGCAGTGTGCCGAGGTCAAGACGTAAGGCGTGCCGTCGGAGCGGGTGTTGTTGATGAGCGAACCCGTACTGGCGCTAGTCCCACCGACGATGAGAAGAAGCGTGCTACGACTCTGCTTCCACGCATCGGGATAGGCGATAGCGTTGGGCGCACAGCTCAGCGAAGCGAGCGAAGCACGGGGATGGTCATAGAAAGGCTCCCCTGGTTGGGCGAAATTCTCCGCGCGGCCGGCACTGCGGAAGTCGCGGAAGCCGTAGAAGAGCGCATCGAGTCGGAAGGGGAGCTTCAGCTGGTCAGCACGCGTCCCCTCGGGGTATTCGTATTCGAGCACCAGCGTCTCGGCATCGATGGGAGCGATCTGCAGGAGGCTATCCGTCTCGTTGTTCTGCTCGGTGAATGCTCCTTAGCAGGACGCCCCTTAGCCGTCACGAAGAGCGCACCACCACGGGGCAGGGCGTAGCGTGAGAGGCGCAGGCCGATGTTCTTAGCCTGAGGGGCTTGGACCTCAGCGCGCCACACATAGTTCCCCGCTCCATCTTGGTACATACGTCCCAGCGTCTCAGTAGCCTCAGCCACGGGGCGCTCGACAGCGAAGGTATAGGTGCGGAAGCCCTTATCCCCAGCCGTAGCCGAGCGAAGCTCCTCAGCGGAGGGCGCTGACACACGCAAGGCGTTTGTCGCCGAGCGCATCATCTGGCCAGAGCCCACCGCGCCCACGACGGGCGACAGAGGCATCTGCTCAGAGCGCGGAGTGCGTGCCGTGCGATACTGCCCCCACAGTGCCTCGGGAAGGAGGGCAAGGAGCATCAAGAGGGGAAGGCGTAGAGAGCGGAGAAGAGACATAGCTACAGGGAGATGTAGGGTGTGTGATCTGTGGCGGACTACTCAATGTGGATGAAGCCCAGCTGCTCTAAGAGGGCTTCTCCTCGGGGTAAGCACCTACGACGGTGTAGGCGGAGGCTTCATGGGGGAAGCGGTAGGCACGACGCACCTGCTCGAAGTCCTCGGGAGCGGACTTCAGCGTCTGGGTCGTGGCCTTGAGGTCACAAGTATGAAGCTGGGCGCGCAGGATACGCTCTTCCTCGGGGAAGGCACTGAGGTCGATGCGGGGAGCATCGGGCGATAGAGGACGCCTTCGTCCCACAGTCCTTCGGGGAGAGGCAGGTCGAGGGCACGACATACGGCTTCGAGCGCCATCTGCGAGCCACGCCACTTGCCGTCGGCCGTCCAGCCAGCGATGTGTGGTGTGGCGATGAAGCTCCGCTCAAGGAGGATCTTATTGATGACGGGCTCACCCTCCCAGCAGTCGATGATGAGGTCGGAGATCTGGCGAAGCTCCAGCCCCTTCAGCAGGGCGGCACTCGGGGAGACGGGGCCACGACAAGCATTGATGAGGAGCGGACGACGCGCACAGCCCTGGAGGAAGGCCTCATCGACCATCCCTCGGTGGCATACTGCCCCGAGCGCGTCAGCAGTACGTGAAGGTGATGATATCGCTCACGCTGGATCGTCTCGAGCGAGACGAAGCCTCTGCACCCTCACGCTCAGCACGAGGTGGGTCACAGAGCAGTGGACGAAGGCCGAGTGCACCGACGCGCCCTAGCCAGGCGCCCCCGACATTCCCTTTACCCCGACGATAGCCGATAGTCTTCCCCTCCAGCGAGACGCCTCGCTCCAGCGACCAGCGCACGAGCGAGGAGAGGACATACTGCATGACCCCCGGCATTGCACCCAGGCGCACTCTCCCAGCGGATACCCGCGGCAGCGCAGTAGTCGGCATCGATATGATCAAAGCCCGCGGTAGCCGTGGCGACGATCTCGACACCGCTTCCCTCGAGGAGCTCGCGGCCGGCGTGCACCACGCTGCGAATGAGCAGGGCACGGGCGCCACGGATCGTCTCGGGCGTGAAGTCACGGTTGGGCAGGCGGCGCACGTCAGCGACTTGCTCCACCAGCCCCTCCAGATATGGCAGGGAGGAGTCCAGCACAAATAGTGGCTTATCCATCACGATCTTCTTATCAAAAAGCTATCCTGACCGCCGCCCATACGAGGCAGTGGGGTCAGGATAGCAAAGTGTGTTCTTAGCTTGGGGCTCGCGGCGAGCCTCAAGCTGAGGCCACAGATTTAGTTTGCATTCACCTCGATGGCGCCGTCTTCGGGCAGCTCGATCTTGCCGTACTCCTGCTCGAAGCCTGCCAGGTGCTGCTCCAGAAGGCGGACCAGACGCTTAGCGTTGTCGGGAGTGAGGATCTGACGGCTGTGGACGCGAGCCGACTGCTGACCAGGGAGCAGACGGACGAAGTCCAAGATGAATTCGCTCTGCGAGTGCAGGACTACTGCGAGGTTAGCGTACTGACCCTGACCGACTTCTTCGGGGAGCTCGATGTTGAATTGAGGAGTTTCCTGTTCTGCCATTGTTTCTACTTGTCTATAATATAACGTACGAAGGGGAGTAGATCCGCTTCGTAGGCGGGCTACACCATGGTCAAAGATAGTGAAAACGCCCCGAATGCGTGCATAGCCACCGAGGCTCCACACCTTGCGCGTCAGCCGAGAGAAGCGTACCTCCACAGCCTCCGATCCAGAGCGGGCTCTCGAGGAGGGCAAAATGAAGTAGTACTGGTCGCCAGAGTGAGCAGTACTGGTCACGCGCGCGACCAGTACTGGTTACTATCATTGACCAGTACTGGTTCCTCAAACCACCCTGCGGAGCTTCCTCCCTTCCCCCTATAATTAGAAGGTGCTGCGAGGCGCATCAGCAGAAGGGCCGAACCCACTAAAACAGAAAGCGTGTGACCAGAGAGCCGAAGCTTTCAAAGTCACACGCCTAAAGTAGGCCCTCGGTGATCACGCCTTACCACACTACGAACACAAACGCAATCTTCCCGTAACCCAGAAGGTATGATTCCTAAGAGACCTGATGGCCGTCTCACGACGCCCATGACAATATTTCTATGTGCTGGGAGAGTTCCCCCTAAGGGTGTCCTCCCGTTTTTAGCGGGACAAAATTAAAAATTTTTATTTGATTACCAACTATATCGTTCCATAGATATGCTGAATGGCGGTGCTCAGCTCGTCATAGAGGGCTGCGAGTTCGGCCTCACCACTCCCTATAAGGAACGCTTGATGTCGGCGAATCGTCTCCCTGTCACCGCGTTGTGCAGGCCCCGTCTGCGCCTCTACGGCAGGCAGATGATGCAGCTTCTCGTTCATCTCATCCAGCAGTGGAAGGATGGCCTCTGGCGGAAGGCCCTGCGATGTGAGCAGGCTCTCGGCCCTGCCGATGAGGTAGTTGGAGAAGTTGCACGCAACGACGGCAGCGATATGTAGCACCTGACGCTGCTCGCTCGTAGCCCAGGCGACGACGTCGCTCAGCTCACGCCCAAGCACCTCCACAGCCGTCTTCGCTTCGGGGGTCGTCCCCTCGAGGTAGAGGGGCACCTTGCGGAAGTCCAGCTCGCGCCCTTCGGAGAAGGTCTGCAGCGGGTAGAGCACCGCAGCGTCCCGATGACAGTGCGAGAGTGCCTCCAGCGGCGTAGCTCCCGAGACGTGCACCCACAGGGCATCACGCCCCACCTCGTGCGCAGAGAGGCTCTCAGCGACCTCGGCGATAGCCGTGTCGGGGACGGCGAAGAGGTAGCAGTCTGCCGTACGATCGAGTTCGTCCACACTGCTCGCCACCTCTACATCGCCCCCGAGGCTCTCGGCAAGCCGTCGAGCCGAATGCCTCCAGGGCTATAGATCTGCACGATCTTGCGCTCAGGGGCATAGACCTTCAGCGCACGCGATAGGTGCGTCGCCAGGCGCCCTGCCCCCAGGAGGACAATACGCTCTGCCGTCATTAGGCCTCTTCCGTAGGCTCTTCGGCCATCTGATAGCGACCGATATGGATCTTCTCCCACTTCAGCGTCTCCGTGGGGCGGGGAGCAGCTTCGCCCGCCTTATGCCCGATGGCGAGGATACAAAGCACCTCGAGCTGATAGGGGATATCGAGGACATTGCGCACGTATTCGGCAGACTCCTGCCCAGCGCCCGTATAGCATCCGTAGGCATCTGCCCAGCACGACCCGAGGCCAAGCGCCTCTGCCTGCAGCTGGATATAGCCCGCTGCCAGCGAAGCATCAGCGATCCAGCGCTCACACTCCATCGGCGAGCCCAGCACGACGATACCTAAGGACACCTGCTGGAGGAAGAGCGCCCCGCTCTCACGCATACGGCTGAGGCGATCGAGCGTCTCACGATCCTCGACGAGGATGAACTGCGTCGTGTGCTTGTTCTTGGACGAAGGCGCACGTAGCCCCGCCTCAAGGAGGACCTGCACTTCGTCGCCCGTCAGCGGGGTATCGACGAACTTACGGATGGAGCGACGCGTATATATAGCGGGGAGGAGGGCGGGCTCATTGCTCTCGGCGAGGAGTTCCTCACCGAGGCTCTTGATTTCGCTCAAGAGGTGCTCGCCTTCACGGCGCAAGGATTGGTCTTTGGTCATATCTATAATGTATTTACAGCGTAAAGGTACGAAGACTTAGCTCAGCGAGCTGCTGGTCACCGTACCGAAGCTTCGTCGAGGAGCTCATCGAAGCGCGAACTCTGAGGTATCCACGCTTAACCTTATTGTAGGCGATCTCATCCAAGAAGCCTCGCTCAACAAGCCCCTTCAAGTCCGACTTAGCTGTGGGCTGTGAGACTCCAAAGCGCTGCTCAACCTCACGCCCTGTGAGTACCAGAGACTCACTCTCTTGGTAGAGCCTAAGGATCTGCATCTGACGCTCATTGAGTCCCCCGATGCGAAGGATCGGCGTAAGGCACTCCTGCTCCTTGAGCTTCTGCTCAGCATAGCTCTTGAAGTTTTCGATGGAGAGACGTAGTACCCTGAGATGATATTGCACAAAGTACCCCAGATCAAGGTCATCCGTCTCCACCTTGAGGTAAGCCTCTTCATACTGACTCTTCCCCTTATAGATGATCTGCGAGATGGACAGGTACTCCAAGAGCGAATAGCCAGAGCGGAGCATATACCAGTAGAACAGCGCACGTGCCGTGCAGCCATTCCCATCGACAAAGGGATGCATATAGCCGATGAGGAAGTGAATAATAATCCCTCTCAGAATGGGGTGAATGAAAGTCGGCTGCTCCCGATCATTGCAGAGTGAGAGGAAGAGCTGCATGAAGTCTGAGAGTTCGGTAGCGGGAGGAGGCGTGTGCACGACCTCGTGTGTCAGCTGATGCTCGACATACACTTCATCCTCTACTGTACGGAATCTCCCTCATCAGCAGAGCGCTCCAGCGTACCTCGCACCATCGAGCAGTGGATCTGCAGGAGGAGCTCCTCCGTCATCTGAGCATTGCGCTGCTCCTGCAGGAGTGCCATCGTGCGGTAGTTATTGAGGATCATCCGCTGAGAGCGGTCGCGCGGTGTGATGTTCTTTCGTAGCATCTCCTTAGCCACCCTACGCGTCGTAGCTGCCCCCTCGATCTGACTGGAGCGGATAGCCTCCTCCATCAGAGCGCTCATCAGATAGCGACGTTTGTGCGCTGGAGGAATTAGCTCCGCCACGAAGCGATCTGCCTGAAGCAATTGATCCAACTCATACAGCTGTCCCTGCATCTGCGCTGTCACAAAGAGCCGAAGCCCGTAGCGTGGCGAAATAGCTATGCCCGCAGCCCGGCGCTGAGACTTGAGATATCCCCAAAGTAGACGCGGAGTCAAGGGCTCCTCAAGTACCTTATACCGATACTTGATATCTGTCCAATAGGCATAGCGAGCATTGCACTCTCGAAGGAGAGCTTCCAGCTGGGCATCAGCAGGATGACGAAGGATATATTGCTTCTCCTTAGATGTCAGAACAGGAGGAGCTTCTGTTGTGCACTCATTTCGGGGTTGTTTGCTTTTATCACAAAGGTAGAAAAAAACTCCAAAACCTGTATAAATTTTTGGAGTTCTTACTGCAGATAGCAACCACAGTAAAGCAAGAGAGTAGTATATAACGAAGCGAGGCGGTGAGCAGCTATCCGCTGGTCACCACCTCGTAATCTATAAAGTAGGGAGCTACTTACTATGAAAGCTTATACTTCTTCTTTAGCTCTTTCGCATACTTATCCATTTCGGGAAAGAGATATGACTCTGTAATTCCCATTTGAGCTAACTCTTGAAGGATTATATCTTTGCTATCCTTATGAACGAAGAGCCTCCCTTTAATCCACCCTTTTGGAACCTCGGCACCCGTCTTCTTTGAAAAAAAGCAATCCCCCTCTTTAGGACGATAACGCCCCAATCCAAATAAGAAGAAAGCTCCCATCTGATTGGTAATACGCTGATTAGTATTCTTTTGCTTTCACAAGGAGTAGCGAAGTCAAGTCTTGCGTCCTGATCAAGGGCTGAAAATAAGGTTTTTTTCCTCTTTAATCTGACGAAGTAGAAGCTTAACCTCAGGCTGCTCATTAAATGCTTCTACAGTAGAAAGCGCACAACATTTTCTTGAAATCTTGCATTTGGCAAGATTAGCTAAAACAGAAACCGTATCACTATCATAATGTTTTACCCTACCAGCAGGCACAGAAAACAAATAAACCACTCCATCTATACCAGCAAGCTCTGCTGCAGCTGCAGCCCTTTTTCAGCGGCTTCAGCACTAAACATTTGAGTCTTCTCAGAAGTTCTTTAACATCTTCCGAACTGTCTTCTCTATCACACAGGCTGTGAACCAAAGCACTGGTCACAGAGACTGCGGTATGTGTAGCAATACCTGTAGCAGCCAAAAGTTCCAGCTACTGCTCCAGCCATACTAATTGCAGTACTTTTCAACAGAAACTGCCCCAGGGTCATCTTTGAACATTAGCTCCTGCAGTAGCAGCAGCAATAAGCCCAGGAATATTATCCTTTTTATCATTATCCATCTGCACACAAGCAAAATACAAAAGCAACAAGAGGATTGGTGGACACATCTAGAAGACGTGTGGGAAGCTCATAGTGTTGCATCTGCACAAGATAATCTAAGGCTGACTTACAGCTAGAGAAGCTCTGCGGTGTATGTGCGACCATATCCTGAAATAACAGGTGCTCTTTATCCACCCCATTTGGCGTCCTAAAAATCGAGGGCTGGAGTTTCCAGTGTTCACTGGCTTGACCTCTATAGAAGATCTCAGTGCCACTGCAATTTTCAAGAAGTAGACCGATCTTCTTGATAAAGTCAGATACAGAAGTCACAACAATGGGGTCCTTCTCTTCTCTCTCTGCTAAAGACTCAGTGGGAGAGTAGTAGAAGCTTCGTGGGAAGAGGTATGTTCACTCATATGAATAAGGATTAAGTTGTGATGGTATTCCTTGGCTTTCAAGGCATATCTACGCAAGATAAATGTTTTCATGGCACCAAGTGAGGGTGTGAGATGAAGCGAGGCGGTGACCAGCTGGATAGCCAGTCACCGCCTCGCGATGGGTGAGAAGAAAAGATATCGACAGCAGAAGCGAGTACGCACATTCAGAAAAACCACCTAACTCATCTCTTACGTACATACTACACTAACTATACTAAAGCCCATTTTCAGAACTCCAGAAAGGAGGTGTTCCAGCCGCACCTTCCGGTACGGCTACCTGTTACTGACTTAGCCCCAGTCACCTGTATTACCCTAGGCCGACCCTTGCGGTTACGGACTTTAGGTACTCCAGACTCCCATGGCTTGACGGGCGGTGTGTACAAGGCCCGGGAACGTATTCACCGCGCCATGGCTGATGCGCGATTACTAGCGAATCCAGCTTCACGGAGTCGAGTTGCAGACCTCGATCCGAACTGTGATAAGGTTTAGAGATTCGCATCCTGTCGCCAGGTAGCTGCCCTTTGTCCTTACCATTGTAACACGTGTCGCCCCGGATGTGAAGGGCCGTGCTGATTTGACGTCATCCCCACCTTCCTCACGCCTTACGACGGCAGTCTCTACGGAGTTCCCAGCATCACCTGATGGCAACCGTAGACAGGGGTTGCGCTCGTTATGGCACTTAAGCCGACACCTCACGGCACGAGCTGACGACAACCATGCAGCACCTACATAGATGTCCCGAAGGAAAGCCGACTTTCACCGACCGTCATCTACATTTCAATCCCGGGTAAGGTTCCTCGCGTATCATCGAATTAAACCACATGTTCCTCCGCTTGTGCGGGCCCCCGTCAATTCCTTTGAGTTTCACCGTTGCCGGCGTACTCCCCAGGTGGATAACTTAACGCTTTCGCTTAGGAGCATACTGTATATCGCATACGCCCAGTTATCATCGTTTACTGCGTGGACTACCAGGGTATCTAATCCTGTTTGATACCCACGCTTTCGTGCTTCAGCGTCAGTTGTACCTTAGTAAGCTGCCTTCGCAATCGGAGTTCTGCGTGATATCTATGCATTCCACCGCTACCACGCATTCCGCCTACCTCATCTACACTCAAGCCCGCCAGTATCAATGGCAATTTAGGAGTTAAGCTCCTAGATTTCACCGCTGACTTAACAGGCCGCCTACGCACCCTTTTAAACCCAATAAATCCGGATAACGCTCGCATCCTCCGTATTACGCGGCTGCTGGCACGGAGTTAGCCGATGCTTATTCATACGGTACATGCAGGGAGCCACACGTGGCTCTTGTTATTCCGCATATAAAGAAGTTTACAATCCATAAGACAGTCATCCTTCACGCGACTTGGCTGGTTCAGGCTCGCCCATTGACCAATATTCCTCACTGCTGCCTCCCGTAGGAGTCTGGTCCGTGTCTCAGTACCAGTGTGGGGGTTCAACCTCTCAGTTCCCCTACCCATCGTTGCCTTGGTGAGCCGTTACCTCACCAACTAGCTAATGGGACGCATGCCTATCTCACAGCGAATTTCATTTCCTCTACATTGGATGCCCAACCTAGAGTGTACGCGGTATTAGTCCGTCTTTCGACGGGTTATCCCCCTCTGTGAGGCAAGTTGCATACGCGTTACGCACCCGTGCGCCGGTCGCCATCAGTCTTAGCAAGCTAAGACCATGCTGCCCCTCGACTTGCATGTGTTAAGCCTATCGCTAGCGTTCATCCTGAGCCAGGATCAAACTCTTCATTGTCAATATTTTTATTGTACTTTGTTCTGTTTGTCTTGCTCCGAAATGATTCTTGCTTCAGATTTATTAGTGTATCTCTACCTAAGTAAAGGTCGTAATTGACGGTTAGGTCTTCATTTCCCTAAACGTTTGTTACTACACTTCTGTTTGTCAATATCAATTATCTCAAAGATCTCTTAAAAGTCAAACTACCTGCGTCGCCGCAAGGCCGTTCGTTTCTTTTGCGAGTGCAAAGGTAGAGAAAAATCACCCAAACTTCCAAATAAGCACGCAAATTCATGCGACGACAAGGCAATTTCCCGACCAATTCGCGCGCGTACATTATATATAATCATACCACGAAGCAGGTGAGATATTCTTCCTCCCAATACACTTCACCCCACACCTAAGCAGAGGACGGAGCATACACTGCAAGACCTTCATCCGCCGATCTCTACGGATGAGACCTTGCCGAGGGTCCTGTACTCCATTTAGAGTGCTAAGGTATCGCGTGCCCAGCTCCCCGATATGCCTCTCCGAAGAAACACACAAGCCCTTCGCCTTATCGCGCGTATTCCTCTTTTATCCAGCGGAGGAAAAAGCATCGTTCACGTAGTGCTTTTCCTCTGTCTATGTACGTAGTCTTAAAGACCAGGCACGTAAATCCAAACATCCACGTACGTAGATATTAGAGCCACGTATGTAGATCAAGCTTATCAGCCACTCGTCCGCAACTTTTATCCCTACGTGGAGCAACAACCTAATATAGGTCACTTCACAAAAGCTATATAGAAATCAGTCCAAAGCTATATAGCATTCTTCGCCATCCCATATGGGTCGTCATCGCGACCTATATAGCTTCGTCGTCGGACCAATATAGGTTCACATCCTCCCCCTCATATAGATGCCCCACCTTTCGGAGATCTCCGCACACCCTCTTCTCCACGAAAAGCCCCCATAGAGAAGCAAATACCTATCGGTAGGTATTGCACTGTCAGCCAAAAAAGTCGTAACATTGCAGTACCATTCGACAACTCAAGTTGCCCGCTGTTCCTAACCGAAAAACAAAGAGTCATGAGACAGAAGACCCAACCACAGCAGCCACACACGGACTACCCATCCGAATGCACCACCATCATCGTCGGACGCCAGCACACCTCCGACGGCTCTATGATCGTCGCACGTAGCGAGGACTGGAATGCCGTCCTGGCAAAGAACCTTGAGATCTACGAAGACACCGACCATGGCCCCTGAGCGCTTCGTCGCCCTCGACAGCCCCTTCCGCTGCGACCTCCCCAGCGCTCTTGGCTACTCCGCCCTGGCCCCCTACCACCTCCACGGTCACTGGGGAAGCGCTGGCTTCAACAGCGTCGGCGTTGGCATGAGTGCTACCGAAAGTATCTTCAGTAGCGACCGCGCCCTCGAAGCCGACCCCCTCGTACCCGACGGCGTCGCTGAGAACTCCGTCTTCAACATCGTCCTGCCCTACATCCACTCCGCTCGCGAAGGTGTCGAACGCCTCGGCTCGCTCATCGAGATGCACGGGGTGGCCGAAGGCTTCGGCGTCGGCTTCGTTGACAGCCACGAGATCTGGTACCTTGAGACCGCCTCAGGGGCACCGCTGGCTCGCTACCCGCATCCCCGAAGATCAGTACTTCGTCACGGGGAACCAGAGCCGCTTCCGCAAGTACGACCCCAAGGATCACGCGAACTATCTGGCTTCGGACGACCTCATTGAGTTCGCCATCCAGCACGGCTTGTACAACCCTGCGCGTGGTGACTTCGACTTCCACGAGGCTTACATCCGCGATGTCAAGCTCGACACGACCTACAACTATCCCCGCGTATGGGGCCTGCAGGCGCTGCTGAGCCCATCGATCAAGAACGACGTGACGAAGAACACCTTCCCCGTCTTCGCCCAAGCTGCCGAGCCCATCTCCATCAGCCGCCTCAGACAGCTCTTCCGTTTCCACTACGACGGTACGGACCACGACCCCTACCTCCATCAGAACCCCAAGGAGGTCTACCGCCCCGTCTCCATCTTCCGCACCACGCAGACCCACCTCCTACAGGTACGTCCCGAGCTCCCTCAGGCTATCGGATGCGTCAACTATGTGGCGCTTGGGATGGCTGACCTCAGCGTCTTCCTCCCCCTCTACGAAGGCATCCGCTCTTACCCCAAGGCTTACACGAAGGGGACGAACGAGTATTCGCACGAGTCCGCCTACTGGAAGTTCCGCAAGGTCCAGGCACTCGGCATGGTCGACTACAACCGCTATGCCCCCATCATCAAGAAGGTCTACGCCGACTTCGAAGCCGAGACCGACCAGCGTCAGCGCGAGATGGAAGAGCAGTATCTGGCTATCTCACCAGACGCAGCCCTTGCACGCACGCGACCTCCTGCAAGCCTTCTCCGACCACGTCCTTCGCTCCAGCCCTCGAGGTCACCGACCAGCTCATCGAGACGCTCTTCACGCACCTGACGATCGACATCCAGGCCGAATACGAGTTCCACGGCGCTTAGTAGCTGAGGCACGATAAGCAATGAGCCGAGACTCTCTCATCATGAGGGTCTCGACTCTTGTCTTATACCAGCACTACACACAGATATAAATTCTCTCAAACATACATTAATATAGATACTAAATGAAGAATCACTACAACTACATCTCCAAAAGCTCCCTGCAGGAAGGACCTCTTCGTAGGAAAAAGCTCACCAAAAGACAGCCGAGCAGATAGCCCAAAAGATCTTGGATGCTAAAAAGTCTTTAATGATTGGGATAGAAGGCAGTTGGGAGCTCTGGGAAGTCCAACCTCATCACAATGATAGAGAAGGGAGCTATATGAAAAGGGAAAAAGGCAAAGCAGCTAAAACTATTTTCTTCAACTACGATGTTTGGGGGCACCAGAATGACATGCTCCGCCGATCCATACTAGAGGAACTCACAAGTAAAGTCATACAATCATCCCAAACTCTTAGCCCTCAAAAACGAGAAGAGTGGAAACAGCAACTCAAGGATTTAATGTCTCAGAAACGAGAGACCAGCACAAAGACCATCCCTAAAGTAAGTGCAGGAATACTAGTGCTAGCGTTGATGAGCATCCTAACTCCCACATGCTCTAAGATCGGAGAATCGCTCCCCAAGACCTATGGTGCTGGGTGGGATATAGCCATCACAGTAGTACCTTTAGTTTTTGGATTAGGCTATGCTGGTTACAAATTCTATCGCTTAGAAAAAAAGACCGTTAAAGCATTCCTAAACGAACTACTATTCCTATATCAAGAAAAGAACTAAGGAGAAACCACTCATGAAGTAGTATTTTCAGAGGAGCCCAGCTCCTCCCAATTCCGAAAAGTGGATGAAGGATCTTGACGAAAGCCTTCAGACTCATCTGATCCTTGTATTTGACAACATGGATCGACTTCCAGCTAGCAAAGTACAAGAGTTCTGGGCTGCGATCCATTCCTTCTTCTCCGAAGAGAAGTATAAGCACATCAGGGTCATCATCCCCTTCGATAGGAAGCACATTATATCTGCCTTCAGAGGTGAAGACGGCGGGGATAAACGCTGCTATGGGAATGACTTCATCGACAAGACTTTTGATGTCGTTTACCGTGTTGCTCCACCTACCCTATCAAACTGGAAAGGCTACCTCTCCAACCAATGGAAGAAAGCCTTTGGTGGCGGCTTATCCCCCGAACACTCTATTACCCAGATCTACGACTTACTGACGGAGAGCAAAACACCCAGAGAGATCATTGCCTTCATTAACGACTGTGTTACGACAAGCGAAACGTGCTCAGCATCCATCCCAGATGAATACATTGCGCTATTCATAATCGGGAAGCACAAGATCAATGAATCTCCACAGAAGGAACTCTTAGAATTGTCCTTCCTTGAACCTTTGGCATATAAATATCGCAACGAAAAACGCAGAAGTATTTATCTGCGCTATACTACCAACTCCCCCCTGAAGAGGTTCTAGATACCGTCTACACAGATCAGCTTAGACGTGAGCTAGAAAAGGGCGAGACTACATTGCTCAAGAGCCTCGTAGGTCAGCCCATCCTTCCGAGCCTCTTGGAGAATGCGATTGTCGCTGTGACGAATATAGAGAATACAGCTCTTGCATTTTCCCAAGTAGAGGCAGAAGCTAAAGAGAAAGAAGAACAAGACAAATCAATCCCCATAAACTTCGGGGAACAGTTACTTATGAAAGCTCCAGAAGAGAAGGAGGATTGCCCTAAGAAGTATCAGATAGAGCTCCTTAAGCACACTAGCGAAGAAAGTGCAAAGAGATATCTACGAGATGTGATAACCTCCATCTACTCTCTGTCCTACGGCTATATAAGTAAATCTGGAGCATCTAACCCAAAAATCTTTGATGCTCCTAAGTTCCATAACAAGATTACCCGATTACAAGAAGGGATAGAGGAACACCCATACCTGAACCCCATTGAACTTCTTTTCATGAGGTAGTAACTACTCCTGAACGATTTGTAAGCTTCATGACAACAGGCTCAAGAGAAATATGAAGACTATAAGATCTCATGTCCCATAGAGGAGGTAGATACGTATCTCTCAGAGATGGCCATTGAAGAGCTAAAAGATCTACATTTCACAAGGTATCTATCTGGCAAGGAAAAAGTCAAGCTCCGCTCATTCTTTGAAACTCTTAGAGATCAAATCAAGGATTCTAACAGCACAGACGAGGCCAGCATTCTACTTCACCAATGGGTAGATTTAGGCATAGGGATATAACCTCAAAGGGAGATTCGCTAATGTCAGATAATCTCATCCGAAGGTTGTATGAAGATGCAGACGAAGGCTCTTTCCTAGAGCATTGCCTTATCTGCATACGCATATCTCAAGGGAAAGCACGTACGATCCCTGCAATGGAAGATATACTTCGAGAAGAGAACGAAGAACTATCTAAGGAGATAGCTCAAAAATACATCCAGATATTCGTAACATATGAAGACCTCCTATTGATGCATTCTGATATGGGAGAATACCCTCTATATAGGGGAATAGTTAGGACTCTTTATCACAAATAAGCTAGGCAAACATCTATCTGTAGAAAAGGTCCTCCCCCAATACAAGGAGATCTCTCAAACCATCAAGGTTTCAGAAGCTGAACTACTTACAGAGTGGAATCATTACCCTAAAAACAGGGATCACCGAAGAGACGACACAATGCATCCCTGTGGAGTTCTTCAGTGAGGATACAGAAGCACAGCACCTAGAGTTGGTATCTCATTGCAAACAGGGTAGCAGTAGAGGACCTCCGATCTATTGAGCTGGTAGATTGGAAAGATCACTTCCTTGATCGCAGCCATGAATACCTACTATTAATAGCAATCAAATGTGACTGTCCTAATGCCTATGAGGCATTTAAGCAAGTTATCACCACCGAGCTTAGCGAACAAAAATTATCCTTTCCAATGAGACTTATAAGGAGTTAGTCTCACTCTTCAGTGGACAACAGAAAAGATGGGGCTCCACTACAAACGGCACGCGCACCGCTATAGCGAAATGGGGAGAAACATAACACCTGATTTATTCTTGCGCTATGGCACGGATCTAATTAAGCAGGGAGACCTATCTCAGAAGCCCAGTGCAATCCCAACCTTGCTACCAACGGTTCTCTTTGACGAAGCCAGAAACGCGAGTGATTCTAAATGAGAATAGTCACGACGTTGACTTGATACTCAGCGCAGCTGGAGAAGAATACAAGCTGAGTTCTCCAATCAAGCTCGATCTATTTACTCGCAAGAAACTGAACTCAGCGAGAAGATGACAGAGCTTATGTCTGCATTAGGGATTATGCCAGAGTCTTAAGTAGCTGAGGCACGATAGCAATGAGCCGCCCTCTGCCAGCAGTGCAGAGGGCGGCTCATGCCGTTTGTGGGGAAGGAATGGGCTACCAGAACTCTTCCCAGCGGCGGAAGTGGCCGAGGAGGTAGTGCGGCGTCTTGGGGAGGTGCGTGAAAGGCACGCCCTGGATGCGCCAGTAGTTCTCTTGGTTCGTCGGGGGGACGACACGGTCATCTTCGCCGATGAAGGCCTTGCTCCACAGGCCGAAGGCTGCGGGCTTAGGTAGCGGGCGGGGCTGATCGCGATCGACGGTGAAGGGGCGGATGAACTCATCATAGAGCGCCTCCGTAGAGCGCTGGCGCACCTCCTCATAGAGGTGGCGGTAGGTCTTACCACCGAGCATGTGCCGATCGAAGCGCTCACGATTCTCCTCCGTCAGCCCCTCAAGGGTCTTGTGGAAGAAGGCTTCGGGGATACCCACGGCATCATCAACTTGGTAGCCCGTACCAGCAAGCGCCGTACCCGAGACGACACGACTGCGGAGCTCCTCGTGCTTAGCGAAGAAGCGGTCGGCTGCCCAGATACCCATCGACCAAGCGACGAGGCGAATCTCACGATAGGGCGAGAAGTCGAAGTCCAGCGCATCGGTGCGGTAGTCCCAGAGAAGCAGGAGATCCTGCCCCTCGGGGAGACCGAGGTGCTCTACGGCAATGGGGCTGAGCGCCCAGCCATTGAAGTAGAGGACAAGGCGATCAGTAGGCGCTGAGGCGGGGCGGAAGAGCTGCTCCATCGCTTAGTCTTCGTCTGAGTCGTCGGTCTCGAGCGCCAGCATCTCGTGGTAGTCGCTCCAGTCAGGGGTCCTCTTCGCAGTGGATCTCAAGCGGGAGCGTGGGATAAGGCGCGAGGCATTCGTTCAGTCGCTCGCCGAAGGAAGGGAGGTGGCGCGTGTAGAAGGTCCAGTCCTTCTGCCCACCGCCGGTGTAGTTCCCCGTGAGGATGGCGAGCTTGTCCTTCTCCATGATGCGGCGGAGCTTGGGTTCGATGTCCTCGATGAGGGCGTGCGGTCTCTTCGTCGGGCATCCCGTCGGGCCTCGGCGGTGTAAGGCCATGCGATATCCACACGCACACGGAGCTTTCCGCCTCGAAGAACTGAGTGAGGCCCTTGCGGACGGTCAGGAGGACGATCGCACCACCCTCGGTATGGCTCACGCTGGTGAACCAGTCATCGGTAAGTATCATATATAGTAAGTCGTTTCTTCCCCCAAAGGTACGCAATCTCCGTCCCTTAGCCTCCCCAGCACCATCACTCCACGACGCCCCCTCTCTTCATCACCCAAGCCTCCACCCCGAAGAAGGGACTACGAATAACTATGGGATCGCGGTGCAAACCAATAGAGCCTGTTGCCGCGAGCCCTGTCCTCTACTTAGTGTACTAAGGTATCGCACGCTCAGCTCCCCGATATGCCCCACCGAAGAGACACACAAGTCCTTCGCCTTATCGCGAATACTCCTCTTATCCAGCGGAGGGAAAAGCGTCATTCCCGCGAAGAAAAAAGCACCTTCTCGTAGTGGTTTTTCTCTGTCTATGCACGTAGTCTTAAAGACCAGGCACGTAAACCCAAATATCCACGCACGTAGATTTATCGTCCACGCACGTAGTCCAAACTTTTCTGCCACTCGTCCACAACTTTTCTCCCTATGCGAAGCAACAACCTAATAGAGGTCACTTCACAAAAGCTATATAGTTTTCTTCGCCAACCTACTATAGCTCTACACGACGCACCTATTCCACGGCCATTATTTCGTACATTCGTAGCGGAATACCGCATCAGTATATGCTGCTGAGAGTGGTATAATCTTCATCCAACGGGCTTGATACTATGAAGATAGAGCACAAACTTCATCACCTTCTTAGATAGCCCAGCAGACATTAATTCTTCCACCTCTCATGCATCGAACAGTGAAGCGAATACTCTGTGGCATTGGGGTAGCACTTGCCATCCTCGTCATCGCAGCAGGCGGCCTCTATCTCACGGGGTACCTCCGAGTCTACGGGCTCACATCAGGCTACCAGTACTTAGACCGCGAAGAGCGTGCAAGGATCGTCTTCTCAAGGAATAAGCTTCGTGACATTGACGAGACCCTCGATAGGGTACATCGAGAGGGGAAGATCCTCTGCGTCAATGGTGCCGAGCTCCGAGCTGCACTCGCCTCCAAGCCCAAGGCCTTGGTCTACCTCTTTGCCGATGGTTGCACCTCCAGCACTTGCCTCCCCCTGAGTACCATAGGGGCGTATGCGCATCAGATCGGAGCGACGCCCTACTATGTAGCTGTCGACCTCACGCCTGGACTTCTAAAGCGCACCGAGCCTATTCTAAGTATCGACTACACGCACTACGGGACGAAGTGGCACGACAGCTTCTACAAAGCCTTCGTCAAGGATCTCACGGGGCGCTCGACCGACGAGGAGCACTTCAACTTAGTTCTCTTCGAGAAGGGGCGCATAGCGAGCATCTTCACTACGGAGAAGCTACTCCAGCAACCATAGCTCACTGCCGATATAAGGGCAGTAAGAGTAGCTTCAACAAAGGAGCTATCGCGGGGTACCTCAATGGGGTACCCCGCGACGCTTCTATGGGGATGAGGGACGATCCTTGCCTCCACATAGAGTGCCCCAATGGCGCTGGCAGAGGGAAGGCACTGCGAAAGACTTTTAGAAATACAGGGCTTTTTCGAGACAATATTTAAGGATGGGGCGTAGACTTATTAAGATATTGGGGGAAAAGCTATATATTTGCCTCTAACTCAACATAGCAGCATCAATGTATTTCGACGAACTAGATCTTGAGGACGAAGTGCTGGATGGGCTCGAAGCGATGAACTTCTCGAGACCACGCCCGTACAAGAGGCCACCATCCCCTTCTCCTCGAACGCCGCGACATGATCGCTTGTGCCCAGACGGGTACAGGTAAGACCGCGGCCTATCTCCTACCCATCATCAACCGACTGAGCCGTGGCGAGGGCGACCCTAAGAAGGTCAATGCCGTCATCATGGCTCCGACCCGTGAGCTCGCCATCCAGATCGAGCAGCAGGTCGAGGGCTTTGCCTACTTCCTCCCCGTCTCCTCAGTCGCCATCTACGGCGGTACGGACGGGATCGCCTGGGAGCAGCAGCGCCGCGGTATGGCTCTCGGGGCGGAGATCGTCATCGCCACGCCAGGGCGTCTCCCTGGCACTGATGAACCTCCAGCAGGCAGACCTCTCGGGAGTGACGTACTTCGTGCTCGACGAGGCTGACCGCATGCTCGACATGGGCTTCCAAGAGGACATCATGCAGATCAACAACGCGCTGCCGAAGGACTGTCAGCGCGTGATGTTCTCGGCGACGATGCCACCGAAGATCAAGCAGTTCGCCCGCACCATCCTGCACAACCCCGCCGAGGTCGAGCTGGCTATCTCCCGCCCGCCCGAGAGTATCGTGCAGTCCGCCTATGTCTCGCTATGAGCGCCAGAAGCTGCCCATCCTGACGCAGCTCTTCCGCGAAACACCCCCTACACGCACGATCATCTTCTCCAGCTCCAAGCTCAAGGTCAAGGAGCTCACCGCAGCCCTCTCTCGTCTCAACATCCGCGTCGAGCAGATGCACTCCGACCCTGACGCAGGAGAAGCGCGAAGAGGTCATGAAGAACTTTAAGTCGGGCAATATCGATCTGCTCGTCGCCACCGACGTCGTGGCGCGCGGTATCGATATCGACAACATCCGCATGGTGATCAACTATGACATCCCCCACGACCCCGAGGACTATGTACACCGCATCGGTCGTACTGCCCGTGGTGGCAACGATGAGGGGCTGGCGATCACCTTCGTCAGCGAGAAGGAACAGCCTGGCTTCGGACGCATTGAAGAGTTCCTCGAAAAGGAAATCTATAAGATCCCAGTAGATGAGGCCTTCGGCCCCACACCCGCCTACGACCCCAGCCGTCGACCCGAGCGCGGTGGCCGTGGTGGCTCTTCTTCCCGCGGGGGGCAAGGCAACAAGGGCGGTGGTCGCGGACGTGGCCGCAGCTCCCAGCAGGGCCAGCGCCCCGAAGGCAAGAGCGACGCCCCCAAGGGCGAAGGCGCAGCCCAGGGTGCACGCAAGAAGAAGCGCCCCAACAACCGCCGCAAGTCTCAGGGATCTACGCCACCTAAAGGCGAAGCCTAAATAGCTCACCTCAGTACCAGACTCCACATGACACCCAAACTACTTGACGACCTCAGCCAGGAGACAAAGAAGGGGCTGCACAAGCTCCGTGTGATCAATTACCTGCTGCGCAACAAGACGGCCACGATGACGGACATAGCCAAGGAGCTATACGTCAGCGTCCCCACAGCTTCTAAGATCCTCCAAGACCTCCAAGACGGAGGCTGCATCCAGAGCCAAGGTAAGCTGGAGATCGGCGTCGGGCGCTTCCCCCTGCTCTTCGGGCTCAACCCCGACGGGGGCTACTTCATCGGCGTAGACATCAAGCGCTCGGGCATGCACATCGGCCTGATCAACCTGCAGAGCGAGCTGATATGCGCTGACTACGACCTGCCCTACACGCTCGAGAATACCCCCGAGGCCCTCGAGACGATCTGCCGTGAGATCCGTGCCTTCATCACGCGCCACGGCATCCAGCCCAAGGAGATCCTGAACATCAACGTCAACCTCCCTGGGCGTATCAACCCCGTCACGGGGCACAGCTATAGCCTCTTCAACTTCTTCGGCGACCGTCCCCTCTCCGAGATCCTCAGTAGCAAGCTCGCCCTGCGCGTCTCGATCGACAACGACACGCGTGGTATGGCCTTCGGGGAATTCACTGCGGGCTGCACCAAGGATATGGAGGTCAACTCCGTCCTCTATGTGAATATCAGCTGGGGTCTCGGTCTCGGTATCATCCAGGACAAGCAGATCTACTTCGGTAAGTCGGGCTTCTCAGGGGAATTCGGCCATATCTCCGTCTTCGACAACCAGATCCTCTGCCACTGCGGTAAGAAGGGTTTGCCTCGAGACCGAGGTCAGCGGTCAGGCTATGTGCCGTAAGATCCAGGACCGCATCCGTGCTGGTGAGAGCTCCGTCCTCTCCTCCATCGTCCACTCGGGCCGTGAGCTCCCGCATGTCTGACCTCATCAGCGCCTGCGCTCAGGAGGATATGCTCTGCCTGCAGGTCCTCAGCGAGCTGGGCCGTGAGCTCGGTAAGCAGGTAGCGAACCTCATCAATGTCTTCAACCCCGAGCTCGTCATCATCGGTGGTAGCCTGCCGATGCCTCCGGCTACCTCACCCAGCAGGTCGAGGCCTCGGTACGCATCTACTCGATGAGCGTCGTGACGCGCGATACGCAGATCCGCACGGCTACGCTCGGCGACCGTGCTGGGCTCATCGGCGCCTGCTCGCTCGCTCGCTCGCCGCTTCGCGGAGCCCTCGAAGTAAAGCCGCTCGCACAACATACACTACTACAGTGCTCGCCCCAGCGATCCATACGGAATCGCTGGGCGAGCGCTTTTAGCGTACCCATATTATATAGGAGATGCTACAGGGCTATACCTTAGCGGCGGCTGTGCGTGATGAGCTGCATGAATTCCTCACGCGTCTTAGCTTCGCGGAAGGCACCGGTGAAGTCACTTGTCGTGGTAAAGGAATTCTGCTTCTCTACGCCACGCATCTGCATGCACATGTGCTGTGCCTCGATGACGACGATGACGCCGAGGGGATTGAGTGCCTCTTGGATACAGTCCTTGATCTGCGTCGTCAGACGCTCCTGCACCTGCAGGCGACGAGCGAAGACGTCGACGATGCGGGGGAGCTTCGAGAGCCCCGTGATGTAGCCGTTGGGGATATAGCCGATGTGGACCTTACCGAAGAAGGGCAGCATGTGGTGCTCACAGAGCGAGTAGAAGTCGATATCCTTGACGATAACCATCTGGCGATACTCCTCACGGAACATCGCCGAGCGGAGGATCTCCTTCGGGTCTTTGTGCGCACCTGAGGTGAGGAAGCGCATAGCCTTAGCGACGCGCTCGGGTGTCTTCACCAGGCCCTCACGCTCGGGATCTTCGCCCAGCAGACGGAGGATCTCGTGGTAGTGGTGGCGCAGAGCAGCTTCGGTAGCCTCTTCGCTCTGAGATACGAAGGTGAGTGTCGAGGATCGGGGAGGCTATTCTTCTGAGGCATGGGGTTCGGTGTAGTTGAGGATACGGACCTTCTCACGGACTACGTAGGACTCACGGCCCCAAGCGGGCAGAGCGACCATAAGGCGAGCGCGAGCCGAGCGAGCCTCTTCCTGCGAGGTGAAGTTACCGACGGTCAGGCGCCAGAAGGGAGCGCGGAAGGTGATGTAGCTACTGAGCGTGGGGGCGACGCGGCGAATAGCTTCGGCACGAGCATAAGCCCTCGCTCTTAGCGTTGGGGGAGGTTGCTGTTGAAGACCTGGACACGGTAGCCGTAGAGGATGGAGAAGGTGCTATCACGAGCCAGCACCGAGGGAGCCACGGGGAGCGGGAGCGCTACCGATGACGCCACGGAGGTCGGGGTCTTGGATGATCGTCACGAAGCCCTCACCGGGATTGATCTGCTCGAGGGCTTCGAGGATATTGCGTGGTCTTAGCTTCTCAGGTGCGGTCTGCGCCGAGAGAGTCGCGGCGAAGGTAAAGCACGTGACGAGGAGCACAAGCGTGAGCTGAATGCGTCTGAGCATGGGAGTTTCGCTGAGGGGTTGGGGGAGCGTGTGAGAAGGAGTTAGCCACTCTCACGGGGAAGGGGTGGCTAAAGAGGAGGAGCGTTAGTTGAACGCTTCGATGATGGGAAGGAACTTCTCTACGCTGAGTGAAGCGCCACCGATGAGACCACCGTCGACGTCGGGCTGAGAGAAGAGCTCCTTAGCGTTGCCAGCGTTGCAGCTACCACCGTAGAGGATCGTGCAGTCTTCAGCGACCTGAGCACCATACTTCTTAGCGATGAGGCTGCGGATGTGAGCGTGGATCTCCTGAGCCTGAGCAGAGGAAGCCGTGAGGCCCGTACCGATAGCCCAGACGGGTTCATAAGCGAGGACGACCTTACCGAAGTCTTCAGCAGAGAGAGAGAATACGGCTTCTTCGAGCTGCTGCTCTACGACTTCGAAGTGCTTGCCAGCTTCGCGCTCTTCCTTGACTTCGCCGATGCAGAAGATAGGAGCGAGGCCTTCAGCAAGAGCCAGACGTACCTTGTCCGTGAGGATAGCACCGTCTTCGTGGTAGTAAGCACGACGCTCAGAGTGGCCGAGGATGACGTAGCGTGCACCCGTCGAAGCGACCTGTGCAGCAGAGACTTCACCCGTGTAAGCACCTTCAGCCTTGTCAGCGCAGTTCTCAGCAGCGATAGCTACGGGGCTACCTTCAGCTTCCTTAGCGATAGATGCGAGGTGGATGAAGGGGGCACCGATGATGACGTCACAGTGGAGGGACTTGCCAGCGAGGGCAGCCTTGAGTTCGCCGATGAAGGAGATCCCTTCGCTGAGGGTCTTGTTCATCTTCCAGTTACCGGCGACGATATTCTTTCTCATTGTTACTTTGATAAAGAGGATTATTTTGGTTAAATGTAAACGCTTCTTGATGTGCAGATGGACGGTGAGGTGGAGCTTTCTCGCCCAAAAGCGGAGGAAGGCTAAGAGCTGCAGTGCAGCCCACGCCCAGAGGAGGTAGGTGCGCGTCGCAGAGGGGCCGTGAGGCTGCATCTGGGGCAGACTACGGAGGTAAGCGCTGACGCCCTCGACGGAGGGGAAGTCAGCGTAGGCGCGCTTATCGATGATCTTACCGTCACGCAGGACGACGAGCCCTGGCTGTGAGCGGATGATGGTACGTATCGGAGTGGCATCGAGCTGGAGCATCGGATAGAGGCTCCCTGTAAGATAACGCCACTGAGCTATCTCTTCGCTCGTCGAGGCGGTGACTCCATAGAAGGGATAGCCTAAGCGGCTGGCCTCTTCGTGGAGTTCGCTGATCTCGTCAAGCACGGCTTGGCTCGCCGTACGCCATGAGGGAGAGAGGAGGAGAAGGGTAATCCTCGGAGTCGAGGAGCTCAGAGACGGCAGGCTCACCCAGACTATCGACGGGATTGAAGTCGTAGCGAGGCTTATAGTTCGCCAAGTCTGCTTCCTGACGTGCCTCGACGAAGGTCCACGTGCTATCGGGGAGAGCCGAGGCTTCGAAAGCCTTCGTCTTGCCGTCCTTCGAGTAGATGTACTTCGTAGCACCGAGGAGCACACGCTGCAGAGAGGCTTCTTCCTTTGCGATGGCCTCACGGAGGTTCGTCCCTACGGCATAGGGGCGGAAGTCAATGTAAGGCAGGTGACGGTAGTTCTCCGCCATGAAGTAGATGATCCCGACGACAGAGAGCACAGCAGGCACCCAGCGCTCACGGCGCGAATAGAGGTGGCGCAGCGCTCGGGCATCACGCAGGACGAGGATGGAGAGCGGGAGGAGAACGACGTTCTTAAGGAAGCTCTCCAGGTGGGTCAGCTGGATCGCATCACCGAAGCAACCGCAGTCGGAGATGGGGTTAGCGATGAGCGTGTAGAGCGTCACGGCCGTCATCACCAGCATGAAGAGCACGGAGAGACGAGCGCAGAACTTGCGGTACACCCCCATAAGCAGGAAAGCCCTGAGCAGGAACTCGGAGCCACACAGCACGAAGGACAGCGCCAGCGTGATGGTCTCGGCACCCGCCGAAGCAGGGCTGAGAATCGGGGTGAGATACTGCGAGATCTTCAGCGCGGTACCCACAGGATCGACGGCCTTCAGAAGGCCAGAGCCCACGAAGACGAGCCCCACGATGACGCGGGCTACTTCGGCGAGGGTATGACGCACATGGATCACGCGGCGGGGAGGGTAAGCTTGATGAGGCAGAAGATGGCGTAGTTCACCATATCCATATAGTTAGCTTCGACGCCCTCCGAGACGAAGGTCTCGCCCTGCAGATCCTCGATCTGCTTGGTGCGATGGATCTTCGAGAGGATGAGGTCGGTCATAGAGGTCACCCGCATATTACGCCACACCTCACCGTAGTCGTGGTTCTTGGCGAGCATAAGCTGTAGGGTCTTCTCCGCACAGCGATCATAGGCCTCGAGAGCCTCCTCCACGCTCATATCGGGGCTGGAGACAGCTCCACGCTCGAGCTGGATCATGCCGATGAGCCCGTAGTTGACGATACCGATGAACTCAGGCTCGATGCCTCATCGACGGCAGCATGCCCGCGCATCTGGATACCACGGATGCGCTCAGCCTTGATATAGATCTGATCTGTGAGGGACTCTGGGCGGAGGATACGCCACGCCGCACCGTAGTCGTGGAGCTTCTTCGCGAAGAGCTCCCGACAGGTACGGAGGATGGTACGCACTCCTGCTCGGTGCTATTGATACGGGCTTCCATGAGAGCTACAAAGTTAGTCTACTTTGCCTTATCCACGATTTCGTCGAGCAGAGCGAAGTCGAGGACCTCGGTAATCTCGTCCACATAGTGGAAGTTCAGCCCTCGAGATAATGCTCGTTGATCTCAAGGATATCCTTCTCGTTCTCACGGCAGAGGATGATATCCGTGATGCCTGAGCGCTTAGCGGCAGGATCTTCTCCTTGATGCCACCGACGGGCAGGACCTTACCACGCAGGGTGATCTCCCCAGTCATCGCCATGTGGGCACGCACACGGCGGCGGGTCATAGCGGAGACGAGTGAGGTGACCATCGTGATACCTGCGCTGGGGCCATCCTAGGGATAGCGCCCTCGGGTACGTGGATGTGGATCTCTTGATCCTTGAGCGTCTCGAGGTCGATACCGAGCTGGGTAGCGTGAGCACGGATGTAGCTGAGAGCGAGGGTGGCAGACTCCTTCATCACATCACCGAGGCTACCGGTGAGGATGAGCTTACCCGACTGCCCTGGCTGAAGGCTGCTTTCGACGAAGAGGATCTCCCCACCGACGCTGGTCCAAGCCAGACCAACGACGACACCAGCGTGCTCATTGCCCTGATACTTATCGCGCGAATAGACGGTCTTGCCGAGGGTACTCACGGATGAGCTCGGGGGTGATGGACTCAGGGAGCTGCTCCTCGGCAGCGGTAGCCAGCTGAACTACGATGACAGCAGCGATCTGCTTCGTCAGGGAGCGCACACCGCTCTCGCGGGTATACTCCTCGATGATGAGATCGAGGGCACCAGGGGCGAAGTGGATGTCCTCCACCTTGAGCCCGTGCTCCTTGGCTTCCTTGGGTACGAGGTGCTGCTCGGCGATCTTCAGCTTCTCCTCGCGATGTAGCCCGTGACCCTCGATGAGCTCCATACGGTCACGCAGGGGCGGAGGGGATAGTGGAGATATTATTCGCCGTAGCGATGAAGAGGACCTTCGAGAGGTCGTAGTCGATATCGAGATAGTTATCGTGGAAGGCGGTATTCTGCTCAGGGGTCGAGGACTTCCAAGAGAGCCGATGCGGATCGCCCTTTGTGGTCGTCAGCGAGCTTTATCGATCTCGTCGAGGACGAAGACGGGGTTCGACGTGCCAGCCTTCTGCAGGCTCTGGATGATACGGCCGCTCATTGCGCCGATATAGGTACGGCGGTGACCACGGATCTCAGCCTCGTCATGCACCCCACCGAGGGAGATCACGCACATACTCTACGGCCAAGGCTCTCTGCTGTACTGCCTGAGGGAGGTCTTACCTACTCCTGGAGGCCATAGAGGCAGAGGATGGGGACTTCATGTCGCCCTTGAGCTTCAGTACCGCCAGGTGCTCGAGGATACGCTCTGACGCGGTCGAGGCCATAGTGCTCACGGTCAAGGATCTCCTTCGCCCCTTGAGGTCGAAGTTATCCTGACTGAAGACCCCCCAAGGCAGCTCGAGGATCGTGCGTAGATACTGCATCTGGATCGAGAAGTCGGGGCTCTGCGGATTGAGGCGCTCAGCCTTGCGAAGCTCCTTCTCATAGATCTCAGCGACGGCCTCGCTCCAGAGCTTTTCCTTGCCCTTCTTGCGAAGCTCTTCGATCTCGTCATCGGCGCTGGGGCCAGTGCCGAGCTCCTCCTGGATAGTACGCATCTGCTGCTGGAGGAAGTACTCACGCTGCTGCTGATCCATCTCACGGCGCGTTCGGTTGAGGATCTCCTCACGCAGCGAGGACTCAGAGATCTGGTCATGCAGACGATCGAGCACATAGACAGCGCGGTCGTAGACACTATCCATCTCGAGGAGCTTGACGATCCTCCATACTGAGCTGAAGGAGTGAGCCTGCCAGATGAACGATATAGGCACGATTCTTCAGCCCACGGATCGTGTCTCGGAAGCCATTGGGGGCATTCGGCGCCAGACGATCCAAGAGCCCTAAGAGGCGCTCATGAATGAGCTCCACCGTCACCTTGTACTCCTCTTCCTTATCTGCTGCGGGGAGGCTATCCTCGAGCAGGTGGACACGACCCATGAGATAGGGATCGTCCATGGTCAGGTGCTGGAGACTGAAGCGCTGACGACCACGAAGGATGGCAGAGAGCTCACCCGTGGGCAGCTCGACGATCTGGGAGACCTCGACGATAGTACCTACCGTGAAGAGGTCACTGAGCTGGGGATCCTCGACATTGGCGTCACGCTGGGTGACGACACCGAAGCAGCGCTCACGTATCTCTGACTGTCGGATGACCTGCATCGACTTCCTGCGGCCCACGAGGATGGGAGCACCACCGTACCAGGTAAGATGGACATATTGCGCAGGGCAATGAGGGGGAACTCCTTGGCCTGCTCCTCGGGCTTTAGTGCGAAGGTCTCATCCTCCTCGTAGGTACCCAATATGGGCAGGGACAGTGCTTGCAGTTCTTCGGGGTGACATTTCGTCAGATTTATTTTGTTTGCTCATTCCATGTGTAGAGGTGTGGAGGCGGTCGTCGGGGCATATTCCTACCGCCTATATCTAAATTACAGCTACTACTCGGCCCGTAGCTCTGCGGTGTGTAGCCCGATAGCAGCCACCCCACTGAGGGGGATGGTATCCAGCGGACGCACCTCCAGAGAGAAGAGGCCTGTGTAGGGAGCTTGCAAAGGGCGTGCCAAAGGCAGGACGAACTCGTGGTACAGCGCTCCTGGGCGCTTCCAATCTCCAGCCGTCGCAGCGAAGTCTACCTGCAGCGTGTCGCGTCGCAGGATCGTCTCATCCTGTCGGAGCCTTACCTCCATACGCGCTCGAGGGCGGTCAAGACGGCTATCCATACGCAGGACGATCTCACCAGTGAAGGTCGTCGCGATCGGGGAAGAGGAGGTCAAGCTATAGGGTCGTGCGGGGCTTCCACACGCCACCAGCGGGCTGCTCGAAGGCATAGTAATCCCTCGCTCCACCCGTCTCCTGCTGACACCCCATGAGGGGTAGAAGGAGGGAGAGGCCGAGGAGTGCACTCCGTAGTGGACGCCCTATATAATAATGGAGTGAAGGGGTGCGCATCTGCCTTTGTCTTCGCCTGAGGTTTCAGGGACGTGGACGGCGGATACGCTGCTGCCCACCTCACCTGTGGACTCCGTGCGAGGAGTGCGAGGGCTACGGAACTGCCGTACCTGTGGACGCTCTCGCTATTGCCCCTACCCGCCTCATCACTGGGGCGAGCCGAGCGCCTCACGGCAGAGCGCCTTTGCTCTACCGCTACGACGGCCACCACGAGAGTCGCCACCACGGCGACCACCACGGCGCTCTCTGTCGAAGCGCGTCAGACTGTTGTCGGCAAGGATATCGCTGGAGCGCGAGGAGCGACGCTCTTCGCCTGCATCGGCCTCGAGGTGCTCGGGGCGCTCGCCACGGCGGTTGAGGGCTGATGACCTCAAAGGCGCGCTCGGCGGAGATCGTCACCAGACGTACCGGCGCATTGCGCACCGTGCTATAGGTGACCTGACGCTGGAAGTGGTCGGTCTTGAAGTGATAGTAGCTGTCGGAGCTGGTCTCGAGGACGACCTCACGGTCGGGCAGGCTGCGCTGAGCTTCGGCATAGGCATTGACCTCGAAGTTCATACAGCACTTGATCTTCCCACACTGCCCCGTGAGCTTCTGCGGATTCATCGTGATATCCTGCACACGGGCAGCCCCCGTACTCACCGAGGAGAAGGTTGTCATCCACGAGGAGCAGCAGAGCTGACGACCACAGGGGCCGATCCCCCCGATGCGACCTGCCTCTTGGCGAGCACCGATCTGTTTCATCTCGATGCGCACGTGGAAGGTATCTGCGAGCACACGGATGAGCTGACGGAAGTCCACACGTCCGTCAGCAATGTAGTAGAAGATCGCCTTATTGCCATCGCCCTGATATTCGACATCCCCGATCTTCATGTCGAGGCCCAGCGAAGAGGCGATCTGTCGAGCCTGGATCATCGTAGGCTCTTCACGGCGCTTAGCTTCCTCCCAGCGCTCGAGGTCACCAGGGCGGGCGACGCGGTAGACGTGGAGGAACTCGCCCTTGTCAGGGCGGTAGCGATGGTTCCTCATCGCCAGCTCGGCGAGCTTACCAGTGAGGGTCACCTCGCCTATGTCGTGACCCGTCGTCGATTCGACGGCGACGATATCGCCTTTATAGAGGTCGATTCTGCTCCGTATTGAGATAGTAGCCCTTTACGGGTATTCTTGATTGCACTTCGACCAAGTCGGAGCTCTGCAGTGACTCGGGGATATCGTTCAGCCAGTCATAGGAGCTCATCTGGTTCCTGTCACAGCCTTCACAGCCTCCGGGGGTCATCGCACAGCAGCCGAGATTGGCCGTTGTGGTCTTATAGTCCATTGATTATCGTTTCGCTTGTGGGGAGCAAGTCACGCTTTGGCATCTGCCTCCTATATATAATGTATCGGAGACACTCCAAGGGGCGAAGGACTCGCCGGCGGAGGGTTCCTACGGAAAGGTGGTGCTTTATGGGTGGAGAGTCACTCTGCAGCCCGACAATAGGACTCACAGAAAGGGCTTCTATCACCGAAGCCCGAGCTAACCACCTCCACGGATGTATAGCACCCAAACAAAGGTACTCAAATTCTGCCCTCGCGCCCTTTCCCGCCCTGCACACGGCTCCCACATCGAGGCATAAGCGACTGATCGTCAATATAGCTCCCCGATACACCCCTCCGAAGAGATACACAAGCCCTTCGCCTTATCGCGAGTATTTCTCTTATCCAGCGGAAGGAAAAGCGCCCTTCTCGTGAAGGAAAAGCATCTTCACGTAGTGCTTTTCCTCTGTCTACGCACGTAGTCTTAAAGACCAGGCACATAAATCCAAATATCCACGTACGTAGATATTAGAGCCACGTACGCAGTCCAAACTTATCTGCTACTCGTCCACAACTTTTATCCCTACGCGGAGCAACAACCTAGATAGAGGTCACTTCACCATCCTATATAACTCTGCCTTACAAAGCACACTTTAAAAACCAGCAGATAAGGGGAGACGAAAAGCAACCAGTATTACTCTGATCGGCAACCAGTACTGGTCACCTTCCCCCTCGCAAAGGTGCATACACACGCACGCTACATAGGGCTCTTTTCTCAGTAGAAAAGCTCCTCCAGCGACTCCCCATATATACGACACCATCATCAGGATGCGTTCTATCCGAGGCTGAATAGTTGAAGAATATTTGCACATTCGTTAAATATCTCTAACTTTACAGCCCGACTTCGGCCTGTTGCCGGGGTCCATAACATAGAAAAGAAACGAATATGAAGAAGCAGTTTTTCGCCGCCTTCGCTCCTCGTTGCAGGCGTGCTCTCTGCTCAGGCTCAGACGGCCATCAACCCTCGTATCGAAGTAGGTGCTAACTTCGCTCGTGGTATCAGCAAGGTAGGTAGCGTCACCGCTGACTCTAAGGTCCGCACGGGCTTCCGCACCAGCGTTGCTGCAGAAATCGAACTCGCTGCTGGCGTATACCTCGCTCCTGGGGTGACCTTCCGTCAGGAAGGCTACAAGTTCAGCAATGGTAACGGCTGTGGCCTCAACTACATCAGCGTACCCGTTGACCTCGGTATCCGCGTAGGTCTCAACGACAACCTCGCTGTATCTGTAGAAGCTGGTCCTTCGTTCGCCTACGGTCTCTCTACCACGGGTAACATCGATGCCTTCAAGGCTGGTGCTTACAAGCGCTTCGACATGGGTCTGAACGCTTCTGCTGCATCGAATACAGCAAGGTTTACCTCCGTCTCGGTACCGATATCGGTCTGGTCAACACTCTCAAGAACCCTGTCGCTACACCAGCTGCAAGAACTCTTCGTTCTTTGCTGGCGTAGGTTACCGCTTCTAAGAGCGAGCCATCCGCTAAAAGGCTCCGGTCGTAAAAGACCTGGTTTAACATACACCTATCCCCACGTCAGTCCCGCTGGCGTGGGGATAGGCTTTTGTGGGGATAGGCTTTTTCTGTACCCTTCGCTATATACGCGACATGAAGCACATTCATCTCTAATCCTACGGGCTCCACTATACTCTGTCGCTGTAGTGCCGTAATTCACCACACAAATAGAATAACAAATATGAAGAAGCTATTTTCGCCGCCTTCGCCTCGTCGCAGGCGTCCTCTCCGCTCAAGCTCAGACTGAAATCCATCCCCGCATCGAAGTAGGCGCTAACTTCGTAAGTGGCGTCAATAAGGTAGTAGGCGTCACCGAATCTAAGGTCCGCTTGGGCTTCCGCGCTGGCCTGCTGCCGAAGTCGGGCTCGCCTCGGTGTCTACCTCGCCCTGGGGTGACGTTCCGCCAGGAAGGCTTCAGTACATCTCTGAAGATGGCTACAGTCTCAACTACATCAGCGTACCCGTTGACCTCGGTATCACGTGCATCTTTCAGCGAGAACTCGCGGTATCTGTCGAAGCTGGCCCCTACTTCGCCTACGGTCTCTCTACCACGAGCAAGATCGATGCCTTCAGGCAGGTGTCTCAAAGCGCTTCGATATGGGCCTGAACGCCTGCTGCCTCTGAGTTCAGCAAGGTCTCACCTCCGTGTCGGTACCGACATCGGTATGGTCAACGCCCTCAAGAACAACATCGCTAACACCAGCTATAAGAACGCTTCGTTCTTCGCTGGCGTAGGCCTCCGCTTCAAGAGCGAGCCACCCGCTAAGGGTAGAGGTCGCTGAGACCTCAGCTAAATACACCTATCCCCACGTCAGTCCGCTGGCGTGGGATAGGCTTTGTATATCTTTGTCTTTACCCTACAAATGAATCATCCTAATATGGAGCATATTATCAGCATGTTCATCTCCACGCTGAGATCGGGGAGATGAAGCCTTTTGGCAATGGCCATATCAACGACACCTACGTAGTCTCTGACCGTGAAGGGGACACCACGCTGGATCCTGCAGCGTGTGAACCACCTCGTCTTCCCCCGCATCGAAGTCCTGCAGCGCAATGTCGCCATCGTATCTGACACGATGCGCGAGCGCCTCGAAGCCGAAGGTGACCCCGAAGCAGAGCGTAGCACTCTACTTCTACCCCAACCTCGAGGGAGCCCGAGAAGAACTACTACCACGACGGGGAGAACTACTGGCGTGTCTGCCGCTTCATCCCCGAGAGCATGAGCATGAGCGAGCTCACCCCCAAGGCCGCCCGCTACGCTGGTGCCGCCTTCGGTCAGTTCGAAGAAATCCTCTCCGTCATCCCCGAGGGTCGTCTTGGTGAGACTATTGAGAACTTCCACAGCATGCCCTTCCGCCTGCAGCAGCTCCGCGACGCTGTCGCTCAGGATGCTGCTGGCCGTGTCGCCGAGGTGCAGGACATCCTCGCCGAGATCGACCGCCGTGCTGACTCGATGCTCCTCCAGGAGAAGCTCTACGCTGAGGGCAAGCTCCCCAAGCGCACCATCCACTGCGACACCAAGGTCGACAACGTCCTCTTCGATAAGTCGGGTGCTGTACTCTGCGTCGTCGACTGGGATACCGTCATGCCTGGCTTCATCCTCAGCGACGTGGGTGACTTCATCCGCACAGGTGTGAACTTCGCTCCGGAAGATGAAGCAGACCTCTCGAAGATCGGCGTGAACATGGAGATCTACAAGGCCTTCGTCGAGGGCTACCTCTCCACGGCGGGTAAGTTCCTCACGCCCACCGAGCGCAGCCTCATCGCTTATGGTGGTCGCCTGATGACCTACATGCAGACGGTACGCTTCCTCGTCGACTACCTCAACGGAGACACCTACTTCAAGATCCACTCTCCCAAGCACAACCTCCAGCGCACGCGCGCTCAGCTCCGCTACCTCGAGTGCCTCGAGGAGAAGGCAGCCGAGATGGAGGCCCTGCTGAAGTAAGCCCCCCCTATATATTATATCAGATAGAGCCACCCAGAGCCCCGCACTCCCAGCGAGCTGCAGGGGCTCTGGGTGGGCGTATCAGGTTGCCCTGAAAAGTCGTATCTTTGCCCCACTGATATAGCGGAATAACCAACAACAAAATAAGATAAATACGTATGTCACATCACGAGCTCCCAGAGCACGACGCCCTCGACACCATCGATGAGAAGGTACTGAAGGGTGAACTCTTCTTCGAGCGCCACAGCAAGAAGATCATCATCGCAGATAGCGGCTGTCGTCATCGTCGCTCTCGGCATCTTCGCTTACCACCGCTTCGTCCAAGTACCTAAGGCTGAGAAGGCTACCGCACAGATGTTCGTAGCAGAAGACAGCTTCATCGCTGGGCAGGACAGCCTCGCCCTCAAGGGTCAGGGTGCTGGTGCGCCAGGCTTCGAAGCCATCGCCAAGAACTTCTCCGGTACGGACGCAGCGAACCTCGCTCACGCCTATAGCGGTATCTGCCTCTATGACCAGGGTAAGTATCAGGAAGCACTGGCTGAGCTGAAGAAGTTCTCCGCTGATGAGACCGTCGTCGCTCCCTCGGTACAGCGCATGATCGGTGACTGCCTCGTACAGCTCGGCAAGCTCGAAGAAGCTGTCAAGAGCTACGAAGCTGCTGCTAAGGCCGCTTCCAGCGAAGCGATCTCTCCCAGCTGCCTCATCAAGGCTGGTCACGTCTACGAGAAGCTCGGCAAGTACGACAAGGCTATCGCCCTCTACAACGAGGTCAAGACGAAGTACTACACGAGCCCCGAAGCAGAAAGCGTAGAGGCAGACCTCCTGCGCGCTCAGGCTCAGGGCAAGTAGTCCGCTCGCACATAGACCATGTCTACCATAGACCATATACAATCCTCCACCACAGCCCCGTCCCCTCTGGGGAAAGGGCTACACATCAGCATCGCTGTAGCGGAGTGGAACAACAACATCACGGAACCCCTGCTCGAGGGTGCTCTCGAAGTGCTCCGCAAGCAAGAGGTAGAAGATCACGGTCTTCCGTGTACCAGGGGCCTTTGAGCTCGTCAATGCTTCGGCACGCTTACTGCATGATGGCGTGGACGCCGTCATCGCTATCGGCTGTGTCGTCCGTGGGGACACTCCTCACTTTGACTACATCTGCCAGGGCGTGACCTTCGGCATATCTCAGCTGAACATGACCTTGGCACATGGCTTCCGCACGACTCCTGCACCCGTCATCTTCGGCGTCCTGACGACCGAAACGATGGAGCAGGCTGAGGAGCGTGCAGGCGGTCGACTGGGCAACAAGGGAGCCGAAGCAGCGGAGACCGCACTGAAGATGTGCCGTCCCATTTGCACAGTTCAGAAATAGTTTGTACCTTTGCACTGCAAAGAACAGGTAAGGGCAGTTACCAGAGTGGCCAAATGGGGCTGACTGTAACTCAGCTGGCTTACGCCTTCGGTGGTTCGAATCCATCACTGCCCACTCCTTTCCGTCATCAGGAATGCGGAAGTAGCTCAGTTGATAGAGCATTAGCCTTCAAGCTAAGGGTCGCGGGTTTGAGCCCCGTCTTCCGCTCTACGCTGACTAAGCAAGCTATAAGATGCGCGTCTCTCTGAGATGCGCATCTTGCTTTTTTATATCACCTCGAGCACATGCTCCCACGCCCCGTGCTTGTTTATGTGGAGGAATTTGAGTTACTTTGCAAGCGCAAACCACACAGGGTTCCTTGGCCGAGTGGTTGGGCACCGGTCTGCAAAACCGTTTACGGCGGTTCGATTCCGCCAGGAACCTCAGAGTGAGAGCTCCGCTATCCGACAGGATGGCGGAGCTCTCTGCTTTATCCGCTGGGCATGTGGATCGGCTGGGTCGAGGGCTTTTTGCTTATCTTTGACTTTTTGAGATTGTACCCACTCTGGGCGCATCTTCTCTCCATGTACATTATTATATAGAAATACAGATACTCATCTCACATGAAGCGACGATTCGCATGTACCCTTGCGCTATGTGCCGCCCTCAGCCACCAGCTACAGGCCCAGCGCTCTGAGCTCCGCCTCGAGAGAGGGTGGCGCTTCACCCGCCAGGACCAGGCTTCTTCTCCACCCCCGACTACAACGACAGCAAGTGGAGCCGTGTCACCGTCCCCACGACTGGGCGATCTACGGGCCCTTTAGCTTTGAGAACGACAAGCAGCACCTGGCTATCGCACAGGATGGTCAGAAGGAAGCTATGGAGCATGCTGGTCGTACCGGTGGCCTTCCCTTCGTAGGGGCTGGCTGGTACCGCCGCAGCTTGGACATCCCCCAAGATCTCGGTGACCGCCGTGTCTTCCTCCGCTTCGATGGCGCGATGAGCCACGCCCGCGTCTACGTCAACGGCAAGGAGGTCGGCTACTGGCCCTATGGCTACAACACGTTCGCCTTCGATGTCACCCCATACGTTCGCCCCGGTGCAAGCAACACGCTTGCTGTCCGTCTGGAGAACAAGCACGAGAGCAGCCGCTGGTACCCTGGCGCAGGGCTCTATCGCAACGTGCACCTCACCATCACCTCCCCCACCTACATCCCTCTGGGGCACGCGCATCCAGACGCCTTCGGTCAGCGCTGACCAAGCCTACGTATCCGTAGAGACGAAGGTCGCCGGCCTTAGCCACCTCGCCGGTCGCCCACTGCGCATCGAGACGAAGATCCTCTCCCCGAGGGTAAGGTCGTCGCTGAGCGCTCGGAGAGCTTCTCCAGCAAGGGTGCAGACAGCATCTATCGCACGGGCTTCGACATCTCCGCTCCCAAGCTCTGGGACATCAACCAGCCCAACCTCTATAAGTACGCCGTCACCCTCTCCGACGGCTCGCGAGTCATCGACCGCGACACCACGACCTTCGGTATCCGCTCCATCGAGCTGAAGGCGGGCGAAGGCTTCTTCCTCAACGGCCGTAAGCTGAAGTTCCAAGGCGCTTGCCTCCACCACGACCTTGGTCCTCTCGGTGCCGCTGTCAACGAGGCTGCTATGCGCCGCCAGATCCGCCAGATGCGGGATATGGGCGTCAATGCCATCCGCACCTCGCACAACATGCCCGCCCCTGAATCTCGTCCGTCTCTGTGACGAGATGGGTATGCCGCTGATGGCCGAGAGCTTCGACTCATGGGCCCAGCCCAAGGTGCCCAACGGCTACAACCTCGACTTCAACGAGTGGCATGAGCGTGACCTCACTAACCTCATCCACCAGTTCCGCAACAGCCCCTCGGTCATCATGTGGAGCATCGGGGAACGAAGTCCCCGAGCAGCCCAGCTTCGAAGGCGCTAAGCTCGCCTACCGCCTGCAGGAGATCTGCCATCGCGAAGACCCCACACGCCCCGTCACCAACGGCATGGACAATCCCCTCGGCGTGCTGAAGAGCGGTATGGCTGGCACCCTCGATATCCCAGGCTTCAACTATCGTCCCTTCCTCTACGACACTGCACACAAGGTCCTGCCACAGGGCTTCCTCCTCGGCTCCGAGACCTGCTCCACGGTGAGCTCGCGCGGTGTGTATAAGTTCCCCGTCGTACGCAAGAGCATGGCGAAATACCCCGACCATCAGTCTTCGGGCTACGACGTCGAGCACTGCGGCTGGAGCAACCTCCCGAGGACGACTTCATCCGTCAGGAGGACCACGACTGGAGTATGGGCGAATTCATCTGGACGGGTATCGATTACCTCGGTGAGCCTACCCCCTACTACAGCGAATGGCCCAGCCACTCCTCGCTCTTCGGTGCTATTGACCTGGCAGGCATCCCCAAGGATCGCTTCTATCTCTACCGCAGCCACTGGAACAAGGACGCTGAGACGCTTCACATCCTTCCCCACTGGACATGGCCTGGACGCGAAGGACAGGTAACCCCTATCTTCGTGTACACCAACCACCCCGAGGCTGAGCTCTTCATCAATGGCAAGAGCCAGGGTCGCCAGAAGAAGGATACCAGCATCACCATCGACGCTACGGAGAACAAGGAGAGCCAAGAGGCCTTCACCCGTCAGAAGCGCTACCGCCTGATGTGGATGGACACGAAGTACGAGCCGGGGGAAGTCAAGGTCGTCGCCTACGACAAGTCTGGTAAGGCTGTCGCAGAGCAGGTCGTCCGCACCGCTGGTCGCCCCCATCACCTCGAGCTCATCGCTGACCGCACGAGCATCACTGCCGACGGCAAGGATATCGCTTCGTCGACGGTACGTGTCGTGAGACAGGACGGCAACCTCATCCCCGATGACGCACGCCTCCTGCAGTTCAAGGTCACGGGCGCAGGCTCCTTCCGTGCCGCTGCGTCGGGCAATCCCGCCTCACTCGATGCCTTCCACCTGCCCCAGCACCACGCCTTCAGCGGTCAGCTCGTAGCCCTCGTACAGAGCGGTGAGAAGGCTGGCGAAGCTATCCTCTCCGTCTCAGCTAAGGGCCTGCCCACGGCTAAGATCCGCATCCAAGTCACGAAGTAGCCACCCGTCGTGTCGCTGCAGCTCGACTTCATACACCATATCCTCTCGCTGCAGGAGACCTATCAGGGGCACATCCCCGATAGGATCCTCCTCGGCAAGATCACTCTCGCGAGGGCGCACAGCGCTGCCCTGCAGCTGACAGCAGAGTCAGCCCTCCGAAGAGCTCCCCAGCTGGCACACGGCTGGGGTTTTCCTTCCCTCATCCCTGACGCTGGAGCAGTGCTCGAGCGAAGAAGCCGCCCGCTATAAGACGCGCTTCGCCACGCCTACCGACCGCCTCATCGACCTTACGGGGGGCTTCGGCGTGGACTTCTGGGCACTCACGAGCGTCACGGGGCAAGGGGTCTACGTCGAGCGACAGGCAGACCTCGTCGCAGCAGCACGAGCGAACCTCCCTCACCTACTCCCCGAGGCAAAAGCTCCAGCTCATCCACGGGGAGTCGATCCCCAGCTACGGGAGCTCATCTCCACACACAGCCTACCCTCATCTAGCCTCGATCCCGCCCGCAGAGAGGGCGAGGACACGACGCGTAGAGTCTACGCCATCGAGGACTGCGAGCCCAGCCTACACACGCTCCTCCCCGAGCTTCACGCCCTCTATCGTGAGCTCTCCCTACCCTTCCCCCGCCTTCTCGTCAAGCTCTCCCCGATGCTCGATGTGGTGCATACGCTCCGCTCCGTCGCTGGCGTGCGGGAGCTACACGTCGTCTCCGTGCGTGGTGAAGCCAAGGAGCTCTCCTCCTCATCGACCTCACTGAGGCTACGGGGCGAAGCAGAGCCCGAGGCGGTGACCTTCGTCGCTCAAGACCTCCATCCCACACAGCCTACCCCTGCCTTCGTCCTCCCCGAAGCTCTACACAACGAGGAGAGCGCCCAGCTACGCTATGCCGTGAGCCCCCGCGCCTACCTCTTCGAGCCCCATGCCGCCCTGATGAAGACGGGGCTTTACCGCAGTATCGGCGCCGTCTACGGCCTCGAAGCCCTGCACCCCAATAGCCACCTCTACACGGCAGACACGCTGCCCGAAGTGCCCTTCCCTGGGCGCACCTTCGCGGTCGAGGCGGTCTATCCCTTCGCCTCGTCCCAGCTCAAGGCACTCGGTCGGGAAATCGGAGCCGCGCAGATCACCCGCCGTAACTTCCCCCTGCGCCCCGAAGCCCTGCGCGCTAAGCTCCGCATCAAGGACAGCGCCGAGCTGACGCTCTTCGGCACGACAGCCTCCGACAGCTCGCACGTACTCATCCGCTGCCGCCGCATCTAAGGCGCCACGACAGCACGCAGGCCTCACGCCCCACGACTACCTGAGGAGAGTCGTGGGGCGTGAGCCTTTGCTGAGGAAGCGAGAGCCTTAGAGGCGCTCGATATCCTTGAAGTAGTTGTACGTACCGACCTTCAGCTCGATGCAGGCAGCTTCGTCACAGACGATGATGCCCTTGGGGTGGAGCTGCAGAGCGGTGATCGTCCACATCTGGTTCACACAGCCTTCGACAGCCTGCTGCAGGGCACGAGCTTGCCGTGGCCGTTGACGAGGATCAGCACCTCACGGGCAGCCATGACGGTACCGACCCCGACGGTGAGGGCCGTCTTAGGCACCTTGTTCACGTCGCCATCGAAGAAGCGGCTGTTGGCGATGATGGTATCGGTGGTGAGGGTCTTCATACGGGTGCGTGAGGAGAGCGAAGAGCCTGGCTCATTGAAGGCGATGTGCCCGTCGGGACCGATACCGCCGAGGAAGAGGTCGATACCACCAGCGGCGAGGATCGCTTCCTCGTAGGCAGCACACTCGGCCTCGAGGTCGGTGGCATTACCATTGAGGATGTGTACGTTCTCCTTCTTGATGTCGATGTGGCTGAAGAAGTTCTTCCACATGAAGGTGTGGTAGCTCTCGGGATGATCCTGGGGATACCTACGTACTCATCCATGTTGAAGGTGACGACGTACTCGAAGGATACACGCCCGGCCTGATGAGCTGCCACCAGGGCACGATACATGCCGAGGGGCGAGGAGCCTGTGGGCAGACCAAGTACGAAGGGCTTAGCAGCCGTAGGAGCGGCAGCATTGATCTTCTGGACTACATAGTCCGCTGCCCATTGGGGAGATGCCCACATAGTCGGGCTGGATGATTAGACGCATGCGATCTGTGTTTAGAAATTTGATGGATTGATATGCCAATTGGAATTAGGGGGGACTAAGCCTTGAGGCGCTCGGCCATCTGCGTGCCGAGGTCCCAAGCTGCACCGATGACGGAGGGAAGGTCCGCCATCTTCAGCTCGAAGCCCTCACCGACAGCCTCCCACTTCATCTCTTCGGCGAAGGGACGGAGGCGCTTGAGGGCGGCGGGAGCCCACGCATAGGAGCCAAAGGCCGCGTAGATGCGGTCCTTGACGTCGCGGATACGGATGAGGTTCATGAGGTTCTCTATGGGAGAGAAGAGCTCACCGCAGTAGGTGGGGCTACCGATGATGAGGCCACGGTAGCGGAAGACATCACGCAGGATGACCGAGGGGTCGCTCTTGGTGACGTTGTGACAGACGATGGACTTCACGCCTGAGGCAGCGAGGCTCTGTGCGAGGATGTCGGCCAGCTGCTCGGTATTGCCGTACATCGAGCCGTAGAGGATGACGACACCCTCCTCGGTCTCGTTGCTCGAGAGGCGGTCGTAGAGTCCGCGTGCATCGGCAAAGCCCTCACGCGTCCAGACGACACCATGCGAGGGGCATACATACTCGATGTCGAGGCCCTGCTTGTCGATATTGGCCAGCGCCTTCTTGACGAAGGGGCCGTACTTCCCGATGACGCAGGCATAGTAGCGCACCATCTCATCGAGGTAGGACTGGCGGTCGGTGAGGTGGCTATCGAAGATATGACCACTCAGCGCGCCGAAGGAGCCGAAGGCATCAGCAGAGAAGAGGAGGCGGTTGGACTGCTCGTAGGTGAACATCACCTCGGGCCAGTGTACCATAGGAGCCATCAGGAAGGAGAACTCATGGCTACCGATACGCAGTGCGTCGCCACTCTTGACCTCGTGGAGGCCCGTCGTGATGCCATGGAAGCCACTGAGCATATCGAAGGCCTTCTTGTTCCCCACGATCTGCATATCGGGGTAGCGCTGACGCAGGAGACCGATCGAGCCACCATGGTCAGGCTCCATGTGGTTGATGATCAGATAGTCCACGGGACGGCCCTGCAGGATGAGGTCGAGCTTAGTGGAAGAAGACATCCGAGTAGCAGACGTCGACCGTATCGATGAGGGTCGTCTTCTCGTCTACGATGAGATAAGCGTTATAAGCCACGCCCGAGGGGATCGACCAGACGTTCTCGAAGCGCTCTTTCATGCGGTCGTTCACGCCGACGTAGTAGACGGAGTCAGTGATCTGAGGTACTTGGTACATAGTCCGTAGTGTAGTGATAGGGTGTAGTAGTATGGATAAGACAAGGAAGGGGCGCTCCCCCGCAGTCGTCAGGACTCGGGGAGCGCCTCTATGTTGTTAGCTTCTCTTTTTGTCAAGGGGCTCAGGGCTGAGCGGATGGCGGTAGGCGTAGACGATGAGCGCGATGCCTGCCACGACGAAGGGGATGCTAAGCAGTTGCCCCATATTGATACCATAGCTGGCTACCATATTGACCTCCCAAGCCTCCTGCACGTTCTTGATGCTCTCGACGAAGAAGCGGAAGCCGAAGACGCCCGTCAGGAAGTAGCCGAGGATGAGGCCCGAATAGCGGCGAGCAGCGTCACGCACCCAGTAGAGGTACATACACAGGGCGAAGACGAGGAGGTAAGCCAGCGCTTCGTAGATCTGTGTCGGGTGGCAGGCGGGGATCGCCATACCGCGCTCAGCGTAGCCAGCGAACTCCGAGGCGCGAGGGAAGATGAAGCCCCAAGGCGCATCGGTCGGGCGGCCGAAGATCTCGCTATTCATCAGGTTCCCCATACGGATGAGTGCCGCAGCCAGCCCGTGGGGACAGCCAGACGGTCGAGCGTCCAGAGGATGGACTTCTTCGTCACACGGCGCGAGTAGATCCATACGGCGAGGATGATCCCGATGGTCCCCCGTGGCTCGCCAAGCCACCTTCCCACACCTTGAGGATATCCCCAGGGTGGGCAAGGTAGTAGGAGGGATTGTAGAAGAGGACATGCCCCAGCCGCGCCCCGATGACGGTGCCGAGGACGACATAGATATAGAGGGAGTTCATCCACTCCTCCGGCAGGCGCTCACGCTTCCAGATGCGCTCCTCGATCATCGGGCCGAGGATCAGGAGCCCAAGGGCGAAGAGGAGGCCGTACCAGCGGATACCGCGACCGAAGATATCTATGATGACGGGATCGACGTCCCAAGTGATGGCACTAAGCATAGGCTAATGGGCTTGAGAGAGGGAAATGATGGATTAGCAGAGCTTGCCGATCCAGTGCTCGCGCTCACCAGGGAGCAGGTCGATGACAGGGATCTCCTGCATCGTGTAGCAGCCAGGAGCCAGACGGCACGTAGCACGTGCTACGGCGACGAGGATCTGAGCGGTGAGAGCGGGGTTATTGATCTTCATGTTGAACTCGAGGAGCTGATTCTGCGTGGTGCCCGAGACACCCTTGCGAGTCATGTGTACGCCGTGGCCCATATCGATGAGCTGGTCGACGTCATCCACGACGGTGACGTGCGTCTCGTCATGGACGAAGTACGCATCCGACTTGATCGCCTGGATGACCTCCCTCAGCCTTGTAGCCAGGCTCCAGCTCGATGTAGACCATACGGCGGTGGATACCCGTGCCCGTGGGGATCGTCATCGAGAGGGCCTTGCGGACACCTGCGATGGCCTTCACGGCGACGGTGTGGCCCATGCTCATACCTGGGCCAAAGTTGGTATAGGTGATCCCCTTGGGGACGATAGCCTCCATCAGCGTGCGGACGACCGAGTCACTCCCTGGGTCCCAGCCCGAGGCGATGACGGAGACAGCACCGTGGGCACGGGCGGTCTCGCCGAGGTTCTTACGCAGCTGCAGGGATATCGGTGTGGATGTCAAAGCTGTCGACCGTGTGGATGCCCAGTGGGAGGATCTGCTGAGCGGTAGCCTCTACCAGACGTGGAGGGGTACAGAGGATAGCTACATCGACATCCTCCAGCTCCTCGATGCGGCTGACGACGCGGTAGGGACGGAGTTCGTAGGGGACATTCGAGGGGTCACGACGCACGACACCTGCGATCTCAAAGTCGGGTGCAGCCTCGAGGGCTTCGATGGTGTAGCGACCGATATTCCCGTAGCCGACGACAGCGGCACGTAGCTTCTTCATCTCTGACATATTTCTTCTCTTTTTAGGGTGAGTAAATGATTGTAGATCTATTATAACTACAAAGATACGAAAAACCACCCTATGCCACTGGCTCCTCACTCCACGACGACAGACCACCCTCCCGTAGAGGGTGCGACGACAAAGGCCTACGAGTCCCCTTCCAAGGAGCCTATACAAGGCAGTCCTCCAAGGGAGCAGAGGAAAAAGGCGCGAGTAGCACGCACTTCTCCGAGTGCTGCGAGTACTTTCCCCGAAGCACTACGCCTATTCCGCTATCTCACGCACGTAGATTTTTAGGGCCAGGCACGTAAATCCTATCATCTCGGCACGTAGTCTTTAAGTCCTCGCACGTAGACGAAAGAATAGGCATAAGTGCTTCGCAACTTTCTCTCTACCTCCACAACTTTTTCTCGCTCGTTTCGAGCCTATTGCAGCACGACTTCTCCCCACAGCCGTATCAAAGGGAGGGCTTTCTCTGCCACGTCGTAAACCCCGCCGAAAGGCGAGGATCCGCACCTCCGCCCTATCCCCCATCGTTTGCGTGAGAAAAATCTACCTTCGCTCTCAGACGATACACTACTTCCCCTTTCCTGAAGGCGCCATGAGGTCACCCACCAGAAGGACCGTGAGAAGCAAGCACCGCCTGCCGTTAACAAGTCATACGAACACCCCATCCCTACGGCACACACCGATGGGACTATGCACCCTCAGGGGACCTCATCACCAACCCTAATAGTACTCAATCCTATGAGAAAGCTCGTACTCCCTATGGCTAACTTCAAGAGATTAGCTGGAGTGCTCCTCGCTATGTCTGTAGTAGCTACCTCCGCAGCAGCTCAAGAGCCACAGAAGCCTACCCTGACGACCGAGATCGGTCTCTCCACCGTGTGGAACACAGGGATGAATATCTCTCCCTTCGGCTTAAAGTATCAGTCCGAATACTTTGGCTCACGTCCCGCCTTACATGCACAAGTCCTCCTACAGTACAAGCCAGGGGAGGCCATCGGCTTAGAAGCGCAGGGCTTGCAGTGGCGCAAGTCGCTCGCTGACTTATCCGCAGAGACGCGTATCCTACAGAGCTATGTGGGGCTGGCTTGGGCTAAGGTAAGCCCTCTGCATCGACAGAGCCTCTTCCTGCGGAATAGTCTCAGCGTGGGCGTCACCTACACGCAGGGGCTTAGGCTCAAGCATCGGGGAAGCTGAGCTGAGACCAAAGGCGAAATGCCTGGGGATGGGACTCACCCTACCGCCTGACATTGGGCTACCGCCTATCGCGAGAGCCATGCTATCGGCTTGCAGGGTGAGGGCTGAGCACCTATAGCTCCTTCAGCTGGCGGGGGACATTTAGCCCCGATGCCTACACAGGGAGCATCCTCGGGAAGAATACGAATGTCGGGGTCTATCCCAGTGTAGGCCTTGTCTTCACCAACCCATTAGGGCGATAGGCGTACACCACACCTATCCGTCCTCCTCCATCATCCGTGAGGGTATGCTGGCCCGTCGGCTATAGCATACCCCTCACGAGCGACTGATTCTCTGGTGAGACACAGAGCGCTACCCGCCGCCACTCCCTTGGTTTTCGTATCTTTGTGAACTCATAAACATAGAGATAGATAACGACACATAATCATAATGGCAAAAAGAACTCAAGGAACTGACTCCCCGCCGCGTGGATTACTCCCAGTGGTATCAGGATCTCGTCATCAAGGCAGACTTAGCTGAGAGCGCCGCCGTGCGCGGCTGTATGGTCATCAAGCCCTACGGCTACGCTATCTGGGAGCGCATGCAGCGCCAGCTCGATGACATGTTTAAGGAAACAGGTCACTACAACGCATACTTCCCCCTCTTCATCCCGAAGAGCTTCCTCAGCAAGGAGGCCGACCACGTCGAGGGCTTCGCTAAGGAGTGTGCCGTCGTCACCCACTACCGCCTGAAGACCAGCCCTGACGGGGGCGTCGTCGTCGACCCTGAGGCTAAGCTCGAGGAAGAGCTCATCGTGCGCCCTACCTCCGAGACCATTATCTGGAATACGTACAAGGGCTGGATCCAGTCCTACCGTGACCTGCCGATCCTCTGCAACCAGTGGGCGAACGTCGTACGCTGGGAGATGCGTACCCGCCTCTTCCTGCGCACCGCTGAGTTCCTCTGGCAGGAAGGTCACACCGCCCACGCTACCCGTGAGGAGGCCGAAGAAGAAGCAGTACGCATGGTCAATGTCTACGCCGACTTCGCCCGCGACTTCCTCGCTATCCCCGTGCATGTCGGTGTAAAGAGCGCCAACGAGCGCTTCGCTGGTGCCGTAGAGACCTACACCATCGAGGCCCTGATGCAGGATGGTAAGGCGCTGCAGAGCGGTACGTCGCACTTCCTTGGGCAGAACTTCGCCAAGGCCTTCGACGTCACCTTCACCAACAAGGACGGCCAGCAGGAGCTCGTATGGGCTACCTCATGGGGCGTCTCAACCCGTCTGATGGGTGCGCTCATCATGAGCCACTCCGATGACAACGGCCTTGTCCTCCCCCCAACGCTCGCCCCTCATCAGGTCGTCATCGTCCCCATCTACAAGACGCTCGAGCAGCGTGACGAGATCGGCCGCCACGTAGAGCCCCTCATCGCCGAGCTGAAGAAGCGCGGCATCCGTGTGCGCTACGACGACGCAGACAACAAGAAGCCCGGGTGGAAGTTCTCCGAATACGAGCTCAAGGGTGTACCCGTACGACTCGCTCTCGGTGGTCGTGACCTCGAGAACGGCACCGTAGAAGTCGCTCGCCGTGACACGCTCACCAAGGAGACCTGCGCCTTCGACGGCATCGCCGATCACATCACCCAGCTCCTCGACGAGATCCAGCAAAACATCTACCAGAAGGCGCTCGACTACCGCGAGAGCCACACCATCACGGTCGACACCTACGAGGAATTCAAGGAAAAGATCGAGGAAGGTGGCTTCATCCTCGCCCACTGGGACGGTACTCCCGAGACCGAAGAGAGGATCAAGGCCGAGACGAAGGCTACGATCCGCTGTATCCCCCTCGAGGGCGACAAGACTCAAAGGCAAGTGCATGGTCACCGGCAAAGCCCTCGGCTCAGCGTGTCCTCTTCGCCCGCCTACTAACCCATCATCACGCAGACGACCCTATGGCCAGCATACGTGACGGAAGAACGAACTCTCCCTCCTCGGATCGAAGACCACCCAGTACAGTCAGGACTACGCTCCTGAGGTACTGGAGGCCTTCACCAACAAGCATCAGGGCAACGACTACTGGGTGCGCTTCCACTGCCCGGAGTTCACCAGCCTCTGCCCTATCACGGCACAGCCCGACTATGCGACCATCTACATCAACTACATCCCCGATGTACGCATGGTCGAGAGCAAGAGCCTCAAGCTCTATCTCTTCAGCTTCCGCAATCATGGGGCTTTCCACGAGGACTGCGTGAATATCATCATGAAGGACCTCATCGAGCTTATGGATCCACGATACATCGAGGTCGTCGGGGACTTCACCCCACGCGGTGGTATCAGCATCCTGCCCTTCGCCAACTACGGGCGCCCCGGCACGAAGTACGAGGAGCTCGCCTTCCAGCGCTTAGCTAATCACCCCGTACGATGAAGAAAGTCCTTGCCATCATCAACCCCATCTCTGGTACGGGGTCGAAGAAGAATATCCCCGATCTCTTAGGCCAAGCCTACAACGCATCGGAGTACGAGCTCTTCCTCACCTACACCAAGGCCGCGGGGCACGCCGAAGAGCTTGCCCGACGTGCCGCCAGCGAAGGCTACGACCACGTCATAGCCGTCGGAGGTGATGGCACGGTCAATGAGGTCGCACGCGGCCTCGTCGGGAGCCAGACGGCTCTCGGCATCGTACCGAAGGGCTCGGGCAATGGTCTGGCTCGCTCGCTCGGTCTCTCGATGAAGAGCGATCAGGGTCATCAGCAGCTCGTCAGCGGTCGGCGTATCGCTATCGACAGCTGCGAGCTCAACGGACGCCCCTTCTTCTGCACCTGCGGGATGGGCTTCGACGCTGCTGTCAGTAAGACCTTCGCCGAGGCCTCCACACGCGGCCCTGTGACCTACCTGCGCACGATGATCGAGGAGTACCGCTCCTTCAAGCCCGAGACCTATCGCCTCGACATCAACGACGGTGAGCGCACCCTCGAGACGGAGGCCTTCGTCCTCGTCGTGGCAAACGCTACGCAGTACGGAACAATGCCTACATCGCTCCCGAGGCAGATCTGTCGGATGGCCTGCTGGATCTGGCGATCATCCGCCCCTTCCCCGTCCTCGAGGCAGCTGTGGTCTTAGGCGACCTCATGCTCGGCAAGCTCGCTGACAACAAGCACTACGAGACCGAGCGCATCCAGTCGCTCCGCATCGAGCGCCCCACAGCAGGCGCCGTACATATCGACGGTGAGCCCCTCGAGCTGGGTACCACCATCGACATCAGCTGCGCCCCCACTCGCTGACGTCATCATCCCCCAATAGCACGCCTCCCTCAGCACGCCATGGCCAAGAAACGGGCCTTGCCCCCACGCCCACGCCTCCGACGTACGCACCGCCTACGCTCACCCTCAACGAGCGCGAGTACAAGGCGATCATCGACCACTGTGAGAGCCGACGTATCGCGAGCCGCACAGGCTGGATGCGCGAGGTCATCATGGCCGAGGTCATCACGGAGCATGAGCGCAATGCGCCCTTCCTCTTCGACGAAGCTGAGATGCAGTAATGAGCACCATCCTCCCTATTCTGACGAATACTTCATGCGCCAGGCCCTCGATGAGGCAGCCTTGGCCTACGAAGCGGGCGAAGTACCCATCGGTGCTGTCGTCGTCTGCCGTGGGCAGATCATCGCCCGAGCACACAACGAGGTCGAGCGCCTCAGTGATCCCACAGCCCATGCCGAGGTGCTGGCAGTGACAGCCGCCACGGAGTATATGGGTAGTAAGTTCCTCCCCGACTGCCAGCTCTATGTGACAGTGGAGCCCTGCGTGATGTGTGCTGGGGCTCTCTTTTGGGCTCGCTTAGGGAGATTATTTATGGTGCAGGAGAGGAGAAGTTCGGCTACCGACACTATGCGCCCGACCTCTTCCCCCGTCGTGCCAAGATACGTGGAGGACTGCTTGCCGACGAGGCGCGCGAGCTGATGCAGCGCTTCTTCGCAGCACGCCGATAGCCTCTATTTATCGCATCTCATACCATATTAGTGCGCCTTAGTACGAGTATTGCGGCACTTTATGTACATTTGGAGCGTTTTATGAGTGGCGGGAGACCGCCTTACTCTGAACTCGGGGGAGGAGCGCCCTCCCACTATACTATACTGACGTAACCTGATCAATAGACCCGAATACGTGATGACGACTAAGACACCACGCGCGACTCGACTCGCTAAAAGCCTCCTGATAGCAGCTGCCTTGGGAGGGCTTTCTTACACCCAACTATCCGCACAAGTATCTACCCTCCGCACAGGCCGTCTCCCCAACGGGCTGACGTACTACATCAGCCGTGATGCGGGTGCCTCCGAGGGTACGGCACACTTCTTCCTCCCTACAGAATGTCGGGGCGATCCTCGAGGATGACAAGCAGAATGGTCTTGCCCACTACCTCGAGCACATGGCCTTCGAAGCCACCGAGCACTTCCCTGGGGGCGTGATGAACTACCTGCGTACGCGTGGGCTCTACAGCTTCGACGCACGCACAGGTACGGACGACACGCGCTACAGCATCATGGATGTCCCTACGACAGAGAAGGGCCTCACCGACTCCGTGCTCCTCATCCTCAAGGACTGGTGCAGTGGCATCTCCATCACCGAGAAGGATACGGAGAAGCAGCGCGCATCATCATCGAAGAGTGGCGCCAGCGTGGCGGCATCGACAAGCGTCTCAGCGATAGCATCGCCGGCGTCATCTACAATGGCTCGCAGTACTCCAAGCGCAATGTCATCGGTAGCCTCGACGTCCTGAAGACCTTCAAGTATCCCGATATCCAAGCCTTCTACAAGACGTGGTACCGCCCCGACCTGCAGTGCGTGATGATCGTCAGGGGATATCGACCCCGCCGCCTATGAGCAGAAGGTGCAGAGCTCTTCGCTTCGCTCCCCGCACCTCGCAATGCTAAGGCACGCCCTCCCTATGCGATTGACGACAATGAGCAGCCCCTCTACTATCGCTTCACGGATAAGGAGAACCGCTCACACTCCTACGGCATCTACCAGCGTGTAGCTACCCCCACGAACCGCCCCACGGCAGAGGCTACGAAGGACTACCTCCTCGGGCAGCTCTTCAACACTCTGGCTCCTCAGTACTTCGCTCGCCTGCGCAACCGTGGTGAGGAAGCCTATGTCGCTGCCTCGGTGAGCTACTCACCACTGGTACGTGGCTATGGGCAGTTCGCTTGGGACTTCGTACCCTACTCGGGTCAGGACAAGACTGCCCTCCAGCAGATCCTCGCCGCTCGAGCTCAGATGCCCTATGGCTTCTTCAGCGATGATGCCTTCGAGGCTGAGAAGCAGAAGCTCTATGATGGCATGAAGGAAGTACTGAGCGATGACAAGGGCCTCGGTACGCCACAGAACTTCATCGACATCTACCGCAACAACTACCTCTACGGTACGCCGATACGCGAATTCCGCCAGCAGCTCGAGGACAACCTCGAGGCACTCGTCGAGCTGGAGGCTGACGACCTGCGTGCTTGGCTCAAGCAGCGTGCGATGGGAGACCGCAACCTCGCCTTCGTCGCCTATACCAATAGTCCCTCCGTACCAGCTATCGGCGAGCAGGAGTTCCTCAAGAGCTGGCAGCTGACAATACTCCCGTACAGGCGGCCGAAAGCAGTGAGCCTGCACCTATCACGAAGCTCATTGACTTCAAGCTCCCCGCAGGGAAGATCACTCGTGAGAAGAAGATCCCTTCACTCGATGCTACCGAGTGGACGCTCTCCAATGGCATGAAGGTCATCTATAAGAATCTGGCCAAGGAGCTTAAGGGCGAAGTCCTCTTCCTCGCTTCGGCTAAGGGTGGTCAGTCCATCGTCAAGCCTGCCGACCTGCCCTCCTTCTCCGCTATGCAGAGCCTCATCATGGCCTCCGGTCTCTATAAGTACGACCGCAACCAGCTCGCCCAGTGGCTGCGCAATCGTCCTATGGAGGTCAACCTCTCCATCACCGAGTACATCGACGGGATGCAGGCACGTAGTAAGACGGACGGTGTAGACGACCTCTTCTCCTACCTCTACCTCGTGCTGAATAAGCAGCGCTTCGACCAGCACATCTTCGACAAGTGGCTCCAGCGTAAGCGCTACATCTACGACTCGAAGCCCCAGCAGGGCCGCGAAGCCGTCGACCGCGAGATCAGCGAGCTGCTGAACCCCATCACCGAGGCCAACCCTCGTGAGGACAATACCTTCTACGATAAGATGAAGCTGAGCGACCTGCCTCGCCTCTACGCTGAGCACTTCGGTGACGCGTCACAGCTGACGGGCTGTCTCGTCGGTGACATCAGCGAGGCCGAAGCTAAGCGCATCGTCACGACCTATCTGGCTGCCCTGCCAGGCAACCCCAAGGCACCACGTCGCACCTACACGATCCGTGACCACAGCTCTCGTGAGCGTGTCATCGAGCGTACCTTCGAGGTCGACACTGAGGGGGATCTGGGCGAAGTAGAGCTCTCCTTCCTCGGAGATAAGAAGCTCACCGACCGCGAGCGCATCGCCCTCGGTCTGCTGGAGCCCCTCCTGCAGAATCGTCTCTTCGATGAGCTTCGCGAGAAGGAGCAGGGTACCCTACAGCATCGCCGTCAAGACGAACTACACCGACGACCCTGTAGCCAGCACGAGCCTCTCGATCCACTTCATCACCTCACGTGCTAAGGCCGACCACCTCAAGGCCCGCACCTATGAGATCCTCCGCTCCATCGCAGCAGGTCAGATCGACCGCGACGAGTATAAGAAGGTCCACATCCCTCAGGTCCTCGACGAAGAGGCTGAGGCGAAGGAAGCCGGTGACGGCATGGGCCTCGGCGTATGGATCGCCCTCCTGAATGCCTACGCTGAGACAGGCAAGGCCCCCGACCTCTCCAAGAAGACCGCTACCGGTCAGGAGGTCAAGGTCTCCGAAGTCACAGCTCAGGACGTCTCCTCCCTGCTGAAGAAGCTCCTCGACGAAGGCAAGCGCCGTGACATCGTCGTCAAGAGCCTCGCCCCCGAAGCAAAGACTTGGGAGCACTAAGCCCCTCGCTATACATATCAATATGCGCAAGCACCGCTGACTCCGACAGTAGACTCTCAGGGCCCTCTCTCACGGGCTCTGAGAGTCGCTGCGTCAGCACCACACACCGCAGCGCCTCTGATATATCCCTACACCTCGATAGATAAGTCATACCTATACCTATCCTCCATGCGACAACCATTAAGAATACGCCGGCGTCTGGCCCTCGGGCTTTGCCTGTGTGCGCTGGGACTCTCCACCCCCACTGAGGGCTGGAGCCAGACCCCTGCGACGCCGACCGTCTCGGTCTCCTTCAAAGACAAGGACATCGCCTCTATCCTCGACTTCATCGCCCAGAACTCAGGCTACAAGATTGAGTATGAGCCTGAGCTTCGTACCGCAGGCTACAAAGCCACCGTCTCCTTCGACGAGGTAACTCCCGAGAAGGCGGTCGATAGGCCTGCTCAAGGGCACTCCATTCATCTATGCCGTCGATGGCAAGACCATCCGTATCTTCCGCCCCCAGCAGCAGGCTACCGCTAAGGGCCAAGTCACAGGGGTCGTCAAGGACTCTCGTGGCGAAGGCATCATCGGTGCCAACGTTCGCATCAAGGGCACGAAGCTCGGCGCCCAGACGGGCATCGATGGCGCCTTCACCATCAATACCGACAAGGCCTCTGGCGAACTCCAGATAAGCTACGTCGGCTACTACGACAATAGTGCCACCTTCACCGCAGGACAGCCCGTGACGGTCGTCCTGAAGGAGAACGTCAAGTCCCTCGACGGTGTCACCGTCATCGCCTACGGCCGACGCAATACGCAGGAGCTCGTCGGGGCTGTCAGCTCCATCAAGGCTGACCAGCTCAAGGACGCTCCCGCACCCAGCCTCCAGTCCCTCCTACAGGGGCCAGATGTCTGGGCTGTCGGTGACGAACCAGTCGGGCTCGCCTGGTGGTGGCGGTGCACGCATCAACATCCGCGGTATCAGTTCGCTCAACGACCAGGGGATCAACGACGGCTCACCGCTCTTCGTCGTCGACGGAGTGCCTCTCTCGAAGGTCTCTGCTGAGTCTACCGGTGGTATCAACGCCCTGGCAGGTCTTGACCCCTCGACCATCGAGTCGGTCGAAGTGCTGAAGGACGCTGCCTCCGCTTCGCTCTACGGCTCACGCTCGGGTAACGGTGTCGTGCTCATCACGACGAAGAAGGGTAAGTCGGGCAAGGCAGAGTTCGGTCTGAACTTCTCGCAGTCCATCTCCTTCTCCCTCCACGCCTCTGCAGATGCGTGGTAACGGTGAGCGCCGTGTGCACAACATCCTCGCACAGCACCAGCGTATCGGCCACAACAACTATACGACCAACCGCTACATCCTCCCCCGCCGCTACGGCGAATCCTACGGCTGGGAACCCTACCCTCGACGGGGCTTACGACTACTTCTGGGGTAACGGGAATGTACTGACGAAGGACAACCAGCCCCCTGCCTCCGCACAGGACTCGCTGAATACCTTCTATAACAATGACACGAACTGGTGGAAGTACATCTTCCAAAGTAGGCCGCGTGACCTCCGGGTGACTTCTATGCCTCTGGGGGTAACGACAACGTGCGCTACCTCGTCAGCACCGGGTCTCTATGACGAGCGCGGTATCCAGATCAACTCGGGCTTCAAGCGCCTCAGCTTCCTCTCGAACCTTGACCTGCGCCTCACGCCTAAGGTCAACGCCTTCACGCGCCTCAACCTTGCTTACAACAAGCAGCAAGCTATCAGCGGCTCCAACATCCAGGGGCTCGACGTCGACCCTAAGGAAACGCCTACGGTCTACCCAGGTCGTGGCTCTATCGCTGAGCAGCTCACCCTGCAGAAGATCCGTGATGTACGTGCCCGCAACGGGATGTTCAACGCCCGTCTCTCTGTCGGTATCGACTACACCCCCATCGCTGGGCTGAAGTTCGCCACCTCCGCTTCGGGTGACGCGTACTTCTCTAACAACCACGTCTTCCGCCCCTCCTACCTCAACAGCAACAACCTCTCCTCCGTCGAAGCCTCTCGCTCGATGGTCGCCATGATCCAGTGGGAGAACATCCTCTCCTACCGCTTCAACCTGCGTGACCGTCACAACTTCGACCTCATGGCAGGGGTGACCACGACCTACGACCTGATGGAGAACATCAAGGGTAAGGCTGCTGGTGGTCCTACCAACAAGATCTATGAGATCGGTGATGGCTGGCCACAGGCTCGCAATGTAGAGGGTCGTGACGAATACCTCCAGCGCGTGACGACCGACCGTCAGGAGCAGATCATGCTCAGCTACCTCGGTCGTGTCGCCTACAACTTCGACAAGCGCTACATGCTCGAGGCTTCACTCCGCTACGACGGCTCGTCGGTCTTCGGCCGTGACGTCCGCTGGGCAGCCTTCCCTCTCTCGGTGCTGCATGGGCCTTCTCCAAGGAGCAGTTCATGAAGGACTTCTGGTTCCTCAGCTTCGGTAAGATCCGTGCCTCATGGGGTAAGAGCGGTCAGAAGTTCCAGGAAGCCTACCTCGCCCACGGTCTGATGGAAGAGTCGAACTCCTTCCTCGGTCAGCCTGGTCTCCAGCCCAGCGCTATGGCCAATAGCCACCTGACGTGGGAGAAGAGCGACCAGTATGACCTCGGTCTCGACCTCGACCTCTTCAACTACCGCTTCAAGGTCAAGGTAGACTACTACTACAAGCACTCCTATGACCTGCTGATGCAGGTGCCCACCCCAGGTAACTTCTTCATCTCGAAGACGACCTGGACGAACGCTTCGGCTATCTCCAACGAAGGTCTTGAGCTGGACCTCTCGGCTGACCTCATGCGCCGCAAGGACCTCTCTTGGAACCTCCGCTTCAATATCGCTCGCAACTGGAACCGCTTCCTCGCCTCTTACGACGGTAAGGACCTCGGCGATAAGGTACTCAGCCGCCCCATCTATGGTATCTATACCTACAGGATGAAGGCCTCGTACAGGACGAGTCTGCTATCCCCTACTACTACGACCAGACGGGTCTGCGTGTACCCCTCTCCTTCGGTTCGCTCGCTTACCCACTGCGTGTCGGTGGTCGTAAGATCAAGGACCAGAACGGCGACGGCTACATCAACAGCGAAGACATCTACTACGCTGGTAGCGCACTGCCCAAGGCCTACGGGGGTATCACGAATACCTTCACCTACAAGCGTCTCGCTCTGAATGTGCTGCTGACCCTATACGATCGACCAGCGCATGATGAACATGGTGAAGAACGGTGCCTTCCTCTTCAATAAGAAGTTCGGCGTCGTGATGAACGACTTCTCCGCGCCACCTTCTGGCAGAATCCTGGCGACAAGACCGAGTACCCCTCACTCGAGTTCGCTGATGACGGCTACACGGGTCAGTTCGATGGCGACATCGATACCAACATCGAGCGTGTGAGCTACCTCCGCCTCAAAGCAGCTGAGCCTCTCTACTCTCTCCCCGAAACGTGGACGAAGCGCCTCCGCATGAAGGATGTGCGTATCTACTTCGCTGGTGAGAACCTCCTCCTGCTGACGAACTACTCTGGGCTTGATCCCGAGATCGTCGACCCTGCTACGGGTAAGGACACGGGCCGTATGTACCCCCTCAATCGCAAGCTTACGCTTGGTCTCAATCTGAAGTTCTAATGAAACGCTATATCCTTCCCGCCCTGGCGCTCACGCTCCTGGCTTCCTCCTGTAAGCTGGACCTGACGCCCTGAGAATGCCATCACCTATAGCAATGCATTCTCCACAGAGGCTGAGCTCAACACGACAACGACCACCATCCACTTCTACCTCGACAACTGCATGGACGCCTTCACGCCTCTGACGAAGATCGGCCTCCTGGCGGACGAGACGCAGGACGATGGGCAGCTCCGCGAGGGCAATCCTCGTAGTATCATCCAGGCTGCCGCCGACTGGGAATACGTCTATCGTATGATCTTCGAGGCGAACCTCCTGCTGGATAATATCGACAAGACCGAAGGCCTCTCCGAAGAGCGCTACGCCTACCACGCTGGTCAGGCACACTTCGCTCTCGGCTTCGGCTACTTCATGCTCTCCCGCGCCTATGGTCAGGCAGTCATCACGGAGAACGCTAAGGATCTGAAGACCTACGGCCTCTCTACGCAGCAGCAGGTCGTCGACGCAGGTATCGAGCATGCCCTCAAGGCCTTCGAGCTCCTGCCTACCTACGACAAGCTCCGCACGACTTCTGGTAGCGTACCCACCTCCAAGCAGTACGGTAGCAAGGGGAATAGCGCCACACTTCTGGCGCACCTCTATGCCTGGAAGGGCAGTATGGCTGAGCTATACGGCGAGTCTTCGGTAGACGCTACTGAGGCCTACCGCAAGAGCGTCGAGTATGCCTCTAAGGTCATCAATGGCGAGGTCGGTGCCTACAGCCTCGTCTCGACCCCCGAGGAACTCTGTCAGCTCCTCTCTGACCCCAGTGCTACGAACCCCGAGGAGATCTTCTCCCTCGTCTACGATAAGAGCCGTGGCAATGAGTCGACCTCTAAGAACGAAGTCGCCAACCTCTTCGCTACGTGGCCTGTCAATAGCACGCTGACCGAAGGGAACCTGGCACAGGCTTCCTTCCGCCTGAAGAAGTCCACCATCCAGAAGCTCTATCCCTGATGCGAATGACGCGCGCCGTACGGCCTTCTTCTATGAGTTCAATACCGACCACACGGTCTCTGGCGTGAGCTACGCTGTGCCCTACAAGTTCCGCTACTGCGGTCTTCGCTATCGACCAGAGCGCTGAGTCTGGCAAGAGCTTCCTCAGCATCAATGCCAACTACGTCTACTGGCGTCTGGCAGATGTCTACCTGCTTCGTGCCGAGTGTGCGAATAAGCTGGGTGACACCTCCACGGCGATCTCGGACCTCAATAAGATCCGCTCACGTGCTGGGGCGAAGACCTATCCCGCCTCGGGTGAGAGTGACCTGAAGAAGGCCATCTTCCGTGAGCGCGAGCGTGAGTTCATCCTCGAGAACGATACCCGCTACTACGATATCCTGCGCAACGGCTACGTCAAGACCGAGCTCACGGGTAAGTTCCCCACGCTCTCCACGGCGGATATCGCTGGTGGTGCCCTCTGCCTGCCTATCCCATCGAGCGCCCAGCGCGACAAGGATGGTAAGGTCATCAACGGCCTCATCCTGCAGCGTCCCTACTGGTTCCGCTACATGTAGTACCCTCTAAGATCTATCCGTTATGCGTACGATCAAGCATCCAATATATCTGCTCGCACTACTCGTCCTCAGCCTCTTCTCCTCGTGTACGAAGTATGACTTCGTCGAGACGGGCAAGGCTACGTCCTACCACGACACGACGATGTGGGAGTACTTCCAGACTGATAGCTACAACTGGAGCTACCTCGTCTATATGACCAAGCGTGCCGGCCTCGAAGATCTCTTCCAGGGGACGAACACGCAGTATGGGCCAAACATCACCTTCCTCGGGATCACGAACCACAGCATCCGCCGCTACCTCTACCGTACCTATGGTATCAATGAGGACGGCACCTCTCCCGCTGATGCCGTCGATCCCAGCACGCTCACCGACGAGGAGACGATGAAGCTCATCGACCGTATGAGCGTGGCCACATGCCGCAGCATCATCCTCGACTGCGTCATCCCACAGGAGAAGCTCCTCCTCGAGGACTTCCCCGCAGGGCGTAAGGCCGCCGACGGGAGCACCATCGGTACGGGTGGTAAGACCTACACGATGGCCTCGGGCAAGCAGCTCTGGCTCTACACCTTCCGCGACACCTACGCAGGGGGTAGCGGGCTCGAGGGCGAACCGCCTGCACATCGTCTCCCCACGACCAGCATCTCGCGTGATATCGCTTCGCACGATATCCAGACACGTACGGGCGTCGTCCACTCGCTCCAGTACGACTTCACGCCTACGGACTTCTAAATACATCTCATCCGATGACTGCAAGATCTATATATAGCCTGCTCCTCGTGATCCTCGCCCTTGCGCTGCCCTCTTGCCACAAGATGGCCGTGGGCTACCTCGATGCGACGCATGCCACATTCTCCGCTAAGGAACTCAACGTCTACCGCACGGTCGACGATGACGATCCCCATAGCTTGAGCCCAGACCTATCCCGCCCCCTGGACCTCCCAGCGTATCCAGGGGGTCTCGGGCACGAACCCCGTGAACTATGAGTTCCTCAGCGTCGATGTCGCTGATGGGGGCGATGCCGAGAAGTTCGCTGCCGCTGTCAAGGAAGGTACGGTCACCGTCAATGGTGGTACTATCAACCTCTTCCCCGCTGCGGTGCAGAAACTTCCCAATGGGCGCTATACCGTCAATCTACGGGGTCTACAACGAAGGCTACAGCCGTGAGCTCCGTGGCCTCTTCACCTTCATTATCCAAGACGCTGCCTAATACACGCTCCCTATGAGATACCTCAAGTATGTGACCTCTCTGGTCGTAGCTCTCTCGCTTTCTCCTTCGTCTCCGCTCAGGAGGCAGGCATACGCTTCTTCAAGGGACTTTCGCCGAAGCCCTCGCTGAAGCTCAGCGCCAGAATAAGCCCCTCTTCGTAGACTTCTACGCTACCTGGTGTGTACCCTGTAAGAAGATGGAGAAGACCATCTTCACGCAGCCCTGAGGTCGGGAAATTCTTCAACGAGAAGTTCGTCAACCTCCAGATGGATGCCGAGGCTCCCGAGAACGTCGAGATCGCTAAGAAGTACAAGGTCGAGGGCCTTTCCCCTACCCTCGGGATCATCGCTCCCGACGGCAAGGCGATCCAGATCAACGTCGGCTTCATGAAGGCCGATGAGCTACTCGAGATGGGTAAGACTGCTATCGGTGAGGTCAAGGGCTTCGAAGAGCTCTACAAAGGAGTACCGCGCTCAGCCCAATGACCTGAAGATCCAGCAGGAGCTGCTGACCATCGCCCCACGCTTCCTCACCACTCAGGACGGCATGGACGCTGAGAAGTGGGTCGTACGTGTCCGCAAGCTCTACAAGGACTACCTCGCGAAGAAGATGGCTGACAACAGCCTCATCAACAAGAAGGACTACCTGATCATCAGCAACCTCGGTGGTGATGACGCTGACGAAGTAGCACGTGTCGTCGAGTACATCAACTCCAACCTCGACGCATGGATCGCTGCTGTCGGTGAGCCCGCCGCCTACTACGTCATCGAGAAGAACGATGAGCGCATGCTCGACCTCGTCAAGAAGGGCGACGAGTCCTACAAGACGTACCTCGAGAAGATCCGCACGGACTACAAGAAGGCCTACGACGTGATCAAGTTCAAGACCGTCACACCCTACCAGAAGTCCGTCGACTACTACGGTGCACTCTTCGCTATCTACAAGAATAAGGACGTACCCCAGTACATCAAGCTCATGTCCAGCTACCTCAATGGCCTCGGCGAAGACGCCAACGCTGCTGACTACGGTATCGCTGCTCAGTCCCTCTACAACGCTGCTGGCAAGAAGCTCACGGCCGCTGACCACAAGCAGGCTATCGCTTGGCTCCAGAAGGCTATCCCCAACGAAACGACCCTGATGAATAAGATCAACTTCCTCGTCATGGTCGGGGACTCCTACCGCGAGCTGAAGGACTACAAGCAGGCACGCGAATACTACAACCAGGCTTATGGCGAATCACTCCAGATGGGCTCTGCTGAGCAGGCTCAGCAGATGATCCAGGCCTCCATCGTCTACAAGCTCTCTACCCTCGAGCTCCTCGAGAAGTAAGCCACACCTGACGACTACATCATAGGGGAAGCCCCGAGAGTCCGCTCGTGACTCTCGGGGCTTCCTCTTATCTTTGCACCCGACGCCCGCCCTGCGCTCGGCACTATAAAGTAGCATCACGCAGGGGAGGGCATCCCGACCTATATTGGTCACTGAGTCGACCTATATAGGTCACCTATATGTACCTATATTGGTCCGTGAAGCAACCTATATAGGTCGACTCAGTGACCAATATAGGTCCACATCACCCCCCTCATAGACTTAGCAATGTATCGCCTCCTACTCGCCCTCTTCCTCCTCACTACGACGAGCCTCTCGGCTCGCAACCTCGACTCCCTTATGCAGGCCTATGGCCTCGTCGAGGTCACCAGCCTCGCTCCCCGCATCCGTGTCGAGCTGAAGTACGCCACGCGCGACAACTTCATCGGGGCGAATATGTACGGCTCGCTACGCAAGGCTTACCTCCACCCCAACCTCGCCCGTGCGCTGGCTCGTGCCCAGCAGGCTCTCGAGCACGAGAAGCCCGGCTATGCCTTCCTCATCTATGATGCCGCACGCCCGCAGAGCGTACAGCGCCGTATGTATCAGGCCGTGGCTGGCACGCCGAAGAAGATCTACGTCGCCGCCCCCGAGCGTGGTGGACGCCACAACTACGGCGTGGCGGTAGACCTCACCATCGTCGATGCCGCAGGCAAACCGCTGGATATGGGAAGCCCCTTCGATCACTTCGGTGAGGAGGCTCACCTCGGGAATGAAGGGGCTTTAGTGAAGAAGGGCGTCTTTGCCCCTGAGGGTCCCTACGAATAGGGCACTGATGAAGCGACTCTTAGGGTGCCGAGGGCCTGCGTCCTTATGACAAGGAGTGGTGGCACTATCAGGAGCGTATGTCGATGCCGGAGGTGCGCAAGCGCTACCGCCTCTTAGACTTCTAAGGGCACGCACCCACTCGCTCACGACTTAGAACTCACGCATCTGCCCGTCGTATGCCTGCACCAGGCGTCGGCGGGCATTGTCGTACTCGCTGGAGAAGAAGTCCTGACGTGCGTTGTAGTACTTCGTCTTGACGCCCAGGAGACCGCAGATAGAGTTCGCCAAGAGGTCGGTCATGATCTTGCGACCCTTCGCCGCTACGATCTGCTCGTAGACCTCGGGGTGCTCCTTGCGCAGCGCAGGCGAAGCGTACACCATAAGCGGGATCATCAGTCCCGCCTGCGATACCTCATGCTCGTAGTAGTCGGGGCGCTCGGGATTCTCGAAGACGGCCTGCCCGTGGTCGGAGAGGTAGATGACGATGGCGGGCGTCTGGCTGTAGCGCTGGAAGATCTGCGAGACGACCTGATCGTTGTAGTGGATCGAGTTCACATAGTCGCAGATGATGCCACGGCGCTTAGCATCGGTGGGGGTAGGCTTCCCGTTGGGGAGCGTCTTCGGAAGCTGGTCTACGGTGAAGGGCGCCTTCTCGTGGATGTAGCGATCGGAATAGGGGGTATGCGAGCCCATCAGGTGCACGACCTCGAAGAGATCTTTCCCTGCGGGAGTCTTCGTGCGGTCAAAGAGGAGCGGGAGGATATCGCTATCGGGAGAGGCATTCCAGTCGCCAGCCGTGCGGATACGGACGAAGCGTGTGCTATCGGACGTAGAGGCGAGCGTGGGGATGGGCTGGATACCCGTGCCCTGCTTCTCCTGATTGCTGACCCAGTAGGTATAGTAGCCTGCCTTGGAGAGCACGAGGGGCAGTGCGGGGTACTTGTACCACTCCTTCTCAGGACCCTCGAGGGTGTAGAAGCTCATGCTCTGTGAGATCGAGCCCGTCGTCCAGGCTGCCGAAGAGATGGCATCGGAGAAGAGGACGAGGTCGCCCGTCCCAACAAGGGAGTCCTGCTTAGGGGTATTCTCCAGTGGATAGCCGTAGCAGTGCATATAGTTGCGGCGCATGGATTCGCCGAGGACGACCACGACGGTGACGCCCTTCATATCACGTGTATGCTCGATGGCACCCACATCGAAGTTGCGTGCATTCGCGCTGTACTTGGCCAGTAGCTCCGCATCGGCGATACAGCTCGTTGTACCGATGTAGATACGCTCGACGGGCGCCATGTAGAGGTAGCTCATCGTGGAGAGTTGCGCCGGACGCACGACAAAGCACGAGATAGGCAGCGTCACGAGCATCCCACAGAAGAGGAGACCACGGCGTAGCGACGTACCCACTTCCTTCCCCCAGCGGCGTGTGAGCGCATAGGTGAGTGTGAAGAGCACGAGAAGCACAAGGAGCGGGAGGAGGAAGACCTTATAGTTGAGGTTCTCCAAGAAGGCTGAGGCCTCCCCTGGGTTGGTCGCCAGGATATTCAGCGCGATGCTGTCGGTATAGAGCGAGCTATAGGAGAAGACGAGGAAGGACTCGAAGAGGAGCAGGTAGCTATAGGCGAAGATCGTGAGGCCCTGCAGCACCTTCCTCAGCCAGCGATAGGGGAAGAGCGCGATGATTAGCGTGGGGATAGAGGCCCAGGTAGCGAGGCTCAGCGTCTGGTAGATGACCTCTCCGAAGTAAGGCCAGCGCCCTTGCCCCACGTAGTAATCTCCCGCAGCCCATATCTGGAGCAGGAAGAGTAGAAGCGCAAAGAAGCGCAGGCTATAGAGGCGCTGCAGGTAGCGCCCAAAGGAATGAGCCCTCGGAGGAGGAGGTATTGAATGCCATAAGTGGTGGGATTGTCAAATGCTTATCGGTAGGCAAACGTACAAAAAATGTCCTACATAGCACGACAGGCTACCCCCTCCGCAGGGTGCGGAGCAGGGGTAGCCTGTGTGCAATATTAGAGGTAATGATAGCGGAGCTTAGCCGAGGATCTCCTGCTGGAGACTCCCCACGAGGCTACTTGCCCCGATGCGGAAGAGGCGGTTGTCCAGCCATTCCTCCCCGAGGATAGCCTCGACGAGGCAGTAGTACTTCACAGCTTCTTCAGCTGAGCGAATACCGCCGCTGAACTTCACGCCACGCACTTCGCCGTACTTCTCACGGTACTCATGCAGCACCGAGCAGAGGATGTAGGCAGCACGCAGGTCGGCACCAGGGAACTCCTTCCCCGTCGACGTCTTGAGAAAGTCTGCTCCCGAGAAGAGTGCGAGGATGCTGGCACGACGGATCAGCTCGGGATCACGCAGAGCACCCGTCTCGAGGATGACCTTGAGGTGTGCGCCACGAGCCGTAGCCTTCTGCTCCTCGATCTCGGTAGAAGCCTCAAGGTAGTCACCAGCGAGGAAGGCGCCGAGGTTGAGGACGATGTCGATCTCGTCAGCACCAGCAGCGATAGCCAGCGCCGTCTCGGCGATCTTCACCTCAGGGAAGCTCTGCGAAGCAGGGAAGCAGCCGCTGACGCAGGCTACTTGCACGCCCTCGGCAGTGAGGACCTCACGGACGGTCTTGACGAAGTTCGGATAGACGCAGATAGCTGCGACGGAGGGGACGTCCTCCGTGCCCTCGAAGTCATTGACAGAGGCGACGAGCTGAGCGACCTTCTCCTCGGTATCGGTACCGGAGAGCGTCGTCAGGTCGATCGTCGAGTGGAGGAATTTCTTGACCTCACGGGTATTGTTCTTCTCGAAGCGCTCCTCGAGGATCTTAGCGATACGGCTGTCGAGCTCCTCGACAGTGAGAGCAGGGGCGAAAAGCACCGAATGCCTCGGTGTACTTAGTTTGATTTGTTTCTGCCATCAGTATGTGGGTATTATGGTTGAGTCTCTGGGTGGGTGTCGGGGACAAGCTTGGGGTTAGCGCGGTGGCGCTCGCTGTCCCGCTGGGTCTTCTTCTCGATATTTGCCTTGAGAGCCGCCTCGAGGTCGACGCCCGTCTGGTTCGCTATGCAGAGGACGACCCACAGCACATCGGCGAGTTCGTCGCCGAGGTTATGGCCTTCGTCGCTCTTCTTGAAGCTCTGCTCGCCGTAGAGACGAGACATCAGGCGAGCCACTTCGCCGACCTCCTCGGTGAGGATAGCCATATTCGTCAGGGGCGCGAAGTAGCGCACACCATAGTTCTGTATCCATTCGTCGACGAGGGCGCTGTGCCTCCCCGAGGGTAAGTTTGCTGTCCATTGGCTGGGTGAGAAGGGGGATAAATTCGGCTGGGGCTAAGGTCTTTTGGTCCACTCCAGCCTATACAAAGATACGCCAATACCAGTAGTCATCATAGCCTCGGCACGCCTCAGCTCGAGGCGGAGCGTACTCTACCTTCGGGGACTTAGCTCCGCACGTGTGGGGGCTTGTCGAGAAAAATACTTGTACATTTGCTTAGCCAATGGGTAGAGACCCTGGCATTGCACAGAATACGGGAGCCTCACACACTCCCTACACCCGACAGACGCACGCTGCTGCAAGCACCAACGCCCGCCGCAATACCTCAGCTATCGTGTACCCCAAACCAACCCTCCTCACGCTGATGGTGATCTTCACCCTCACGCTGCTGGCATTCTTCATCTCGCTCTCGATGCAGATGATGAATCAGCTCTTCTTGGGCCAGAGTATGGGGGTCGCCATCGCCGCAGTGATCCTGCCACTCGTCCTCTCCCTCATCCTCTCTCTCATCGCCTGCCAGCAGTATGGTCAGTGCCGCTGGATCGTCGTCCCGACGACACTCCTCCTGACACTTGCCCTGACGCTCTTCTTAGCGACCAGCCTCTACTGCTGCTAAGGCGCACCTCCTACCCATCTGATACCACATCGGCCCCGCGAGACACACGTCTTGCGGGGCCGATGGCTTATGGGGAAGTAGCGAAGGACTACAAGCGTCCGTAGACGGGATCGCCCGTGACCTCCTTGATGACCTCGATGAAGGGAGGGAACTTCACCTCCAGATCTGGTGCGCACGAGATCTCGAGGACCTGGTAGTCGCGCTTGGGCTCGATGAAGTCGTCCACCTCGAAGTACTGCTTTGCCCAGACGAAGTTGCGACGGAGCTTGTGTACCAGCACCTCGTCAGGCGAGGGGATGGAGTTGAGGTAAGAGATATATTCGTCGGGGCCGATCTGGCGCTCGGTGATGATGGACTGCGACTCGATGGGGCTCTTACGCGTCATGAAGTACACATAGTTGCCACGCAGACCGCGCTTACGGATGCGGACACTCGAGCCGTCCTCCATATCAATGTAAGCCTGATAGAGGTCGGTCTCTACGCCGAAGGGAATCTCACCGCGCACCTGCACGAGGAAGCGACGGCGGATATCGGTGAAGGTAGCGGGGTCGTCGCCCTAGGGTCTCATGGATGGCCTGCAGGACGTGGCGGATCTTCTCCTGGAAGTCCACATTGTTCTCCACGATATGCAGATGGGGGTGTCCCGTCCAAGCCTTTGAGGATGCGAGCATCGAGGTCACGAGCCTCCTCTACGGTCTCGTGGCGCGAAGCGTTGTTCTCCAGCGTGTAGAATTCCTCCGCGCCTTGTGCTGCGGTGACCATGTGAATGACGGCGTCGTAGCGAGCATCACGCAGCTTGATCTCCGAGAGACCCAGCTCGTCAAGGAGAGCTTGCCACATCGTGCGCTCGATATAGTTCGAGATGTCCATCGTCCCTCTATCGGAGATGATGAGCACGGGGTGCGGAGCGGTATGTGCGAGCTCGAGGAAGGTATCCTCCATCTGCAGCTGGTACTTCATCACAGCCTTCTCGATGTTGTAGAAGTACTGACGGTCGGGTGTACCGAAGTTGATCGATGCATTGCTAAAGAGCGTAGGCGTCTCGGGGAGTGCATAGACGAGGTAACCGAGGTCACTGAAGTGCTCTGATGATCTGCGCCAGGGCGGTGGTCTTACCTGCGCAAGGGCCGCCGGTGAGGGCGATGCGGGTGATATTCTTGTTCATCTGTAATCGGGGTGATAAGGGCCGTCCAGCCCGCACAAAGATAAGGCTCTTAAAGCGAATAGCCCTGAGCGATCTCACGAGACGGCTCAGGGCTATTTGTAGTCATCGGAAGTCTACCCTACTCCGCCGTCGTGATGGAGCGGAGGGTGACGGTGGGAAGGGCTGTCGTCGTGCGGGCAGGGGCATTCTGACGGCGCGTAGCACGCAGGCGGTAGCGACGACCTGGGAGGATGTCGAGGAAGTTATCCGAGAGCTGCCAGCCCGTCTCCCCAAGGTCGATGTAAGCGTCCTTCAGGAGCGTCTTGCTCTGGATCTCGATGAAGAGCGTACCAGCACGTCGGGTCGTCTTGATCGTGAAGTCCCCCGCCTTCGTGCGAGGTAGGCGCAGCTCCTGGTGCGGGCAGCGTAGTCGGTGAGCTCGGTAATGAGCGCCTTCGTCTGTGCATCACGCAGCTCGTAGTGTACGAAGGCTCCCTTGCGCTCGGCATCACTCGTGAAGAGCTTCTCCATCGGAAGCGCGACCTCAAGGCGACCGACCTGGCGCGCTGGGAGCGTCTCGGGGGCGAAGGTATGCCGTCTCAGAAGGCGACCCGAGAAGTCACGCACCTCAGCGATGAGACTTACCTGACGCTGGCGAGGTAGTGGGTCGTGGGTGAGTAGCATCTTGCCCCGTGCGGTGTCGGGGGACGAGGATAATGGGCGCAAAGGCACGCTTCGCCTCGTACTGCAAGCCCTTCCACTCGCCATAGTAGTCGATGCTCGACCAGGAGACAGCGGGCCAAGCGTCATTGAGCTGCCAGTAAAGGCTACCCATGCAGAAGGGTGCTGCGGCACGCTGGGCACGGATGCCGAGGGCGATACCACGCCCCTGCATCACCTGCGAGAGGTAGACGAAGTCTGCGAAGTCACGGGGCTCGGGATAGTCCTGACGGATGTAGTGGAGGATGACATCATTGCCGATGCTGCTCTTCTGATGCGCCTTCATCACGTCGCTCTCGAGATCGTAGTCCGTCTCAGGGCGGGCAAAGCGGCTGATGCTCGGGAGCATAGGGGAAGGACTGCACACCAAATTCGCTCATGAAGCGGGGCATGCGCTCACGCAGGATCTCGAAGGGCTGGCGCCCGTACCATACGCCCCAGTAGTGGCTTTCGCCGAGACCCATCTCCTGTGGGCGACCCCAGTTCACCGTGTCGGGACTACTCTCGATATAGGGACGCAGGGGATCTTCCTCACGCAGCGTCTCGGGGATGAGCTTGCAGAAGAGGGCTTCGTAGTCGCGCCAGAACTTCTACACACCTCCTTCGGGTAGCGCTTCGCCCAGCCCCAGTACTTCAGTGCTCGCGGATCTCATTGTTGCACACCACGTCGCCACCGAGGGGTGCTGACGCAGACGGCGGATGTTGTACACCAGCTCACTCTGCACATTCTTCAGGAAGGCGCTATCGCCAGGATAGGCGGTGCAGGCGAACATAAAGTCCTGCCAGATGAGGATACCACGTGCATCCGCTTCGTCGTAGAAGGCATCTTCCTCGTACGTCCCCCCACCCCACACGCGAAGCATATTGAAGTGCGAGCCAGCGACGTCGTCGAAGAGCTGCTTGCGATCGGCCTCCGTACGGGTCGGGAGAAGCAGGGTGCCGGGGATATAGTTCGCGCCCTTAGCGAAGAGTGGCTGACCATTGACACGGAAGAAGAAGCTCTGCCCGTCCTTATCCTTCTCACGCACCAGCTCGACCGTTCGCAGCCCGACAGCGCACTGCGTCACGTCAAGCACACGGCCACGCTCACCTGAGAGAAGCTCGAAGCGGGCCTTATAGCGGTAGGGCTTGCCTAAGCCATTGGGCCACCATAGCTGGGGATTAGCCAGAGCGTGCAAGCCCCCACGCTCAGTCGGGGTGATGAAGTCGGCAAGGGGTGCCGTACGCTCGAAGACCAGTCGCCCCGTAGCGTCATAGAGATGATAGCTGAGGTGTGTCGCTTCGCTCCCTCGAACAGCATCCTCGGGGAGGCGCACCTCGATGGGCAGGCTTCGCTCGGGGTGATAGGTCACGACGGGGCGCTCAGCGAAGAAGGTCGCCCCACGCAGGAGCACTCGCACAGGGCGCCAGATACCGATGGTGATCATGCGCTCGCCCCAGTCCCAGCCGTAGTGATAGGGTGCCTTGCGAGTGAAGACCGAGAGGTGCTTCTCTGCATGGTCGTTGTCCGCAGGGTAGTTGATGCCCGCTGCTTCGTAGAGCGGGAGGGCAGCGGTGAGAGGCGAACGGAAGCGCACCTCCAGGCGGTTCGATGCCTTCACATAGGGACGGATATCGACTTCGTGCGCTACGAACATATTCTCCGCCTCGAGGATCTTCCGCCCATTGAGGTAGACCGAAGCGTAGGTATCCAGCCCCTCGAAGAGGAGGTGAATCGACGGACGCTGGAGCTGCTCGGGGCTGAGGGTGAAGGTGCAGGCATAGTCCCAGTCACGCTCACCGACCCACTGGACGGAGTCCTCAGCGAGGCGGTAATAGGGATCGGGAAGCTTGCCCAGGCGGATGAGATCCTGCTGTACGACACCAGGCACCGTCGCAGGATGCACCTCGGAGCTGCCGTGCTCGCTGAAGGTCCAGCCACGGCTAAGGGTCAGCGTATCGGAGGGAAGGGCAAGGGCAGCAGTCTGAGTCATCATCAGGGTAAGGAGGACAAGGGCGCAGCTATAGAGCGCACGGTGTAGCGATCGATTCATATATGTGGAGCACTTTGTGGGGCGAAGGAATAGTAAGAAGTGAGTGTACCTCCGACAAAGGTAGTCTATACAAAGAAATCAGGCGACAACGGGGCGGGTGCCACCATTGTCGCCTGATCGGATCCTTAATGAGTGGAGATGCGGGGGTTCGAACCCCGGTCCAAACATGGAACTAATCTGCTTTCTACATGTTTATCCTCACTTTAGATTTTCGTGCACCGCCCGCGACTGAGGCTACCATAGGCAGTGCCTTATCCCTCTAAATACACTCCCAAGCCAAGGGGCAAGCATTGGGCCAGTCTCCGATTTTCCGGCACCACTATGATCAAGTCGCCTCGGTGAGAACGGCTACCTGAGTGATGTCTCGTCACAACAGTCTGTCGTCGTGATGAAGCGTCGAACCTACTCTATTCGGTTACGCAGCGAGAGCGTAGTTATTTTCGCCAGTTGAATTTTTGCTCTGTGAGATTAGAGTGCTCACAAGCCTTGCACTATGCTTACAGACCACTTCTTCATGCTGTCAAAGCCAGGTCATCCCGTCAAGGTCTGTACTGCAAAGATAGTGAAAAGGTACCGCATCACGATATCGGAGGGCATACCCGTAGTGGAGGGTGATAGAAACCAGTAGTGGTACGCAAGCAAACCAGTACTGGTCACGAAGCGAAGCAGTACTGGTCACTATATGCAACCACTACTGGTCGGAGCACGAACCACTACTGGTCGCTCCCTCCCTTCGTAGAACATGAAAGGCCCCCCACAGGCTCGCATGAGTGAGCTCGTGGGGGCTTAGCTATTCGGCTGGGGAAATTACTTCGAGAGGCAGGACGCTCGTCACGATACCAGCTGACGTGTGCGCGCTGTAGTCAGGTGCGTAGCACGAGACGATGCGGGCGACGGTGCCAGCGAAGCGGCCTGCACGTGCCACATACTGGTCGTAGCTGAGGAGGTACGTACCGCGGTTGAGGTGGTCGATGTAGAAGTTCGTCTCCGTGTCCTTCGGCTCGACGTAGTAGCCCGTACCTTCGCCCCACTCATAGCCGGGCTTCTGGATGATGGGCTCAGTGAAGCCTGGGCGGGGATCGATGACTTGGACAAAGTCGAGGGACTGCTCAAGGCGGATCGTGAGACGTGTGCGAGGCGGTCACCGACACGCAGCTCCTGCCCTTCGGCGAGTGGTAGGAGTTCGTCGCCCTTGCTCCCTCGACGCAGGAGGAAGGTCTCACGCGTGATCTGAATTTGCTTGCCACGTGCCTCGATCTCTGCCGTAGGCAGGGTGTAGGTCGCCGTAGCACTCCCCAGAGGACGGCAGGCTGCGACTGCGAGAGCGTCAGGACGGTGTCGGGATGGACGGTGCTCGTGAAGGGCATCTTCACCTGCAGGCGGTCACCTTCGAGGCGGATGGCTTCGCCCCCTCACGACGGGCAGGTCGATGCGTACCTGTGCGTCCTTATCCAGCCTCATGAGCGATAGGATCGCCGAGCGTGAGGCCGTAGACGGCTTCGGCCGTCGGGAGGTCACGCCCCCATGAGTTGGTGCGCTTCTGAGCGACGATCCAGCGCTTGATACCGCTGATGCGCTCGATATCCATGATGGCGGGGTCGAGAAGAGCTCCAGCGTCTCGACGGCAGCGGGCAGTGCGCGGCTGATCCACGAATAGCTCCCTGACTGCAGGCGGGCGAAGAAGGGGCCCGTCTCATCCTCGACGAGGTAGTCACGGATGCTCTCGACAAGCTCCATAGCGAGCTTCTTCTCCCCTGCACGGAGGAAGATAAGTGCTGCACGAGGCTTGTCGTCCAGGGGCATATCACGGAGATTCGTGCGTAGCTCGCGGAGGAAGTAGCTCTCTGCCTTCTTGGCTTCTTCGGAGGCATCACGCAGGCCACGCGTCTTCGCCAGAGCTGCGAGGTAGAGGTAGTCGACGTCGGTGTAGACGTAGATGCTCTTGCCCTGCACGCTTAGCCTTGACGAGCTCAGCGTGATCGCGTATGGCCAGCCTGTCCAGTGCCTTCATCCCTCGGCGGATCATCTCCTCGAGGCGCAGACGCAGGGCAGACTCCAGATCGGAGTAAGCGGCCATACGCAGTAGCGTACGCAGCACATACTCGGTGGTATAGAGGCTACCCTTCATACCAGGGTACCACGCCCACAGGCCGTCAGAGGTCTGCAGGTCGCCGAGACGCTTGAGTAGCTGATCGCTCGTGGTCGTATGATCCTGACTGAGGAGGAAGCGAGCCAGCTCACGCTCTTGCTCAGCTTCCTGCTTCAGGCGACGCGCCCAAGGGCTATTCGAGTAGAGCTGTCACGTCCGACGAGGGCGCCATAGCTGGTACCTTTCTGCGTGGACTCGGGAGCATTCAGCACGCCCTCTGCCCACTTATGTAGGGGCTCATAGCCTACGAGGAGGCGGGCTACCGACTGCCCGAAGAGAGCCGTCGCAGCAGCGAAGGCGGAGGCCTCCTTATTATAGGTCATCACAGGGAGTGCCGTGAGTGCCAGACGCGAAGCGTTGGGCTGCAGGGTGACGGAGAAGAGACCCGACTCAGGCATCTTGCCCGTAGAGGGAAGAGCGGAGCCAGCGAGATGCGCTGCGTCCCCTCGGAGTGCGTGAGAAGGCGATCGTTTCGGTGATGGTCTCACGGTCGGAGAGGACGGGCAGGATGCTGCTCGCCGTCGGAGGAATGGTTACCACGGGCGATGACACGCACGCCGACGGAGTCCAGACCACGATAGCCCTCCAGCGGGAGGCTAAGGGTCGTAGCTGACGAAGCGGCGATGTCGAAGGTCTGTTGTTGGGTCGAGCGCACTGCACCACTTGCGGGATCGAAAAGCTCGAGGGTCAGCGTACCACGCTGTGCCTCGGGACTCTCATTGCGCACCTCGGTGACGAGGGTCGCGCATCGCCCTCACGAACGAAGCGTGGAGCGTGGGGCGGATGCTGAATTCGCGAGATGTCTCTACCGTGCGGCGCTCGACATGATGATCCAGCGTACGGCTGTGGGCGTTGAGGACGAGGCGCCAGCGGGAGAGCTGCTCAGGGGCATCGAAGCTCCAGCTGACCTGTCCCTTGCTATCGGTCTTTAGCTCGGGGAGGAAGAACGTCGTCTCGGAGAAGTCCTGCGAAGCTTCACTCAGGGGCGCTCACCTCTGGATCCCAAACCCGCAGGGACGAGCGGACTCGCGCTATCGAGGGACAGCAGCTGTGACTACATGATTGACGAATTTAGAGTCAGCAGCGAGACCCAGAGAAGAGCCATACAGCATAGGACGTGCGACTGCAAGCATCTCCTCGAGATACTCAGGGAGGCTTCCTCCTTCATCATCCCCGGACTTCTTGATGAAGGGTGAGCGGAATGCTCCACGAGGCTTATCACCCAGCCAAGCAGCCCACCATCCTCCATCAGGATAGCGCCCATGATTCTGCTTATCGGACAGAGGCGGAATAGTTACCGAGGAGCCCTGAGAAGCTGGTATTCTTCAGGCGCAGCGCAGGGTACCCATGGACTCAGCTTCCCGAAGGCTTCGAGGGCGGCATCGTACATCCAGACGGCCACCGCCACACCTTCAGCAGGACGCCCCTTATCGTCACGGAGCGTGAAGCTCCACGTCTCCTTATCGCCTGCCTTCAGTCGGTCACGGAAGCTATCCCACGTGATCTGAAGCTGCTTCTCGGCTAGTGTCCGCTGAAGCTTCACCTCTTCGCGGAGGAAGCGGCCGTCACGCACGGTGTAGAGCTTTACATCGATCTCTTCGGGCTCGGTGGGCTCCTTGGAGATATCTATCGGGAGCGTACACAGCGCACCAGCCTTCGGACGAAGGACGCCCGAGGCAATGGGGCCACGCTGACTATATACACTATAGTAGATGTAGGCATCGGGGAGGCTCGTCGCATAGTAGACGACGGGCTTCTTCCCGCCGCCATACTTCCCATCTCCTGCGGAGAGGAGGAGGGTGCACGCAGGTCGCTGACCTTGCTATCATGCGCATCGAAGAGGTAGAGAGCCATCTGCCCGACATAGGAGAGCGAGTCGCGGTACTTGACGGTATAGTCCAGCTCATAGCGTCCCGAGGGAAGGGAAGCTAAGCGAGGAGCGAGCTCGATGACGCTATCAGTAGGCGTCGTCCCCTCCAGATGCACCTTCCCACCACTCGTGAGGCGATAATGAACGGTCGGAAGCTCGGAGCGAAGCGTATGGAGCTCGTTCGTGAAGCGAAGCGTCGTGCTCGCACTCTTTCGGTCAATAAGCTGGGGCAGATCCACACTCACCGCACCCACAGGCTGACCGATGGGGTATATTCAGGATCTCCTGATGGCTCTCACCAGCGCCGTCCGTCGAGGTGACAGTCAGCGTATAGCTGTACCACGGAGCGAAGTAATCCCCCTTACGCTGCGTGAGCTTCTGGGGATCCTCGGGAAGAGGCACCGTGAAGGAATAGCGACCCGAGGCATCTGTGACGACCTCCGACGTGATATCCTCTATCTCGCTGCGGTCGCTATAGTCGACACTCTGCTCTCTGAAGCTCCAGAGGGAGACGGAGCGGCGGAGCGTGTAGCTCACACGGGCATCCGCCACGGGGCTACCACTGAGCGTACGCACCGAGCCCGTGATGGGGAGCGTGCCACCATACTGATAGGGAGGCTGGGGCATATCGACGGTAAGCTCTGTCCCCTCGCGCTTATACTCGAAGACAGCGAACTCACAGCTGAACTCAGGCGAGAGCTCTTGATCGCGCTCCGATGCCGTACGAGCGCGGATAAGATAGTCACCCGTGAGACCATCCTTCGGCAGGGTGATGCTGGTCGAGAAGCGCCCGAAGGCATCCGTCTGGACCTTGAGTTCCTGCACCTTCTCATACGACGCATTGATGACCTCGAGCGTGAGGGCCTTCGAAGCAGCTACACGAGCATCCTCGGCGTGCATACGCACCTCGGAGTACACCCCATAGATATGAGCCGTCTGTCCAGGGCGATAGGCGGGACGGTCGGTGGTCACATAGCCTTGGTAGGCATAGAGACGTAAGGGATCAGCAGGGCCATCAGACCTATTCCTCCGACCCGGGAGTGGTAGGAGTAAGCGATGAGCGGATCCTTCCCCGACGCCATGAAGTAGCGCCACTCCCCATCCTTGAGACGGTAGTAGCCGAGGGCATCAGTCTTCACATCCCCTTATGGTCGAAGTCTCCCCTGAAAGAGGTCTGCTGATAGGTGTGGAAGGACTGATCCGCTACGGGCGCACCGGTGCGAGCATTCACCCACTGATGAGATCCGACATCCCCAGCTTCATGCGCGAGATAGACGTACTCCGTACGCATCAGACTATTCTCTGCATCCAAGTCCTTGGACGAAGCCTCCGGAGAGTAGCCGAACTTGGTCAAGAGGATATAGTTCCCAGCCGTAGGGAGATCCAGGCCAGGGCTTAGCTCCCTTGCCTTCGCCCAAATCATCGAGCTGGAAGGTCACCTCCTTCGTCGCTATGGGCTTGTCTTGGCTACCAGGCTTCCAGTCCCTCACGCGTATCGGGGCGGATAATCGTAGGGGACCTTATAGAGCTCGCACCGTGGCCTTCGTCACGAGATAGGGTGCCTCAGATGGACGCCCTACTCTATCGAGGTAGCCATGGTCAGCCCTCTGTAGGGAGCTCAGGGCGACGGCATCGCTAGCCTCTTCCCCTAAGCTGCTTGCGCATCTCTGGGAGTAAGCCCCGTCACACGCTGGATGACCGACTCGAGGAAGCGGGCACGGCGCAGACGCTGGTAGGGATAGATCCTGAGGAGCGAGCTGAGCCCTGTACCGACCTCCTGATGGGTCGCATACTTCGAGATAACCCCTCAGCGCCTCGATGCGCTGGGTCTCTGTCATCTTATCCTTGTCGAGAGTGGATCTGATGTCCGTCAATGAGTGCACGATAGTAGATACTCTTGCTCGCCTCGGCGGCAGGGCGGAGCGTCTTCAGCACCTCACGATGCAGGGGGCTCAAGGGCATCATCTCGGGGGAAGTTCTTGAGCAGCTCCGTGCCGAACGTGGCTCTCCGATCGCCCCTTCATCAATAGAGAAGGCGGCGGAGTAAGGCTTCAGCGAAGCCGACAGCGCTACGGGATCGCTGATGAGCTCACGGATACGGATCGTGCAGAAGGTATTGTAGTCCTGCTGGCTCCAGCTCTCGGGATTCACAGGATCGATATGCTTCGCCACGATCTCCCTCGGAGCGGTAGCGATAGCGATCCTGATGATCGGAGTAATAGCACAAGGTGAAGAGCTTGAGGGCCAGGCGGTCCGTCGCCGTCAGCCAAGCGCAGGCTCTTCAGCTCATGAAGGGTCTGGTAAGCATTGATCTGCGCCTCGGGGATCTCGATCTGCTGTGCGTAGCCAGAGCCCGAGTAGCCCTGGAGGAGGATATTGAGGTCGTGCTTCTTCATGCCGTAGTCGATGAGTTCGCGGGTGAGCAGGGATATTAATACGATTACGATCACTCTGCCGGCTCGTGTTGGGCTTGAGGATGCGCTGAATCTGCTGCACCTGTTGGATCTGGGGTAGCCTTTGGCGCTCTGCTTCTTCTGCCCATAGCTGGGTAACGAGAGCGAGAGAGCCACAAGGAGGACGTATCTGATCTTCATAAGAGGGAAGGGTATGTGGTGGGGATCAGGTGATTGACTTATACAGCAAAGATAGCAAGCTCTTCACAATACTGTATCTCACGGGAGAACCTATTAGATTTCCCGTGCGAAGCCGTGCTTTTTCTGGTGACCCGCAAGGGTGAAGGAGGTGCGCTACAGGTCGTAAAGAGTGCCTCTCGCAAGTGACGCTCAGCTCCCCCTGATATGCCCTCAAAAACGACACGCAAGCCCTTCGCATTATCTGCGCTATTCCTCTTATTCCAGCAGAGGGAAAAGCACCCGTGCTCGTGAAAAAGCACCTCCTGTCCAGTGGCTCCATCTACGCACGTGAGTCTGCAAGACCAGGTACCAGCAAATCACAGTATCCACGTACGTAGAATTTATCGTCCACGCACGTAGCCTCCAACTTATCACATCGCTGTCCATAATTTTATCCCTACGCATGAGACAACAACTAATATAGGTCAGCCCAGCGACCAATATAGGTCGGTCTCTACCTCCGCCGTCAGTGTAAAGGAACCCTCTGCCGCGGGCCAGGGATGCAAGCATCCAGACCTGCCAGAGTGAAGCAAACTTAACTAAACTAAACCAATATACACGTGGGACGTGCGCCCTCAGCGGAAGCGCCAGCTGTCCATCTTCGAGCGTCGGGTATGATGACCGCTGGAGCGGTCGACAGCACCTGAGAGGATGCTCTGCGAGAGCTCATTGAGCACCACATGCTGGATGGCGCGCGCGCGCAGGACGTCTAAACTCGCCATCTCGTGCCCTTGCCGATCCATCTCAGCTGCACGCGGGCGTGCGAGTGAGCTCCACGATGCCATTGACGCAGGAGGCGGGCCGTGCTGTCGAGCTGGATGCGGACGAGTCTCGCCGATCTCGCTGGCGACCCAGCAGGGTGAAAGAGACGGATGGTCTCCATCACCACGGTTGAGGAACTCAGGGGATCGTCTTCAGGGCCGAGTACCAGCCACGCCCGTCGATAGCAGCCTGCTCCGCCGCCATGAGGACGTCAAGGAAGACGCTCACGGATGGTCGGGCGGGTTGTATCACGCCAGTGATCCGTAATTCTTGAAGTTCGCCAGACGACCCTTATTATCCGTCAGACGACCATTCATCGGGGACTGCAGGGGACGTTAGAAGACGTCTGGGTGAACCTCTCGATCTCGTTGAGGACGGCAAAGATGGGGCTTACGGCGGATAGCTTCGGTGAGCTGACCACTTCATCCGCCAGCCTACACCCATGTCCAGGGTGCCGATGAGACGGGTGGCGGAGAACTTCTCCTGATACTCAGCTCCGTAGCCGATGCGGGTGAAACATCATCGCAGTCGTCAGAAAGAGGACTTCAGCCAGTGCCTTCCTTGTCAGTGTTCCCGACACCGAGTAGTGCAAGGGAAGATGAATTCAGGCCGATGGGACGCTTGGGTCTGGATAACACGGCTGCGGCGTACGGCATCCAGCGACAGCACGGATAGCCTGCCTGACCGACTTCGCCCGCGGCTCTTCCTCGAGATGCAGGAGGCCTCGCTCGCCTCCTGGAGCATCTCCAGAGCAGGATCCCCGTCCGGCGAGAGACGTGTCAGCGATATCCCTCGGCAGTGACCTCCTCACGGATCAAGGCGCTATCGCCCACAAACATCAGTGAGCTCCTGCTGATTAAAGCGATCTCGCTTCCAGCCGCGGGTCGGCCGTGGCGGATCTCCGCTTGTGGCGACCATAGTCACCGCTGCGCTCGCGCCGTCAGCCTCGATCTTCAGCTGCTCGACCTCGATTTTTGCTGCTGTAGCCGCGGTTGATGAGCTCCTGCCGCATCCGCAACCTTGTCATAGCTTCTTCTTGGCGCAGCGTGGCGATCTCCTTGATGGCCTCTTCGAGCTTCTCCTCGTCCGTCTTCACGGCGGATAGCCTCACCTTTCGATCTCGGCTGGGTGATACGGCGATGCGATCGTCGAGCCCTCGAGGAGGTCAATCTGCATCACTCGGGCGTGCGGCGCTTCGTCCATAAAGTCCGATAACCTTGTCAGGGAGGCGGTCCGGTGATATGGCGGTCGGAGGCAGTTGCCAGCGATGATGGCATCGTCGCCAATCGCTGCTGTGGTGGATTCTCATACTTCTCCGCTTCAGCCCACGGAGGATGGGGGTCCGACTGGCTTCATCAGGCTCCGTCGGCCATGGCCATCTAGGAAACTGACGGCTCCAGGCCTTGGTCCTTCTCAAGTACTGGAGGTGCTCGTGGGGTGTGGCACCGATGAGCAGGTTCGCCACGTGCCAGGCAGGCTTGGGGATGTTAACCAGCGTCCATAGCGCCCTCCGCCCGCCCGCCAGCGCCACCACGAGGGTGTGGATCTCGTCGATGAAGAGGATGATCTCATGGCCACTCTTCGTGACTTCGGTGACGACGGACTTCAGACGTTCTTCAAACTCGCCCTTGTACTTCGCACCGCTTGATCAGGGCACCCATATCGAGGGGTAGACCTGCTTGGAGCAGAGGTTCTCCGGGACATCGCCACGGACGGTAGGCCAGACCCTGCTGCGATAGCCGTCTTACCGACACAGGCTCCCATTGAGGATGAGGGTTGTTCTTCATACGACGTGAGGATCTGCGGGACGCGGATCTCATCGTACGACCGATATGACCAGGGTCGAGCTTACCGCTACAGGCCACGCTCGGGGTTGATAAGCGTACTTGCTGAGGCGTTGTACTGCTCCTCGGCGTGCTGGCTGGTGGCGCGGTTGCCCGCCCGCAGCTCGTCATTGGCCCGCCTGAGCTCTGCGTGCAGAACCGGTACTCTTGAGGGAGTCTAGCGACCGGTGTCGGCCTCAGCGAGGTGCGAAGGGTGCTCAAAGGCCACCGCCTCATCCTTCATCTGGCGACGTGTCCTCAGCCTTCGGTACCTTCGTGGCATCGGGCTGAGATGGTTCGCCACCCGGACCTTAAGAGGCAGAGCCGAGAGCATGCCTTTGCAGGCTCTCCTCGAACGACACGCTGGATATAGCGAGCAGGAGAGGAGGTCGGTAGACTATCCGAGTCAAAAATCACCTTAGCTTAAGGTGGAACGGAGGCTCAATGGCTGATTGCCGAAGCCCTTGCGAAACTCAAGCTCCGATGGCATCCTGCAGGGGCCTCCTGAAAACTTGATGGTATACTTATTAATGTTCATTTTTTATATGTCAGGGGTGGGGCATACAGTGCCGCATACATACCCTTCTGCAAAAGCACATGCCAGCCCAAGCGCCATTATGACACAACAAAAGCAAAGTGACACCAGATAAACAGCATTGTTTAAAGTCACTATGTCATACACATGGGTAAATAAAAGACCGCGCCCATAGCTCACTCCAGGCCATGGGGCGCGGTCATATCCTCTGCTCATATGTGGGCGGAGCTGCTTGCACAACTGCTCCTCGATGCAGGGAGCGCACGTCATCAGCGATCTCCTCGTGAGGAATCGCGCCGACGTCTTCGGCGACGTTACTCGGCGTCAGGCGGGCTTCCTCGGGGAGATACCGCGCTGGCGCCATATAGAAAAGACGTCTGCTTTTGGTGACCCGTGGATGCATCATGGGGCACTTCCGTCGTCCAGCATGGATCTCCAGCTGGGCTTCGACTGCGCGCCGGGCCGTAGGCGAGCAGGAAGGTGCGGTTGTTCTGATA
>BNJU01005486.1_pt1 | contig 125477 bp, 179 predicted proteins | sample 8539281 | NCBI WGS metagenome assembly BNJU01 (sample SAMD00202456, study PRJDB9452) | human saliva metagenome | isolation source: human saliva | place: Japan | reverse complement strand
CAGTTATTACGTATTGTTTATCCCGTGATATACCATAGACAAAGAGTCTTTCTGCGCCTCAGTGGCTGCCGCATCGGGCGCTTTTTACGCGAACTCAGTTACCAGACGAGCTCGGGAACCGCCTCCCCACCTCTGGTGGGTCGGGGAATCTGTTGTCCTCATAGCTGCGGAACAGCACCGCAGCCCTCTGCGCTGTCCTGTAGATGAGACCTCGATGGACCTGCTGTGTACGGCCCGTCCACAGTTGTGGTTGTCGTGCCTCCCATGTATCACCGACACCCGCGAAGCCAAGCTCTTCATAGTTGACCCTTATCGGCTCATCTGCAGCCGTTGTAGCTGCTGCCCTGCAACACCAGAACGTGGCGACTTTCTTCTTGACCGAAATCTTCATTTCGTCTCTCCTCCTTCAGGCATTCTTCCCGCACTGTCTTGAAATGCCCACGGCCGCCAAACACCATTGCGGAACATCAAAGTTTCTTTTGTCTGAATGAGTACACCTTCCTCGACATGCGCCTGAACTCTTCCAGTGTCCCGCCCTTATAGTTGTTCCAGCACCCACAGAGGATGCTGATGTCGCTTGCGTTGTAAACGATATAGTCCCTTCCTGCTGCCGATTGGTCCCACTTGCAATATAATTGCCGGAAGAATGGCACGGCGGTAGGCTGGCACCGTGCAGGTTGGCACGGCGCAGGTCGGCACCGCCTCAGGTTGGCATCGCGCAGGTCGGCACCGCGCAGTCGGCACCGCGTAGGTCGGGCATAGCGCAGGCTGGCACCGCTCAGGTCGGCACCGCGCAGCTCGGCACCGGCAGGTCGGCACCGCGTGCAGGTCGGCACGCAGGCTGGCACCGCGAGGCTGGCATCGCCCGCCGCGGCATCGCTCAGGCTGGCATAGCTCAGCTGGCACCGCGCAGGTCACATCGCTCAGGCTGGGCATAGTGCAGGCTGGCATCGCCTGTGTTGGCACCGCTCAGGTCGGCACCGCGCAGGTTGGCACCACCGTTGCATCACCGCCTGTGTTGGCACCGTGCAGGTCGGCGCGTTCTCTCTATTTTTATCAGCAAGCCACCCAGGCCGTGACCTACATGATCCGTTCCAGTTCCTGTTTTGTCATTCCTGCTCCCTCCTCTCTCCCTTGGACCCAATAGGTCACCTTTGATCTATCTCCGGACAGATCATCCTGTCTCGATCGAGGAGCCACGGGTTCAGCTCTCTCCATCCCCGACTTGTACTCAAGGATGTACCTTCGTCCTGTGTTCTTCGCACAGAACTCCTCAGCGATGCTTCCAGATGGTATCGCCGCGGGACAGTTGCGATTGACGAGGACAGTGTGTGTCCTTCCCGCGTCGCCATGTTCGCGAGGATCGCTGCCCTGCGACGATAGCCTGCAACGGCGGCTTCCATGAGCACATTAATATCTTTGACCTCTCACGCCGTCATATCATCCTCAACCACGGGACACCGCCGATCTGCTCCAACGAATCTGATAGCTGCTGTGCCCGTTGCGCTCGTAGGCATTCCTCGCCGCCCTTCCCTGCTCGTGAGGTTACGTCCCGTTAAACCGCACTTGCAGTCCTGCAGCTGAGGAGCCGTTCGCTCCCCATAAGTGTATTCCACCGAGCAGCGCCAGATCTGTGTTGCTGCGTTGAGAAAACCCGTCCTGTGCTCGGCCGGAGAATGAGTTCCTTGACCTTCCATGTCCACGCCGTATGCCCGCTCGATCATGTTCGTCGCCCGCAAGGGCGCGATGCCGTCACGCCGTGAAGAGTTTCTGAAGCCTGCCGCCGTGCTGCGGATGTCCCGTACCGCCGTCCCGGACCATGCGCGTGTGTACTCGGGTTTTTCCTGCGTTTCGGCACGGTGTAACCGCGTTCGTCTTGCGGATTGCGGAAGAATCTCGTCGGCAGTTTCGCTTGAACGCCTGAGCTCACCCGTTGCTTGCCTTAAAGCCGAGACGGTATTGTTCTCAGGAAGAAAATCACTGTTTGATACCGTCTCACTTGTGATGAAACCAAATTCATTGAGATAGCTATTGACGCGCTCCCAACGCACCACCTCATTACCGCTTTTGGCAATCTGGTGAATCCCATCCGCGCGCTACGTCCTCAGCGTTCAGCCACGCGTTGTCTTTAGCAATGTAGCCACGTACACATTGCCGATTGTCGTAATCTTGTTCATTTGCACACCTCCTTGTCCACGAACTCAATGTCCCGCCTGAGGACAACCTTCGCTGCTTGGACCATTATCTCAGGCGAGCCAGAGTCTGCCTCACTGATGAAAGGTGAGCTTGTGCCTCGGCTTGTGAGGCTTGCGCTTTACCTCCTCCATGTCTTCACCTCCTTGTTTGCCTTGGGTTTTCTTGGTGTTTTCTCATTGTATAAATTGTATGTACCCAGTGTTCAAAGGAGGAGCAACGATATGAAAAAGCTACCTTCGCGATTCCGATTCTGTCTCTTGCTGTGACGGCGTTCCTGCCGCCCAGCACGGCAAGTGCCGGATGTTCACGTCAATGGCTACGACTGTTCCGGACGGAACTCTCACGTCGACGGTCACTATCGCAGCGGGACCCAGACGGGAGCTGAGACAACAACTGGAGCTATTCTGTAACACGAACTCTACACAGGGCAAGAGGTCACAGACACTGCTATCTACACGGCCACGATTGGTACAGACACTCTCTCAATCGAGGTTGATTGAGTTTATAACGCCATCCGTTAGTTTGTCGTTCAAAAAAATAGCGCTGTCAACCCCCAAAACAGCCCCTATTCGCTTCATTCGTCAACGTCGAGACGAACACTACCATTCTCAAGATAACGATACCCCGGTAGACTCATCTCCCCAAGGATTTTGCCAATGTGTTTTGTCACGCCTTTTGCCAATCGACGCTTCAATATTTTTGTTTACTGTCACAACATCATTCTTATCCAAATAACGCATCTCACATTTATAATACTAACGGTTCGCAAGTTATTGTCAAGGGTAAGTTTTAGAGGAAATCAAATGGCCTTGTTAGTTTTTATAACTAATTCTGCTATTTATGTTATATAATAAATTAAAGTTTGGAGGTGAGTCAAATGAATATAGTGAACGAATTAAATTTTTACCGAAAGAAAGGGCTTATGCAAAGATCTTGGACAGCGAATCAACAAATCAGCATGCTAATACTGAACTGGGAACGGGTATACCGTATCGATCAATCAGGAAGATATTCTCAATTCATCTAATCGCTTGGAGTCCCAGCAAAACAAGTTGGTTGACGAAACTCATCAGTTTTTGAGACTCCTGTCAGACATCTCCATACCAAACGAGACATGAACGATCTCATGAAGTTTCTCAACAAGATGGAAGTCTTGTTTGATGGCAACACCCATAACCTTAGTTAAAATAGCATCAAAAGAAATTATGTAGTGCCTCAGAGTTCGTTTTTGGGATGCGAAAAGGCAGAACAAACGAAAGAAGGACTGATGTGCGTCAACATCAAAGTCCGTCAAGAATCTCGTCAACAAATACTGTACTTGGAAACCCGTTCCAGCTCGCAGGCACCTTGGCATAACGATCGTACGGCTTCCCTCCCCAACAATATACGGGTTTTTCAAATCACCAGACGGAAAATTATCGTCCTAATGATTCTCTATGCCAGGTGGCGGAAAAGGTGATTGCCCGCTGCGTAACTGTGGGCATGCGGTTGCACACGGGCCAGGATACTATCTCCACCCCGACCGTACTTATTATGTCTGTAGCTGCCCTAGCAGAGGCGGATCTAATGCTGCGCATCTGCTCGCCTACTCACCGACATTGACAGTGACGAGATGGCGCATCAATCAACGCCAATTCGACCCGCGCTGAAGTTCATCTCCATTGTTGGGTCGATTTCATTGATACGCAAGTAGAATGATAGATGAGTTGAGCGAATGGAAGGATTCTCTTGGTTTTTAAGCGTTATTTTGGCTTTCATATTGGGGAAACGAGGTGATTATGAAGACTCATAAAGTAAAGTAGGGCGCATTGACGCATAAAATCACCACACAATTAGATGTTGAACGACATCGCAAATGAATATGGAACAAGAAAGAAAAGAAAAGACGGTAGATCAAAAAGCAGAAATTCCTACAGCAATTCCTCGAACGTAACAGCCGATTTCTGTGGTTGCTACTGTTATTGGCCGACTACGAAACAGCGAAGGGCCGACATATCGCCTGTTAATGTTAGAAAACACTAAAAAACGTCGCGCGTTCAAGGCATCAGATTAGTATGTGCTATTCAGCAGAAAACGCGCACTCATACAGGAAAACAAAGCCTATAAGGGAACTCGAATATATAAGGAACCATCATGGCTATTGATCTCGAAGACGAGCCATTAGGGAACTGACGAGCTCCCTATAAGAATCCAGGACATAAGGATTCGGATGCTATGGATATTGGTTGAGACCCCAGAAGAGTATCAAACCTGACACCGAAAAAATATCAACGAGCACTTGAACGTATAAAACGCAAGAAACAAATGCTGAGATTAAGAGACCACAAAGGCAATATTGGCATTCCCATGAAGACGATGGATAGTTCGTCACCTATTACGGGATTGAGCGAGGTTGATGATCTAGGTCATGACCTTTATTTGCATACGAGGGAAATGAAGTACACATCATGTTCAGTGTAAATGTTGAATGAATAAAAAAGAAAATGATTCGAGAAAACACTAAACAACTATATGGAAACTGTTGTATGCTATAAGACGGCAAAATCTGCGGAATTACGAGATGACTCGCTAACATTGGCTGGCAGGAGTTAAGTTAAAGGATAATCAGGCAGAAACCTGACCTATATAGTGCCATTCTACTTTATTCAACTGTCCTTTTCCTACGGCACTAGCTTTTGCCAAATATCGGATATATCGAATGTCACGTAACCCTCTCGACGACTATCCAATGATTAAGGTCTTCTGCACGGGCGAAAGAATATATCACCCGCTATCTGATCAGCAGTATGACAAGACAATCACACCTGTAGATGCAGAGTGTTACGCGCATGGACGGTGGAAGAAGCGGGAGAAGAAGAAGGTTCGACGGCTAAACGCTGAAAGGAAACGCATCTGTACAGCATCTCCACTATAAAGCCACAACACAGATGTGATTGGAGTGATTCAAACACATTATGCTTGACTCCATCACATTGTAGCTCGGACAGGTTTCACCCTTGCTTATCCACGATCATCACAGCCACACTAAAGCAGGTAATCCAGCATCTCTAATGCCTAAAGATGCTGGGATTATACATAATGCTGATCTCCCGTATCCGGGAACATGTTGATACTGAAGAAACATGGCGGTCTTCGTCTTGATTGGCATGATGATAGTTATGATCGGCGTTCTCCCTAATGTTTCACTCTATGTTTTGATTCGGTCACGAGGAAGTAACCCTGCTAATGCCGATCAAACTGTATGCGGATCAACGAAGTTTGCCACCAAAGACTTTGTAACTTGTTGATTTACTGGGTTCTTGAAAGGATCAAATTTATACCTGTCGACTTTCTGACGGGATTATAACCAATTCTGTGGTATAAAAACGCAATGTAATGTGCAACGTGTAAGAATTTAACACGTCGTTGATAGGCATAAATCAACATAAAAATAAAGGTGTCTAGTAAACACCTTTATCCAATCATTATATCCACGAGCACATGATGAATTTCACCGAGCAGGTTAAGCCAGTTGCTGTTCACTGCCGTCTCACCGACGACCTCAAGCAGAGCGCGGAACGATTGAGTCGCAGGTTGAGTACGCGAGAAGTACTCGCGAACTCCAATCAGATAGCTATCAAAGGTATATAAAGACGATGGTACAGGAACAATTCTGCAAGAGCGCCTGCAGGTGCAGAGTTGATACGATGCAAAGCGGGGCTTTTCTACGCCCGTTTTTAAGCTCGACCGCCTCGGTTGCGTAACGCGCATCATCATCAATGCGATATATGACTTAGAGCACAACGTGTTAAAAATCTATGACGGAGTTTGTCTGACAAGTGACCGTCTTGGACGATTTCTTTTTGACGATTTCCTGTGGTGTTGTTGACCCAGAGGAGCAATATCCTGCAACGGATGCAACTGAGCAAACCGCGCCGCTGCGGCCGGCAAATGGTTAGGCGGTATTGTCCTCACGGATACATTACACACAATGATGATCGCTTGGAGGTCAACGAACAGAGATTCCGGGGACAGGGATGTTTGATATGATGTTATCCGTCTGATCTTTCCGTCTGATCGCCAGAAGAAAAAGATGTCGTCAATAGCGGTAGCCGATCGAACTGGACTAGTCTAGGAATCCCACCAGCCACCATGTGCCATGCGACGGAATTCAAAGAAAGCGGCACAAGCACACAAGAGGTAGTTTGGAGAACTGGGCGTGCGATTTGATTGTATACTCATACTCTGGCGTGCATAGTACGGAAAACGCGTTCGCCACAACAGAGAAAGGACAGCGTAAAGTTCCTGCGATTGTGTCAAAGAAGCATGGGACATGGCGCAAGAAGTGATGCATAGCAACCAAATCATGTCTCAGCAGCGCAGCATGCGTATATCTCTACGTGGGCTTATTTCGATGCGCCACAAAGTAGCAGGCATGTACCGGTATAAACTCCAAACAATCACGATATTACACGTGCAATGGAAGATTCAAATCCATAAAGAGAACAGTACGAGAGAAATGCGGTGCACATTCTATCAATATGGACTGGATAGACAACGAAGTATGAGAAGGACTGTATGAAGTTTATCAGCCCAATCTAATTGTTGAAGCAATAGAGGCAGGCCAGACTAAGGAGGACGAGTCAGCAAACAGATACATCTTTTTAGAGGCTAACTTGCCGGAATGAATCTGAGCGAGAGCGTATTATGGACGTATATCGCATGAAGCTGATTTCGTTCGATGAGGTTGAAAAGCAGCTTGAAAAGCGTAGACGCGAAGAGCGCGATAGGTTTGAGTTATCCACATTGAAAAGTCGATGAACCTACCGACGCTTGAACGAGAAGACGTTAGACGCATGAATGAGATAAAGAAAACGGCTACTACGGAAGAGGTTAGCGTTGAACTGAAATTTGAGGTTATCACATCCTTGTATAACCGCCATATCGAACGGTCGTATGACGTTTAAAGGTGCATTATGCGTTTGGCGATTTATCCCAAACAGTTAATCGCACGGTCACGGATTCGTGCCGCCCAGCCGATACTAGAGGGAAACGTCAATGTTGCGTTCGCACGCGACACAGTAATCTGAGCGATCCTCGATCGGCTCACGCTAGCACCTCAAGCGTCTTCTTGCTGAACTCCGGCAACTCGTCGAGAAAGAGTACGCCGTGATGGGCGAGCGTCACCGCCCGGACGCGGATGCTCCCGCCGCCGATCATCGCCACCGTCGAGGACGTATGATGCGGACTGCGGAAGGGCGCGTCGTCACAAGTCCCGTATCCTCGCCGAGCAGTCCCCGAGATGCTGTAAATCTTCGTGATCTCGATGGCTTCTCCTTTCGTCAGCTCCGGCAGATCGAACTCATCCGACGCGCAGCATCGTCTTGCCCGAGCCGGGTACGCCGACCATCAGGACATTATGCCCTCCCGCCGCTGCAATCTCAAGCGCACGCTTCGCCCTGATACTGCCCCTCGTACATCCGCAAAAGTCATCGGTAAAGGCATTGTCTTTGTGTCTTTGACTGGTTTTGGGTACGGCGGAGTCAGTGTTTCGTACCCGTCAGATGACGACAAGACTGCGCCAGATTCTCGACCGCATAGACCTTCAGTCCATCAATGAGGAGTGCCTCATCTGCATTGGACGGCGCAACATAGAACTCCGTCAGCCCATGTTCCCGCGCCGTGATCGCCATCGGAGAATGCCGCTGATCGGACGACAGTTCCCATCGAGGAAAGTTCCGCAGAGAAGAGCGCATTCTGCACCGCCGTCTCGGGAACCATACCGTAGGATGCAAGGAGACCAACGGCAATCGGCAGATCAAGCCCCGAACTGTCCTTTCGCACATCGGCGGGGCGCAAGGTTCACCGTCACCCGCTCCTGCTGCAGCTGAATGCCGGAGTTGCGGAATTGCAGTGCGTACACGCTCCTTCGACTCCTTCACCGACGTATCGGGAAGCCCCACCAGTTCAAAGCCCCGGCAGCCCCGGTGACACATCCACCTCAACGTCGATAATCCGTCCGTCAATCCTGAGGTCGTCGCACCATAGGTCTTTTGCAAACAACGGCCTTCCCTCCACGTTTCAAATATAAGAAAAATTATAACACAAGATAGGTAAGATGCCTAATGATTCTTTGCAAAAGAAAAGAGATTCCAAACGCTAGTTAGGGCGAATGGAATCTCTTTCATTCTGCATCAGAATCGATTATACGTGCAGACCAATCAATTTCCTCGTGCTCCTGCCGAAAGAGGGAGAGCTTCATGTAGTATATGCATCCTTCAGGGAGATCATCACACGACACATCCTCTCCCTCACCGATCGGTCAGGTACTGAAGTGCTCCCTGATAGCGATTCGTCGGCGATACCAGTATATCCCATCGCAAGGTATTTTACGTAGCACTCGAATTTACGCATATCTGCGGGAGATTTCTCCCGGCTTCATGCTTGCAGCAAATGCTCGCGCTGCAAGGACTTCTCCTGGCGGAACTAGGTATACGGCAAGCGTATCCTGTTTACCGTCGACCTCCTCCCACACTTTTTCTATACCTTTCCACGGCAAACCGACTCAGGGTCATCATCGAGTACATGGACACGCTGTCTCTCATTCTTCATGAAATTGTAATCGGGCATGTAGAACATCAAGACCTAAGTCTTCACTCGATCAACTGACTCCTGCAACAAGGGCGTCACCGTCAAAGAATTTTCTATGGCATATCCACCATTCATCTCGGTCAGCTGCATCTGGATTCCGGTGTCATCCGGGATGTCACAGGTCAAATCATTAAATTTATCATTGGGATCACAGGAATATCCTAGTTCATGATGCTCAATCATTTCCTCGCGTAGCACTATCCAGCCCTTCCTCTGCAGTCATCATCTGCCCACAAGATTCAGCTCCCGGCAGCTTCCCGACTCCTCGATCCTGCATCTTCATCCGCACACTCCGGAATGTGAGTCCCTGCTTTTGAAACACATCGCGGAAAAACATCCCAATGCTCCTCCTACGGCAAAGACAGTAACGTCAAATTCCTGCGTAGGTCTTCATAAGCGCTGGCATATGCCTCGGCAACAATCTCCGGCGGATTCTCCCGATAATCGCAACCAAAGGCAGGAAGCACAAGGATCTTCTCTCTCTAGCCTCGCCCTCCCTCCAGAGTGCAATCTCACAAATCATTCTGCCGCGCAGAGTGCAGGGAAAACAGCTGTCGTTCTTGCCAAACTGTCGGTCATATCATACCTGTCCCCGACGCTTATGCGAGCACTCTTTTCGCCGGCGAACTCATATGACTGCCCTCGATGTTCGGCGGCGAACAGGTGCATAACGATTCACATGTCCCCTCGCTCTCGGGGAGAGGCTGAGGCATCGCTCACGAATTTCCTTAAAAGATGGTGACACCTCCGAATAGATGCAGTCATTCGTCTCATCATCCTCGTTCGCAAAGATCTTTTGTAGCTTTCATATGTCTTCGCCCACAAGGGTCGAATAAAGATTGGAACAAATGCAGAGGTTTTTCCTCCACGCCCTCGGCACCGAGCGAATGTACCCACCAGGGCTTGTCTGTTGCCGAGCCAGGGTTCACCGCCACAACCAGCTTGTCCGGATGCGCAAGGGAGAGTTTCCGTGCTGTGTCTACCAGTCCCTCCTCTGCACATAAATTCGTAACTCTTTCTCGAGCATCATCTGGATCACCAAAAGAGCCGCCCTCTTTTGTGACGCCACTACACATGCTCATTGATGCCACCACGCATCTTCCTCACAAACTCGCGCAGTAGGACATTCTGAATCAGGCTCATCACATCATCGCTCACAAGAGTTGAGTATCGTCTCGGTGACCGTACAAGAATATGGACTCAGACGCGCATCTTCCAACACGCGACGCTGTGTGTCCACGAAGGCGGCACGGCGGATCTCAAATCCACGGTTCATCCATGCCTCGCTCGCGCTCTCGACGCCACCGCTCTTTATCAATCTTCATATTCTAGCAGCTCCCTCTCTCTTCACAATCACCACCAACGAAAAATACGAACGTCAACAGGATTTGACTCACCTCCGCCGCAGCGAGTATCTGCGAAAGATAGGTTTGAAACTCCTGTATCGAGTACATCGTCTCATCATGAGTGACCCTATCCCATCATCGAGGCTACTGCGAAATTTCACGGGAAGGGATAGTTTCGACGGCTGCAATCCTGTCACAATCGTATGGAGACCATTCTTCTCGGGGTCATGATCTCGCCGCAGAAAAATCAGTGCGATGTCCCTCACTCTGGATTGTAATATCATGCGGCAAGTTCTTCATGTCGGAATCGCCCTGAGTTCACATTTCTGACGAAAGACCTCGGCGTAGTCGTGCACAGATGGCGGAAGGTTTAGCAGTCTGTCGAAAATGTTCAAGAGTCCTTTTAGGTGCTCCATAAGACCTGCCGTACCGGACAGCGCCCCGTCACCGTACTTCATCTCAATGAAAGCCAGCTTCGGCGCATGGAGGTTTTTGCGCACAGCACCGATTGACGGCCAGTGCACGGCAATCATGTCAAAACGCGCATCCTTGTAGACAAACTCTGTGTCGACGATATAGTAGTCCGTCGCATGAGAAATCTCTCCGTGGCGGTTGTTATCGCGTCAACAAGCTGCTGAAACTCACGCTCGTACTGCGGGTGCTGCTGTAAACCAACGAGTCCATCGCCTGCTTTATAGTACTGGTGCCTTTTCAATCGCCTCCGCAATGGACGGGTGTTCCGAAAGATTTTGTCCATGACTGCAATAGTTCGTGTCAAAATGCAGCACATACCGCGTTCCGTCCCACTCGATGCGCAACATACTGCCGCCACGGTAGTAAATACTGGCAGAACATGTCCCCATTTCAGAGCTCCAGCGTTGCCAGTGCAAACGCTACAAGATTCAGCGGTCCGTGCAGACATCCATTTGAATTCTTCAAATCGTGAAACATTTTCCGATCAAGTGCTCTCATTTCAGCCGTCCTTTCTTCCATAACAGTATCAGCAAAGATAGCGCCGCAGATGATCACTCTTGTGCAGTGCGGATATCAGTTCCGCACGGTCATCAGCTCCACATCGAACTGAACGCCGCGTGCCTCCATCATTTCGATCAAGTCCCCAGACGAGCACTTTGAAACGCATCAAACTCCTCGCGCAGCTCCTGCTCTGCCGTCGCAGAGGTCATACTGCTGCAGGGTCGTCAAAGAACGAAGGGTTTGCTGATGGTGCCACACACAAAGGGTAGTTTCACCTCTCTGTAAGAGGAAGCTCTCCCGTGTAAAACAGGGCGTTGTAGATCGCATAGACATGCTTTGAAGAGCTGCGTCGATCCAGATGTTTGCCAGTGGTGCATAGCCCTTTTTCCCCGCCTCTGTATGAAACAGATCTCGCGTCATTTTCAGACCGACGAACAAGTCCCAGTCGGGGTATTTCTTCTCACTGCTGAAATACGATGCCGGCAGAGCGGTCGTGCGGAATTGCAGCACTCCGTCATCTTCATCTCAAAGAGCAGCAACTCGTCTCTGCGGGAAAGGCAGGCATCAGATGGGCTCTCCGCAGTCGGATTGAGTGCTGTCAGCTGCTTTCGTACGCGACCGTATATGCGCGGTATGTTTTCGCCATTGTAGCAGACACGCAGGACGATTACCAAACAGATGTACGTCATTGCTGCAGAGGAGTGAAGCGCACGCATATCCTTGTCGGGTTACGCGCCCTGCGCCCGCTTGGTAGGAACGCTGCACGCGATCATACATGGGTTCGACAAGATTGTCGTTAAGTTCCTTGAGGTATGGAGACTCTCGCAGAACTGATCCTCTTTCCCCGGATTGAGACTCAGCCACTCTCGCTTAATCGCCTCATATACTCTTTGTCTCACTTACACCGCGCGCCATCATGCACATCCTCTCTACAATGAATCCACTCCAGTTGTCCGCATACTGCAAGAGAAGCGTCAGCTTCTTCCTCCCGCGCAGCAACGCTCCGATTGTCCTCGACATCTGCCGCGTCATGGTGAGACGATCGCCTCGTACCTCCTCCTCTGTCAGTGGAATCTGCTCGCCGCGAATAGAGCGCGAGATCGGAACACTCAGAAGAGGGTCGCGGCTGAACCGACATGGCGAACGCCTCGTCTCCGTCAAGATTCATGCTGCAGATACTGCGGCATTCCGGGCATTCCTGCCTTGCCGAGGTCATGGAGGAGTGACAATGACACGCAGCTCGTCGCTGATCTCAGGAGCAAGCACCGCCTTGATCCGCAGCAGATGTTCTGCGACATTGACGCTGTGTTCAAGCAGTCCGTGCTCCCGACAGGAGATGGCGGCGCGTCGCGCAGGTGCCGTCAGATACGCCGTCTCCCGCTCAATATACGCCATCAATCTGCGAAATTCCTCTCTGCGCTGACGACTTTTGCCTTGAGAACTCGTAACGCTCCACCGAGTTCCATATCCTTCATTCCTCCTCGTCTAAAATCCGACCATTGTTGCCTGAGCCTCGCGCCGCTCACGATCCCGTACACCTGCACAGAATGCAAGAGCCTCGCGCACCTGCGTAGTCCGTTCAGGATGCTCATCATAGATAAAAGCAGACGTATCTGTAAGCATGCAGGAATCTCCACTCGCTCCATGAATACGATAACGAGACTCCTGTCCTCCGCATAGGCTTCGTGATAAAAGTTCAGCAAATCTCACGCCTTTCGCGTCCATTGCGTGCGGCTGCACAAAAGGCACAATCGCTGGAAATGCAAACGGGTCGCTGAACTCCTCTGCCTCATACAGATGATACCCAAAGTCTGTCACGAATGTCCTGCGTACCCGTTCCGTTTCCTCCGGGTGTCAGTCCGTAGGTATAGATGTTGCTCAAAGATTCATACGTCCTCCTCATACACGCTTGCCATCCGCCGCACCGCCTTCACGAACTGCTCGTGCGCAGACTCTGCGGCTCCAGAATCTCAACATACAGACCGTATTGCAGTGCCCAGTATTCATCGCCGCTCATTGCACGAGAGCGTGACGATCATCTGATCGTTCTCCTCCTGCATGATGCGGAAGTCTTTTGCCAAACCAGTCAACGAGTGCATCCATCATGGAGGTGTTTGTCCGCATCTTCACGGTGACCGCTCTCCCCGCCGAACATATAGATATGCTCTGCCATGTGGCGCGGGAGGCTGAATCCACGGGCGAACTCGCGCACAGCATTTCTTCGGCTTTGCCGATCGGGCAGCATCTCAATCGCCGTGATTCGGTCAACACGGTAGCGATACGTTGTCGTGGGCATCGTGATTCCCAATGAGATAGTACCATCCGTTGTGCGCAGCAAGCTGGTAGGACTCACGATATAGGGTTCACTCTCGTTTCGGATGGAGCTTTGAAGTCCGTCCCAGTAGGTGTTGTAGGTGAACCGCACCTTGCGTTTTTTCCTCGATGGCATCGTTGAGCACGTCGAGCGCAATCATCACCTGCTTGTTGTCCGCATGCGAGTTCGGGCAGATTTCGAGATGTGCCACTACCTTCGCGAAAGTAGCGATTGCCGAACGACCGCAACTTTCAACGAGCCGCCTGCCTGCGCCGTCGAGAGCGTCCGCGAGAACAGCACGCTGTCGATCAGCATACGCAGCTCGGCATCATCGAAGTCCGCTCCACGAGCCAACAGCCGCCGTGCGTCGCGATGTCGTAGCCTATGTCCTGCGAAGACTGGATGTTGCTGCGCACCGAGCGGCGATCACGAGTAATCCCGTACTGCAAATGCAGCAACGGATAATCTCGCCCTGCGTCAACCGATGCTTGCATCCGAGTGCTCTGCAGCACCTTCAGAATCAGGATTCAACATTTTCTTATTTGCCGTACATTGCTCCATCGCTCCTCGTCTTGCTTACACAGAGAGTATAGCACAGATGATGTGCATTTTTGCACATTTCTCCAAGTGCATGTAAATAAATGGAGAAATTATCCTCTCACACACAATCTCAATCCCACGCCTTGAAAACTACAACTACTCGCCCATCCTCCTTGACCACAATGTGATCAAGGCAGCCCGCTCCATAGCTCCTCGTCAAACGCAACCTGCTCCCGGTTGATACCACATACCACTTGAATCATGCTCTCAAGGTTTTTCTCTTGCTCTCCTCTCGGCAATTTGCTCGTCCAACGTCTCCAACACCTCGCTTTCCAGATGGCGTGCACGATCTCATTTCTCCTGTTTCAGATACGCCGTCTGATCCTGTGCCACCGTGCATTCTCACGGATCAGCATTTTCAAGCGTTCTGCCAAAAACGCGAATTTCCTGCTCTATGCTATCATGTTCCTCGACACAGCTCCCCCGTTTGACAAATCGCTGTCAATCAGGGGCTCGAGGTTCTAATCACGTTCTCTTTTGACCTCCACCAAGGAGTTCAGAGCCTTGACGAAAATCTGTTTGATCTCGCTCTCCGTCAGATGCCGTGTGCTGCACGGCTTGCCCTTGTGGGCATATTTTCTTGTTGCAGCGGTAGATGACTCTGCGGTACTTATCCGTGGAGTGCCAGACCTTCGCACCGTACCATGCGCTGCAGCAGCCGCATTTTGATTTTGTTCGCAAAGATGCTCACACGCCATGCTGCAGGTTCTGCTCTCACTCTATCTCCGATTGCACAAAGTCGAACAAGTCCGGAGAAATAACCGCCTCGTGATGCTCCTCACGTAATACTGCGGAATCTCACCCGTATTCTTCCGTCGCGTCTTGGTTCATCGATTTCTCGTCGCACGATGATAGCTTTTATGCTATCATCAAAGTGTCTTTAAGAGGAAGTAAAATATGTATCGAATTGAGTTCTACGAGAGAATGGGACATCCGACGCATGGGATTTTCTCAAGAGTTACGTGAAAAGAGCAAGACAAACAAAGGCATGCGCGATTCAATATGATCAGATCATCTTTACATCGATCTTTTGGCACACGACGGAACGAGATTGCCGAGCAAGATCACAAAATATCTGAAGATGATGGAGACTTCGCCTGAAACAACTGCATCTTCTACCTTTTATTACGAAGATGGTCATACGTTCTGCTGCACCACTTTCGGAAGAAAAGTATGAAGACACCGTGCGCGAACTTGCCCGTGCAAAAGAAGCACAGAAACGATTACCTTCGTCAGCAAAAGGAGCGAGGAAAAGTGAAAACATGGGATGATTACAAGAATCATGCCAAAATCCATTGACGCGGAGAGCCGTCAAAGTATGGAGGAGATTGAAGAAATTGCAGCTATTGTTTCTTCGATGATTGAGCGGCGCACCGCCTCCTCGGCATCAGTCAGAGAACACTGGCGCAGCGCTGCGGTTGCCCCGAGTCTCCGTCGCACGCATCGAGATCTTTCAAAAGCGACACCAAAAATCGACACCCTGCTCCAAAGTTAATGCAGCCGCTTGATTGAAACTTCGTTGCTGCACTGTAGAGTCCGATCCCTCGAATCACAGCAACAAAATTCCTCGCTCATCATAGACAGATGCGAGGTATCATTTTCCACAGCGGATCGCACGGTCGAGGGCCATGATGAGAGCAATCACACCGTCGATCTTCTCAGTGGATTTCTCCTTATCTGCCTTGATGTTCCCCACAGGATCGATGCGAATGAATAAGATTTTTCTCTACCCCAGTTGAACTGGGGGTTTATCACGACTATTCGGCGATCAGAAAAGAGATTCCAAACGCTAGATGTGGCGAATGGAATCTCTTTTGTGCTAGGTATTGCTTTAGCGAAGGTTGAATCTGATAAGTCTTTTCACACGAACATCTTGACCGACTTCTGCGCGCTTTATCTTTCTATATTTACTTATAACTCCACTCCTTCACAATGGAATCCAGAGTGCTTTTTGGAGCATGGATACCTGAGCGTCATAGTTTTCATTGTACGGAACATAGCCAACCGTCATATATTGTCCAGGGTGGAAATCCTTCTTTTGGAAGGATGGAACACGTTTTTTGAACTCCTCATATAGCGTACGGCGGATTTTAGAGGCCTCCCGATACCGTGTGTTTTTGTAGTCACAATTTGCACGTACCTTTACCGCCAGAATGTACGGAGATGACTGCTCTGCACTTTTCTCGTCCCCAGAAAAATGCAGTATCATTTTTCAAACTGCAGATAGATGGACTCGATATACTCATAGATTCCCATTTTACCGAGTGCTTGTTCATCATTTCTGTCATCAGGACATGAAACCACATGCCCATGAATCCGCCGGAGGGATTGGAGACATAGCCCCATGATTCGATACAATAGTCCGCTCGTGTCTTTTGCAGATTTGCAAAGAAACCGCGTGTGCCATCAAATCCCCATTCAGTGATTGGCGCTGTGTTGAATATATTGCTGCGACTTTCGAGTTCTTCTAAATGGAGGAGATAATCCTGAAAGATATCGTTGGTACAGTTCTTGTATTTACGTAGAAGTTTGAGAATCTCTGTGCGGCTGAACGTTAGTCAACCTGCTCTGTATATGGCTGCTCTACAATCTTATAATATACCGTCCGAATCCGATCCGCTGAGATACCTTCTTTTGACCAGTTTATCCTTATAGATTTGGCGATCTGATCTCCGTGAACGTTCGTATAGGTCTTATCCTCAATGATGATGTGATGCCGTCCACGATGACAAGTACATCAATCTTGGAGATATTGTCTCTTGATCTCATCACCCAGTGTTGCGTGTTCAAGTCCTGGTATTTGGCGAATGAGTCCAATGCACAGCACAGAGAGAGAATCTCTTTCTGATGCTTCTTTTTCCATGAGCAAGCACCAACAAAATGATGCATCCTGTGACAACTCACTCGTAGCGTACTGAAACAGATTTTACCTTTTTCCATAATGCACTCTCTGTATCGTAGAACAACATATCAACATCTATAATTCTAGGTTAATATAAAATATCCCTCCAAACATCAGACACTTTCACTTCTTCGGCTGTGCCTCTTTAGGAAGCTTGAGATCCACATCTTTGTAAAAGTTCCGCACGGGTATACCACACACGGCGTCACATACCTTCATGCTGGAATGGGAGTCTCCAGCACAGGAAACAGACTCTCGTCGATACTGGCAACCTGCAGTGCATATGAGGCATGATTTTCAGACCTTGTACAATCTCTCTGCAATAAATACGACCTCCTCACACTTCTGGTTCGCCTCACCGTCCATATCAATCGTGCTGTCGGGAAACATTGATGATCTCCTGCACTTTTTCGCTAATATAATCGAAAAGCTCTATCCTCCTGCCCTGACACATCCCACCATTCCAGCATTTCATCTGGGATGAGAGAATGTTCTTCGTCCACACTAAAAGAGATCGCACGCCCTCTACTGTCTCATCCCGGACAGGCAATTCTCCTGCCTCCGAGATACATCGAATCTTCCCGTCCTGCGATCCCAATATCTTTTTGACATTGGAATAGTCCAGGTCCCCCATATCTGCATAACAGCTTTTTGCCCCACCACAGTCCAAACCAGTGCATAAAGTCCTTTTGCACAATCCGCATCATCGAAACAAAAAGATGTCAGGATTATTCAAATGTCGGTAAAACTCATCCGTTTGCCGCGCCAGTAAGGGCTGCACGGATTCGATAAATTCCCGATCGGAAGCTGTACGATATATGAGAAGCATATCCTGCTGTTCGAATATCTCCGGCGGCATCGCTGCGATGTGGGAATCCGAGATCAACAAGACGCGCCATAGCCATACTTCATCCTCGTCCACATCGTCCTCGCAGATTTCTCTGTCTAAAGCCCCCTTCCATATCACGTACGGCTCATCATCCCCTTCGTATCTCTCGCGCTCTTTATAAAATCGCCGCACAGGCATACCATATAGGGAATCGCATTCCGTAATGCAGGAATAATTACGCTCCAAAGGAGGAAACAGACTCTCATCCGCACAGCGCAATCCGCAGATCCCAAATTTCCTTGTAAGATGACATTTCCTTGTCCCTCCATTATTCGATTGACCATATGCCTTTTCCGCGCACAAGTCTTTGAATGCTGTACATCTCTATGCCCATCGGTTTGATCATAATTCGTCGCTCGAGCGAAAACCTTGATCGGTCAGTCTCGTTGCAAGAAGTGCAGTCACGCTCTGCTCATGACACTCTATGATCATCCATATAATGTCTGCACTTTCGTGAAAAGAGCTGCAGAGTTTCTCCGCTTGTGTACATACATCGTACATTGAGAGTTCAGCCCTCGAAAGATAAACAAAGCCCCCTGTACTTCTGCATCTTTTGTGGATAGTTCTTCCTGCGGAATGAGCATTTTCTGGATATGCAGAGAATACGCCCTCGCTGTGATGCGAATGCCTTGATCACATCATCGAAGTCAATATCAATCACTTGAACATCAGCGAGCATCTGCCATCCAATGAAGCGAATAAACTCTTTTGCGGCATCCGTATTTGCAAAACAAAAGACTGCAGGATGACATACGGCCTCACCTGGCTCCCTCTTCTGCAGAGAAAAAGAGCGGTCGCACGCATTTGGCCAGTTGCTCCTCGCCGTTTGTCCGATAGACAAGCACCATAGCCTGCTTCTTGAGCATTTCGACAGGGAGCTCTGCCACGGATACATCCGCCGTTAAGAGATTCGCCAGACCCAAACATCATCTTCGGTATGTGCCAAATCGGTTTTTTTCTGTCCCTCGACAGAACTGCTTTTTACAGAAATACCGCATTCGATCTCACGGGTCTCCTGATGAGGAGCGTATTCGCTCAATGACGGCAGTAAATCATCATGCTTGCACGCAATTCTAAGTTCGCGCACGCCCTCGTACACTCGCATTTTCGCTCTCTCCTCACCAAGTTGATTTCCTGCATACAAATAGAGCTGGCTCAATTCACTGTCCTTGGGTACTGTATTTTTAGGGCATGGGCTGTGCGACAAAAATAAGTATTTCGTTCTTATCATATATCTCAATCTGCCATAGAACATTGACCCCATCTGCAAAACAACCGGCGATGGCTTCCGATTTTTCCATAACTTCGAACATGGAGAGATCTGCCGAACCTCGGAAGATCAGCTGTACGCCCTGTACTGCTCGATCCGTGGTGGGCAACGCATCCCAGGGAGAATGTCTCCCGAGATACATCGCAGATTCCCTTTTTGTCGATGCAAGAAGCGGTAAAACATCATCCCATGTCGCACCAACCACCTGAGATTGACGCGGCGCCCATAAGCCCGACCCGCAAATATAAGCCTTCGCAGAATCGGCATCCGCAAAACAAAGGACGGCAGGTATGGCGCATCGGTCGTCGTCATCCTCCCTGCAGCGCGGTCAACCGCTCTGCACACGCAATAAAGTTTTCCTCAGAATCCGCGCGGTGACACAAATGACATCTCTGATCTTTTTAGTACTGCGGTCGTCAAGCTTTTTGCCTGTACGTCCGAAAATCAGCATGGTGTTCCGCCATGACACTCATCTGTGGAGGCAGAAACCCTCATGCTCCTGTTCCACTTCAGGATAAAACAGACGCACAGGCATCCCACATCGGGATTCACACCTCACACAGGAATAATAGTGAGCAAGTGCAGAAAACACGCTCTCATCCGCACATATGAGCTTTTACCCCATGATCCATCGAGGTATTCTCTTTGTCTTTGAACATTTCCTCAAACATTTTTCTCCCTCGTTTTCCAGTCAAGATCGGATTTTTCCTCAATTCGTTTCTTACTGTGAACACACGTTTTTCAGGCCGCTTCGACAGTTCATCAAAAGATATGGAAAACCCATTTTATGTCCTCCTTGAAATGCGCATCAAGGGTAAATCTACATAATAACAACACTGCAAGTCAGAATATTTTTAGTGTTATTTATATCTCTCCTTCGTAACTTCTGGTTATTCCATTCACAACGATATCACAAAGACATCCGTTTCTGCATCGCCATTTTCATCAATCGCCTTCACTAATTTTTTTCTAGTGAGATGAAACAGCATTTGACGAAACGTATCTCAAAAACGCTGAAAAGTCGGATCCGACAGATGTTCTTCATTTGCGTTCGTCAAAAAGATATTAACTGCATACAACGAAGTGTCGCTGCTGCCGGAGTTTGCTTTTTTGCTAAACGTCAGCCAGAAATCCTCCACAATACCGGCGTACGTCTCTTTTCATACCTCTTTATAAACGTATAGCCGCATTCCTGGGATTTAGAATTTTATAGCCTTGAGCAATTTATCTACATTTTTGTACGTCATAAAAACCACATACGCAGCATTCCTATAGTTCGTCGTATAATTTTCATTATTATCCATCATAAAAATAGCTGTCCTTCTCTATTGATGTCCCTGATTTATCTGAAATACCATTTGTCATAGACAAAAAGGTATCGAAAGCCCTTTCTTGTCAATAATCTTACCAAATCACGTATCATCAGTCTCTGCCCAAATGTATATTTGCTTTCATTGCTCCATTCAAAAGATCCTTCATCGATTGCAGTATGTCTTCCAACTTGCAAAAACGAAACAGACACCTTTGCTTTCTTATAACAGCCTTATATGCACGATAGACCGATACGCATGATTCGTGCCCCTGCAATAAACAGCAGGATTTTCTCCTTATCTTTGGCTAAATCGCATAAAATTTCTGCTTCGCGCATGAGCTGGTCGTCTGAGGACAGTCCGCTGTTGAGCTTTACCTCAATACCAATACAGCAATTATCAAATTCCAACAAAACATCCAATTCCCCACGATCGTGTTTTTGGCCAAAATTTGATATGCTCCCTATCTCTTATATTTGTGCAGTTCACGTTTTCTATGAGCTGAATCGCAGTCTGTGTTTCTTCTTGATGCTTTTTCCGATTTGTGTAATGCCCGCATAGGATTGGTTGCAGTCCATCACAAAAATCTATGTACCTGAATGTGCCGAAAAATCTCCGGTCAGCTTATCCTCCAAATTGTCGGATAGGTTCGAGCCGGATCTGCTGATTTTTCCATAAAATTCTTCGACCATGATTACCTCATTTCACTCCACTCAAGATGCTGATGTCACAAAACCTGCGAAAATGTACCCAGGAGAACTATCTGTTCACCGATAGAACCAAGGGCTCAATCATTGCCACATGTTTCTGATGTGCAAAGTTTGAAGCTGTCATATCCCCCTCCTCGCTCACCTAAACCCATCTTCAATAAGCAATGCAAGGAACACCTGCGATCATCCCCTTGTTTTCTGATTCATCATCTTTCGGATATAAAAGGAGCAGATTATTTGCTCCAATCGTGCGCATTTCTCTCAACTGAGTGACCTTCCTTGCTGTCGTGATGAGGATTGCCTGCCCTACATTTTTGTGGGGCTTATATATCTCCTTAAAATTTTCCCAACTTCCGCTTACGTTATCGTATGCATCGATTTTTTCAAAGTGCCGCCCAAGTCTCGATGCCGACACACGCAAAGGTGACAGTGGCGAAAATGTCTCATCCCGCCATAAAAATACGCTGTAATACGACAGCCAAAAGTAATTGTCCCTTTTTATGAATCGAACGAGCGCATCCAGAATCGGCGCTATCGTTTTTGCATCTGTTTCGCAGTCAATGATAATGACCACACGATCATGCCCTGTCGTCATCTCGCGCAGTTCTACCGCACCTTCAATTCTGTACGACACAACATAATCGAGTCTATTTGGCAGTCGCTTCACAAGAGCTCTCGCTAACTCTCTGTCAAACTTGCTCATTGTACCTCAACTCCGATCCGTGTAAACTTTTAGGCAAGAAGCAGTCATTCTCGATCAAATTCATGGCATCACTTCTTACTGTACGGGCGTCTTCCAATATCCTGGAAGCCTCAGATCGGATTCATACCGTAACGTTTCCGCAGCACATTCACAAGCAGCAGGGAATCATCGGCAGACAAGTAGGGAACTTTTACTGTAGCCGCGTAATAAAAACCTCGGTCATTCAGAATTTTTCTCAGGTCACTCGCTGAAAGTGACTTGATTTTACTATCCTGCTGCAGCTTCGGTGTCAACAGTTTAACCGACCGATAACGTTCTTCCTTCGTCGGATCCTCGAACACCCTCGGGGAATCAATGATACCCGCACCGATGACCCCAACACCTTTATGATAGTAAAAGACATAGTCCCCCTGCTGAAAGCGCCGCACTTCATCAACTGCTTCTCCATAGGCACTGACCTTGGACTTGTCGAACATATCCCAGACGGCAGCTTCGTCGTACGATTTATTGGTATCAAACAGAATGCCTTTTCCTATCCTTTTGGATTGACATGAACATCATAAGGCTTTGCAAAAACTCGAAAATACTGTTCCTCCGATCTTGTAGATACGATAGGGCAAAAAGTCGATATCAACTCCGGCTGCCCGCCAATAATTGACGGCTCCAATCATCATATCATCAGATGTGCTCCCCACAATGACCAGTTTCTGATGCTGATTGAACTTCACATCGCTCAATGGCACTGTCAGATCAAAAACGGATTGATGCGCTTCGGTCAGTGTTGTATCCGATTTGCTGTACTGGCGATACAGGTGATCGAGATCCGCATAACTGTATCGACCAAATTTCTGCGCATAGCGCATGAGCTGCAAGGTGGTATCGCCGCCCACCCTCCTCGCTTCAGTTCGAACAGAACCAGATTCCCATACTGATCCAGAGCCATGATGTCAGGTTCTTCCTGATACTGTCGTTCTTGGAAAATGGGCATCAGCAGTCCGCCTGCCGTATACAGTTCTGCTCATGTACGCTACAAGCAGCTCCTCAAGATCTTTTTCCTTGTCGCCAATATCCGCACAGCTGTAATACTCCAATGGATGCAGAACATTTTTCTTCGTCCCATCCGTCTGCGGCTCTTTGCTATAACGGTATAGCATCTCAATCAAATCCTTTCTAAATGAGCATGAAAAATCTATAGGTCAAACTGTATATGCAGACCGATTGGCTGAGTTTCTATGAGAGCGCATACTATATCCACAAAGTGAATATTTGTGGATACAACTTACCGATAAAACACTTTGCCATACAATCAACAACCTCACGAATATCATCCCGCAGACTTTCCGGCTCTAAAATCTCTGCATACTGCCCGTACTGCAGTGCCCAGTATCTCATCGCATGTTTGTTGCAGGCAACGGAAACGATGAGTTTATCCGCCTCCTCTTGAACAATGCGAAATTTCTTACCGAACCAGTCGATCAGTGCTCCTATCATGTGCTCAGAGACGCGCATCTTCACTTGCACGCTCGGACCGCTGAACATATAGATGTGTTCTTCCATGCTTTGGGTAAACTGTAGCCTTTGGACAAAATCTTCCATTTGATCCATCGGCTCGACCTTCGCATCGAGCATCTCCAGCTTCGTCATATAATCTAGGCGATAGTGAGAAAGTCGATTCCTAGCGTCGTAACTGCAGAGCAAATAATATTTACCCTGATTTGCCACCATCTGATACGGGTTCACGATGTACGGGTCTTTCCGTCGGGGATGCAACTTGAAGTCTTTGCCGTAACTATTGTAAGTGAAGCGAACCTTCCGCTCCTGTTCGATGGCATCGTTCAGCACATCCAAATTCAACAGAACTTGCTTGTTGTCTGAGTGTATGAGTTTCGGCAGATGACAGACGTGCTTCACTTTGGCGCGGAAGTATTTGTTGCCAAGTCCTGTCAGCTTCTCGATCAACCGTTTCGCCTGTTTACCGGAAAGGGTACGGGAAAAGAGGACGCTGTCAATCAGCATCCCTCAGTTCCGCATTGTCAAATAGCGCGATTTAAGGAAGATACCGCCACGCATGGAAATATCATACCCCTATATTCTTGAGGAGCATAAGATTATTCTTGACCGTCTGCCGCGTACATGGAACGCCATAGTTTTTCTCCAACAATTCCACGATTTTCTGTTGCGTCAAGCGGTGATCGCTGTCCGTATATTGCTCCAAGATCTCCAAAATCAACATATTTATAGCCTTCTTATCCTGCCGCCCATAAAGATACATACGCTCACCTCCTGAAAATGTAACACCTTTAGATATGGTATGCAGCGATTCCTGCTATTTTTTGTCGGGTATGTATCTCACATTTCCTCTCTTGCTGATTAAAGTATATCATACTCGATGTTGAAATTTTACCTTTTGGAGATTTTCAAAAATATTTCCGATGTTCTCAATTCCTACACACTCACGTCCGCTCCATCCTGAAACAATACTGTCCCCCGTGCCAGCAGTCCACGGTCACGCACTCCAACATGCTTTTACCACAGTCGTCTATAGGGACTCTGCCGCAGAAGTTGTTTATCCCATATCATCCTTTCACACCAATCTCAATCCCTCCCTTGAAAACAACGGCCATTGCTTCGGTTTTCTCGACATCGCTTCACCTCCATCAAAAGCCCTCACAGAAAATTACTCCCGCGAAGGCTAATTCCATATCCAATTCTTGCTAAAAATCGCTGATAAATTGAAACTGATTTTTACAACAGTGTCAATAACCCCGATGCACCTCATCCCCAACGCGTGTCTCCCAGTGATGCGGCAGTCACGTCATAGAATCGACGAAGATTCTCCTCGCTGAGCATGGTTTCCGTCGGCCCAAAAGAGCTGCTCCCCGCGCCGCATGAGCAGGCTCTTGTTCGAGATCTTGAGCGCATTCTCGGGCGAGTGCGTGTTCATAACAATGGTCATGTTCTGCTCTAGTGACAACTTCTTCAGCAGGCGCAGGACAATCATCTGGTTATGAAAGTCCAGATGTGCCTCCGGCCTCGTCGAGGATCATCAGCTTCGGCTCGACCGCGAGCGCACGGGCAATGTAGACCATCTGCAGCTGTCCGCCGCTCAGCTCGGTCGCCGCACGGTCCGCAAGCGGCAGAACGCCGACCAGATCGAGCAGCTCCGCAACGCGTGTGCGGTCTGCCGCCGCAGGTGTCCGGAAGAGTCCGATGCGCCGCGCACGCCCCATCATGACCATCTCAAAGACGGTGTAGGAAAGGCAGGTGCATGGCTCTGCGGCACATAGCCGATCACATCGCTGACCGCAGCAGTGTCTGGTCGCTGCCCGTCCACCAGACACTCCCCGCGCGTCCACGGCAGAATGCCGAGCAGACAGCGCAGGAACGTCGTCTTGCCGATGCCATTTCGTCCGAGAATGGTGAGAACCTCACCCGCCGCGAGGGAGAAGGAGAGATCGGAGAACAGTTCATTTCTGCCGTCGTAGGAAAAGGCGGCATTCTTCACCGTAATCATGACCAATCCCCCTGTTTCTCCCGCGTACGCTTCAGCAGGAAGGCAAAGAACGGTGCGCCGAGGAGTGCTGTGAGAATGCCGATTGGCAGCTCTGCCGCAAGGAGACTCCGCGCACAGATATCGACAAGCGCGAGGAAGATCGCCCCCGTGAAGCACGCTGCGGGCAGAAGCCGTGCATGATCGACACCGACCATATGGCGGCACATGTGCGGGATGACGAGCCCGACCCATCCGACGATGCCACAGGCCATCACCGAGAGTGCAGTGAGAACCGTTGCCGCGACAATGGCAATGTTGCGGATGCGCGCAGGATTCACCCCAAGGCTGCGTGCCTCCTCCTCGCCGAGCGAAAGGATGTTGATGCGCCAGCGAATCGCGAGCAAGAGAACACCTGCGGCAATCATCGGCAGCCCAATAATCTGGATTTTATCAAAGTCCGCCTTTGCCAAGACCGCCCATGAGCCAGTAAGCAATGGCGGCAGTTTGTCATAGGATCCGCGACATATTTCACGAGCGAGATGAGCGCGAGAAGATCGACGAGATGATGATGCCTGAGAGCACGAGCGACATCATCGAGACAGAGCCACGGCTGCGCGAGAAATAATACGCAGTCCGACACTTGCCATGCCGCAGACGAAGGCGATAACCGAAGTTCCCGTGCCTGTCCCCTCAGAGGAGGATGCCAAGCACGGCGCTGAACCCTGCACCGCTTGGAGACACCAAGCACGTCGGCTGACAAGCGGATTGCGGAAAATGCCCTGGTAGACTGCCCCCGAGAGCGAAAGCCCCGCGCCAACGAGCATGGCGAGGATCGTCCGCGGCAGGCGCAGCTCCAGAACGACGAGTCGATGCCATATCCGTACCCGCATTGCCTCCGGCGGCGCGCATGAGAATGTCACAGACCTCGCTGGGCACGATCGCAAAGCGTCCCGCCGCAAGCGAAAGGAAGAACACAGCGATGAGCAGCACCGTCGATGATCGTCCAGAGAGCTGCATTGCTTTGTTTCATAGGGCGGCTCACTCGTGCAGAATCATCTTGAGATCGGCATCTGTCAGCGTGTATGAGAAGAATTTCTCATAGAAACCGCGCAGATCATCCGTCAGACGGTAGTCATTAAAAACATCCGGATGCAGTTTCTGCGCGATCCACTTGATCATCAGCGGCGTCTCGACGCAGGGCGCATCCCAGCGGTACAGACCAATCGGAGCCTTGTAGACACGCCCCTCGCGCACTGCCTTGATGTTCTTCCAGTTCTGTCCTCAAGTTTATCCTCGAAGAGATCGGCCGCTGAATCGGGTCAAAATTGCTGAGGATGATAACATCGGGATCCCACGCAGCGACCTGCTCCATCGTGACCGGCGTCCACTGCCCCTGCACGTCCTTTGCGACGTTCACGCCGCCCGCCGTCTCGATCATCATCGTGTTGACGGTTCCGCCCGCCGCAACCTTTGAGATCACGATCGCGCAGATAGAGCACCTTCGGCTTTTTCTTGCCTTCGAGTGCCGCCTTTTTCGTCTCAAAAATACGCCATGATGTCCTGTTGAAATTGCACAAGCCTCGGCGCGTTCCTCCCGCCGAACACCTGCCCGATGACGCGGATGCCCTCCCTGGACGTCCCTCCAATGTACCGTACTCAGCGCAATCGTGGGGACCTTCAGCTTTCGAGCTGCGCAACTCATCCTCCTGATAGTTCCAGACGATGATAGCGCTCGGGTTCAGTTTGCCGAGTTCCTCCATGTGGATGGAGAAGTCCTGCCCGACAAAGTCTGTTGCCGCATTTTCGCCATCCCCGGCGCAAGCACCTTGAGCATGGACTTCTATACGACGCCTTCGCCGACGGGTGCATGCCCGCAATGCGGTCGGCCGAACCGTCTACCGCAAAAGGCAACAGATGCCCACGGAATCGGCACAACGGCGATGTCTTTAACCTCTTCCGGCAAATGCACCTCGCGTCCGGTCGTGTCCGTCACGACCCGCTCTTTCTCTGAGGGCGGCCGCCTGCTCCTGTCCGCATCCTGCAGAGCACGGCGCAAAGAAGCATCAGCGCAACAAGAACGCCAAGCGAAAAACGATGTGTCATCATGTCCTCCCTATTTCTGCTACACTTAAATATCCGTCCGAGATTATCAATTGACGGAAAGGTTATCATAGTCTTTAATCGAACGCAATTGAATAAATTCGAAATAATACTCAATATTTTCGAATGATTATTGTTTCAGAAGCGCCTGTAATAGCGAAGCGAAGTCCGCGCCAAGTACACCACTTCCTCTCCTGCAGCATCTCTGCCCGAAAAGCAGACCCGACGGCAACGGAACAATGCGCTTCTCCCCATCGCAGGCAGCAGGGCAGGATCGGCAACGACAGCATCTGCCGCATTCCATGCAGACTGCAGGTCTGCAGCCGTACGGAAGACGAGCACGTCGGTATCGGCTGCCTGCCGATAAAGTACTGCTGTCTCCTCTCCCCACGCATAGGCTGCGCTGTAAATATTGCAAAACCCATATGAACGAAGCGAGATAAGCAATGGCTGCGGCAGCAATCGGATCGGCGATGATGAGGATCTTATCCGCACGCACATCTCCCGCTGTCTGCTCCGCAAATGTGCCTCTGAGGGCAAAACCAAGCGCCGCAGCGATCTCGGCCCGCCAGGCAGTCCGGCCCGCATCCCCGAGCGGCAGGGCTGCGGACAACGGGGCACACCGTACTCCCTGTGCAGCCATACCGCCGCAGACACACCAGCAGCAGATACCAACCAGACCAGCGCAGGGCGTTCGGTCAGGCATCGCGCCCTGCAATGCACACATTGCAGCCGCACGCGGTTAAAAATCAATCAGGGGCATCCAGCTGCGCCATATCGCCAAACAGCAGCGGACTGTACCCGAGGATGAGAGCTGTCCGTCCCGCCTCCCGCCATCCATTGGCCGCCTCCTGCACGAGGCGAAGCGATGCTGCCCAGCACCGCACACGGCATCATGAAAGCCGTCGGTCGGCGATGCACGCACGGCAACCCTGCTCCTCCGCCGCCTGCAGAACAGGCGTCGTCTCCATCGCCATAAACGCGGGCACCGGTGAGCTGGAGGAGATGTACCGTGCGGTACGTTCCTCTGCCGCGAGCGCACCGATCTCTGCGGCAGCAGTCTCCTCCATGCCGAAGATGTAGTCCTCTGCCTGCGGGATGAGCGCATAGACATCGCTGCGCTCCGACATGGTATCCATGCGCACGAGCGCATTACGACAGCCCGACGGCGTGACAAGGGACATGCGCTGCGCCATCTTCCTGCAGGAAATCCGACACGCCTGCCGTATCACTCATCGGCGGCGGCAGCTGAGCTGATGCCGTGACCGCCCCATCTTCTGACGGCAGTGAGGCAATGAGTTCTTCCACGGTCTCGTGTCGGATGCCGTCCGCCTTTGCCAGCGGTCCACGAAAGAAACAGCGCACGATGCAGCCCGTCTCCGCCGAGAGCGTGCGCCTCGATGTCTGCAAAATCCGGGCGCGTGAGGATGTCGAGGCAGGAGAGATAGATCACAACCGCTCGTGTGCCAGGAAGGCATGCGGCATCCCGCACCGCATCTCGGATCGCTTCCTCCGCCGTTCCGAGCACATAATCCTCTGCCCGCACGGCAGCATAGCGGAACTGCCCGAGTGCTCCGATCTGCAGTGCGCGATGGTAAATGGAGCGAAAACAGATGAGTGCCCCTGCTGCAACGACGACGAGATCGCGTCGTGCCCACAGTCTGTCGAGGCTCGTATCAAAGTCTTTAATGTCCTCAGCGACGATTGACTGCATCCGCATCCTCCTCGTAACGCAGCAGTGCCTCCCTCACCCGAGAATTCACTCTCTTCCTCAAGGATTTTCGAGGAAAAAGATTCATTGCAGGGCTGCGCCATTTATTCCGATGTATTCCGTAGTATGACGTGACGATCATCGGATCCGACTGCGCTGCAGCCAACCGACCGAGGCCGACGCGCTGTCGTACTGCATAATCTGGCAGTGGTGCAACCCCATGTTGTTCTCAACCAGATTGATGATCGTCTGTGTGCTCTGCAGTTTAATCATATTCGTAAATGAGATCGCCTGTTTCCTCAGATAATCATCCACCATCTGGCGAATCTTGCCCGGACGCGGCATTGTGACCAGCGGCATCTCGTTAATTCCATTTCCCGCTCACGAAAGTTCGGGCACCATACAGCCGCATCAACCGAGGTGTAGAAATGCACGGGATTTTCCTCAAAACATCCAGAATGCAAGACTTTCCTTATCTCTTTCCTGAATCGTGTACGCGAGACCGACATCGATCTGCCCTTCACTGAGTGCCGCAACACTCACTGGCTCGTGAGTGAACGCAGGCGCAGATCGACGCGCGGTGCATGTGCATGAAGACGTTGGAGCAGTGGGGGCAGACGGAAGCAGAGCAGCGACTCCGGCGCACCTACAGTGAGTGTCCCCTGATAGGCGGCAATGCCGTATTGAAAGCTTTTGATCTTCTTCACCGCAGCAAGCACCTCGTCCACATATGGAATCAGTGCCTCGCCCGCCTTTGTCAGGGATCATGCGCCGCCCACTTTTCTCAAAAAGCGGTACCCCCACAAGCTTTTTCCATCTGCGCAACGTGGAATGTAATCGTCGATGGTGTGTAGCTGAGGAGACGCGCCGCCTTTTGTAAAGCTGCCTCGTGCGTACAATTGTCTTGAACGTCGTGAATATCTTTAGCTCCATCCGTATCTATCCTCATTGGCAAGTACGAAATACTCAAAAATGTAGAGAAGAACTCGTTCATTGTAAAATGAAATTGGACACATAAAAAGTCGAACATACAAAATCGCCGCGGCAAAACACCTTTGCCAAGGCCAGTATATTCGACGCTCATTCTACCATAAAACACCGCGTATTCAAACATCTAAACATCAATCAGCGCGTACAGTCAAGCCGATGAGTCGACTGCTTCCGCCTCTCTCTTGACAATAGGCAGAAGCAGTGATATTCTTCCTCACGGAAGCCATCATCACGACAAACAGCATACTGATGAATCAGGTGTCGCAAGACTCAATAGAGAAGCCGGAAGAGCCGGCGCGGTCCCGCCACTGTGTCAGCGAGCGAATCTGCAGGAAACGTCACTGAGGAAACTTGGGAAGGCGCAGAGGGCGATGAACTGAGCCAGGAGAACTGCACTGATCGACGATCACCGTCTGACCTGCGAGCGACGGGGAGGGATCTGCGTCTTGCGTCGGATCGATCCGCATCTTTTGCGGCGTCGTTTCGGCGGTGATTTTATGCACTTCGGCGCTGCACGCGGCGAGGCAAGGATATTTTGCAGTCTCTTCTCTCATTTGCAGAAAGGACTGCCTTTATTTTTGCGAATGTCCAAGACGCAAAACAGCACCTCTTCTCGCAGGCCTCGACGTATGCTCTGCAAGTCCGCAGCTTTCCATGGGCGTCGTGAGGAAATGCTTTTCGGCAAAAGGGGGACTGCGACGGAGAACTCATATTTTTGATGGGGTGAACACATGAACACGAAGAGAAGAAATGCACTCATCACGATCGGCGTCGGACTCATCCTATGGTTCCTGCCGATTCCTGACGGAGTCACACCACTGGCCTGGCATTTGCTTGCGGTCTTTATCGCGACAGTGCTGGGCTTTATCCTGCATCCGCTGCCGATCGGCGCGGTGGCCTTCATCGCGATTTCCTTCTCCGCATGGGCAGGGCCTCGCTAAAACGTCCGATGCCTTGGCAGGCTACGGCAACAGCACGATCTGGCTGATCGTCTGCGCGTTCCTCTATTCCCGCGGCTTCATCAAGAGCGGACTCGGCAAACGCATCGCTCTTCCGCATCATCGAAGCGATCGGCAAAAGCGTTATCGCTCGGCTATGCCATTGCCCTGAGCGAGCCGGATCTCGCCCGCGACGCCCTCGGGCCACAGCGCGCGGCGGCGGAATCCTCTATCCAATCGTGCGCTCCCTGCGGAGGCACTAGGCTCAAAAACCCGGTGAGAGCGCACGCCGTATCGGCACCTACCTCATGCAGGTCGGCTACCATACGGACGCCGTGACCTGCACGATGTTTGTGACCTCGATGGCGGGCAACCCGCTCTGCGTGGCGCTCGCAGAAGACGCTGGGCGTTCAGGTCACGTGGATGGGCTGGGCGAGCGCCGCACTCGTGCCGACTCATCGCGCTCCTGCTCGTCCCCTATGTCATGATGAAAGCTGCCGCCTGAGCTCGTGCATATTCCCGACGCCAAGGGTCTGCACAGCGCGAGCTTACCGAAATGGGTCCGATGAGCCTTTGCGGAAAAGGGTCTTTCCGTCATCTTCTGTCTCTCTCTCGCACTCTGGGCAAGCTCCGTCTCACGCACATCGACGCGACGCCCGTGCCACATGGGCGCAGTCTCGCCTCATGCTGATGCTCGACATCATCAACTGGCAGGATGTCATCCAGGAGAAGGGCGCATGGGACGCAATGTTCTGATGGGCCTTTGATGACACTCGCTTCGGCTCTCGCAAAATCGGGCATCATCATGGATCGCCAATGGTGCGGGCGCGGCGATTTTGCTCGGCTTCGGCTGGGCTTTGTTTCCCGCCTCATCATCCTGCTCTTTCTACACCCACATCCACTACGCCTTCGCCAGTGTCACAGCACGAATCAGCGCCCTCATGCGGCATTCATTGCCGTCAGTGCGTCAGCGTCGGTGCACCTCCTCTTTTGGTCGCCATCGTCTTCGGCATCTTCGCCGATGTGCCGATCTCCCTCACGCATTACGGCAACGGCTGTGCCCCGATCTACTTTGGACGGAGGCTGTGTTCTGCAAAAAGCGAATGGTGGAAGAACGGTTTTCATCATGCGACGACCATTACGACGCTGATCTACCTAACAATTGCGCGCATGGCATGGTGGAAAAGTCTTAGGGCCTTTTGGTAAATAGTAATCACTCGCAGCCCCCTACGTGGGGCTTTTTTATATCCATTCTCCCTCTCCTCGTTGCCTGTAAACAGGACGACAAACTCTTTTAGGCTCCTGAGTCTGTCATAATATCCTCTGTAACTGATTCTTGATATAATTCCAGAATAAGAGAATTATGACTTAGTGTAGGGGAAAATGGCTAATGATTCTTTCATAGAACTACAGAGATCCCAAAACGCTGCACAGTGACTGGGATCTCTTTGTATGATAGAGTTTTTCTTCGTTCAGACGTATTGACGGACATCCTATTTTCCTGTGATAGGTTGACCTTCATCAAATTGCTCTGCCATATGCTTGTAATGAAGCATAGCTGACTAGCAGTGATGAACTATCACAGCTGTCAGTACGAATTGCCATTTTCATAGGTTTCCTCCATATTTCCGGTTTTTGATTGAACCCATCTATAAATAGCTCTGCACCATGTGCCAACAACAATTCTTTTTCTGTTCCTCGTTGTATTTTTCTCCTACAACAGACAGCTCATCGACCAACCATGCTTAACGCCGATGACCGAATATGCCACTCATCCTTCGTACTGCACATAGAATCGAAATCCGTATTGTAATTAGGGTCAGCCCTCTGCTAGTAAAAATTCCATACACGAGCATCTCGAATATATACCGATTCGCATTAGCGGAGTACACAGACACCCAAATCCGTATAAATTGATATCAGCCCCATGCTCGAGAAGGTAATCAACGCACTTCTGCATCTGGGAAATTTTTCGTTCCACATCGTCCATGGATTTCCTAGGATCACATTCATCCAAATAATCATCTGCGACAGCCTCAACATTTATAGATCGAGTCCCACCGTCTTGGTCTATCGCCAGTACATCTGCACCGGCTTCTATTGCAATCCGTATGGCATCTATGTCGAGATTATCAGGCCTTAAATAGTGATATATCCTTCTGTAAAGCGATTTATCTTCTCGCCGTGCAGTAGCTCCATATCCTTGAGAGAAAGCGTCGTAAAATAATCCTTGATTTCGTCCCATCCATAAGAAAATGTCCTTTCGTTTATATCTGTTCCAGTTGAGCAAATCGTGAGCTCCATAAATCTTTTACGTCATCTGTGTCGATGATAATGTTCAGAACAGGGGCCTGAGTCATGCTCAACGAAGGCCCATCAATAAAGGTAGAATCTGTTATTTGATATTTCGTGAAACTGACACCCTCGAAACTCTTATGATTCCAGATTCTGCAATCGACGCCATCGTTTCTACAGTGAATCAATTGCACTCATTAGGTGAGTACCATTTTTATAGACCAGTTTATTAAAAGGAACTGTTGATAGGAACCCATTTTACATCAAAGCCGAGGAGTATGTAGATTTCATTGCGCCCAATGGCACAACGATTAGCTGCATGGCATAGACAGCTTATGATGTAATTTGATTCAGAATTGACGTATCAAAGGGCACTCATCATGCGTTTGTCCATAAATCTGAATGCTTTCTGGTCTGCTTATCGCCACTGGAAAATATCCGCAGTTATAAGTCCGTATATCCGCATTTCGCAGACAATCGTTCACGCTATAGATATTGAAATATTCATGCTATACATCTCCTACAACAGATAACAGCAACGAAACAGACATCGGAAAAGAGACATTCAATCGACAGTAATTATCCATTTCCACCTGCTTTGTGAGTAGAGCCTATTCTCCCCGCCAGATCGACCATTGTATTAGCAACGGCTGCATCCTCCCCGCGTAGCGACTACGTATAGAAAGAGTCGATACCTTCGTCACCGATGCGCCATCTTTGGGATTGTGCGGTATGCTTTTTGCCGACGCTCGCTTTTTCGTGATATCAATATGAAAGGCTTTGTTCAGCGCCATGGGAATTGGCTCGGGAGCCAGACAGGCACCTTTACGCTGTTTTATACGTCACCGTACTACCTCACGAGATTTGGTCAATCGCCATTCTGATCCGTCGCGAAAACAGCAGTGCCCCCTCGCCACTTGAAGGAGAGCAGCGCCCCAAAACGTGCGGCAGGCAATCGATATTTTTATTGCTGCAGGACGCACTTAAGTTTTGAAAGATCTTCAGTACGTCAGCAATTTTCATTCCAACACGCACCGATGGTACAAACCAGTGCACAATTGTTCGTGCTCACCGGTCTGAACGAGTGGATTCGGTTTTTACCGCCAATACCGTCGCGCGTGATGACAAACCCCGCCCATAATAACCATACGCAACAGGATGATACCCATTTATTTTCGTGTCTTCTTCCATCCGGTTCGCCGTAGATATCTTCCGCACATACATCAGACCATTGCCGAAACTTTGACGATTGACGCATCCCCGGCGGCATGCGTCACGTGGCGCAGGCCAGCGCGCTCATCACAGAGGAGCAGCACTCGGGTGCAACACTGTGAAAACAAAAGAGTATGTCCGATACATGAAAATCCTCTCCTTTATTTTCCCGTCAGTGTCCGCCCTTTTCCGCTCGCCTCCTGTGGAAGAATCTCGCATTAAGCATCGTGAGGTCTCCTGACCTCGATCGACCAACATACGGTGGCATGCCCGCCTCAATATCTGCCTTCGCGCCTGTCAGGTTCACCTGCGCGAACTCCTCACGAAAAGAGACTCGGACGGATCGCGAAATGGCGTTTTCTCCTTGTCATAGGAGACATTCTGCGCGGTTGCAGTACGCGCATGTCTTGAAAAGCGTCCTCGCTCGTAGAGCGTATGCAGGTTGTCGACGAGAGCGAACAACGCGGTCGCGATGTTTCTGGCGTCATGCGCGGGAGTAAGCCCTGCCTCCTCCATCAGTCGATAGCGTCTGTGTACCGAGATATGATGTTTTTCCGGGACGCACGAGGATCACATTTAGAGAGACATCATATCCCCGTGAGGCCAGAAGATCATGCGTCCGCAGTGGCACCTCAGTCGTCCGCAGTGTGCCTTCAATGATGAGATGATACTGCTCCAGGCTCAGATCATCGATCAGAGCCTCCGTCATCTTCCCCGCGAACTGTTGCTGTGCGGAGGACAGATCATCACCGTACTGTGCTTGTCAGCTCAGTGAAACGAGGATGATACCTGCGTAATCATCGCTTGAAATAAAGATGATATTTCGCCATGCGCTCGTGCACAGATATCTGCCAGTTTCGTTTTCCCTGCTCCGGGCTGTCCCGCAAGCAGATAGGCGTGCGGATGCGCGTCAGGTGCAGCACTGACCAAAAGATCGTCTTTGATGCGTTCTTTTTGTTCATTAAGTTCCTGCGGAGTGTAGTTATCCTCGCATGATTGGTCTCCAGTTCCCGTATATAGGTGCGGCATTTTTCAAAGGTCTGTCGGAGTCTTTGTATATCCTCCATGGTATTGTACGAATCTCCAAGAATATTATGCAGCGTCACTCGTAGATTCTGTTGAACGAGGGAAATCGGCTGAACGGTATCATACCGATCAATGCCTATACGTTCTTTGAGTCGATTTACATCGGCAAGCAGCTCTGCCATACCTTCATGCAAAATTTCTTTCGCTTCGATTACTTCGTGCACGGAATCATAGCATCGCCTCCTCTCTCTCATGATAGCACAGTGGCGCGTGTGTGACCATAGCGATCTTCCCTGTACCGCACTTGCCAGTGGGATAGATGCACCTCACTTCCTGTATCATGATTGTTGGCGATGCCCCTATTCTCATCAATTGTATGTGTACCAAGTGCCGCACATCCCTTCTACATCAAAGGGTTATTGAAATACGGCGCATTTTAGCGTATAATGCGTTGAGAATTCACCATGATGGGAATTATACCAATCCATAGGGGGACATTGTGTCATTAATTGTAAAGAAGTTTATGGCGGAAGTTCGGTGGCTACCCTGAGAAGATCAAGAACGTAGCAAAACGCATATTACGTGAGAAAGCCCTCTGATGATCGCAGCTGTCATGGTGGTATTCGCTGGGCGATACGACGGATGACCCATCGCGCTGGCTGGCGAGGTGGTGGAAAGCCCTATCAGTACATCGCGAGATGGATATGCTCGCTGACGACGGGGAGCAGGTCTCGATCGCACTGTTTCGCGATGGCATTTCCGCGCCTTAGACAGCCCGCCATATCTCCTCACTGGCGGCATGGCAGGAATGCGACAGATCATGCGCATACCAAGGGGCGTATTCTCGAATCGAGCCAAAACGTGCACGAGGAGCTTGAAAAGGCAACATTGTCGTTATCGCTGGCTTTCAGGGTACAGATGTCGACGGCAACCCCAGTGACGCTTGGACGCGGTGGGCGATACCTCCGCCGCGGCGATCGCGGGCGCAATCGGCGCGATGCCCTGCGGGATCTCACACGGACGTTGATGGAATCTACTCCGCCGACCCGCGCATTGTCGGGCGGGCGCGCGCCGCATGAAGGAGATTACGCCAACGAGATGCTCTGAGATAGCGTCTCGGCGCGGGCGTTATGCAGCCACGCTCGGTGGAGATGGGACAGCTCTACGGCATCCCCATCCACGTTCGTTCGACCTTTGCCTCAGAGCCGGAACCATCATTAGGGAGGAATATACAGTGGAAGAAAAAGTCCTTTATCATTCGCGGTAGTCGACGATGAGCACGTCGCTAAGATCACGGTGCTCGGTGTCTCCAACGTCCCGGGCGTTGCCTACAAGATATTCTCTCGCTCTCGCCGATGCGAACATCGACGTGGATATGATCGTGCAGAGCCTCCGCAGTGCCGACTCCAATGTAACCGATGTGGTGTTCACTGTTGCATCCATTGACGCCGAGGAAGCGCGCGCGTCGTCGAAGGGATTTCGGCAGACATTCACGCATCTGGTGTATCCATTGACAATGATGTCGCGAAGAGTCTCCATTGTCGATCGGTATGCTCGGCAATCCCGGTATTGCCTCCCGCATGTTCAGGGGCACTCTCCAATGCAGGCATCAACCTCGAGATCATCAGCACCTCCGAGATCAGCATCTCCTGCCTCATCAAGGGCGGCAGCGTCAAGGACGCTGTCAACCGCATCCACGACGAGTTCTTCCCGAACGAGGCATAAGAATACGTGTATACACCTGTGCGGCTTGTGGACATAAGGAGAGTCGCGCGCTATCATCATATTTCGCGACGACGGCACGGATCAGCGACGCCCTACCCTGCGGAGGACACGATGATCCGTGCTTTCATCGAAAAGGAGAGCATATAACATGGCAATTCAAATGGCAGCATCATGCGCGGCATCGCGCCGCCTGAAGGACGCGATCTTCGGCGCATACTGCGGCATGCCGCGCCGCAATCGCAGAGCACGGTGAGGAGCGCGTTGTCAACGCGACAATCGGTGCCGTCATGGACGACAGCGGTAAACTGGCACACCTGCCGACGGTCGAGCGCGTCTTCCGCTCCCTCCCCATCGAGGACTATATCGCCTATGCGCCGATCTCTGGGCTTCCGGAGTATCTCGAGGCGGCGATTGATATTACATTCGCCGGCAAGCGTCCTGCGGGCTATCTCGCCGCTGTCGCAACGGCAGGTGGAACAGGAGCTCTGCGCACCGCCGTCGACGACTACGTCGAGCGAGGGCGATCAGGTGCTCACCTCGGACTGGTTCTGGGGAACATACAACATCATCTGTCAGGAACTTGGCTCCTCCGTCACGACCTTCACGCTGTTCGACGAAGCCAACAACTTCAATCATAAGGCGTTTTCAGCGGCCGTCGATGCTCTTTGCAAAAACAGGACAGCCTGCTCGATCATCCTCAACACACCTGCGCATAACCCGACGGGCTACAGTCTTTCTGCGGAGGACTGGGATCACGTTCTGGACACGGTCAAGGCACAGGCAAAGACCGGAAAGAAGATACAGCTCCTCGTCGATATCGCCTACATTGACTTTGCGGGCGAAAAAGCATGACACGCGCCTTCATGCAGAAGTTTGCGGGACTCCCGAAAACATCCTGACACTCTTCGCCTTCTCCATGTCCAAGGCGTATACATTCTACGGACAGCGTTGCGGCGCACTCATTGCTCTTTCTGCAAACAAGATGGTCATCGATGAGTTCAGCGAGATCAGCAAGTACGCTGCACGCGCAACGTGGTCGAACATCAACCGCGGTGCAATGACCCTCCTGACGCGCATTCAGCAGGACAGCGCAGCGTATGCCGCCCTGAAGTGAGCGCGACGCACTACCGCCTTGTACAGGGAGCGCGGCGACATCTTCATGCAGGAAGCTGCGGCGTGCGGTCTGCCCTGCCCTCCCCTATAAGGGCGGCTTCTTCCTCGCTATTCCTTCGAGTGATCCACAGGCCGTCTGCGATGCCCTCCACGAGGATCTCATCTTCGCCGTTCCGCTGAAAATGGGTGTACGTATTGCGGCATGTTCCGTACCGAAAATAAAAATGCATGGTGTGGCAGAAAAAGTAAAGCGTGCTATGGAGAAAATTTCTTGACATTCGTGTAAAAATTTCTTAGAATAGCGACGTGTGATATTTTTCATGTATCCATTAGCCCCGGAAGCGTGAGTGCATATCGCATCAACCAACATTGAAAAACTCTTACCTCTAGGGGGAATTACGTGAAAACCACGGTCATGGCAAAAGCTGCCGATATTGAGCGCAAGTGGTATGTCGTAGATGCAGAGAACCAGACGGTCGGACGTCTTGCAGCGAGATCGCAAAGGTTCTGCGCGGAAAGAACAAGCCCATCTATCGCCGCATGTTGATACCGGCGACTGCGTCATCGTCATCAATGCTGAGAAGGTAAAGTTCACGGGAAAGAAGCGACGGATCAAAGACCTACTTCCGTCACTCCGGCTATCAGGGCGGCACGACCTTCACAACGGCCGGCCAGATGCTCGATCGCTTCCCCTGTCCGTGTCATTGAACACGCGGTCAAGGGCATGCTTCCGAAGAACAGTCTCGGCGCACAGATTTTCCGCAAGCTCAACGTCTACGCCGTCCCGGAGCATCCCACGCAGCACGAAGCCCGAACCGCTGAAGTTTGATATTCGCTGAGTTTTGTATAAGGGAGGAATCTGTTCAATGGCACAAGTCACTTACTACGGAACGGGTCGCCGCAAGACCTCGGTTGCCCGGTGTTCGCCTCGTTCCCGGAGACGGCAAGGTTACCATCAATGGCCGTGAGATGGCAGAGTATTTCGGCCTCAAGACGCTTGAGCTGATTGTTCGTCAGCCGCTGAACCTGACGGAAACTGTCGATAAATATGATGTCATTGCTAACGTAGCCGGCGGCGGTGCATCCGGTCAGGCGGGTGCGATCCGTCACGGCATCACACGTGCACTGATTGAGATGGACGCAGAGCTGCGCCCCTGCACTCAAGAAGGCAGGCTTCGTTACGCGTGACCCGCGTGAGAAGGAACGCCGCAAGTACGGTCTCAAAAAGGCACGTAAGGCTTCCCAGTTCTCGAAGCGCTAAGATGCGTAAACGAAATCCCTCTTCCGTTTGGATGAGGGATTTTTGATTGGTCGCCGAATAGGCATGATAAAACCCCAGTTCAACTGGGGGTAGAGAAAAATCTTATAGAAAGAATGCGCCTCCTATGCTAAACTAGAAGTGGCCTGACAACCAGCAGATGAAGAATAGCAGGAGGCGCTTTATCAATGAATGACGTAAAAAGTTTATCACACAGTAAATGGAGATGTAAATATCATATCGTGTTTGCCCCGAAATATCGACGGCAAGTAATCACAACCAAATTAAGGTCGACATCGGAAAGATCCTACGAGATCTGTGTGAACGCAAAGGTGTAGAAATCTTGAGGCAGAGTGTTGCCCGGACCATATCCATATGCTGGCAACCATACCGCCGCATATGAGTGTATCTGGGTTTATGGGCTACTTGAAAAGTAAAAGCAGCTTGATGGTGTTTGATCGACACACGAACCTGAAGTACAAATACGGAAATCGACATTTTTTTGGTGTCGCGGATATTATGTCGATACCGTTGGGAAATATGAAAATGCAATCAAGGATTATATCAAGAATCAGTTACAGGAGGATATTATGGCAGACCAACTAAGTCTAAAAGAGTTTGTTGACCCGTTTACGGGTAGCAGGAGTGAGAAAGGCAAATAAAAATGCCTCGAGTAGAGGGCTGCCCGTGATAATAGTGTGGTTGTCAGAACCCGTTCGATGCACCTTTTTAGTGCTACCACAAGCATTTGGCCCTTATAGGGCCTGTTCAAACCACCAGTTCAACTGGTGGTTTTTGATTTGACATTCGCTGCATGTTAACATATTATATAGCTATAAAAAAATATGTTTTTAGAAGGAAGCATCGATATGAAAATCTCAGCGAAGGGACGCATGGCATCGCATCCATGGTCTTTCTAGCGCGCAGCTACGACACCTCCTCCCCTGTCACCATCATCAGCATCTCGGAGCATCTTGGCATCTCCAAGATCTATCTCGAACAAGTCTTTGCACTACTCAAGCGGAGCAAACTCGTCAACTCGATCAAGGGTTCACAGGGCGGCTACCAGCTTGCTCGCCCACCACACGACATCACTGCCTATGACATTCTCTCTGCCATTGAGATCGCACTGATTGAAAAGACAGGCAGTTCCTGTGAGAAGATGGAAAAACTAGACCTCGTTCTCGCCCGTGACCTCTTCGGCGTACTCGACCAAAACATTCACGATACACTCAATGCCGTAACACTTGAGGATCTTCTTACTGCGTGGAAACGCGAGGGAGAACAGCGAAACACTGATGTATTTTTATCTAAACATCTGTGTTCCGAGGAAGAGAAGCAGACCGATGCAGCCACCGACGAGCGAGCCGTTGACACGGATCCCGAGAGAAAGTCCTGCTCTACCTTGTCATAGACAAGACGATTCAGCTCCTCATCCGTGAGACGCATAAGTGCATCGGAGACGACGATACCGACCAATGCCTGTGCATGGAGAGCCGACCGTGCGATAAGATCATACATCAGGCGTGTCATGATCTGCTGCAGATCACTGTGCTCTGTGAGGAGCGTCAACATTCGCTGATATTCCGCATGGAGTATACTGCGCAGCTGCTGATAAAAGGCCGGCATGTGCTCCTCCATCGGATCCACATCACGCTGCAGATCAGCCTGTACATGTGTCCGCAGACCACTTAGAATGCGTTCCATCGACGCATCGATGGGAAGCGTCTCTGCCAATCGCTTTTGCAGCTCACGCACGAGTGTGGCGAGTTCCTCATCCCGTTCGAGGTCAGAGAGCGCATCATGGATCAGATTTGCCGCATGATTTTGCAGCGGCGAGTTATCCCGTCCGAGCTCTTCGAGGACATGACATGTGTGCTGCTGAATCAGTTCTGCCCCCTCATCCAGATTGATGGTATTCGTCGCGGTGAGAATACGCGATAGAAATCCGTCGCCGATCTTTTCCCGCTCCAGTTGCTCCAGTGCATTCCTTATGGAGTCATACGTCTCCTCCGTCGCCGCCTCCCTGACAAGTATCCGTGAGATACTTGTCAGGGCTATCCCATCCCTTCTCGCGCAGGAGCTCGTCGAGTCGTTGCATCAGCACGGCAGGATCCTCCTTCAGGAGTAAATCCCTCAGGCGCGACGAGAGATAGGAAACGATCTGCGAATTCCTCCGACGCAGAAAGGATGCACGAATAAAGTGCAGGATCATTCCGGTCAGCTGTTCCTCCGTTGTCGGACGGCGCAGATAGTTTTCTATCATTGGAAAGAGGTGCATCTGCTCCATGTGGTGGAAAAATCTTGCGCTTGAGAAGAACTCCTTCTGAACCATCGTGACAATCGCTTGAACAAAGCTGTCACGGCGACGCGGCAACAGCGCTGTATGATAGGGAAAATCCGAGCGGCTTTCCGAAAGATCGCCGTTAGCAAACCAGTCCGCAACCCCGCCGACCAGTGCCGCTTCACCTACTGCGAGCAACGCACGCACCCAGAGAGAATCCGCAAATCTGATATGAAGGAAAAGAGCACATAGAAAGAGGACTGCCGAGAGCAGCAGTGCGGCATCTGCTTTATTCCACGTATGCATTAAAGCCCCCACATCCTTTCCGTCAGGCAGACGATGAGGGAAAAGTGCCATACCAACTGCTGCGCCGACCACAGCACCATTGATGCGGATCATCTGAAGATCGGTGCGCACCTTCCCTTCCACGAATGAAACGAGCTCATCGTCCGACTTTTTGATTCAGGTACTCACGAACAAAGCGGGCAATCATTTCATGGTGTTTCTCGACCTCTCCCGCCGCGAGCGATTTCATCCATCGGTCAACACGACTTTGCCATGGGACGGAATGGGCGTATGCTTCGATTTTCTGATGCAGGAGCTCTCGCATAGGGAATCCAAAATGGATGATTCCCTTCATTCGGCTCTCGATGAAATCCGACAAAATGGACTCCCATGTCAATGTCTTCAATCAGATGCTCCTTCGCTCGACGCATCGTCGTGCGAAAAATCATCATGATCGCTGAGCGATGCAAAAGAACGAAGAGAGTGCCTGCACGCCTTCGCGATGACGCGAGATTCTCCATCTCCAATGCCGCCGACAGAATCTCCTGCAGGCGTTCTGTGATCCACGATGCAATCATCGCATCGTCTACGAATGAGAGAACGAGGGGACGGATCATCCCATCGCCCTCATATTTCTCACGAATAGAGGCTATATTGTCATGGAGGATCTCTTGAAAGAGCTGGGTCTGCACCAGCTGAATACCGACGCGGACAAGTACCTGAAAAATCCGCTCTGTATGATGCTGCTCTGCAAAGAGCGCCATCAAGTCTCCTGCGTGATCTTCAAGCGGCAGCTGATAAAGTGCCTGTTTTCACGTATGGCGTCAGCTCATGTGAAATGCGCGTACTGTCAAGATCCGCTGCCACATAGCGGAGGACATCGATGGCAGTGTCCGTCAGGCGTTCCTCCCCACCGCGATGCAGCAAATAGTCTGCGAGCATTGCCCTCATATTCTCGCGCTCAATGACTGCCATAATATTCTTCTTGCTGAGAAGATCCTCCGAGGAGAACGCAACGATTGACTCCATAATCCGCCCGCGATTTCGACGCAGAATATCGGTACGATGCGAGATGCCAAGCGGTCGGCCGAAAATCGCCTTGATGGCGAACCAGTCTGCTAGTCCGCCGATCGTCGCCGCGATAAATCCATGATGAATCGTTGATAGGAGGAGACTGCTCCCCTGTCCTGCCGTCCCAGCAGCACCGAGGGCACTGAGCGCGAGAGCCAGATTTGCCTGATGTTCCTTCTGCACTCCAATCGCCTCACAGTGTTTCCGCTAACTGCTTGAGATACGCGCGGAACGGATCGCCGAGATCACTGCGGCGCAGAGCAAACTCCACCGTCGCCTCCAAGAACCCGAGCTTATCTCCCAGGTCATAGCGACGTCCCTCAAAATTATAGGCATAGACCGTGTCCCGCTGGGCGAGTACCTTGAGTGCATCCGTCAGCTGAATCTCTCCCCCTTTGCCGGGCTCTGTATTCTGCAAGATAGAGAAAAATCTCAGGGCGGATGATGTATCGACCGAGCACAGCCATACGGCTTGGTGCCTCAGCAGAGTGCAGGTTTTTCGATCATATCGGAGACATGCATCAGGCGCTCATTCTGCATCGTTCCTGCAACGATACCATAGGAGGAAACCTGTGCATCAGCGACAATCTGACAGCCGAGAACAGAGCCCCCCGTCTCCTCATAGACATCGATCAGCTGACGCAGCGCAGGACGCTGCGGATGGTAAACGACATCATCATCCCCGAGGAGGACAGCGAACGGCTCATCGCCGACGAAGGCACGGGCGCATGAATCGCATCCCCAGACCGCGCATATACTTTTGACGGACATAGTGAACATTGACATCCGTCGTCTCACGCAGGACGTTGAGAAGATCCTGCCGCCCCTTGCGTAAGAGCTCGTGCTCGAGTGTCGGCGCAGAGTCAAAATGATCTTCGATGGCGCGTTTTCCCATGACCGCTGATAATCAGAATATCCTCGATACCGCTTGCAAGGGCTTCCTCCACAATATACTGGATGGTCGGCTTATCGACAATGGGCAGCATCTCCTTCGGTGTCGCTTTTGTCGCAGGAAGAAATCGTGTTCCATATCCTGCTGCCGGAATAACCGCTTTTCGTATTTTCTGTGCCATGACTATACTCTCCATCCATATAAATAGAGCGGAGGGCGCTTGAACCCCCCGCATATTCTGTATGATTCAGCGTGCCAGAACATCGAGTACTGCATGTCCAATGTCTGACGTATGTGCCGTTCCGCCAAGATCCGGCGTCAGCGTCTTTTTCTCCACGAGCAGCGTCTCGATGGCACGGAGCACGCGCTCTGACCACTCTGTTTCACCAAGAAAGTCGAGCATCTGTGCAACTGACCAGATCGACGCTAATGGATTTGCGATCCCCTGCCCTGCAATATCGGGCGCACTCCCGTGAATCGGCTCGAACATCGACGGATAGCGTCGCTCAGGGTTGAGATTCGCCCCGGCTGCGAGGCCCATCCCGCCCGCAATCGCCGCACCGAGATCGGTGAGAATATCGCCGAAGAGATTGCTCGTCACCACGACGCCGAACCGCTTCGGATCTTTGACGAAGAACATGCTTGCCGCATCGACAAGCAAGCTGTGCGTCTCAACCTCGGGATACTCCTTCCCGATCTCAGCAAAGATTTCATCCCAGAACACCATCGAGTATCGCAGTGCATTCCCCTTGGAAATCGAGGTAAGCGTGCGCTTCTCACGTCGCGCCAGCTCGTAGGCATAACGGATGACGCGCTCACATCCGTGCCGTGAGAATACCCCCGTCTGGAGTGCCGTCTCACGCGGTGTCCCGGGATAGAGCCGTGCACCAACATTCGCGTACTCCCCTTCACTGTTCTCGCGCACCACGATCATATCGATATCGCGTGGAGAAATATCCGCGAGCGGGCACGGAGCACCGTGCAGGAGACGAACAGGGCGTAAATTGATGTATTCATCAAAGCCACGGCGGATGCGAAGCAGGAGATCACCGAGAGACACATGGTCCGGTACACCTGGATAGCCCACAGCCCCCAGATAGATTGCATCGTAACCGCGCAGGAGATCGAGCCCGTTTTCCGGCATCATCTCGCCGGATTTCAAATAGTACTCACATCCCCATGGAAAGTCCTCAAATGTGACAGAGAACGTCCCGTCCATCTGTGCAATTCCCGAAAATACCTTTTTCCCCTCAGCGATGACCTCAGGGTCCGATCCTGTCTCCTGCAATCACCGCGATATGAAACTGTTTCATCTAGCTCCCCCACCGAATGTCCCATAGAATAGGCGTATTAGAATGCCTCTGCAATCGTCTTGATGAGCAACGACTCCTGCTGACGCGGCAGACCGCTCTGATGCAGGGCACGGCCAAAGCCAATGAGGAAGTCCACCTTCTGCATTCGCGTGAGTTTCGTGCTCTCACGCAGCGCACGCGTCAGGGCCTGCACCCCCGCGATGCTCGCATCGCGTTTCAGCTGTACCTGCATCGCGAGCTGTCCCGCAAGGATATGTCGGCGCACCTCATCTGAGATCCCATCCAGGCTCTCTGCGGCAGGCGGCACAGGCGCTGCTGACGAGAATGCGGGAACGCCGTCAGGACGTACCGTGTACTCGGGCGCGGGGGACATGTCCTCTGTGATCGGCGGTGCAAGATGTGACTCCGTCTCTCCCACAGTGGAAAACTCCTGCGGCTGCTGTGGTGCGGCGGGTGAGGTAGCGGGTGCATTCAGCGCGAACTCACGCGGCAGCTGCTGATACCGGGGACGCTCGGGTCTGCCTTCAGGATCTGCTGGCTGCGGCGGAAGCTGTGCCTGCATAGCGGCAGGAGCGGCGGGTGGTGGAAGCTGTGCATGCACAGCAGTAGGAGCGGCGGGCGGCGGCATAGGTACAACGCGCTCCTGGGGAGGAGGTGTCTGCATCGGTGCTTGCTGCGGCGCGGGTGATGGTTCCTGACGCACTGCGACAGGGCATCGGTCCGCGCTTCAGATTCACATCACCGACAAGCTCCTGCGGTGGGCGGCCTTCCTTCGCGGCGAGCTTCTGCTCACGTTTGACATCTGCTGCTGTAATGATAACGGGCTGCGCCTTCTGTGCAGCGAGTGTGAACGAAGGCTGCTCCTTATTGCGCTCTGCAATCCCCTCATCCACCGTCTCCCAGCGGAGGCGTGTCACCTGCGGTGTATTCTTGGCCGGTGCCGTGCCGAGCGGACGAACAGCAGCATCCTTCTGCTGCCTGGAGATCGATGCCTCATAGTGGTCGGAATCAGCACGTTCCTCCACCGCCGGTGCATTGGCACGATCCGTCACCAGTCGATTCGCATGGAAGAGGTCCTGCGAGTCCACCGTTCCGGGGTCGCTGCATAGGTTGTACCGGAGGTCAGTGCGACGAGCACTGCCGCCGTCAGCATTGTGTTTTTGGATGACATCTTCATGAGTCTGTTCTCCTTCTTTCTCTCGGCCCACGTCACTTACTGCATTGTCGCGCGCCCGCCATAAACGTTGCTACGGACTTCGCACGGAGCGTCGGATTATCAATGAGCTCAAGCCCATACCGCTGTCCGTTTGCCCCACGGAAGAACATCACTGCCGTCTGATTGTCCGCCTTCGCCGTCGCATCGACGACGCCATCGCCATTCTCGTCAATATCGACTTCCTTTGCCGTCATGGCAAAGATCGCCTTGTTGGTATCCGAGAGATTGATCAGCATGATCCCCTCGTATCCGTTGCTGTGCTGAATACGTTCCAGCAGGTTCACCGCATCCTCTGGATTGATCGTGTTGAGATTCGGTACGGACGTATCGGAGAATGCATTGACAAAAACCGCCCATGCATACTTGATATTGTACTCCTCATTGTCAAAAATGAGGATCTCGCCCTCACGGTCGTCATAGAGTGCCGACGCTGGAATCACTCCGACGGGTTTCTGCGGGCACATGATGCGGTAGCCGTATGTCTTGCTCTCATAGGAGTATGTCAGTGCATCGGGGGCAATCGTCTGTGTTGCCGCCGGTGTCGCTGATTCTGTCCCCGCTGGCACATCAGCCGCTGCAGCATAGGAGCTGCCGCAGAGCAGTGCTGAGAGCGAAAGAGCAGCGACGAGTTTCTGATAGCGTTTCATTCATCCATCTCCCTAATCATCTCCTGCACCATGGCAAGAGCTTTATTGACGGCGGCACGCTTAATCTCGGCGCGTACGCCAGAAAATACATTTTTTTCCACCGAAGTTTTTCCCAGAGCAGATACAGCGATGTAGACCAGTCCGACCGGCTTTTCGGGAGAACCGCCGCCGGGACCGGCGATCCCCGTGATGCCGACGCCGACATCTGTCTGCATGAGGTCGCGTACCCCCTCTGCCATTGCCCGCGCCGTCTCCGGAGAGACAGCACCGTGCGCGGCAAGCGTTTCCTCCGCCACGTGCAGGATACGGGACTTCACGTCGTTTGAGTAGGATACGACACTCCCCATGACGTACGCAGAACTGCCGGGCACGTCTGTGAGCGTACTCGTGAGCAGCCCGCCCGTACAAGACTCCGCACAGGAGATCGTATAGCCTTTGCACAGAGCATGTGCCCAACCATATCCGGCAGACGTTCTCTCTCCGGCATCACTGCACCCTCTCTCCGACAATATCGTATGTAAAGCCCTGAAGGAGACGCACGCGGACAATCTCGCCCGGTGCACTCTCTGCATCGCCTTCGATATAGATCTGGCCATCCACCTCAGGTGCCTCGCGGTAGGAACGCCCTACGGCAATCCCCGACTGCTCTGCGTCATGTCCCTCGATGAGAACATCCAACTCCTGATGCTCCAGCCCGATATTGATCTCCTCGGAGATCTTACTCTGGAGACTCATGAGGTCATGGTAACGCTCCTGCATCACCTCTTCGGAAACCTTCTTCCCCATTGCCGCCGCGGCAGTGTCCTCCTCCTCGAGGTAGGTAAAGATTCCCACCTTATCGAATCGCTGCTTCTCCACAAAGCGTCGCAGTGTCTGATACTGGGCGTCGGTCTCCCCAGGGAAGCCAACGATGAATGTCGAGCGAATCGCGACTCCCGGGATGCGTGCCCGCAGCTTTGCGATCAGCTCCTCCATCCCCGCCCGTGTATCGGGACGATTCATCGAACGCAGCACGGCATCATGCGCATGCTGCAGAGGCAGATCGACATACTTGACCACCTTTGGCTCAGTGGCAAAGACCTCGATCAGCTCATCGGTAAAAATACTTTGGATAGCTGTATAGCACACGAATCCACGCATCCCGTCGATCTTTTGCAAGATCGCGCAGAAGCGTCGGCAGCATTGGCTTTGATAGCAATCCAGCCCATAGTTTGCGCTGTCCTGCGCGATGAGAACCAGCTCGCGAACACCGGCAGCGGCGAGCTCACGTCCCTCCGCTACGATATCCTCCATTGGACGGCTGCGGGAAGCTCCCGCGTATGAGTGGAATCGCACAGAACGCACAGCGATGATCGCACCCTCCGCAATCTTGACATACGCCGTATAGTTCGGTGTCGTCCGCAGGCGCGGTGTCTTGGCATCGTAGATCGTATCATCCTTCCCCGCGATGAGCAGGCGACGCCCCTTGAGCGTCGCCTCGATCACCTCCATGATACGGCTCCACGCCCCCGTCCCGATGATGGCATCCGCCTCCGGGATCTCATCGAGAAGCTGCTGCCCATATCGCTGTCCGAGACAGCCCGCTACGATGAGACTGCGGCAGCGCCCCGTCTCCTTGTAGTCCGCCATCCCGAGCACCGTCGTGATCGACTCCTCTTTTGCCGACTGAATAAAGGCACACGTATTGACAATCAGGATATCTGCCTCTGACGGATCATTGGTAATATCGATGCCATGCTCACGCATAATGCCGAGCATGACTTCTGTATCGACCAGATTCTTTGCACAGCCAAGGCTGATAAAACCTGCTTTCACTGGTTACATTCCCCCACAACTACTCTTCATAGAACCGCACCTGTTTGACCCAACGATCGAGAAGGATCTTCTTCTCTGCCGGGCTATAATACGGCTTACTCTTAAAAATATTGATATTCTTTCCCGCAAACATCCGATAGGACAGCGTCACGGGGTTGGTCGTCAAAAAAATAGATATGTTGCCGTGCCAGCGCCAGCTGCGCCTCATCCGTCAGCAGCCAGTCGGCAAAATCCTCCGCCGCCTGCACATCGTGCTTGCCCGCGCGAAATGCAACCCCTGTACCGTAAATCACCGCCGCCGTCCCGTCCGTCGGATAGAGCACACGGATGGGATAGTCATCGTGAATATAGCGGAGCGTCTCACTGAGAACAGCAACCGAGACATCGACCTCCCCCATCCCCGCCTGCCGTACGGGCGTATGCAAATAGCGGGAATATTGCATGATCTGCGGCTGAATCCTGCGCCAAATCGCAAAGGTGCGTTGTTCACCGTACTCAGCAATCATACTGTATAGCAGATTTGATGAGGCATCAGCCGCCATAAAATCCGTCGTACCGATGCGTATATCCTTCTGCTGCGCCAACAGTTGCCACGAGTCAGGAAGATCGAGATGCGTGCGTAGATAGTCTTGATTTATTGCAAAGACGATCGGATCATACCACACACCCGTCCAATACCCATCGGGCTGACGAAATTGATCGGCGACCTGATCGCTCCGTTCGGACTGATAGGGCACAAGGTACCCTGCCGCCGCTGCGCGATCGAGCACCTCGCGGTCTGCGAGGACAAGCGCTGCCGGCGCACTCACGCCATTTCCGGCCTGCTCCTCCAGGCGCTTCTGTATCTGCTCTGCGGATAGAGGAACGAAACTGACACGGATATTATACTCCTTCTCGTACGCCTCAGACAGTGCTGCCGCAGCCTCCGTCGGCAGCGTCGTATATGCCACAATCTCCTGCAGCGGGCGGCGCGCAGTGCCGTACTCTGCCGTCCGACGGACAGATACGCCGCCCCCGTGGCAGCCACGAGAAACAGCGTCGCGATCATCAGAACAAAGAGCGGAAACCGCTTCATGAAAAAAACCTCTCGAATAGAAGAAGATACACTGCTACTATTATAAACAATTCCCTTGAATCTACAAGAGATATTACATCCATCCTGTCTATTTGCCTGCTGGAATGCCTCGTGACAAAAGAGTATGGTCTCAACTTGCTCATTATTGTCCAAACTCATATTTAAATCTTCATCGATGATAGGAAGTTTAAAGTAATTGATTTGTGCTATTGCCTATTCGGTTGCTTTTCTCTTCGTAAATTTGAATTTTCAGAAATCAAAGCTGCAAATTAACTGTCTACGCTCTACATCATTCATTACCTTTGTAGAGTTTATCAAACATAGATCAGAAATCTTATATATTGATCTCCTGTAAGTTTCTCAGCCTATTAGTTTGTCTTTTGCTCGCATCAATTAACAAATGATCTAAGTCTTCAATCTTATCTACATACGATAAAAGCTCATCGTCTAAGTCCTGTTTTCTTCGTTTGTAGTGCTTATCATCGCATCTAAAGCCGCACGCAATATCCAAAATGTAACTCAAAGGATCAGGAGAGAGAAGTTCCGTTACTTTGGGGACGTACTACCTCTGTGAAATTGCATTGATCTGTCACCCATTGCATCATCCTTAATTGTGCGTTTTTTCTCCCAGATCTTTTTGCTTTCCTCTGCTCCTCATGTTCTCTCTCCCACTCCCAAAATTTGCCTTTTTGCTTCCATTAAATCTCCTTTACTATATTCCATTGTTACCTCCATAACTTGATTGCTGCTGTCTTGACTATTATGCATCTTTCTTTCCAAAATGGTAGCAGCTTATTTTATAATGCTGCGAAAACTTTTCTGTAAGGTATCTAGCGATATTTTCTCGCCGCTATTGGAAAGCCAAAAGCAGCGCTTTTTGACGCGATATGACCTGAAAAGACTACAGCAGCCTGCAACAGTCAACCCCTCGACAGTAGATGAGGAGTTGCTGCAAAGCGGTTTTGAGTAATCAAAACAGGTCGCCGCAGAAGCGCCGACCGAAGGGCTGAGGTAAACGCTATTCTTGTTCTCTTGAAAGACCCTGCTAAATACTCATTCACGCGTCCGTAGTAGATGCGCAGGAACTTATTTGCTCCCTGCCGTCATATAGACGTAGTATGGCTTTTTCCTCGGTGCGCTTTCTTGTCCATGAGTTGTAGACCGGATCGTCGGGAGCACGCATCAAGAGTCCTGATACAATCTGAAACAGCGCTCTCCTTAGATGCGGACCCTGCCTCAGGATGTCTTGTTGCTCCTAGCCGCATTGTCCCGGACTGCTTTTGCCCCCGGATCGACACCTGCGAAAGCAGTCAACGAGCCGCGCCTAGGGAAACGGGTGATGTCGCCGATTTCAGCAATCAGCTGACTTGCAAGCGTCGCCCGACGCCGTTCATGGCGATAACGACCGGGTATTCCGGCAGTTTTTTCGGGCAAGTTCGATCATCTGTGCGCAGCGTCTCGACTGTTTTGGACAGCACGTTGAGCTGAGCGACGGCGGTCTGTACCAGGCTCTTCGTCATCTTGTCCATCGGGAGCATCGCGATAAGATCCTTTGCCTTCTCCCAGAGCATCCTGGGCTTGTCTGACTGGAAGTTGTAGCCGTGTCGATGACACTCATTTGCGGTAACGCTCCGTAAAGGTGGAAAGACGCATCGAGCAGACATAATCGACGCCAAAAGCAGCAACATAGTCCACCCATTTTTGCGAGCCGTCCGCTCTTGCGGGGCTTTTCAAAAATAGGTGTTGGCACCGGGATAGACCTGATCGGTGAGGGCAGATGAGGTTGTTCTTGCAGGCAGTTCTGTCTGCGCATACAGAAGGCAAACCGCCGATTCATGGTTTTGAGCTGTCGTGTGGTATCCATGCCTGTATGCTGACGCAAATCGCACCAGTTGTCAAGGGCATAACGAGCAATCTTCTTGGCATCGGCTTTATCCGTCTTGACTCTGCGCAGCGTGTTGTTTCCAAAATCCTTGATGAGTTTTTGGGTTGACGGCAGTGACGAAAAGATCGGAAGCGGAAGCCATTGGAGCATCGGCTCGTAGTAACGACCTGTGTGTTCCATGACGATGCGCGTATCTCCATCCAAACTGCGGACAAAGGAAACGAGTTCCTGAGGCCGTTCTGGTGTGGAGTACTCAAAGGGGCGGGCAAGGAGCTTTCCACCGGGCTGGAGTGCGGCGACCATGCTTTTTGCCCTGAAACATCAATACCGACATGCGTTCCTGTGAATCCCTCCAAAACAATAGATTTACTGCAATGAGCACCAAACTCCTCACTGCCGATTCGATCTATTGAGGGCTGACACGAACGTGCAGGAAATGCAGTTCTACCTGCATAAAACGAACAACTGGGAATGGGAGGATGGCTGACGGACCGCCTTACGGACGTAAAGTTCCAGGAGGTATACGTCAGACCAATGCACTCTCATTCTACAGTTTAGGTAATGAGGCAGATTAAGCGCGGTCACGTACCGCTTCCCTGATCGATAAACTATTGTACAGGATATGTCATCATTTGTCATTTCTTCTCAATGTAATAACTGCATGGCATATCAAGCCAAATACAAGAGAAAAACAGCCACCGCCAAATAGTGATGCTCCCCACCCTGCACCCGACATTGTCATAAAACCGCCAACAAAGAAAATACCAATGCCAAGAAATATCCCGACACCATAAAAAAGTCCAATTGCCATATCATACTTATTAAATTGTCGTTTCTCTTTTCACATGTTTCCATTTTGTTATTACCTCCTTCGCAAAATCGTCCATGTGGACTCCAAAAAGAAAACAAATCAACGTATTTAAATCGGGTTCATTAACATCTCTCTCCCAATTCGATAGCGCCTGCCGGGTAACATTCAATTTCCCAGCCAGTTCTTCCTGTGTCATTCCCGATTGTGTTCGCAGATGACGTATTTGCTTTCCTGTTGTAATATCCGTCTGTTTCTGGTTCAAAATGGTTCCTCCTCTCTGATGCTGATTTTATCAATGATATTTCGCAATAGCCAGCAATGAACGTTTGCATTGCGCAAGATGTTACATTATCTTCTGAAACATATGCCGGATCTTGTCTAAACGGCTGTTCGGGCGGCGTGGCTGAAATACAGGCTCGCCGGAAGTTTCCTGATACCCTTTTAATTCTGTAATGCAGACACTTCTTCCATTTGTATAAAAATTCAAATCATTTCTATATTCACCAATACAACGGGCAGGGATTTCCCCCTTAAAAATAACTTCATCTTTTTCAAGTCTGGTTGATTCAATGATTGCGCAATACTTTGGTGCGTCATTATAAGCCCGTGAAAGATATTCCTGCGGTGCAAAAAGGGTAAAGGAAAGGTATGGTTCCAACAGTTGTGTTCCTGCTTTTTTCAATGCCTGCTCCAACACGACAGGCGCAAGAAAACGAAAATCAGCGGGGGTGCTGACCGGGCTGTAATAAACTCCATAATCAAAACAAATTTGGCAGTCTGTCACTCCCCAGCCATATAAGCCCTGCTCCATTCCATAACGCACACCCTCCATGACGGCATTTTGAAAACTTTGGTTTAAATAGCCGAGAGATACCTCGCTTTTATATTGTGTTCCGCTTCCAACAGGAAGCGGTGTTACAGTCAAACCAATAGATGCCCAAAAACGGATTCGGCGGCACTTCAATATGAATCGTGTAGCTCGCTTTTTTTTGCGGTCTTTCCAGATAAATAACCGAAGGCTCTTTCATAGCCACGCCCACATGATATTTTTCTTCTAATAGCGAACAAATAACTTCTAACTGTACTTTTCCCAAAAAAGATAATATAATCTCATGTGTAACAGTATCAATGTCAAAATGCAAAAGAGGGTCTGTATCAGCAATCTCTGTGAGGGCATTTAACAGGGCTTCCCTTTGCTCCGGCTTTTGCGGCTCTACCGTTGTCCGAAGTAATGGCATGGGATTATCAATCCGTGTTTTGTGAGGCAGGAGTTTTTCATTTCCCAGAATGTCGTTCAGTTTCAAAGTATCATCAGCTAAAATAACAATTTCTCCCGGACAGGCATGGTCAACCGGGACGATTTCACCATTTGACGGAATACACATTTCTGTAATCTTTATTTTTTCCTTTTTTGACAGCAGCAGGGTATCCCGTAAATGGAGCGTCCCATGATACAGGCGTAAATAAGAAAGCCGTTTTTTCCGCTCTGTATACTCAACCTTAAAAACATATCCACATAATTCAGACTGAATATCGTCTGTTTCTGTAATGAAAGTTTCTATAATCGCTTCAATCAGTTTTTTTCTGTTCCTAAATTGTCTTTTGCACTCCCATGATAAACAGGAAACAAAGGGCAGCATCTGGTTCTTTTGCACTTTTCATATTGTAATTCCTGTATATCCAAAGAATCCTCTGCAACATATCGTTCTAATAGTTCATCGCTTCCGGAAATAATCATATCCCATTTGTCCAAATCAGAAATATCGGTCATGGTTATCTTTTGGCGACAGGAAACCTCCTGCATGACAATCATATCACTGGTAAGTTTATCTTTAATGCTTTGGTAAACACGCTGCAGGTCGATCCCATTTTGGTCTATCTTATTTATAAAGATAATTGTCGGAATGTCCATTTTCTGAAGCGCATGGAATAATATACGGGTTTGTGCCTGTACGCCGTCTTTTGCCGAAATGACTAAAAACAGCTCCGTCAAGGACAGATAAAAGAGCGGTATGCTTCGGTTAAAAAAATCCATATGACCGGGGTGTCACGATATTGATTTTATAATCATTCCAGCAAAAAGAAGTAACCGCTGTCTGAATGGTAATTCCGCGCTGCCGTTCCAAAAATCATAGTGTCTGTTCTTGTAGTTCCTTTATCCACGTTTCCTTGTTCCGCAATCGCTCCACTGGTGTACAGCAGGCTTTCCGTCAATGTTGTTTTTCCTGCGTCTACATGGGCGAGAATTCCAATATTGATTATTTTCATGTGATTGTCCTCCTTTTACAGCCCAAAGAGCATAAAAATCCCCAGCAGTAAAATACTTTTTACCACTGGGGATTATAATTTGCGGACATACACATATACAGCATACACCTGTTTGTGATTGCTGTTTTTCGGATATGTCAAAATTGATAAGGCAAAAGTATTCTTAAATTGGGTACAAAAAACCAAGCCCCCACAAAAGGGACTATCATAATCCTTTGTTCCCACTATTTGATTATAGTTTTATTTAAGAATACCTTGCCGCATATTTTTTACTCCTTTTTTGGAATGATGCTATTATATCACATTAGTTTTAGGAAAGAAAGTACCTAAAAGAAATTTTTCTTCCCCTTATATGTAACAATCATACCGACTTTCTGGCGTTCAGAATGGTTTCTGCTGTCTGCTGTGGTGTTTGGTTGGAATTGTCCAGCCAAAAGCCGATCCGTGGTGTTGTCTGCATAAATGTATCGTATAAGGTTTCAACCGTAAAGCCGGAATAGCCTGTTTTCTCCCTGTATCGTTCCCTTCCTTTTATTGTTTCCACATCTGGACAAAGAACGACAACCTCAACAGGGTATTTATGCGGCACAAAAAATATGTACATGTAACTAATTCAACACATTTATAATTTGAATAGGGACATTATAGCATTTACTAAATACAAATTCAATGTATACGGAAATAAAAGATATAAGGAGTGGGAAGGATTCCGCCGTAGTCAGCGTGTAGGAAAAATCCAAAAGTTTAGATTTTTCCCACAATGCTTATCTTTAGTCTTTGGTTCGGAATAGTGTAGTGCTGGCGGTCTATCTCTTGTTTTCGGTTGCTTGCTTCCTTACCGTACATGAGCATTAGCACCGGGATTGTCATTACCATATCCTTCCCATCAAGTTGATAACGCCCCATGCTCCAAGTCCTGCACCTACTGCCATAACCAAAATCTTTAATACATTAACTGCCTGTGTAAAAAAATGCCATAAGTTATTCCTCCTCATTTTCTTCTTTCTTTTCAATCTTGTTGTAGGACTTCACTACAAAGTTTTTGTAAGTCTTTCCCTCTTTTTCACGCTTCTTAAAGTAGCCAAAGATGTGGATTAAATCACCTTTTTCAAAGTCCTTTGCTTTCTCTGCTTTTTCTCCATAAGCTGCACAGTTGATGTACTCCTTTGCCTTTACCGTACTTTTTACAAGCGTGAAAAGTTTGCAACTTCTACCGTTTCTCCGTCTTTTCAAAAGTTTGAGAAAGTAGGTTCCGCCACTAAGTTGGCGTTGATGTTAATCATTTCTTGTTTTCATCTTTTTAAATTTCTCCTTTTCATTTCAATAAAAAGCGACCAGAAGTATTACTTTTCCAATCGCTGATACTCTTACTATTTTAGTTTTTTCTTAGTGGGACTTCTGATCCTTATCATCTTGCCTCCTGATTTTGAATAAAAACAGCAAATCTTTTTAAGACTTACTGCATTCTTGTAATAACCGTTTCTCTATTTAATTTTGCTTTTTCCTTTTTCCTTCATATAGCTTTCAATATCAAACAAATTCTTCTTATCATAGTCCTCAAGTAATCTATAGTTCTTATGCTTTGTAATATCGAATTTATCTGATAGAAAAGGTCTGACACCTCTAAGCTGAAAAGATACATTTGCTACCGTCCATTACAGTAATCTCATCTTGACTCATCAGTTCCTTACCCTGTCTTTTTGATAATTAAGTCCAAAAGCTCTTTTGATTTGACCTTGTTTCCGATGTGTTATAAAGTCTATCGTTTCTTTTGCCAGATGTTTCAGATAACTCCTTTTTAGTGTGGTTTTCTCCTTTCCACCAAGAAACAAGGTACTATCACAGTTACCTACAATGGTATCGGCATTATCCTTATAGATTGCCTTTAGCTGAGATTGTGCTTGAAGTATGATACTTGCTGATATTTCTCTGGAACGGATTGTTGCAATGAGCTTTCTCAAACTTTAGAATTAAACCGATGTTTGCAAATTCATCAAGCAAGCATCTCACATGGACAGGTAATCGTCCGCCATATACATCATCTGCCTTATCACATAAGAGTTAAAAAGTTGTGAGTACATAATGGATACTACAAAGTTAAAAGGTATCATCTGTATCAGAGATAATAACAAAGAGTGCTGTCTTTCTATCTCCCAGTGTATCAAGCTCAAGTTCATCTTCTTTCATCAAGTCCCTAAGTTCCCGAATATCAAATGGAGCAAGCCTTGCACCACACGAAATAAGAATAGACTTTGCCGTTTTTTTCCGGCAGCCAATTTGTACTTTTTATATTGCTTCACTGCAAAGTGTGTCGGGCTCTTTCTTTCTCAAGTGCTTCAAAGAGTCTATCATCGGATTCATATAGGTTTCATCATCTTCTCTGACTTCTGAAGCGTCTATCATATCGAGAAGTGTTGCAAAGTTCTTTTCTTCTTGGAGCTTCATAGAAGATATATCCAATAAGAGCTGTATAGTAGAGCTTTTCTCAGCTTTTGATCCAAAAATCTTCACCTGCTTTTTCTCCCTCTCCTTGGTGTTTGCAATGATTGTCTGTACTAATTTTGAGATATCTTTTTCACTTCTGAGATAGGCAAATGGATTGTATTTCATGACTTTTTTGAAGTTAATGGTATTTGAGATTTTTATCTCATAGCCGTTATCTTCAAGCATCTTACCACACTCAAGGACTATCGTTCCTTTTCGGATCGGTTACACAATAGCTGACTAGTGCATCTGCATTAAGTTCGGTTTTGACATAAAAATCTCGTTTTTCCACTTCCTGATCCACCGATTACAAGCATTATTTTTGTTACGGCATACTTTAGGATTAGCAGGTCTACCATTCATTGTTAATCGTTCTGTTTGAGTAAGCAGGATATTGTTTTGAAACTTTTCATCCACATATGGCTCTATATCTTTTTCGTTCCCCATCTTGCTGAGCCATACTCTTTTCCCTGTCTAAACTTTTTAGCGTTTTTCCCTTTTGTATGACAACGAATTTGATTAAAAGCAGCCACTACCTACACCTATTAAAATATCCGCCGGGATGAATACTCGGAAGAAAGCTCATGTATTAATCTCAATATCCCTTGAAAATATTTTTGTCTATACATCTCCTCAACTATAGCTTCTTACATGATGGGAAAAGATATTTCCTAAATAGAAAAATACAAGATAGGAATGTTCTGCTTTTTAGCAAACTTTGCCTTATCTGCACCTTAAATAAGCCTTTGATGTCCTTTTAATATTTTATCTATCATAGGCTCTGCTCCTTTCTGTTTATTCTTGATTTTATCCTTTGAAACAGAGTTTCTTTAGCCATCTCCTTTGAACTTCTCAATATTCTTATGAATGGACTTTTTCCTTTCCAGTTTTCTTTTCTGATTCTGAAAGGGCATGCTTAAATGCTTTGTCCATAACTCTTCATATCTTTGAGCTTGAAAAGAATACTGAGTATTTCCCACTTTCCTTATCTTTCATGACTGAAAACTTTACCCCATACCGATTAAGTTCTTTTTCAGTTCCTTAGCTCTGCTTCTTCAACGGAATTTCTTCAAGCTGTCCCTTTTTAACCATATCTTTTAGCTTTTACTTCATTTCCGTTAGCATTAACCAGCTTTTTCAAGTCCTCCAAGTTTTTCTGCTTCTTTCATCAATTTCTTTACTAAGTTCAGAATTAGCTTTCCTGTTACTTTAGCAGCTCTAACTTCCATATTCAGCGTTTTTCTTGCTATTTCTTCATTGATCAACTTATCTCACCTCCATTCAGCAGTCTGTCCTTATTCCGATTCAGTTTGTCCTTTTTGAATAACCTTTCTAAAATCTTCTCCTACAACCATAACAGGAATACACATCTCTATGATTCTTGAGTAGATTCTTTGATACTCTACGCTATCCTTACAATTTTGGATTGTGTCGTAGGAAAGATTAGTCGTAAAGATAGTCGGTTTCTGTTTTAAGTACCTGTTATTCACGATGTTATATACCTGTTCTTTGGCATAGCTTGTATCTCTTTCTATTCCCAAGTCATCTAAAATCAGAACGGAAGTATTTACAAGGGATTCAATATATGCGTTCTTATCAAAATCAAAACCTCCCTTTTGCAGCTCATTGATAATCTGTGCAAAATTTCTTATTTTAACGCCTATTTGATACTGTTCAATAAGGCTATTTGCAATGGAGCAGGCAAGATAGGTCTTTCCGCTACCTACTGAGCCATAAAAAAGAAGTCCGATATTTTCTTTTTTCATTTCCTCATAGTCTTTTACAAAGTTCTTTGCAATGATAAGGCTTTGATTTTCTTCTCCCTGATAATTTTCAAATGTGTATGACCACTGAATAATCGAGTTAAAGCAGCTACTCTTTAATCGTTCAATCTCCATCTGCTTTTGTCTTTCTTTTTCTCTTTCCTCTCTATCTCTATCGCATTTGCAAGAAATCTTAAATATCATCTTGTTATCAAAGAACTCCATCACTTTTCCGTCTTTTCTTTCATGGCAAACTTTACAAAATGCGTGTCCATCCTTGATATATTCTTTTTCAGGATCGTAAGAATACTCTACATCTTCTATCATTACTTTTTCTAATTCTTTCATCATAGGTGTTCTCCTTTATCATATTCTTCCCATGTCGGGATATTTGATGTTTTCACTTCTTTTCCTCTCCCCTGATCTTTATAAAACCAAGAAAGGATTGTCGCTTTATGGTCCTTTATAGGTCTTTCCGGTGCTTTTGATATATGCAGATAATCTCTCAATGTAATTATCAAGCTGTGAGTTCATTATGATTTGTAAATCGGATATATCTTCTGCCGTTAAAAAATACATTTTGAAATGTTCCAAAGCCCGTTTTCACCAAAACTATATTCTCTCTTACTATACTTACTCTTATTATTCTCTATATAGTTAGAGTCAAGATTTTTGAACTTCCTGAAGTTCATTTTCTTTACTTCTGAGGTTAAAAATCTTTTACTTCTGAAGTTAAGTTTTTTTGACTTCTGAAAGTCATTTTCTTTTACCGCTAATATGCTCATAAAGTCTTTAACATATATGACATTCGGCTTACCAAGCCCAAAGCCTTACTCTTTCAATCAGTCCGATTCCTTTTTCATATCGAGTTCATCTAATGTTTTTTTTATAGCTGTTGGCTTTGAGATATTTCTTCTTCTCATAATTTCTTCAACAGTAAAATAGATAAATACTCTGCCTTCCTTTGTCTATCCAGTTATTCTTAAAAGACATTCCTGTTCGTTTCAAAAGCATAGAATAAAGGATAATTGCTTCTGCAGATAAGTCCCTAAATTCTTCTCCATCAACTAATATCTCCGGTACTTTTAGAAAAGTTAAATCTTTCCGCTTCTCTGTTATAGAAATAGTCAAAGTCCATCGCTTCACCTCCTCTCCTAAAAATTTTGCAAAGAAAAAGACGATAGTTTTCTTCTATCGCCTTTGGTAACCATTTTATGAAATTTTTTTAGATTGATTTTATTGCTTCATTGATTCCCTTTGAAGGAATGCTATAACAGTTGCTCCGACCATCGGGTATTCCATATGGACTTAACAAAAATCCTAATACCAACGCCTCAATTCCAAGTGATATATCTTTTTGTATAAATGATCCTATTGCAGCAACGATACACATCAGCATCAAGAAATATAGAATAGTTGTTCCTATGCCGAGCAGGAATGTCAGAAATGCAGTGAGGATACTTAACAGCAATCTAATTGGAAATAAGATTATTTTTAATATCCATCTCATAAATACCCTCCATTTCTATTAAATCATCTTAAAATGCCTTAACGCATCCATGATAGCTTCCTCTTTTTCCGGTGTGCATTGTGGAATAACCTGTTTCTCTTTTTTTGATTTATTATAATGCTCCCTCAGTGCAATTCCACATTTCTTTTTTTAATCTGTGCAATATAGAGTGTCGAAAACCTTTAAATCAAACTTTTCCAATATATATTGCTTGATTTGTGCATAAGTCGCTTTACTTTCAGCACTTGTCAAATCAAGCTCATCAAGCTTAATTTCAACATCTATATGTTTATCGACATCAAGTTTGGACAATAACGCTACCGTCTCAACATGTACTGTCTGTGGAAAACAGATCGACCGGCTGTACTTCCTGCGCATGATAACCGATGTTCTTTCAGTATGGCGAGGTCACGTGCGAGAGTGGCGGGATTGCACGAGACGTAGACGATGCGCTGCGGCTTCATATCGGCGAAGGTTTGGAGGACGGTCGGCGTGCAGCCCGCACGCGGCGGGTCCACGACAACGACATCCGGACGAATCCCCTGTTTGTAGAGTGCCGGCATGACTTTTGTCGCATCGCCGACGATAAACTCTGCATTTTTTGACATGGTTATCGCGGGCATTCTTTCGTGCATCGAGAATGGCAGGCTGCACGATTTCGATGCCGTAGACCTTACGTGCTCTCTGGGCAAGAAAAAGGGTGATTGTCCCTGTGCCGCAGTAGGCATCAATGACGGTCTCTGTCCCATGGAGATCCGCATAGGAAAGCGCCTGTTCATAGAGGCGTTCAGCCTGCTGCGTATTGACCTGAAAAAAAGGATCGCGGTGAAATGTGAAAATGCAGCCGTCCGAGCCCATCGAGAATGGTCGGCTTCCCCAGAGGAGCACTGTGTCACGCCCCATGATGACATTGTTCCGATAGGTCTGGATGTTTTGATGTACGCTGACGAGGTTCGGCAAATGCTCTCGCAGCAGTCGAACAAATTCCTTTGCACGCGGCAGCTGTTTGGTCGCTGTGACGATCACCGCCATAAGGTCGCCATTCTGCCCGACACGCCCAACGATGTGACGCAGGATGCCCTTATGTGTGTCCTCATTGTAGACAGGAATGCGAAGCTGCGCGACAATAGCGCGTACGGCATTGGCAAGCGCATTATTCGGCTCACGCTGAATATGACAGTTCTCCGTATCGATGATCGTATGGCTTCCCTGTGCGAAACAGCCAACGACGATTTTCCCTTAGCGAGGCCGACGGGAAACTGCATTTTGATTGCGATAGTTCCACGGTGACTGTGCCGCAAGGGTCTCTCTGACCGAGACATGAGGTAGTTTGCCGATATGAGACAGTGCATCAATCACCTGCTGACGCTTCGCGCGCAGTTGTGCCGCATAGGAGAGATGCTGGAGCTGACAGCCGCCGCACTCCTCATAAAGGCTGCATAAAGGTGTGATGCGATCATTGCTCTGCTGAAGAATTTCCGTCAAACGTCCACGGGCATAGGAGGTTTTTACCTCCTCAATGCGTACCGTGACCCGTTCGCCAGGGAAGTGCATTGAGGACAAATACGGTAAAAGTTCTCATATCGCCCGACGCCTCGCCGCTCGTTCCGAGCCGGTCGATGCAAATCTCATAGACTTCCCCTCGACGTACGGGAGCCGTCTGCACGCGTGTCTGCGCCTTTTTGGTTTTTTTCATGACTCTCGAAACGTCACCTTTTCAAATACTTCCATCGGGGTATTTAGGAGCACATCCGCGCCGTGTTCCCGGAGCTCCTGTTCCGTGCGGAATCCCCAGAGAACGCCCACCGCAAGCGTTTCCGCATTGCTTGCGGTGTCCATGTCGACCGAGCTGTCTCCGAAGTACGCTGTTTCCTGCCCCGTAACGCCAAACTCTTTCATGATGTGCAACACTTTCGTTGGATCCGGTTTTCGCGGAAGTCCCTCCCGATCACCGATGATCTCCCGAAACATACGCGGAGGAAACAGCGCCGTAATGATGCGTTCTGCCGCACTTTGATGTTTATTCGTGCAGACAGCCAGTGGAATACCGCGCCGGCAAAGCTCCTCCAGCATCTCCATAATACCGTCATAGGGAATGGTCTTATGCAGGAGGTTTTCAGCATAGCGTTCTTTGTACTCTGCCATAAAACGATGGACAAATGCTGCGTCCTCCGCCTGATGCGGCGGCAGAATCCGCTCAATCAGTTTCTGTGTTCCATTTCCGACAAAAATATCGATACTTCTCCGCTGCATACGTCGGAAAAATGATATGCTGACAGGACAGCATTGGCACTGTCTGCCAAATCTTCAAGCGAATTGATCAACGTGCCGTCCAAATCGAAAATCGCAGCCTTATACTGCATGGCAGTCTCTCCTTTTGAGAAAAACAGCCTTTCCCCTGCGGAAAAGACTGCTTTGCTTTCTCAGCCAAGTTTTTGCTAAAAGTTCATTGACCATCTGCGGGTTTGCCTTGCCCTTGGACTGTTTTCATCACTTGTCCGACCAAGGCACCGATCGCCTTTTTATTGCCGCCCTTGTAGTCCTCTACCGCCTTTTGCATTGGCAGCGATGACCTGATCGACGATGCCTTCGATCTCCTTGGTGTCCGTAATCTGGATGAGCCCCTTGTCCTTGACGATCTTCTCGGGAGCATCAGGAGATGTCCACATTTCCTTGAACACGGTTTTGCCGATCTTAGACGAAATCGTCCCCTTGGCGATGAGGAGAATCATCTCGCCGAGGCGCTTTGCATCGACAGGAGAGTCCTCGATCGTTTTCCCTTCTGCGTTCAGGTTCTTGGAGAGATCGCCCATCAGCCAGTTTGCCGCCAGTTTCGCATCCGCTCCTGTTGCAACAATGGCATCATAGTACTCAGCCATCGCACGCGAGCTCGTGATGATGCCCGCATCGTATGCGGAGAGTCCTGCCTCGTCCATCAGACGCACGCGACGGGCGTCCGGCAGCTCCGGCAGCTCACGCCGCACCGCCTCAATCTCCTCTTCACTCGTCACGATGGGCGGAAGATCAGGGCTCCGGCATATAACGGTAGTCATGCGCCTCCTCTTTGCTGCGCATGGAGAGCGTCATACCGCGCTCGGGATCCCACGTGCGTGTCTCCTGCACAATGTGTCCGCCGTCCTCGAGCACCTCCGTCTGACGCTCGATCTCATAGTTGATCGCATCTTCCAACGCTTTGAAGGAGTTGATGTTTTCATCTCCGTCCGTGTGCCGAGCTGATCTGAGCCAACAGGACGCAGGGGAGACGTTGATGTCCGCGCGGAGATTGCCCTCCTCCATGCGGCAGTTCGAGACGTCGATATACTCCATGATCGACTTGATCTTCTCCATGTAGGCACGTGCTTCCTCAGCTGAGGACATATCGGGCTCGGAGACAATCTCAAAGCAGAGGAACACCGGTGCGGTTGTAGTCCACATTGGACGAAGCAGAATCCTTAATCGTCGTACCGGAGTGAACGAGTTTTCCTGCGTCCTCCTCCATGTGGATGCGCGTCAGACGAATGCGCTTCTTCCCCTCTTCCGTATCGATATCCACCCAGCCATGTTCGGCGATAGGCAGGTCGTACTGCGAGGTTTGGAAGTTCTTCGGCAAATCCGGATAGTAGTAATTCTTGCGGTCAAACTTGCTGTATCCGTTGATCGTGCAGTTCGTCGCCAGCCCCGCCTTGATGGCGAAATGGACGACCTCACGATTGACGACAGGGAGAACGCCGGGCAGACCGAGGCAGACGGGACAGACATGTGTGTTCTGCGGGGCTCCGAACCCCGTAGCACAGCCGCAGAAGATCTTGGTCTTTGTCTTGAGCTCGCAGTGAATCTCAAGGCCGATGACGGTTTCGTATTTCATGCCCTTCCTCCAATCGGCGCCATTTTCGTATGGAAATCATGCCCCTGCTCATAGGCAAACGCCGCACGCAGGATCGTCTCCTCCGCCAGCGGACGACCGATGATCTGAAGTCCGATCGGAAGTCCCGCCGCAGTGAAGCCGCAGGGACGGAGATCCCGAGGGAGCCCCGCGAGATTCAGTGGAACGGTCGAAATATCCTGCAGATACATCTGCAGGGGCTCGTCATTTCACCGATGCGATACGCCGGTGTCGGTGCTGTCGGTGTCATGATGACATCCACCTGCTCAAAGGCTCGCGTAAAGTCCTGCTGAATGAGCGTCCGCACCTTCAGCGCCTTTGAGGTAGTACGCATCGTAATATCCGGCGGAGAGTGCATAGTTGCCGATGAGGATGCGTCGTTTTACCTCCGCGCCGAATTTCTCCGTGCGCGTCCGCGTCATCATATCGACGAGATCCTCTCCGTCCACCCGTGCGCCATAGCTGACCCCGTCATAGCGTTCCAGATTCGTCGCAGCCTCTGCAGGTGCAATCAGATAGTAGGTGGAGACGGCATAGTCCGTATGCGGGAGGGAGATTTCGCGAACCTCTGCCCCATCGCCTCCATATCCGCAATCGCCTTGCGGACGGATGCCCTCAACCTCCTGATCCATTCCGTCAATAAAATATTCCTTTGGAGTCCGATCTTCAGCCCCTTGACATCTGCACGGAGTGCCTGTGATAGTCCGGGACATCGGCGCGGCTCGCCGTCGAGTCCATCGGATCATGCCCTGCAATTACGTTCATGAGATGGGCTGCATCCGTGACATCGCGCGTGAGCGGTCCGATCTGATCGAGTGATGACGCATACGCCATCAGACCGTAGCGAGACACGCGCCCATAGGTCGGCTTCAGTCCGACAATACCGCAGAACGATGCGGGCTGACGAATCGACCCGCCGGTATCACTGCCGAGTGCCCAAATTGCCGTTCCCGATGCCACGGCAGCGGCATGCCGCCCGACGACCCGCCGGGAACACGTGCCGTGTCCCAAAGGGTTGTGCGTCGGCTGAAAGGCAGAGTTTTCCGTCGAGCCGCCCATGGCAAACTCATCGAGATTCGTCTTTCCGAGAATGACGGCGTCCTCTGCGTGCAGCTTCGTCATGACCGTCGCATCATAGGGCGGAACAAAGTTCTCCAAGATCTTGGACGCAGCTGTCGTGCGTACACCGATGGTGCAGATATTATCATAACAGCACCCGGAATCCCTGCGAGGAACGGAATCTTCTCTCCTGCGGCACGTTTTGCATCCACGGCATCCGCCTGAGCAAGCGCACCCTCGCGTGTTTCCAGAAGGTATGCGCCGACATCGCCCTCCACGGCATCCATGCGCGAAAGCACATCCTCGGTCAGTTCACGGGCGCTGATCTCGTTGCGCGCGAGCATATCGTGCAGGACATGCGCCGGTTTTTCATATAGACTCAAAACAGCCCCTCCTTACCCTTCGAGTACCTTCGCGCACGAAATACCCGTCCTCCTGCAGCGGTGCATTTCGAAAGCGCCGCCTCGTTGGAAAAGACGAGGCGCACCTCGTCTGCGCGAAGAGACATTCTCGATGGGCGAGTGCATCCCGTCGTCGGCTGCACATCTTCCGTATCAACACGCGAGATTATCCACGTACGAGAGAAAGTCTCCCAGAGACGCCGAGTGCCTCTTCCTTTTCCTCGGTCGGATCGAAAGACGCGAGATGCGCGGTTACCCTGAGATCCTGTTCCGTTACCTTCATAGACTCCACCATCTTTCCATGCTTCGGAGCACTGATAAATGCGGTACGACCATCCGGCACACCTCGTTTTTATCAGCGATTCCCGCTAGTCGCAGTTTCCTCGCTATTATAACAAATCACTTCATCGGTATCAAACGAAAATCACTACACCTGCGGCGGACGGATAAAATCTGCCGAGGTGCGACAGAATCTCCGCAGGAGCTTAAGTGCCGTTGCCGTCGATGTGCCGCTGGCGTCAAGCGGCGGCGAGAGCTCCACCATGTCGCATGCGACAACCCTGCATCCACGCACAACGGAGAGTGCTGCCTTCATCAGTTCGATGAACGTGACACCACCTGCCTCCGGCGTTCCCTGTACCGGGGAAGACGGAGGATCGAGACGTCGAGGTCAATCGTCAGATGAGACAGGACGTCCGTGGAGGCCAGCAATCACATCCGAGAGGCCTGCAAAGGTAAATGGATGGAGATCCGTATGCCCCTGCCCGTGCCCACGCCATTCCGCACGTTCGCCGCTGCGTATCCCAAACTGATGGATGCGCCCATCGCCGAGAGAATCCCACGCACGGCGGATAACGGTCGCATGGGAAAGTTTGTTGCCGAGATATTCTACGCGCAGATCAGTATGTGCATCGAAGTGAATGATGGAAGATCAGGGGTACTGCTTTGCCGCAGCTTCGATTGCGGGGAGGCTGACCAGATGCTCCCCGCCGATCAGAAAGGGCAGCTTTCCGCTGTGCAGGATCGTCTCTGCGCTCACCGATCATCGCTAGAGCTCGTTCGGTATCGCCAAAGGCAGCTCCAAATCCCCCCGTCAAAGACGCGTGCGTCCTCAAGATCGAGTTCCTGATATGGGCTGTACGTCTCCAGTCCGTATGACTCCGCCCGCATCGTGCGCGCAACAAATCGCGTGCCCGGACGATAGGAGGTCGTCGAGTCAAACGGCGCACCAACGAGGACGATATGGCTCTCCTCATAGGTGTTATCGCAGCCGAGAAATGTTTTCAACGTTGCGGTTCCACATCTTCAGTATCTCCTCCACATAGTTTCGGCAGAGCAAATGCTGCTGCATGAAGCTGCGTATTGTAGTAGCGCGTCCGAATGCCGAGTGCCTTCCATCGTGCAAAAGTCGACGCCCTCCACGGGGCGGCGGTTTCTTCAGATGAGAAGCCAAACAGCCAATGGCCCGACGGATACGTCGGAATATGCACCTGATAGACGCGGCTGTATGGGGACGAATGAACAATGCTGCATGCATCCGCTGCATGGCATAGACGTCCTGCTCGTAAAGGGCTTTCGTGCTGGTTGATCGCATGATGCCGTCAGCTTTGAGGCCTTGAAGCGGTTGCCATAAAAACTCTTTGGTGAACAGTCCCTCTCCCGGCCCAAAAGGGATCCGTCGAATCCACAATAATGAGATCGTAGACATCGACCGGTCGTCGCACAAAGCGCAGCCCGTCTTCACAGTGGATGCTCACGCGCGGATCATCCAGCCCTGCCGCCGTCGACGGAAGATATTCGACGGCAGACATCGATCACCATCTCATCGATCTCCACGAGATCAATATGCCGCACCGACGGGTAGCGCAGCAGCTCTCGTACCGTCCCCCGTCCCCGCCGCCGATCACGAGAATGTTCTCTGCCTCCGGATGCACACATCGGTACATGGTGATCATCTCGCGATAGATGAACTCATCCCCTTCTCGCGGGCATCGCGCAGCCGTCAGCGTCAAAATCGCCGAACGGGCGACTCCAGGCCGATCATGCGCTGAACTCACTCATCACTGTCGTCAATGATCTACGCGGATGGAAAACCACACATTCGGTGTGTTCTTCGTATATAAAATTCCATGGCCTATCTGTCGTCATTACATTGAGACGCATATACTCATATCCTCCGGTCCTGTGATCTGACCAGCCCTTTTCTTCGCATAGCGGATATGCGTCAGAATCTCGTCGTCTCCTCCCCGGTGCAGATCAGGATACCGGGAGGATAGCGCGACAAACTCAGCTGAATACGTCCCTTCGTCTCTTGGATGGGCAGGGGCTCCTTCCTCCTCACATAAAACGCATCTGCAGACCGCGAACCACCACGGATCAGTATACTCCATCTTGAAGGCGTCTTGGAGGGATCCTTGCGATAGTTCCGACGGATCTCGCCAGTGCGACAAGCCGTTCAATATCCTTCAGGACGGTCGCCGACGAGCATAGGCAAGCAAGTTTGCGATATCTGAACTTTCGATGGATGTCATAATCATCGCGCAGGATGTCGCAGACTCGTGCCGGCGAGCCCCGTTGCCACGCGTAAAGATGGACGCTTCGTCGTATCGAAGTCGCACGCGGCATCGCCGTCGATCAATCACGCCACAGGCATAGTAGTCTCCGATGGCGTTGATCTCATCGACGCAGCGACAAGTCCGATGATGCGTTAAATCCCTTCACGGCCGCGCAGTGCCAAGTGCGGCAGCTGATCAAGACTCGCGAGCAGATACGAACTCGTCGTCTGTGTATTGATGATCTGATGGACATATCGAGCGGCATCGTATCCGCACAGAAGAATGGGCTCTGCGTCAGCGAGCCGCCGGACAATGCGCATGCTGATCGCTGACCATATCGCCCGCATCCATCGCCGCCGTTGGTGATCGCTGAAATGAAATTGCGTACCGTGTGCCTCATCGACCAACACCTTCATCCCGCGGGCATGCGCTTTTCCGTAATGGCACGCAAATCCGGTGAATGCCGTAGGTGGTTGACCGTCGCCAACGTCGGATGGCGCTCCATTGCTGCTGCGACATCGTCCGTGCGCATCCCGAGCGCAATCCCGAGTGTATCCTCGATGCCGGGATTGACATAGATCGGCACAGCGCCGCAGAGAATCAGTGCATTGATGGCACTGCGATGGACGATGCGCGGCATGATGATCTTGTCACCGCGTCCTACCGTCGATAGGATCATTGCCTGCACCGAGCCCGTCGTCCCGCTGACCATGAGAAAAAGCATGGGCGGCACGGAATGCTTCTGCTGCCAGATGCTCTGCATCACGAATCACGGAGACGGGATGGCAGAGATTGTCGAGCATCTTCATCGAGTTTACATCGACATCAAGACAGGCGGCCCGAGGAACGCAGCCAGCTCCGGATTGCCGCGGCCGCGTTTGTGCCCCGCGCATCGAACGGAACGAGGCGTGCCCGCTTCATCCGCACAAGTGCCTCCTCAATGGGCGCATTCGTCTGGGAGATAGGGGCGTACTTCTCCTCCGACAGGGAGGCGAGAGACCAGATCATCATAGCCGTAGGCGGCTGCATTTCCCTTACTCGTCACCCAACGCACAGCCTCCGTCACATCCGGCTCAGCCGGACTTCCCGCATGACGATAGGGACGGCAGCACGAGAACATCCTTCGCCGCAGGCGGGGAATCCGCTCCGCTCCACGACGAGTCCAGATACTCGGACTGCGGCGTATTGTTCAGATCGTCGACTGCTTTTATTGTAGGCGCGATACATCGCCAGAATGGATTTCTCCTTATCCTGAAGGGCAGACCCTAGAAAAGACGATTACCCCCAGGGATTGATGCCGAGATCACCCAGAGCCGATCACATGGTGGCTGCCCGATGCCGCCGCGACGCTCGCCATCGGCTCAGGCAGAACTGCCGCTCGAGATTTCCGCTGCGGAGCATCTCAAGACGTACCGGAATCTGCGGGATGACGACCTTTGCGACATCCTCTTCACGCATCCCGTTGGCGGCGAGATCTCATCCGTCACATACTCGATGATCGTGTTCTTGGAGACTGCGATCTCCTTGCCGCGCAGATCGGCGGGGATGTAATCCCGCCCCATCGGATGCAACGGATTGTAATGCCATCCGTATGAAAACGGCACGGACATCAAATCCACCGGAACGGGCGAAAATTACAGCCAGCAGGGTCAGACACCGCTCCATCAGATTTCCACTCTGCAGTGCCGCATCACGATCCATTGCACTCTTGAACGGCTGCAGCTCCACCTCGACGCCTTCCTCGGCAAAGTAGCCGCGTTCCGCTGCAATAATGAACGGAATGGGTCCGTATCGGGCATCAGCCCGATGGTCAGCTTCGGGAGCGGCTCGCTCTTCTCCTGCACAGGAGACCCACAGCCTCCACAAGGAGCAACGTCAGACAAAATAGGCAGGCAAGAATTTTCCTCATTCTGTATTCCCTTCTGTGAGCACTCCGCCGCCGTGTTCCTTCGCCATATGCTCACACAGATAGCGCAGTGTCCACAGCGTATTGTACGGCGTAATGGATGATTTGTAAGTGATATGTGGAACGTCCGCATCCTCCACGGCACGAAGGACCTGTGTCAGACGCTTCCCCTTCACTGCATCCAGCAGCATCACACGATGCGGAAATGAGAACGCGTCCCCCTCCTGCGCCGCGTGCTTCAAAAACCTTTGCGGCCAAGGAGATAGCCGACCTTCTCACGCCATGCATCCGGCGAAAGGATCTGAACGTCCACCCCATCGGACGCAGTGCACCCGTAATCAGCGCCGCCTGATCCGCAGGAAACTGATAGAGCAGAACACGCTCCTTGCTGTTCGCCATGGCAAGCCCTCCATCATTTCACAGAGAGACCGCGCATGAGGAGATACGTCACGAGTTCGTCCAGAGAGACTTCCTCTTCGAGCACCTTGCGGTCAAGGGATGCACGCAGGCTCTTGGGCAGACGAACGGTGAGAAATCCATTCATGACAGAGTTTCCCGCCTCATTCTTCGGCGTTGCTTCCTTTTGCCGCAGGCGCTGCCTTCACCTTAGCTGCCGTCTTCTTTGTCTCCTGGGGCGCGGATGCCTTTGGTGCTGGTGCCTCTGCCGTGTGTTCTGCCGCGTCTTTCTTCTTCGCCGCAGATGCCGTACGTTTTTCTGCTCGCGTGCCTTCCCTGCTGTTTCTGCGTTTACTTTTTGCATTATTCTTTTGCCGTCTTTTTCTTCTGTTGCTTTCTTCTTTGCCACGTTCTCCTCCGTCTTCTTCTCCCTCTTTTTACGCGCGCTTTCTGCTCTTTCTCCGTCGGCGGCGGATATACGAAAGAACTCGTTGTATGCGTTGCGCAAGTCCTCACTTGCCTGCTTTGTTCCAATACCGATAATGTACGATGGATCCTCAGCATTCAGCGACTCAGCAATACGTACGAAGTCGGAATCCGTCGTAATGATAAAGTACTGCGCACCCCTCCTGATAGAGGATCTGCGCTGAGTCATGAGAGCGGAATCCAGGGAATTTTTCCCCAGAAAGGTACGGCTGATCTGCCGAAAAGGTAAAGTCCGGGGACTCCATGAGCCGATCCCAGCGCTTCTGATCGGGATGTGCCTCCCAATCCGAGACGACGATCATGCGGCATGGCTGGTAACGCTGTGCAATGTCGATGGTATACTGAAGCATTTCAATCGGCGCATTCTCTATGTCGTAGAGGATCGCCACGGTATCGTTGCTCGAATCGAGCATCCTATCTCTCCTCACTCTTCCGCGTCGGAAAACAGACGCCGTGCGCGCTGCGCCAGGAAGGTCGCCTCTCCCTCGAGCACATCCGCCTGTCGCAGATTCGTCTCGGCAGAGCGGATCGTCGCTGCGTTCTTATCCGTCATCCACGCTGCATATCCCTCTGCGTATGCGATATGAAGATCGCAGATCTTGAGACGCAGCTGCTGGAGACTCTGCATCGTACGGGGGACAGAAACAGCACTCAGCTCTTCGCGCCGTTCTTGCCAGTCCGCGAGAACATCCTGCTCCATGATCTGACGTGCCATGTCCCGCGTTGTCTGATTCCCCAGTGCTCCTGCGCCGAGCACACGATAGAGACGCATTTGTGCCGCACTGACGCTCTGATCATGCCGCCGAATGATGGCATCCGTTTCCTCGAGATACTGCTGAACCCGCAGGCGGCGCGCATTGCCCAAGAAGGCTGCATAATCATACAGATTCCGTATCGATACGACCTGCCAATCTCCATCATCCGAAGGAGCAAGGCAAACCTGGAACGTGAAATCCGCATCCGCTTCATCCTGATGCGCGACGACATCGACCACCGCCGTATGTGCTGCCTGATCCACCGTCAGATTTGTCGTCTCACGGAACGAGAGGTCACGCAGACCGATACAGGGACAGGATATTCTCTGCGTCCGAACCGTCGCTTTGCGGCATCTGCCGGCGGCCAATCGCCCTCCGTCAAATACGTGTGAACCGCATCATTCAGCATTTTTGATAAACGCCGGCTTGAGCATCTTTGAAAAAAATCCGCCAGAGCTGCAGACGTATCATGCGCTCCGCCGAACTCCGTATCCATCGTCCCGGCCATAAAGTCATCGCTAGCCCATGTCAAGGACATCATCCAGACGCACATAACGCAGAAAGAGCGTCTCATCATGCGTCTCAAAGGCGCGCTCAATTGCACGAAGCGCATACTCCGGCGTCTTCGTGTAGACGCGAAAATACCAAAAGAGCCCTGCAAGTACCAGCAACACACAGAGCAGTGCGGCACATGCGGCCTTTATTTTCGTGGCATGGCTCATCATCGTTGTTCCCTCTCTCCATCATGGCGGCTCATGGTGTCACATGGTCGATACTGCCGCCGCCCAGCACGACATCGCCCTCGCAGAATACAATGGACTGCCCCGGCGTCACAGCACGCTGCGGCTCGGAAAAATGTATCGCGACAGTACCATCGCCCTGTGGCTCCATCCATGCATTCGCCTCGCGTTTTCCATAGCGTATTTTTGCCCGCACACGACGAGGTTCGTGTGGTGGCCGCGGCAGCGTCCAACTCAGATCGGACGCTGTCAGCGCGCGTGCAAAGACCTCATCTGACGTACCGACAATCACACGGTTTTCAGCTGCATCCAAAGCGATCACGTAGAGCGGATGCTCTGCCGCAATCCCGAGTCCCCTGCGCTGCCCAATGGTATAAAAGGCAATGCCTTCATGGGTGCCGAGGACATGTCCTGTACGATCCGTGATCGCCCCCGTCTGCATCGTCTGCGGTGCGTGCGTACGCAGGTAGGACTTATAGTCGTCACGGGGAACAAAAGCAGATCTCTTGACTCTCCGCTTTGTGGGCAACGGGAGCCCATAGTCCTCCGCCATACGCCGAATCTCGTCCTTGCAATAATCCCCGAGCGGAAAGAGAACATGATCCATCATCTCCTGTGTCAGATGATAGAGCACGTAGGACTGATCCTTCGCCGCATCAATTCCCTTTCGCAGATGGTAGGTTCCATCGTCCGTGCGCGTGATCCGCGCATAATGCCCTGTGGCAGTATACTGTGCACCAAGCGCCCGTGTTTTTCCAGCAGCCCTTCAAACTTAATATGGCGATTGCACGCAATACACGGATTCGGTGTGCGCCCACGCGCGTACTCCTGCGTAAAATAGTCAATCACCAGCCGCTGAAACGGCTCGGTGAAGTCCATCACTAGTGCGGAATCCCCAAAAATATCTGCGACGCGGCGCGCATCGTCCACACTCGAGAGAGCACAACAGCTACGCCCATCGGGGTCAGCGTCGCGCGCCTCCTCCGAGAGACGCATCGTCACACCGACAACTTCATATCCCTGCTCCTGAAGCAGTGCAGCCGTAACCGAGCTGTCCACACCTCCGCTCATCGCGACGACAACACGTTGTTTCTCATCCTTTGCCCCACCGAAATTCAATCAAATGTAATTTAGTATAGCATTCGCATTCCGAAAAATACAAGATATTGTGTTTGTGAACGAAGAGCTACACAAACGTATTCTTTTTGATAAAATTAAAAAAAGAAAAAGGGGAGGTGAACTATGGGCGTCATCAGGGGTAATCGCCGAATACAATCCATTCCATCACGGACATGCCTGGCAGCTTCGTGAACTGCGCCGGAGATTCCCCTCTGTGGACGGCATCATCGTCGTCATGAGGCGGCAGCATAACGCAGCGTGGAACGCCTGCCGTTCTCGACAAGTGGACACGGGCAGGGGCACGCCGTCGACGGTGGTGCTGACCTCGTGCCTGAGCTTCCTTTTTGTCTTTGCCTGCCGCAGCGCTGGGACTTTGCACGCGGCGGCATCTCCCTCCTCATGCAGCTCGGCGTCGTCAGTCACCTTGCCTTCGGCACAGAGGCTGCGGACATTGCCCCACTCGAAAAGAGCTGCACGGGAGATTGACACCGAAAAAATCCAGCGCAGGATTGCGCATGGGGCTCTCCATGGGGCTGTCCCTACGCGGCGGCACTCTCCTCTGCCCTAGCGGAGCAGCTAGCATCGCAGAAAGTATCCTGCGTACACCGAACAATATTCTCGGCATGGAGTACCTGCGCGCACTCCATGCCGAGGATGCTGACATCACGCCGCTTGCCCTGCCGCGCAAAACAGCGGAGCACGGAGACACGGCTGCGCAGCGGCATCACCAGTGCATCCTCCATCCGCACAGCGCTGGGGCAGGATGTTCCCCATGGGGACATATCGCAGCGTGTGTCATGCCAAATATGCTAGTGATCTGCGTCGTACCCATCCGCACGCACTCCCTCTCAGGGAGAACTGCTGCGTCTCCTGCGCTATGAGATCCTCACCATGGCGGACACAGAGCTCCGCAGCATCTACGGGCATCTCCGAGGGGATCGAAAACCGTCTGGTACGTGCACTGCGTATGGCAGAGACCTACGAAGAGCTGTTGACACATGCATCAGCCAAAGCGCTATCCGAAAGAGCCGCATCGGACGTCTCGCCATCCACCTCCTGCTCCGGCTGCAAAAAGTGCAGACAGAGGACTTTTGACCATACCGGCTGTCTCTACATCCGTCCATTGGTATTTAATGAGAGGAAAAACACTGCTGCGGCGCATCAAAAAAATTCTCCACTTCCGATCATCACGCGTACGGCAGAAGTTTTGTCGAGTGACGCGCGTGCGCGCTCCCCTGCAAAAGCTGTCTCTGCTGCAGCAAATGCTTGCCTTCGATACGCGCGCCACAGAGCTGCGTATGTTGACACTGCCGCAGCAATACGGCAGTGCGTGCGGTACAGATTTTCTCTCCTCACCGATCTATCATGAATGAGTTACAGAAAGGACTATGTTCTATGGCACCACAAGTTAATCTTTCCAACTTGCTCACCCTGCATAATTTGCGCATGGATCCTGTTCTCGCCGCACTGGAGGACGCCATAATGTACGGAGATGAGGGCGCAGAGGAGCGTAGTGAATGCTGCGCTGCGCTGATTGCCGCGGCAGAGAATCTCGGTCTGCGCGGAAATCTGCTGCCGCGTTACCTTCTTCACAGCATTACGCACACACCAAATATTGTCTCGGAGACAATGGAGCGGACGGGACTGCCGCCAGGAAATAGCCTGCGCCATATCTTCCATCAGGATATTGCTTTGCTGTATCCGATCTTCACACTTCCGACCAGTGCATTTTTGAGGACTGAGGCGCTGGACGACTACGAGCCAACGAAAAATGTCTATGATAAGACAGAAGACTTCCTTCTCCCGCTGCTCGATGCGGCAAAGACGACGGAGGACTACGCCGAGGCATTATTAACATTCTACGCCCGCTATGGCTGTGGAGATATGGCGTCCTATTCCGTGTTCCGCTGGGACAGTGCAGCACATCACATCTGCGGCATCGACCACTTTGAGTGTCCGCGTATGAAGGACATCATCGGGTATCAGCACCAGAAGGAGCTGCTCATCCGCAACACGCGCGCTTTCGTTCTCGGTAAACCGTCCAACCACGTACTCCTCGTTGGGGCACGCGGGACAGGAAAATCCTCCGCCGTCAAAGCTCTGGTCAGTGAATACGAAGACAACCATCTGCGTCTGGTACAGGGTGACCAAGGATCAACTGTGCGAGTTGCCCAATTATGGATGAACTGCGTCGCTACGCGGGACGAAAGTTTATCATCTTTCTAGACGATCTGTCCTTCGAGGACTCTGACACGGAGTTCAAGGCGGTCAAATCTGCCATCGAAGGAAGTGTATCGTCCTGCCCGTCAATGTACGCATCTATGCGACGTCCAATCGCCGTCACCTCATTCGTGAAACATGGCGTGAGCGCGAGCAGGATGAGGTATATCGCGACGACAGCATCAACGAAACGATTTCCCTCTCGGATCGCTTTGGTCTTATCATCCAGTACCATACGCCGGATCAGGAGGAATATCTGGCGATCATCGACCACATGCTCACACAAAAAGGCATCCACCTGACACCAGAGGAGCTGCGCATCGCTGGACTTCGTTGGGAGATGACGCACAGCGGGCGCAGTGGACGCACGGCTCAGCAATTTGTTGCCTACTATTTGGGGAACAACGAATAATATGAAGTGGCTCAACAATACACGGAGGTGCCAGCGGGACGGTCTTCACACAGCGGAAGACGCGGTCCGCATTCCCCGTCCACATCGCTAAAGAGCTGTGCATCCGTTGTAAGCTCAAATGACCGCGCACGTATGTGCAGGATATTGTCTCGCTCCGATACCGACTTTCCGGCAAACAGGTCTGCCGCCACAGACATAAACTGCGGCAGACCTGTTTTTACGGCAGGAGGTCGAGCATCCGTCATTGATCGCAATATCGCTGCCGATCTGCTTCATCCCAGCCACTACAGGGGCTGTTGGCAATGACGAACAGGAAAAATTTCTTCCTCATAGTGCTCACCATCCGCCGTGATGCGCACCGGAAATGAATGCAGGCGCGAGAGCTCCCCGATCCCCTTCAGATAGTAGGCGATTCTGCCAAGTGCATTCTTATAGGCCGACTTCACCTCATGGGCGATCCCTGTCAGAACACCGGCACTGAGGACGTTGACAAAATAGCGTCCCTGCCCTTCCAGAACCCCCAGATCGACGCGGCGCGACTCATCCGCCGCGATGCGCTCCGCATAGGATTTCCCAATCCCGCCGATCCCAAGGTGCGTAGCAAAATCATTTGATGTGCCGCTGCCTAAGATGCCGAGCGGTATGTCGATCTTGGCATCCTGCAGTGCATTCACTACTGCGTGTACCGTTCCATCACCGCCCGCTGCCAGTACGCCGGCAGGGGCAATCTCCTGAGAAACTGGCTGAGCTGATCCTGTCCGTTCCCACGCGTGCGATAGGGGCAAAGCATGATATCGTGATGCTGAAAAAAAGCTCGATCAGCATATCCAGCTTACCCTTGAGAGAGCATGTCCCGAGACCGGATTGTAGATCAATGCCATTTTTCTTCATGCCTTATACACCCCAATCCGCTGTAAAAATCGGATGCCGACCGTACCGACCATCGGCAGACGGCGCAGATCCTCCTCGATCAGGCCGCGCAGCAGGATCATCGCCGCCACATAGACGAAGCAGCCGAAGAACACCGCACCAAAGGTGAGAGATCGCTGCAATCCCCCACCATGCCAGTGTCCATGCGTAGAAGAAATGGACGGCACATGCCATAATTCCGGCAGAACATATCGTTTTGATGAGCTGGAGGAGCTCGATACGATAGCCGATAAAACGGTAGATAAAGTAAAGATTGATGATCGCCGCGACACCCATATCTGCCGCCGTCGCCCATGCCGCGCCCATGATGCCGAGCCATGGAATCGCCGTCAGATGCCAGTTTAGAAAAATCTTTGCCGCCGCTGCGAGCACCATGTTCACCATGGGGATGGTCGGATGACCAAGTCCCTGCAAAATCCCCGTTGAGACCTGATGCAGACCGAGCAGGATGATGCTCACCGCCGAGATCATGACCGCAGGCCCCGCTCCCGGTGCATTGTAGATCAGCGAAGAAATTGGCGTCGCCAAAATAAACACAATGACAAAGGCGGGAAAACAGACGAAATTCGAAATGCGCACGGACGCCGCTGTCTGATCGTAGACGCGCGCCTGATCGCCAAGCACGCGTGACTCCGAGATGGCGGGCACAATACTCATCGCCATGGATGCGGTCAGGATCGTCGCCAGATTGACGAGCGGAACGGCCATGCCGTTCAGATAACCGAAAAAGCTCCGTCGCCTCACTGATGCTGTAGCCTGCTGCCTCAAGACGCTGCGGAACAATCATCAGATCCAGATTCGAGACCACGGGCAGCATAATGCTCGCCGCCGAGACTGGAAGTGCCAGCTTAAAAATACGATGAATGATCGAAAGCCGCGTCTCGTAAGGAACATTCGGCAGAGGCTTCAGCTCCGTCCCGTAATCACGAGCAATATCCCGCTCCAGTTTGATATGGAAGTAGACGAGAACAATGAGGCCCGTCACTGCTCCTGCGAAAGCCCCGAGTGACGCGCCGGCGGCTGCGTAGTCCAGCCCCCATGGCATGAGAAGACTCGCGAGGACAATCATGGTCACCACGCGGAAAAATCTGCTCTACGATCTGCGACACCGCCGTCGGTGTCATGCGCTGCCATCCCTGCAAATACCCACGGGAACTGGCGAGCAGGGTCACGAAAAAGACCGTCAGGGGCAAGCACCACCACAGCCTTGTAGGCACGCGCATCACGAATCAGCTGCCACTCGATCAGCCAGTCTGCCGCCAAATAGGTCAAAAATCGAAAAAGAGCGGTCCTGTCAGCACCATGAGCATCATAGAGATGCGAAACACACGCTTCGCTCCGTAGATATCCTTGAGTGCGACGCGTTCCGCCGTAATAATCGAAATCGCTACCGGGACACCGGCCTGCGAGACCGTCATGGCAAAAATAAATGGGGAACGCCATCTGATAGAGACCAATACCTTCGCCGCCCAGAATACGGGAGACGAAGATCCAGTTCAACGACCCGATCACCTTAACCACAAAACCTGCGATGGTCAGAACAAAAGTACCGCTGAGAAAGGATTCTCCTTTGCTATTCTTCCCTTCCGCAACATTCATCTCACTAATGAAAACACCGCCTCAACTACTAATTATGAGAATAATATCGATTGAATTATATCATGAACTGCCTCCACTATCAATGGACTTCACTCACACGGACAGATGTTTCAAACCACAAAAAGACCTCACACGATACAGTCGCATGAGGGTCTTTGAGAAAAGTATTTTCGTGCTTTTTGACTGCGGCAAACGCCTTCTCCGAAGCGGCAATCGTATGCTCAATGTCTTTGTCTGTATGCGCTCCCGACATGAATACCGTTTCAAACTGGGACGGGGCAAGATACACCCCTCGTCGAGCATCGTCTCAAACCAGATGCGGAAGGCATCCTGATCAGCGGCAGCGGCATCCTCATAGTTATAGACATCACGATCAATAAAGAAGATGCCGAACATCGAGCCCGCCTGATGCGCGCATATCGGCACGCCTGCCTCCTTCGCCGTACGCTGCCAGCCAAGCAGGGAGATTCTTCGTCTTGATGGTCAGCTCACGGCTGTAATCCGCCTTGCCTTCTTCGGGGTCTGCCGTGATGAGCTTCAGCGTCTCAATGCCCGCCGTCATGGCAAGCGGATTGCCCGAGAGTGTGCCCGCCTGATAGACGGGACCCGAGGGGGAAATCTGCTCCATGATCTCACGGCGTCCACCGTATGCCGCAACGGGCAGACCGCCACCGATGATCTTGCCGAGACAGGTGAGATCGGGGCGAATGCCATAGGCAGCCTGCGCGCCGCCCAAGGACGCACGGAAGCCGCACATCACCTCATCAAAGATGAGAAGCGTGCCGTGCTGCTCGGTCAGCTCACGCAGCAGGGAGAGATAGCCCTGACGCGGCAGCACCAGCCCCATATTTCCCGCAACCGGCTCAACGATGACGGCGGCAATATGATCGCCCTCGCGCTCCATCACATCGCGGATGGCAGCCTCATCGTTGTACGGAACAGCAATCGTGTCCGCCGCTGTCCCCTTCGTCACACCAGGAGAACTCGGGACGCCGAAGGTCGCCATGCCTGAGCCTGCGCTGACGAGAAGGCTGTCGTTATGCCCGTGGTAGCATCCGATGAACTTGACGATTTTATCCCGTCCGGTATAGCCGCGTGCCAGTCGCAGTGCACTCATCGTCGCCTCAGTTCCTGAGTTGACCATACGGATGCATTCAATGGTCGGATAGACCGACTGAACGAGCTTAGCCAGCTCCGTCTCCATGAGCGTCGGTGCACCGTAGCTCGTCCCGCGCGCCACAGTCTCCTGCAGAGCCTTCACCACCTGCGGATGCGCGTGCCCGACGATCATCGGTCCCCATGATCCCACGTAGTCGATGTAGGAGTTCCCGTCAATATCGTAGATATACGCCCCCTCTGCACGTGCAATAAAGAGCGGATTGCCTCCCACATTGGCAAACGAACGGACGGGACTGTTGACCCCGCCGGGCATATACTGTTTTGCCTCGTCAAAAGGCAGCCCTTGATTTTTCGGTATGGCGCATATAGTTCCCTCCTTATCCGTTCATCCAGTCAGCAGCATCCAAGGCATGATAGGTGATGATGATCTTTGCGCCGGCACGCTTCATGCCCGTCAGTGTCTCCAGAACAATCCGCTGCTCATCAATCCAGCCGTTTGCTGCCGCCGCCTTGACCATGGCGTACTCGCCGCTGACATTGTAGACGGCAATGGGGCGATCTGTCACCTCATAGACACGGCGTACCACATCGAGATAGGCAAGAGCCGGCTTTACCATGATGATGTCAGCGCCCTCTTCCACATCCAATGTAGTCTCTTTCAGTGCCTCACGGACATTCGCCGGATCCATCTGATACTGCCTGCGGTCGCCGAAAGCGGGCGTGCTATCCGCCGCATCGCGAAAAAGGTCCATAGTATCCAGAGGCATACTTTACTGCGTAGCTCGCGATGGAGGTGTTCTCAAATTTATTTTCGTCAAGGGGCCTCGCGGATGGCGGCGATGCGTCCATCCATCATATCGAGACGGTGCAACGATGTCTGCCCCCGCCTTCGCCTGACTTACGGCAACCTTCTGCAGGAGTGCGAGTGTCCTGTCATTATCGACATAGTGTCCCGTGAGATGTCCCACAGTGTCCATGCGTCGTATACTGACAAAGGCATACATCACCAACGACCAGCAGGGTCAGGAACAGCATCCTTGATCGCAGCGATCGCGCGCTGGACAGGACTCTCCATATCCCATGCAGAGCTGCCGTCCTCATCCTTATAAGCAGGAAGTCCGAACACCTCGACGGCGCGAATCCCACGCGCTGCGATCTCGTGTGCGAGCGCTGCGACCTGATCCACAGAGTAGTGGAAACAGCCCGGCATACTCGGGATCTCTTCTTTGATCTTCTCTCCGGGAACAACAAAGATTGGATAGACAAAATCGCGCACCGACAGCTCTGTCTCACGCACAAGATCGCGCATTCCAGACGAGATGCGCAGACGGCGCGGACGAAGTTTTTGATAAATCATTGTGAGTATCTCCTATTACTGAACGAGATGACTAAGTGACATCTAAACCTTCTCAATCACACCAAATTATTTCAAGGATGCTCTTCTTCCAAAGAAAAGCGTGAGCCACATCGCATACAAAGCCATTCCTTTTCCCACGCTGCATGAGTCCAACTCGTACTGTTTTTCTGCAGCTGCATTTTGCTCAGCAATCTCAAGATTGTTCTTCTTTTTTTCTCGATTGCCAATCCTGGCACAATATGCACTGGCAACTACGACAACAAGATATTTCCAATCCTCGGATAAAGAAAATGATGCTGTATATAACGAATACAACACAATTCCTAATGCGCATAATAGAACAAGACTGAAAAAGTCTCTATCGATCCAGGGTCTTTCTTTAAAAGGTGTCGGTGGAACAGGTGGTGCAACTTCTTTAGCCAGATCGGTCAAATGCTCACTTGGTCGTTCTACTTCTCCGTAAATGGGAGTACTGCCGACGGCCTTTTTTTCCGTTTTAACAACATTCCCCCACTGATCACGATGTTCTGTTTTCTCGTACTGTGTTTTCATGACCAACGACTTCTGTTTGGACAATCGTTCCCGTACTATGTCCTTTTTTATATAACAAAGGCACACGTGAAATATTGTCACTCCCACATACCGGACAAACATAAGACATAAAAACACTTCTTTCTCTTGAGAAACTCGCCTAGACTATCGTACAAAAATACAGCCATTACACACAATCATCACAGCAATTTTTATTGCCGTGATAAGCCCGTCGATTGTGTACGTCCCTGCAACGATATATGGATCAAGTCCAAATTGTTTTACTGTCTCCGCCGTTACCGGACCAATGCAGGCAATCTTCGTGTGCTGCAGCGGTGTAATATTGCCGAGCATGCGCACGAGATTCTTGACGGTTGAGGAGCTGGTAAATGTAACGTAGTCAAACGCACCGTCCATCATCTGGGCGGCGAGCTCTTCCCCATGTTCTGTCTCGGGTACTGTCTCATAGGCTGCGACAACATCGACGGTCGCCCCATGTGCCCCCAAGGACGCAGGAAGAACGTCGCGTGCCTCCTGTGCACGCGGCAGGAGGATATGGGCACGCGGCGGCAGAATCGGACGGAGCGCATCCACGACTGCCTCTGCGCGGAACTCTTGCGGCACAAGATCTGCCTCGATCCCGTAGGTGCGCAGACGATCCCGTGTCGCCGTACCGATGGCAGCAATTTTTGCATAGCCGAGTGCGCGCGTATCCTTTCCTGCGTGATGAAGTCGCGCAAAGAAATGCTCCACACCGTTGACACTGGTATAGATCACCCAGTGATAGTCCTGCAGTTTTCCGATGGCAGAATCCAGTCCCGCGTACGAATCGGACGGCGGAACAATGCGAATCACCGGTGCCTCAACACAGGATGCACCAAGTGCCGTCAGTTTCTCCGTCAATGCCGATGCCTGGGCACGCGCGCGTGTGACAAGAATGCGTTTTCCAAAAAGAGGACGGAACTCTCTGCGGTCGAACCAGCGCAGACGATCTCGCAGGCGCACCACATCCCCCACAATGAAGATCGCGGGCGGTCGTATCCCATCACGACGCACCATCTCAGCCGCCTCACCGACCGTCGTCACGTACGTCTCCTGATCGGCACGCGTTCCCCATCGGATAAGTGCTGCCGGGGTATCTGCGGGACGCCCATTCTCGATCAAATTTTTCGTGATCTCAGGAAGATTTGCCACGCCCATCAGAAAGATCAGTGTATCCACACCTGTTGCGAGATGCTGCCAGCGGACGTGAGACTCAGGTTTCGTCGGATCCTCGTGCCCCGTGACCACGGCAAAGGAAACCGCAACACCTCGATGTGTCACAGGAATACCGGCATAGGCCGGCACGCTGATCGCAGAGGTGACACCGGGCAGGATCTCAAAGGGTACTCCACGTTCCAGCAAAACGAGAGCCTCTTCCCCACCGCGGCCAAAGACGAACGGATCTCCGCCCTTCAGACGAACGACCGTCTTTCCCTCCTCCGCCTTGTCTGCGAGCAGGACATTGATCTCCTCCTGTCGCATTGTATGATGGCAGGGACTGCTTGCCGACATAGATCCGCTCTGCTGTCTCAGGCACATGGGAGAATGCTCTCATCGGCAAGATGGTCGCAGACAACAACATCCGCCCGTTTCAGGCAATGCATCGCCCCCACGGTCAAAAAGGCGCGGATCTCCGGGACCCGCGCCAACAAGAAACACCATTCCGTTCTTCATGCTGTAATTCCAATCTCTTTCAAAATCTCACGTCCGCCGGCATCGAGGAGCTCCTCGGCAAGAGCAGTTCCAAGAGCCTCCGCCTGCTCGCCTGCTCCGTGTGCATCAGAGCGGCAGATACGCTGTCCATCGACCGAAGCAATCATGGCATCAATGGAAATCTGACCATCGGCATCGACCTCAGCGTAGACCCCGACAGGGATCTGACAGCCGCCCTCAACGCGACGCAGGAAAGCGCGCTCTGCCTGTGCCGCCGTCGTCATCCCCGCATCACGCAGAAACGCAATAGTGGAAAAGAATCGCGGCATCCCCAGCGCGGCATTCAATGGCAAGTGCGCCCTGCCCAACCGCAGGAAGCATCACAGAGCGGGGCAAAATGCTGCGGATACGACGTTCAAAGCCGAGTCGCTTTTGAGTCCTGCTGCCGCAAGCACAATCGCATCGAACTCCCCCGCGTCGAGCTTGGCAAGACGTGTATTGACATTTCCGCGCAGATCACAGATCGTTAGATCGGGGCGCACGGCGAGGAGCTGTGCGCGGCGGCGCAGACTCGACGTTCCCACGCATGCCCCGATAGGTAAATCCTCCACCGCAGCGTAGTGTGCACTGACAAAGGCATCACCGGGATCAAGCCGTGTTGTAATCGCACCGATGACCAGTCCGTCGGGAACCTCCGTCGGCATATCCTTCAGACTATGCACGGCAAGATCGATCGCATCATCCAGCATCGCCTGCTCAAGTTCCTTCGTAAAGAGCCCCTTGCCGCCGATTTTGGCGAGCGGTGCATCTAGGATACGATCTCCCTTCGTCGTCAGTTCACGCAGCTCCACGCAGTAGGATGGATGCTCCTTTTTAATGGCCTCCGCCACATAGCTCGCCTGCCAGAGAGCCAACTTGCTCGCTCGTGTACCGATAGTGATTGTGCCGCTGTTCACTGGTTCCTGTCTCTCCCATCGCATCTAACTTAAAAAGAGAACGCATTGCTTCGATGTAAAATGCCTCATCCTTGGTTCCCGCAGATGACCGCAGCTTCATCATCGGGATGCGCAGTATCTTTCGCACAATCATGCGGCTCATGTGCTCAACCTGACGGCCTGCCTCCTCCGAGAGATCGGGAAGCTTCGCACTCACGCGCTTGATCTCTCGCGCGCGAATGCGCTCGCATCGACCTGAGAGCAGTGCCATAAGCGGCTGAAACGAAAGATATTTAAAGCGTTCCTGCAGAGCCATGACCTCCTCTGCAACAATCTTCTGCGCCTTGACTGCCTCTGCTTGCCGCTCTCCCATGTGCTCATCCACCACTGCCTCAAGCGCATCAATATTATAGAGCTCAATTCCCTTGATCCCCGCAACATCGGGGTCGACGTCACGCGGAACGGCAATATCGATAAAGAAGATCTTGCGTCCCTGACGGCGCGTCATGAGACGGCGCGCCTCCCATGCCTTGATGACATAGTGCGGTGCCCCAGTCGATGTAACGACGACATCGACATGGGTCGCATAGTCCATTGCACGATCAAAAGGGATGGCTTCTCCGCCGATACGCTCAGCAAGAACCTGTGCGCGTTCAATGTGACGGTTGGCAACATAGATCGTCTCGATCCCGTGCGCACGCAGATGCTCCGCTGTCAGCTCCGCCATCTTTCCCGCACCGAAGATCAGCGCACCGCAGCCCCCAAGACCGCCCAGCGACGCCGCAGCAAGCTCGACAGCAGCATAGCTCACCGACACAGAACGGTAAGCGATGCGCGTTTCCGTCCGTACACGTTTTCCCGTGGCGATCGCACGGTGGAAGAGCAGATTGAGTACCGTTCCGGTCACCCCTGCCTCTCGTGCCAGCGCATACGCCTCCTTCACCTGTGAGAGAATCTGTCCCTCACCGAGTACCAGCGAGTCGAGACTTGACGCCACGCGAAAGAGATGCTCAATCGCCGCATCGTCAGTGTACGTATAGAGATACGCATCCAGATCATCGCCGCCCTGCGCCAGATCATGCAGGAACTGCCGCACGGAGCGCTCCCCCTCCGCGAGATCCTCCACTGCAGCGTAGAGCTCCGTTCGGTTGCAGGTAGACAGAACCACAAGCCCGCTCACCCCGTCGTAGTCGCCTAGGTTCTGGAGCCCCGTGCGCAGTTCCTCGCGCGAGAACGAAACCCGCTCACGTACATCAATCGGTGCAGTCCGATGATTGAGCCCCAAAGTCAAGAGCCGCATTCCGTAGTTCAACCTCTGCTTTCTCCATCGCACCATGACGAACCATGGTCAAAATATCGGGGCGCAGTGCCGTATGCCAAAAGCGCGTGCGTGCACTGCTCGACGAGATACACTCCTGAAGTTCCACCCTCAGACAGGAGACACGCTCCAGCCACATTCCAAAGGCAGGCGGATACATCTCCTCCAGTTCCATCCGTATCGCACGCGAGAGCGCCGGACTGCCGCCTGCGGTCGAGACGGACAGTATCAGCTCTCCACGGCGTATCGAGGCAGGCACCTGAAACGTTGAAGCCGCAGGATCATCAATAACGTTGACGGGAATCCCCCTGCGTTTTGCCTCTGCAGCCACAGCCGCATTGACCTCGCGCAGATCCGTCGCCGCATAGACGAGAAACGCACCTTCGAGCATCCCGTCCGCATAGCAGGCCTGCTTCCAACATAACCTGCCTGCCGCAGCATGCTCCTGCAGCACCATTGTGATTTTCGGAGCGATTACACAGATGGAGGTCTCCGTACCCGCAGAGAGAATGCCGCGTACTTTACGCTCCGCCACCCTTCCGCCGCCGACGAGGATAAGAGAGCGTCCGCTCAGATCGACATTCAGCGGATACAGCACGCACCTCACTCCTCTTCATCGTACGAGTTTTTTGCCCAACAGAAACATGAATCCTATTCATATTCGATATTATACCGCATACAGGCATGAAAAAAAAGAGGAGAAGTCCGAATCTCCTCTCTTTATAGTGATTATCAATGTAGTTATAGCAGCTCCCCTAGCTGGTGCAGCAGAGGATAGTCCGTCATATCCACGCCCAGCGGGGTCACTGCGATCAGCCCGTGCTCCACAGCATAGATATCCGTTCCAATCCCCTTATCCGTATCGGACACCTCACCTGCCACCTTGTAATGCACGCGCCCCTCTTCCATCTCAATGCGCTCAAACGCATTTACATAGTCGCGTCCACCCTGACGGCAGAACACAAAGCGTGGCTCATCTCCTGACCAGTTCCTTCGGAAAGTTGATATTCAACAAAAATGGCTGGTCTGTAGTGGCAAGAACCTTTTCCATAAATGGGACAAAATAATCTGCCGCATCGGCAAATGAAAGACTGCTGCCGTCAAGCAGGGAAAGTGCAAACGATGGAATCCCGTGAAAATATCCTTCAAAGGCGGCACCGACCGTTCCCGAATAGATCACATCTGTCCCCAGATTTGAGCCGTGGTTGATGCCGAGAGCACCACATCCGGCGATTCCGACGCAATCGCATCCAGATAGAGCTTTGCGCAGTCCGTCGGCGTGCCGTCGATCGCCCATGCCGCAATCCCGCTGCTCGGTCAAAGGACGTATCCTCACGAACCTCGATGGCACGTCCGATTGTCAATGCATGAGACGTACCGCTCTGCTGATGCATGGGAGCCGCAACCGTCACATTATGTACTCCGGCCAACCGTCTCGCAAGTATGCGGATCCCTTCTGCGGCGATCCCGTCATCGTTCAAAATCAGGATATTCAATGTCAGCTCCCCTTCTCTCGTCTTGATATACGAAAGGCAGGGTTGGTATGCCAACCTGCCTAAAAACCGCATACACGGATAACATTCATGGTGACCCACCACGGAATCGAACCGTGAACCTACTGATTAAGAGTCAGTTGCTCTGCCAGTTGAGCTAGTGAGTCGTCTGCACCTCATGACGCATAGCTATTATAGAGGAACAATACACGCCTGTCAATCCCTTCGCGTGTTTTTCCATAATAAAACACGCGCACAAAAGGATCTCCGAAGAGATCCTTTTTATTCCTTCACGGAGAGAAGATTACTTCAGCGCATCAGCGAGCTGTGCATTGACAGCACGTGCAGCCTCAACACTCTCCTCGAACTTCGCCTTCTCCTCGCCCTCGAGCTTCACATCGACAACCTTCTCAAAGCCGTCCTTGCCGAGAACAATGGGAACGCCAACGCAGAGTTCCTTCTCGCCATACTCGCCTTCGAGGTAGACGCAGCAAGGAATAACCTTCTTCGAATCGAGGCAATCGCCTCGACGAGCGTTGCTGCAGATGCACCCGGCGCATACCATGCGGACGTGCCGAGAAGCCCCGTCAGCGTTGCGCCGCCGACCTTCGTCTTCTGAACGACATCAGCGAGAACTTCCTTCGAGAGGAGCTGCGTGACAGGAATACCGCGGAGCGTTGCGATGCTGACGAGCGGAACCATCGTCTTGTCGTTGTGACCGCCGATGACCATACCGTCCACATCGGTCGGGGTTGCGGGATGACCTGCCTTGTTGAGTGCCTCGGAGAGATAATAACGGAAACGGCTGCTGTCGAGCATGCCGCCCATGCCGATGACACGGTTGCGCGGAAGTCCCGTGGACTTGAGTGCAAGATAGGTCATTGCATCCATCGGGTTGGAGATGATGATGAAGATCGCATTTCGGGGAGTGCTTCAATGCCTGCTCCACAACGCTCTTGACAATCTTTGCGTTGACACCGACGAGCTCCTCACGCGTCATGCCCGGCTTACGCGGAAGACCGGAGGTAACGACGATAACATCGGAATTTGCCGTCGCAGCGTAGTCATTCGTAACACCCTTGACCGTCGTGTCAAAGCCGAGCGCATGCGAGCACTGCATCATGTCCATTGCCTTGCCCTCGGAGACACCCTCTTTGATGTCGATAAGGACAACCTCGCTCGCAAACTTCTTGAGCGCAACGACGTTTGCTACGGTAGCACCTACGTTACCTGCACCAACAACAGTTACCTTCATACGTATTTCCTCCTAAAGACTCTTGCGTTGCCGATTTTTGCTCTTGGCAACACAATTAAAAACAAAGGTATACCAATAGATTTGAACTATGAAAATCATTATAACATCTCCATTCAGAAAAAAATCAATTACTTTTTCCGTACTCAATGTCACAGTTATGGAAAAATAAATACAAAATTCTAGCACTGAGCGATACTTCCTTCATTTTTTTGTACGACGCATACACCTCGCCTCTCGTGTCAATCATATACGAAGTTTTTCAATGACCTTCCGTAGCTTTTATGGCTCACGCAAAAATTGAAACCAAGGGATCATTCAAAATGATTCCATTACATCACGAGGATTGACGTCATCTTCATCATCGTAAATGTAATCAGGCTCGTGTTCATCCCAGAAATTCGGATCAAATCCTTCATCCTCTAATATCCGAAAAAGCCATTTTTAAATGCTTGTATGAAGTTTGCTCTTGACGATTGACAACTATAACATTTTTCCTGGCGTATCATCAGCGTTTTTCCTGTATGACCATTACATTCAATATATCATTTGTTTCCGTTGCTTCGATCTTTATGTTCGTACAGCTACCTTCTTCGTCAATGTTAACCTCCTCGAGGAACTGCCTGATTCCAGACCTTTTAGCAAATTCAATAATCCATCAAATGGCGAAAATAAGTAAGATAAGTTAGCGACACATCTTGTTCCTTCCAAACTCATATACATCTTGATCCAACCATATTTTTGGGGCTCAAATGCCACTTGAAAATTTTTGTATATGTCCAAGCCTTGTTTTTCAAAAATCAATAGCTTATCTACTTCTCGGAAATATTGCTGTTTATCAAAAACAAATTTTCCTAATTCGGTGTAGTCCCATTTTTCTCGATGGTACATATTAAAACCATACCATGTAACCGTCTTTATCCCAACATCTACCGCTACATCAAGCGGCCAACAATCAATGACTCCGCAGTCGCATCCAAAAATAGATACGCTGTCAAATTCCAAATAGTCATTATGCAAGGATTCATATAGTTCTCTGGGTGTTATTGTGGCATGACCTGCTATGCCTGGATTACCTTCAGCCTCAGCAAAAGGACGTTCTACGTCACGGACTTTATCACGAAAAATTCGCCATTAATATATATTTCCACAGTTAGTGTGGGAAATATATCCGGTCCGTAGCAGTAACTTGTTAATCGAAATTCAATAATATCTTTCTCTGCCGGATTCATACAGGCACCTCCCACCAGTCAGTTTGCCATAGCTTATTCCTCGATTTCCCTAACCGGCCCCAAATTGCCATTGCTACACTCCTCCCTGCATTGCCATTCTCTTACCCAATTTTGACACAAGGCAGTAGTTTGTTCAATCCCAAACGAAAAAAGCACCCGATCGTAGCCGCGTGTCGTTCTCTTGTTATGCCTGTATCACCGTTCTCATCCAGATGCCCAACAAACGGATTGTATTTATCTGCCAGATCTGCTATACTGATTTCAAAGAGATCGGCAGTGGCAGAGGATCGTGTTACGGCAGACCTTGGCAAGTTACCTGCCGATTTTTTTGCGGACACTTTACTTTCTGACGAAAAATTCTGGTATACTATCCCCAAAAAGACCTCCTGTGGGAATGAAGTCAGCACACCCTCTTTGGCGTTGTGTGCGGCATTCCACTTCCGGAGGCTTCTTTTTATTTCAGAGCTTCAACGGAACCAGACACTTTCCCTTATGCCACTGAGCCCACGCATCCACCGTCGTATCACGATCATGCGCCGACACCGCATCGAACGCAGCGAACGCAGCGAGGCGCATCGAGATCCATCAAGAACAAATGCCCCAACTCATGGAGAAACGTCGACTCATCCGCGCCTGCAAACAGCGTAATCATTCGCCGCCCTGATGGATCGCGGACCAATCTCCCCATGAGGACTCGCACCGCCTGCGCATGACGCGGGGCGGGCGAAAACGCAGCGGCTCACCGTTCTCATCCAGATGCCCAACAGTGTGGGTTTGTCAATCATATGTTACACAAGAGAAATAGAAAAGAGCCTCACGAGGAGATTTCCATCCTAGGGGGACATAGGAAAAATTGTATACGCTCTGTTTTCTCCGTGCAAGCTGCACCTGAAATCCTCAAACGAGAAAAACGTATGCGCGGCGTAAAAACTCCTCGTTGTCCTTTCGGTGAGAACGCTCTGCCCTTTACCGTTATGTCTTGGCGTGAGCGGGCGAATCTTCTGGTGTACATGCAAGACGCTTTAACTCCTTTTCAAAACAGCGTCAGAGTTTTTCTTCATCCGCCGCTGGAAACGCTAAACTCCGCACCGTTATCCGTCTGTACTTTGATGTATCTGGAACGGAAACGGCGGATGAGCTACTGCAGGAAGAGCATGGACGAATACGTCGATTGCTCCCAAATGCCGCAATAAAGCGAAAGCGCGTGCATTCGTCAATCGCTGTATATTGGTACATCTTTTCGCCCTGCTCTTTGCCTGTCCGACAATGCAGGCAGCGGGAACGACTTTAACATCAATCTGAACCTTTTTCACCGGGGAAGGTTGCCTGCTGATATGGTTTGGTTTGATATACAGGGTTTTCTTCTTGGGCGTGCTTGTTTTCCAGCCCGGGCGTTTCATGCAGCGATAGAAAGACCAGCGATAGAGCGTGTATGAGGCCTTTTTGAGCGCAGGCATGCCAGAAACGGACTTCATTCTTAAACGCATCTGATACAATAAAGTCAGATACGGCCTCCTGTGTCGTGCCTTTGCTAAGGAATCGCTCTTAGCAGACTGCGCCCACAGGGTGCTTTTTGTATTCATATATAGAATACGAGCCTATATTTTGTTCAACAAACCAGGAAAAATCTCTCCTCCTACTTGTTGCCAAGAGCCATCATCGTGCTTTATCCTCAGATTCTTCCCATAGGCATTGTTAAGAATATTGTGCTTGATCTGCTGCATATCTTGCAGAAAGCTCCTATTACATTGTGAAATATCCCTGCACCTTTTCGAAGGTGCCTCCGTCCTCAACAAAGAATGGTTGCGAAACGGAACCGTATCCAGTAAAATAACGACAGAATGAGGGCATAAAAAGGGAGGTGTACCCATGAGACAGAACTCGGGGATCGTCGCAGTCTTCCTCACGCTTTCCTTCCTTCTCTTTCATTTTGTATTCCACCCCACATGACGCGGGAGGTGGCTGCCGCTCTCCGCCGCTATGGAGGATGGGGCAGTGCGGCGCCCCATTCTGCTCGTCCCCTCGATTCGCGTCCGCCGTGCGGAAGCGTTTTGTCGTAAACGGCGGTAAAAATCATCGGACGAAGGTCGCGACGCCGCCGTCCGAGCTGATGGACTACTACTCCGCGGCAGGGCGATACGGCGCGATGCGAAGCTGGGTGGCTGCACATATCAATGAGGCGGATGCCGCCACTTTCTCTCGGTCGATCAGCTGCTCTCAGGCGGGCTTCTCGCCGCACGCGAGGCGCATATCTCGGCGGAGGACATCAATGCTGGCCGCGTATCTCCGTGACCTGCACGCAGCGTCGATGTCCCCTGCACGCGTTCTATATTCTGCCGCGCGCGATCCCGCAGGACGGTATCGAGGGGCTGGCGCGAGCGACGCACTCTCTCCCATGCCCGACTCCTGGGGCGCGCGGGCACGGGGCTGCCGGTCGATGCGAGATGGCATGTCTGCGCGCCGAGATCCCCGATGCGGATCTGCAAAGTATCTTGCGCACTTCGACGAGTACGGCTCTCGCCGCCATGCTCATTACGCCTCACCGAGGAGGGCGCTCACGCGCCTTGTGCTCCGGGCAGGACGACGGCGAGGTTCTCTGTCGGCAATCTGAAAAAGGCGGGAACTCTCCGCTCTGCTGGCACAAAAATATCGCCCCGGGCGGGCGATGAGTTGTGCACAGGGGCGGATGGATTGCGCTCTCGATGCTCGCGCGGATGGCCGTCGATGACCTGCGTGCGCGCGGCGGCACTCCTCCGCGCATTTCACTCCGCTATGCGCGTGACGATATGGCAGACGCCGTCTTTCCCTTTATGGCGGTCTCGAACGATGTGACGGCACGGGAGAAGGTCACCATGCTCGGCGGCACGCTCGCATTGGATGATGCGGACGGCGACCTGACGCTCTTCATCGCGGCGGGCAACGGTGACGCGGATACGCTTGGCACGCGCCCCCTCTGCCGCACGATCAGTCGACTGCTTTCCGCAGGAAAAATCCGTCGCACTCGTCGATCTCTCGCGCCATTTCCGCGCGGAGGAGACGCTGCTCCCCATTCTGACCGAAAAAAGATGTCCTGTGAACGCTCTGACGGCATACGCTGGGTGGAATACGGCGAGCAACGCCATCGGTACGGCGAGTCGCAGAGGCCGTTCTCTATCACTGCGCCATGAAAAATGCCGCGACAGCAGAGGAGCGGGAACGAGCTGCCGCTACCGTCTCGCCTTTCTCACGGGGCGCATGGCGAGGACGAGTTCTACCTCAAGGAGACGATTGACCGCGTGAACGACGCGCTCCGTCGTGCGGGCTATGCGAACAGTGCCGATCTCGATCTCACGCGAAACTGGCGCTGGGCGAACGATCTCCTGATGAACGATCTGAGCCGGCGCATGAGAGCTATGAGTCGACCGCCGCATTCCCACGCCCGTGAACCAAAACGACATGACGCTGCGGGTCGTGCGGAGCAATATCACAGCGTACTATCCGTGGCCGCGCACGTTCGAGGTGCGACTGGAGTCTGCGCCCGGGTGGAACGAAAAGATGCCATAAAGATAGGGCTGCTGTACGAAGTGAAAATCGTTCAGAGCAGCCCCTGTTCCTATTCTCTTGCTGCGCCGCTAATCCAAAAAGCGGTAATCCCCGCCTGGCGGAAGCGATCCAGCAGCTCCGCGACGCCGCTGGTTCATATCCCCATCCGCGCGACGACGACGGCAAAGCGCGGATTTTTACGACTCCATGCGTGCCTGCTGCACGAGGGTATCGCATCAATCGGCTGATCCTCGAGCCAGAGTCGAGCCATCCTTGCGCACCGTGACGAGATGAGGTCACGTTCAGCTGGGTCTGTGCCGACTGCGCCTTGGGAGATTGACATCCACGGTCTTGACGTTGACCATGTAGAGTGTACTCGCATGATGAAGAAGACGAGCAGGAAGAACATGATGTCGATCATCGGGGATGATGACGACCTCAGGCTTTCCGAATGCCCTGCGGTCACGCAGTCTCATTATGCCGCCCCCTCCGCTGCATCGTCCGCCGTGACGCCGGCAGCGTCGGCGAGCGAGACGGCTGCTCTCAGCAGCGAAAGCACATCTCCATATCCGTGACGATGTTCTCCGATCCGCTGGGGAAAATACGCATGCACCATCAGGGGCGACGAGGGCAACGCAGAGTCCCATCGCCGTCGCAATCAGCGCCTCACCGATGCCGCCCGTGATCGCCGCCGGCTCGCCCGCCTGGATGTTGAACACGCTGAACGTCGTAATCATGCCGCTGATCGTCCCTAGGGAGGCCGAGGGCGGCGCCATCGTCACGATCACGCTCAGGTAGTAGATGCGCCGCCGCATCTTGGAAGGGCGATGCCGGACTGGATCTCCATGTAGGGCACTCATCCGATCGGCACGGCCGCTGTTCTTGGTGATCGCACTGAACAGAATGTCGGCAATCGCGCCGCGCTGGTCGCGATGCAGAGGGCAAGCGCCTCCGCATAGCGAGCATTGGCAATATGGAGCATGAGGCGTGCGCAAACGCACGTCCTGCATCCGCGCGTGCAAAAGTAAAATGCGCGCTCGATCCCAATAAAGACAACAAAAATGGAAGCAATCGCCAGAAATACATGACGATGCCGCCCTGCTTAAAAATATGATGCCCTGCGCGATAGAATCCATGGCAAGTCGCTTTCCGCTCGATAACCATATAGTTGATACGGCTGTATTCTACTATATTGATGTGCCGTCAATGATAGCATCTTTCATTTCCCGATGCGCTCCTTGCGGTTCTGATGAAAAATACTATAATCAGTACCGTTCGTTCAAGAGGATACGGTGTGAAACTGCCCTCATCCGTGGCTTTTTGGCAGCTGTTCAAGGGATATTGGAGCTCTGCGGAAAAAGTGGAAAAGCGCGCGGACTGCTGCATCCGTGATCGTGCTCAATCTCGTCATGGTCTATCTGCTCGTCCGCATCAACGACTGGTACCGCAATTTCTACGATGCACTCCAAGCGTATGACTGGGCTTCGCTTTGGCCGCTCATCGGCACGTTTACAGGGGCTTGCCCTCCTCTACATCGTCATTGCCGTCTATGCCGTCTATCTGCGGCAGATGCTGACGATCCACTGGCGTACATGGATGACGGAGGGTATCTGGCGCGCTGGATGCGTGGGCGGGTCTACTACCGTCTGCAGGGTACTGCGCAGCGATACGGACAACCCCGACCAGCGTATCAGCGAGGACATCAATCAGTTCGTCACGCTGACGCTGACGCTCTCGTCGGCGCACTGAAAGCAGCTCACGACACTCGGTGCATTCGCCGTCGTGCTGTGGAATCTATCTGGGGCGCTCACTGTCCCCATCGGGAGTGAGACATTCACCATCTACGGCTATATGTTCTGGCTGTCCCTCCTCTATGCGGGCGTTGGCAGCGTCCTCGTCCATCTGGTCGGGCGAAAAACTCATCCGGCTGAATTTCGATCAGCAGCGCTACGAGGGCAGTTTTCCGTTTCAGCATGATGCGCGTGCGGGAGAACAGCGAGCATCGCGTTCTATCGCGGCGAGATGGCAGGGACACAGGGGGTTCAAGGAGCGCTTTGCCAGTGTCATTAAAAAACTACTGGGGGCTGATGCGGCGGACGAAGCTGCTGAACTTCTATGTGAACGGCTACGGGCAGCTCGCCATCATCTTCCCGCTCATCATGGCAGCGCCGCGCTACTATGCGGGCGAGATCGCCCTCGGCGGTCTGATGCAGACCATCTCGGCATTCGGCCGTGTGCAGGGATGCGCTGTCGCTTCTTCGTTGACTCCTACAGCTCCATCGCCGAGCTGTCCGCCGTCATCCAGCGACTGTCGGGCTTTGCGGCGCATATCAACGAGGCGCTGCCGTTCCGCCCATGATCGTCCACGAGGACGCTGCGGAGACGCACTGCGTCTCAGCGATCTACGTCGCGCTCCCGCACGGTGCGGAGCTCTTTGCCGTCTCCGCACTGACCCTGCCGCAGGGCAGCCGTGCGCTCGTCACGGGGAGTCGGGCGTCGGCGAAAGCACGCTCCTGCGCGCTGTCGCTGGGATCTGGTTCGCGGGCAGCAGCACTGTGACGATGCCGGAGGGCTCGTCGCGCCTCTTCCTCCCGCAGCATCCCTACCTGCCGCTCGGCACACTCCGCCGCACTCTCCCTACCCGTGCACGGCGGCCGCCTCCGATACGGAGATGGCGCGCGTGCTCACGCAGGTCGGACTCCCCCACCTCGCACCGCGCCCTATCCGACACGGACGACTGGGCCGTATCCTGTCGCTCGGTGACAGCAGCGTCTTGCCTTTGCACGCATCCTGCTCATCCGCCCTGACTGGATTTTTCTCGATGAGGCAACGTCCGCCCTCGACGAGCCGCGCGAACGCTCGCCTGTACGAGCTGCTCCGACAGGGAGCTTCCTGCGTCGGGCATCATCAGCGTCGGGCATCGCTCGACCCTCTATGCGCTGCATGAGACGGAGCTGCGTCACGACCACGATCATTTCCCGGGAGATTCCACGTGAACCGTAGAGACTTTCTGCGCCGCATGACCCTCGTCGGCATCGGTGCAGCCCTTTCCCACCACGATGCAGCAGAAGCATCATGGTACATTCCCTCCGCCCTTCGGGCGTGACGATAAAAGCCGACGTATCTCTCCTTTGGTGCACTCGAAAAACCGCTTTTGTCACGGACTGCATCGTCATTCATCACATCAGACACGAACGCGGATGTCTCCGCTGCGACCGTCATGAGTGGCATCTGCACAATGGCTGGGCGGGCATCGGTACCACTTCCTCATCCGCAAGGACGGCACGATCGAGGAGGGACGCCCATGGGCACCGTCGGTGCACATGTCTACAGCGAGAATCGACATACCGTCGGCATCAACATCGTCGGGAAATTTCGAGGACGCTGTCCCGACCGAGGCACAGAAACACAGCGCCGCGCATCTGATCGCCGCACTTTGCACCGTCTATCAGCTGGATCCCATCTGGGGTGTCACGGTGAAGGGGCACCGCGACTTTAACGCAACAGCCTGTCCCGGCCGCTATCTCTATGCAGAGCTGCCGGAGATCGTGGAGAGGGCACGCGTCTACTATAGCTCGGATGAGCTGCAGGCGGAGCGGCTGCGCTTATGCAGCAGGAACGTGCGGAGCAGGAACAGCAGCGGGCACGCATGCGCGCGTATGGATGCGGCGCAGAATAAGAACGAGCCGCCCGTCACATCCCACGCCGGCGCGCCCAATCCGCCCGTACAGCCTGCGCCCGAAGCCATCACTGCGTCCAAGCAAGCGTCCTGACCTGCCGAAGCCCGGCAATCTGCCGACGCAGCGGCGCATCGCATCCAATTAACCCGAACAAAACGATGGAGGTGAAGATCCATGGGGTTCCACTACCGATGGTTTGACCGCGATCAGGAAAAAATGGACGAGATGGGCATCCCGCTGACCCGCGCCCAGATCGACGAGCGCGAGCGGGCTACGAGAGCCGCAGCGTCTCTTCTCCCGCGGGAGCAGACCGGCATCGTCCTCACGGCACTGATCTTCGCCTACGGGTGGACACAGGACGACGACGTCTCGTCTTCTTCTGTCTGTCCTTCCTCATCTTCGAGCTGCGCAAAATCGCAGCACATTTTTCCGCCGCCTATGGCAAGAGCATCGCGAACGCCATGCAGGGCTTTAGTCTCGCCCTGCTCCTCGGCGCATTCGCCATGTTGTTTATGAACTGACCCCCTTTAGGAGGAGGTACTCACGTGAAACGACCACAGGGCATGGGCATCCTCAAACTCGGTGCGGCACTCGCCATCATTCTTCTCTTTGTCATCATCCATCTCATTGCACCGCAGTTTCTCCCCTCGCTCTTCAGGCTGCTTGCCAGCGGTGATATTCCTGCGACGGTGGAGTACATTCACACCTTCGGCGAGGGCGCAGTCCTCTTCGCCTTTTTGCTCACCCTCTTTACCAATGCGCCCGGCTTTCCGCCCGCCGTCATCTTCTCGACGGCAAACGTCATTCTCTTTGGCATTGCGCCCGGCATCATCCTGTCCTGCGTCGCAGGAGACCGTCGGCGTCACGGTCGCCTTCGTGCTGATGCGCTTCTACTTCCGCGATGCGGCGGAAAAGGCGATCGCCAAGAGCCCCTTTCTCGCGAAGGTTGATCACTACAGCGGCAGCAAGGGCTTCATCATCATGCTCATCGGGCGCATGGTGCCGTACCTGCCCTCCGCCGTCATGCAGATGCCGTCGGTGCTCTCTCCTCGATCCGCCTGCGCGACTATGTCCTCGCCTCTCTGTCGGAAAATTCCCCTCGACGGGCATCGAGGGCAATCATCAGGGCACGACCTCATCAGTGCAGCAGGAGGATAAGACGCGCCTGGTCATTGTCGTTATCTGTGCTGCCATTCTTATCTATACTGCCATCCGTTTTGAACGACGCATGATGCGCACAGAGACCGCCATGCAGGATGTGGAGAAAAATCATGACGACGCCATTTTCCTTCAGACCGCCCTTCAGTCCATTCTCACAATGGGGACTCGGCGGTCTCTTTTTCATCCGTGCCGCAGCCGCAGCAGACGGCATCCGCCACCTGCGCCAGACCATTACGGCACAGCCAAGCAGCACGCGTATGATCCAGTGGGACGCACCCACTCTCCCTGCGCGGCGCACATGTCGAGCTGCGCAGCGGAAGAGACGGACCTCATCACGGCATTCGTCCCTCTTTCACGCATTTCACGATAGATGACACAGAGCAGTTCGTCTACCGCAGAGATCCACTTTGCTCGCTGGCGGCGGTGCCTACCGTATCACGCACACGGCGAGGACATCCGATTGGATTCCCTGTCAGCCCCACATGCAGTACGTACACCCGTGCGTGCCCTGCTCTTTTCGGACAGCCAATGCGGGGAGGATTACAGTGTCTGGAACGACCTCTATCAGGCAGCATGGCAACGTCACAGCGATGCGGTTGCTGCACTCGTCGGTGACCTCACCGACAATGGCGAATCTACGTGGCATTGGGACAGCTTCTTCGCGGCGATGGAGGAATCCTTCCCGCTCGCACGCGCTCCTCATGTCCCCGTGCTCGGCAATCACGAGTATTACAGCCTCGCGTGGACAGAGCACCCTGCCGCTGCGCTATCTAGGACCTTGCCCCTGCCCGAAAGCGGCAGCACGGCGTTTCGCAGGCACTATTATTCGCTTTGATCTTGGTACCGTGCGTGATCGTCCTCGATACAGTTCGCCCGAGTGCGGCGCGCGCGGTGCGGCGCTGAATGAGGACGCTCGCCTGGCTGAAACGCGATGCGGCGACATCCTCCGCCCATGGAAAAATCGTCCTCATGCACAAGGACATTCTCGCCTATGGAGAGTATCAGACCGTACAGGAGACGCAGCACGGCATCAGTGACGTGGGGGCGCGTCTTTATGGATGCATTCGGTGCGTACGGCATCGACCTCGTTGTCACGGGACACGTCCACGCCTATCGGCGACGCGTCAGATCCGCGCGGAGCAGACGGACGCTCGGGGGACGCTCCTCTCCTCGGAGGACCGGGCGGCGATGAGGTACTTCGATGTCCCTCCGGGCCCTCGACCTCGCCGCCTCCGCGAATCCCGCACCGTCAAACTACCTCTATCTGGAGGTGGATGCACATCATCTCCGCATCACCTGTGAGGCACTGGATGGAACGGTGATCGACCAATTTGATTTGAAAAATATTCAAAAACGTGTCTCATGATACAGTATGCATTCACAGACACGTTCTTTTGTTTTTCAACAATTTCTTAATGCCAAGGCGTACCACTGCTATAATCATGCTCAATCGCATTCAGTGCTTCATTATGACGCTTCTGTTCAGCGCATCGCACGATCGTATTTCTCCTGATCGCCATCACAGCGAAATTCAAACTCAATGGTCTGCATGTTCTCTTCATGAATACGTTCTTCCCGCTTCATGCGAAAGTTATATTCACTCGATGCACCATCTTCATAACTCGAGTGATGTGGTCGGTGCTGCCTCTGCTGTCAGATCTGTCAACATGACGCACACAACCGCTGCAGCCAGAACGCCTGCAGCACATCGTTCCATCCGATGCCGCATTCCTTTCCCCTCTGCACTGATAAAAACACCGCACCTAAAAGGTGCGGCGTATCTACCTCGCTCGCTGTGAACGGGAAGAAGTGCAATATCACGTGCGCGTTTGATCGCAAGCGTCACCTGACGCTGATGCTTTGCGCAGTTGCCGGAAATACGGCGCGGCAGGATCTTGCCGCGCTCGTCGTAAAAAGCGACGCAGCTTTGCGGCATCCTTATAGTCGATATGGTCACCTGTCCACGCAGAGGACGAGCAGACCTTGCGGCGAGGCTTGCGGCTGATCTCGTTTCATCATGTTCGCTGTCCTCCTCGTTTCAGGATATTTCCGATCATCTTCATGCTCAGAATGGAATGTCGTCATCAGGAATGACGGGTCCCATCTATCGGTGCAGCGGCTCCGCCGCCCGCAGCGGGTGCGGCGAACCCGACGCAGATGCATCATAACTGCCCTGCGCGCCGCCGCATTCTTCGGAATCCAGAAACTCCACATTGTCTGCCACCACATCCGTCGCGTACTTGCGCTGTCCGTCTCGCTGCCGTCGTAGCTGCGCAGCACTGCGACGCCCTCGACGCCGATCGGCGTCCTTAGTGAATTGTTGCCGCAGATCTCGAGTGTTTCTCCCAGCATGTCACGGGGATGAAAATCAGCCGTCTGCTGGCCTTCCTGCTGTGCTGCGCGAGAAACGGCGGTCAACCGCCACCGTAAAACAGCAAAACGCTGCCGCTCAGCCAGTATGCGAATCTCAGGGGTCGCGCGCAAGGCGACCTGATCGAGTGCGACTCTGTTCGTGGGTTTCTCTCCTGAATGATCCCGTCACGCATACCAGAACGTACGGATGACTCCGTACGCCCTTACTCCTCGATGCCGTCTGCGCGGACGATCTGCATACTTGAGCAGATCGTCGGTGATCTTCATCACGATCACACTCAGCAACACAGGCGGGCTCTGCATTGACGTACAGCAGAACGTAGTATCCTTCGGTCATGTCCTTGATCTCATAGGCGAGACGCTGCGCAGCGGTCTCCTTCTCAATCTACCGCCGCCATGCCTGGATGAGCTTTTGTGAACCTCGACGACGGCGGTGACGCGCTCTTCACTCCATCGCTTTACAATGACATGACTTCGTACCGTCCTCGACAATCACCTCTCCTTTGGTCTGCCGCGCTGGTTTTGCAGCGGCAGGGTTCGTCCTCTGCGAGTGCGCACGTACGCGCACCACGCGACAGGAGAGTATACCATGTTTCGCGCGCGTGCAACGTTTCCCGCAAAAATGGCACGTGCACTTATCATGAAGCCATATGCATCTGCCTATTTTTCCTGGTCGCACACGATGCTGAAACGCATGCAGTGAAAATCACGTGGAGAAAGAGTCGCACATTTCTTGAAGATACACTGCAGTGCCTGGTCGCCAAACCCATTCGCCTCGGCGACCTCGTAGACGCGATTTGTTTTACATGATGCCAGCTGACTTATTGCGCATATGCAGGACGCTCCTGCGTCAGCGCCTCTCAGTGAATGTCTGACCCGTCGTCTCACGAACTTGCGGCTGGGGATAGCTCACGCACTCACACAGCTTCCTCACGCCAGTTTGACCAGTACTGAGTTTTCACCCAGTAATCGCGGCGATCGTTCCACATCACGCGCATGGCAGACCGCAAAGGTTTTGTTGTCATCGAAAAATATATTTAACTTTAATCAGGCCTCCGACATGGGGCGACATGTTTGTTCTTTGCCAGCGCAGGTGATCTGACATGGTTCTTCTCGTTGACTGGTTTCAACGACAATCTGCGGCAGCAGGTTCAGTGATCCGAACTCTGCATAGCTCTGATGAGAAGATGGCTGCGGAAGAATCTATCGCGTGCGTGCTCCCATCTGGCGGTCCAGCCGCGCGCGGCATACGGATGTCCGTCAGGGAGGATGTCTGGACACGTCGTGCACCTTGGCCGCCAACCGCACCGTCGGCTCACCGACATTATTGCGGTCCATCGCCGCCAGTCAATGAGCGCCCGCAATCCCTTGCGGATGTTCCTCATCCTCGACAATCAGCACACGCTGGGCACCTCTGCCTCTCCGCTGCGCCGAATCGCGGCATCTCACGCTGCCGATGGTGGGCGCGAATCTGCACCGCTCCGCTTACGCCGACAATCAGATCAGGCGATCGTGTTGCTGAAACTGGCCAGCCTGCGGGCGGTTCCCTCCGCCATCGTCCGCAGATTGATACGGTTTCTCATCCATCACATTTTCTGTCGCAAACGACAATGTACGGCTGCTCTGCCTCCATCGTCATCCGCGACGATCTCCATGTCCCCTCACAAGTGCCTACCAGGCTGGATGGCACGGTACCACAACAGGCTGAAGAACAACCGGGACAGGACCTTCTTCCATCACCTCGTCAGGCACCCCAAACATGGTCTCAATACCGCGTTCGGATGACAGAGATCCTCAGCGAGCCTCTTTTGATTATGTAATATGCGCAGGGTATGAAAAAACGAGAAATCACTGGCGACATCATTGAGGGGCAACTTCGTCATAAACGATATTCTCCGGCATTTAAAGAGATGCAAGGATTGAACTGCGGCTCAAGCTGGCGGGTTCGAGATGACCCCACGCGCCTCCTCTCGTTTCTGCGCATCGTGGACAGGGCTCTCCGCCATACGGTTGCCAGCGGCGGCGATCTCCGCCAAACTCATTGTGAGCGGATCGCGATTCACTCACAGATCGCCGTGGCGCCACCGCACGGCATGCGATTTCGCGCCGCCTGTGTCTTATCGCGTGTCTCACGCCCGACGGTAAACGCGCGAAAAAGACGCCGGAAGAATCGCGCTACACTTTAGTACTGATTGAGCAGTTGACGCGAGCAAACGCATAAATGGTAAAAGCCCCCGTCCGGCACTCAGATGCCATATAATGGTGCCCATCACGCGGTAGCCCCGTCTCGCCATTCAACGCGGGCTGATTTTTACAAACGCACGATTCCGCAGTGTGGGCATTGTGACAAATGGCGTTCGCGCAGGTGGGCGTGACGAAGTCGCCTTCTCCCCGGTCTGAAATACCTTTGATTTTGCGCAGGCGACAAAGACGGCATAGCCTTCGATTGTCGACACGGCGTCCCCATTTCAGGGCATCGCGGGCTGCCTGCCGGGCAATAATTCCACAATCCTGCGCGCCGTTTGGACCAAGCTCCGCCGCTCCCTCCTGCCGCCACATGCGCGGGGGCACGCCCCAGTGTTGATGCATTGACGGAGGCTGAAGATGGGCGAACCTGCTCTGGCGGAAAAGGGCGGCTGCGCTCGCGACCTAGGAGGAAGAAGCCGGCTGTGAACCATGGCAGATTTGACTGCGCCGTGCGCTCCATGCGGCGCTGGCATTCCACCGCGGCGGATCATCGAGTCCACCCGCTGCGATCGCTGGCGGCTTCCTCGCAGATCCTGCGTCAGCTCGGTAAAGATTGCCCCTGTCGCCCAGCACACTCCGCCGCCGTGCGACGGCGTTCGTGCCATTATAATTGTGCAACAGATAGATCCTGTGTTAAGCGACGATGCAATGTGCGCGCATACCAGAAGGTGCACTACACCTCATGTAAATTTCGCGCGCCGCCTCCTTGGCATAAAATAATTAGCATCGACTCTGTATATCAAATTTGGAAAAAAACAAAAATACCGAACTGACTTGCCGTAAGGCGTTATCTTTATCCTCACACAGCGTTTTACTGGGACGCTCGTAAGATGTGTCCTTGAAGACGTCGCTTCGCTGTATTCTTCTCGACAGCCTGCTCATTATCGTCGATGATCTGATCTGGTCCAGCCGGCGGGAGGCCGACAGGCGGATCCACATCGGTCACGCACGGGCGGCGATAAGGTGCCGGGCGATAATGCTCTGTGCCTCTGCAACCGTGATGGAAGTCGGGCGAACCTTCGCATTCTCATGTGCTTTGTTCTTGATGATATAGATGCCGTCCGGCTTTGAGATAACCTTCCCCCTTCGCCAGACCGAGCGGCGAACGCCGTCGGCAGCGGTGCGCCACGCCCTCTTTGAGTCGGATGACAGCATGCTTTCACCGTCAGCAACGCGCCAGGCGGCAGACGGAGCGGAGCTTGCCGTCAGACGCAACGAGCTTCTCCCATAGTCCAGCCCTTGTCCAGGTCCTGCATTGCCCATCGCATAAGAGCATATTGATGGATACTCGCGGGAAGACGGACTTCGACGGATCAACCGGGCGATCTTGCCGCCAGGTGCGGGATTCAGCAGATCCTCCATAGCCCTCAACCTTCCGCATCGCCGATGAACAGCCAGCCAGTCCTTGATAACGCTCGGAATATCCGTAAGCGCGTCATCAGCCTCGGTGTTCTTGAACGCCGGGCTGAATGCGTCCACCTCGTTCGCGAGGGTATAGTTCTCAAGGCGCCGCCTTCGGCTTCATCGTGATGGTAGACGCCCGAAAATATCTGAGGATTTGCCTTCTCGGACTCGACGCGCTTTCGGAGCTCCGCCCGTACCAGCGGCGATGACCTCCACCTTCACACACCACTCTCTTTCTCAAACTCCTCGACGAGAGGACGATGAGGCAACGGATGCAGGCAGTAGATGACCAGAGACTGTTGTCGATCGCCTTTGCCGCCTGCGCCTACCGCCTTCCGCGCCGCCGCAGCCGCGGGCGCGGTGCGAGCCGGATGCCTGCGACGTGCCGTCACCTTTTGATCACGTGAGATGACCTCCTTTGACAAAACTACCAAACCTGTAACATCATCCAGGGAACGTGCTTGAAAGAAGCAGAGTAGAGGGTAGCATCACGGCTGCCCGACACGCGGAAGAAGATCAGCATCGCGGCGATCCGCCGCGAGCGTCAGGATCCGTCAGTACCGCCGCTACGTACCGTAGCTGGCGCGAATGACATGCCACTCCGTGTAGATGGCGACCGATGGTCTTGGTCGCGCCCGTGAGGATGACCGAGGAACTGAGCTCATTGATCCGCCGTAATCCACGAGAAGGATCGCTGCTCTTGACCCCCGAACATCATCACCCTGCGCCAAAAGAAAGTTTCAACGGAGACACACCAAGGCTGATGGATGCCTCCTCGTGCTCCAGGCTGTTGATCTGATAGAAATCGCCGAACGGAAGGCGCAGGGTATACGGGGAGGCGACGGACCACGGAAGAGAGATGATGATGATGCCGTCCCGAGAGAACAGGGTTCTTCATTGAACGCGAGGAGCAGCGTGACCGAGAACAGAGCCCGGGATGATGTACCGGAACATCGTCAGCATATCGATGATGTCCGTAAGCGAGCTCACCACGCGTTGTCCAGACCAGCGACCGTCATGCCGAGAAGACGATGATGAGGATGTGCCAGCACTGTATGAATAGGTGTTGAGATCGCCGTCCCCAGGCTGCTGAAGACGTCGTATAGCTCTCAGTGGTGTACGCCCCGTAAAGACCGCACGTTGTCTCTACAAGATGAGGTGTAGACCACAACAAACTGCGGATGAGCAACGCGACGAGCAGATAACAGATAACGGCGGCGATGCATCAGTACATTCGTGCACCGTCGCTCTTTTCACCCGCAATCAGGCGCCGGGGCTCATCGTAAACGACACGGCTCACATACTTTGCAGCAGGAGAATCGTCGAAGTGATGACTGACGACCATGATCGCCGCCATCGCTGCCGCCGCGAAATTCGCCTGATCGCCGACCTCATTGATGAACTCCAGTGAATCGACGGGCGCGACGTTGAACCTTCACCGATCAGCATCAGCGTACTGAAGTCCGCCATCGCATTCAGCATTTTCCTTGAGTGCACCTGCAAAATAATTCGGTGTGATGAGCATTACGTATTTCATCTCGCCACTTTGCGGATGCCACTGCGGCAAAACTCTCTCTGCTACTCAACCAGCGCCATCGTTGCCGCCCGCACCGGCGGCATAGAGTGAATGGATGGAGGCTTCCAACTCGCTGGTAGAATACTAGCAAAAGCCGTAGATCGGCAGGGCTGTAGTGGAACGTTGTCTGCAGCCACTGTGTCAAATGCCATGCGCCCGCCGATGAGAATCCATGGTACGCGCCGATGAAGGGCGGTGAAACGCTTAGTATTGATGCAGATCTCGAGTGCCGTCTTGCCGCGCACACGGAAGAGTGTCATACAGTACGCGTGCCGTTCCTACCGGGTCGATACCGGCAGCACCGTCCACTGAGCCGTTACACTGAAGCGATCATCGACTGATAGTAACTATTTCGCTCAATGTGGCGGAAGTGCTCAAGCGTGAACTCCCCGTGACGGCATCCTGAAACACCGCCGAGATGAAGAGGAAAGAGCGGATAGATGGGGAAAGGTCGGGCGACGTCGACAGGCCGTGATGCCGTCAAGTCGAGGCGCACGCCGTAACACTCATAGTGCATCGCTGCAAAATATTGCGTGAGCCATCTGCTGTGAAGACATCGGCACGGCACTTTGCATTGGGACATGAACAGACCGTATCGACCTCCAGCTGCTGTAGCTGGCCGAGATCCTGTGAAACTCGATGGACGCGCCCTGATGGCGAATCATCTCATCAGCAGCCGAACTGTGGTCAATATGTACTTGCCGAGAACACCTTTGGCGCACACCTCGCGAAATCCTTCGGACTGAATATGGATAGTTCACTCCGGGGCGCACGAGACGACGACCTCCATGCCGTCTCTGCCGCATCCTCGATCCCTCCATGGGCATCTCCAGCCATTGCGACTACCTCGTCTTCTCCCGCCCGCTTCACCGGTAGCACGGAAGAATTGGAGTGCCCGATGAGGTCGAACAAAAGATGTTCCACGGGCGCTCGTAGATGGTCTGCGGACGCGCCGTCGCCTGGATCTCGCACCTTTCGCGACAGCAATACGGTCGGAATCGAGAGTGCCTCCGTCATGGGGTGAAGCATAGACCGTCGTGATGCGACGGTACTGCGTACCGCGCGGATCGCGGAGCATCTCCACGCGCAGCTTTGCATCCCCGGATTGGAGAAGCTGTTCGTCCAAAACGGTACGCTCGGATGGATGGCACGGGCAAGTGCAACGCTGCTGACCGCCCGAGAGACGTTCGGGAAGGCGATCCTGATAGTCCGTGATCTGCCCGTCAGTTTTATCGACGCGCTGCTTCATCTCCGCCTTTGGCTGCACGCAACCAGCCCATGACCACGTTCTGCGGTGAGATGCGGAGGAAGATCGCATAACTCTGGGTTACCATGCCGATGTTGCGCTGATGTGCGGGAATGTCGTGATTCGCTCTCTCGTTGAAGCAGATGTCGCCGCCCTCGATGCTGTTAGTCCGCGATCATGCGCAGACGTCGTCTTGCACCTTCGAGGTTAAACAGGGTAAACTCTGTTTCGGATATGCTCCGTGATCCCGGGATAATCGTAGGCCTCACCGTATTTCTTGACGGCGTTTCTCGATCTCTATCGCTACGCTCATTTCCTCCTCAATCAAATACGCGATCACTATTATCTATTTGGTGTATGTATTATACAAATATTTGCGATAGAATAATATCGATGCAAAATATCCGAAAACTGAACACCACAAAAAGCAGCCCATTCTCGCAGGCCAAACTTGCGGCATTGAGAACTATACTACCGTCTCCTCGATGGGCGATCCCCACCATGATGCCCGTATGACAACGCGAATTACTTGTCCGCACATCGGACACTGAATCACATGATCCGATAGTGTCGTCCACCAACATCCGCTTTTCTCTCCCGAGAGACAGGTTCCCTCCACGAGGATAAAGCCCTCGTCGGCGATCGTCGCCATCTGCTCAATCGTTCGCTGCTTGGCACGGAATGAGGCACTTCCTGAAACCTCACACCGCGCACATTCATCCCTCCCGATGAAATCTGCACCTCAGGATGGCTTCTGCTGCCGCCATCACGCGGCGCTGCGTGCTCGAACGTCAACCCGCCTGCAGATAGATACAATAGCCAGCGCATGGGGCCATCGGCCTCCAGTTCGATCCTTTGCGTGTCCCTGCCGCCGCGATGATCGATCGGTGCCGCCCGCTATCCCACGGCTCTGGTGCGGCAAACGCATCGACCAGGACATCGCCCTGAATGGCACGTGCAAACGCCTTCATCCGCGCCGCCACCCCCAAGCTCTCCAATCCGCCTACGGATGATGTCGCCGCGCCTCGTCAAGCGTAGGCATGCGGCGTAACCCCTCATGCCGGCAGCGGGCTTCGCTCCCTTGGTACCTGTGCCACAACATGGGGGCGAAAACAGCCCACCTGAAAGAGAGCCGTTCGGGCGAACTTGCCAGCTCGCCCGCCCGGTACGGTGAAGGACGGTAGGACGCCATCTCAGGCGAGTCTACGCCTGCGATACCGCCGCCGTCGGAGCAGTCCGCCGCCAGTTCTTGATGAAGACCCCGCCATGTCATCCGCGGTGCCGTGGCTCCTCCGTCTCCACGAAACTCGCCATGTAGCGGTGTCACAAAGACAGCCTGGTGAGATTCGCCGCCAGTGCGCGCGGCGCTGGATATCTACCCGTGCTGAGCGGCTGACGCTCTGCCGCGAGCGCTGAGACGAAACCTGTGGGCTCGGGCGTCTGTCATGCGATATGACCCAGATCCACGCGCCCCTCTCATGCATGGGCGGTTCATCGTGACCAAGACACCGAACTCACTCCAGCGATCCGCAGCTTTCGTAACCGCGATCACCGTCTGCCATCGTAGGGCGTGCCCGTGATGGAAGTGAGCGGTCACGAGGCGGAAAATCGAACAACACCATCGCGAGCACGTCCCAGACGAACTGCGTCCGCACGAGCACTCACGCAAGAACGCACATAAACTCATCAGTTTCTCGCACCCGGATCCGCGCCACGCATAGCCCGCGCTCACGTTAAAATGCGCATCAGAACCTCAGCATTCCCGCATCATCGAGCACCTTCTTCGTGTTCTCTTCGCGACTGCATCCATGCGCTCAAACGTACGCGCGCGATGCCAGTACATCACCCGCAGACTGCTCAGTTCATCTCTGCACAATGTCCTCCGTTTCATCCGCGATTTTCCTCCTGCTCCTCGCCCATTGTTCCCGCTGTGGAATGCAGATGGCGCACGAGATACGCTCAGTCGCTGCTCCAGCTCCTCCAGATCATACATCAATCATAGCTCACGCCGAACCCTCACGTGGTACTCACCAGAAACTCATTGCGATAGCAGTTCCTGGCCAGATGCCGACGTCTTCCCTTGGCAAAGTCACATGGTCGATGATGAGAACCGTTCGTCAGCTGTGCCGGAACCACAGGTCGGACGAAAACGAAAATCCTCCATCTCCTCGGCAGAGCGCTCCCGCCCACCCACGTACCGGATCGCACATCGCACACAGGAATTGTAAACTCCTGCGTCGCCAGTGCCTCGCATGCAGCTCCGCCGTCACCGCGGCGCAATTCCCGTGTGACTCCGCCCGAACGTCTCCAAATCTCCACAGACAAAAGGAGGGCGGGGCAAAACTCCCTGCCCGACCACCAACCGCGCGCCTTGTAGGTCTTTGTGCCGTCGTCGCAGAAAACCCCACGATCGCACGGTGCTCAGCAGGCGCGTCCGCGAAAGAAATCGCCACTGCCCCTCTGCTCCTGCCGCATCTTGAGAGCGTAAACCATCTCGAATTCGGCGGCGGCAGTGTATCAGGCTGCGTCCGCGGCGCAAGCGCCTCATCTGCTTCCTTCATAAACTCCCTCCGCATCGTACGCGTCCGTTGCGCCACGACCGCGCTTCGTCTTAAGTTCCTTGGCGGGCGGGCGGTGCTCGGGCGTATGGGTCTCCACATCCATCGTGAGGAGGGGGTCGCAGGAAAACACATCGCCGAATATCGCCTTTCGCCGCTGGTCAACGAGCATCAGACCGCCGGGGACAACGCCCGCCGTCTTCACCACGTCGATCACCTCACAGTCGAGCCGCCCATCAATCACGATATCTCGACAATCTCAGCACGCGCTCTCACGCCCTCACGCAGGAGAAACCGCGGCGAACATCATCTTGCCATCCCGTGAAAGATTGCACGGGTTCGGTGCCTCCCGTCTCCATGCGCAAACGCGGTACCGCCCTCCGCAGGCCCGGCATGCATCTCCAATCCGCGCATCGCTGAACCTCCGCATCGCCTCCAGAGCTGCTGCGTATGCTGCGGATGCTGCGGCGTTAACTCTCCACATAGTGCGGGCTGTGCGGCGGCTTCCGATGTCGGCGAAAATGCCCGACCGCCGTCGCCTTCCGTCACCAGACCAGCGGTGCGCGCACCTCCTCCTGCGTATCATGTCTCCTCAACTCCTTCAAAACGGCCTCAAGCGCGCGGATCCTCCTGCATGGATAAGCACACCCCACCACGATCTGCGACGAACCGGCGCGGGGTGCCTCGCCGGGGTCATCACTGCCCTGCGCTGATCGCATCATGCGCCACACCGGCGGACGAATCCCCGGTAATGCGATCCAAAGTCTCGTACGCAGCGCGTCAGTCGCCTCCGCCTCTCCTGGGGAAACGCGACTTCATCGGTCCGCCTCCTGCCGCACTGCACGGCGCAGCACTGCATCGACGGTTCCCCAGGCGAGCGTCCAGTCACCGCATCCATGCTTGTGAGCACCGTCACGCCGATCCTTCGGACGGGGACGCCCTCCTCCTCTGCCGCGCGGTGCGGTACCGCTGCTGCTGTCCGCATCATCGCAGACGCGCCCGCCAGCTGGACATTCGCGGAATGTCGGACGCAGGCGCAACCGGGAGGCGAAACCCGCCTGCTACAGTATTCGGTATATCGTGCGGCAGGTCGAGATACCTTCTTTCCTCTCTTTCAGCCATGGCGACAACGTCACCGCCGAGCGCGAAACTCATGCCAGCCTTATTACGAAACACTGTCCCCAACTGTCCGACCGGTCTCTACAGCCTCGCGTGTATGGACATCGGTGCCGCAATCAGCCGTTCATCTGCCATCATCACTCCTCACTGATCCGCACCTGCTCCGCTCTATCCCTCACGCTCTCCGTAAGAGAGCGCACGTGCAGTCCCCGTACGGCTAGCGCAGGACCGGGTTCGGCCTCAGCCGTCGCGACGAAGGGACCGGCTCCCACACGCATCTGTCGCAGCAGAGCCATGGCCTGCTGCATCCGATGACTTCTCGCAAAAGCAGACGTCCACTCCCGAGATGAATGCCCGCACCATCATCGTCGCTGCGTCAATCAGCACCCCATCGAGGCACGCGTAAAGATGTGCCGTATGACGCGCGCCCATGCGCTGCATCCGCTGCGTACGCTCCTGTGCACATGGATGTGCACCGATGGAATCAGCCGATAAGTACCAACCTCTCAATATCTCTCGAGCAGAATATCCTGCTCCCATGCGATCGCATCGGGTGCAACGGCGTCCCATGAGCCGCACAGCATCATCTGCGCCGGGGGCATGGGAGAACCGTCGCGCCGAGCCCATCCGAAGCTTGCTGTTGCCGGAGAATCAGGTAAGCTGTGCAGCATTCCCGATAAACGGCACCGTACTCTCGCACAGTTTGCGCCACGGTGCAGACGAATCTGTCGCTGCCTGCTGCCGTGCCCATCCTACGTCGGTGCCACCCGCCATCGGCGGTATCCGCAACACTCACGCGCATAAGCGGGGCAGCGTAAGCATGAAAAAGGGCATTCGCCCCTCTGCCACGGCATCAAAACGGAAGCCGTGACATATCTGCGAAATCACGTCAGCGCCGGGACACACACCGGCGTGAAACGCAACGGTATGCCGCTGACTTTCCTCTGCCCGCCGGCCTCACGCAGGGAGCAGCACGCCGCTGTTCCTGCGTGAGCTGTGCGCCGTTCATGACTCGAGCGGCCGCTGATGAAAAAACGGCTGGCTTCGTATAGCCCATCTTGCGGAAGTTGAGAATCGACTCCGTCCCGCGCCAACAAAGAGAATACCGCCCGGCTGGTGCCTCAAAAGAAATGCCGATGAGGCTGATCCGCCGCCTCATCACCGTGAAATGAGTGATACATTGCGGCGGAGGACAGGGGATCAGCCCGTCAAACTTATCTGCGGGAGATTGACGTGATAACGGGCTCGTGCTCTTGATCCTGCTTGACGACATAGTGGTCGCCCGTTAAGTGACATCAAAAGTACTTGCGGCGACTCGGAATTGCCATGCTCTTGATCTCGTCCCCACGCCGTATGAGCGCCGCGCTTCGCCTTCGCGAAATCGTGATATCGGTCGAGCAGGAGACCACGGTGACGCGTCCCGGGCGTCGTCATCCTTCCTGTGTTAAGCGGTGGCTCCGCGCCGATGCCGGGCAACCAGCGCTCCCAGATATTGAGCTTTGACGGCATTTTAGGAGACCGGGGATGACCTCCGTCTCGAAGCTGCTGAATTTCTCATGTACGGAAAAATTGACACGTTGATCGTCAGATGCTCGATAAACGCAGCAAAATCATCCTTGTCATACACACATGATCGAAATATGCAACATTCACCATACCCAGCACGTAACCAGATTATTGATGCGGCGCTTCGTCTGGGTTCTTTGTAGATCCAGATCAATAATCTCCGTCTTTTGCTTGAGCACTACTGCTTTGGCTCCCAATGCGATCCTCGACATAACGTCCTCCCGTTTACAACTCTCTCGATCTACTCCCGTCCGAATCACTGTATCGTACAAAGACACGGCGCGACTGCTTCTCCGCCAGCCGGCAGGATCATGAAAATGCCCGCCTCTGTAGAAACGGATACATCCGCATCGTTTATCTCGTCGATAAGGAAAAAGAACGCTCAAAACCCCCCGTCTGCGCTCGCGACGAAGCCGCCACACCTCCAGTCTCAGATGCACGCTCCGCTGATGCCTATTGTCCGTCTCGCTGGCAGGACTTCCTCTACATCTTTGGAAAATCCCAAAGCAGCTCAGCAGATCTCCGTACTGTGTCTCCGTATCGGTACATCAACACGAAATGGAAAAGCACCCCAAACCTTATCGAATGGTTGAAGGAATGCTCCATCCACCTGTCAATGCCTTGCTCAGCATTTCCTAACTCCCTTTCGCTTCTCTTTCAGATTAAACGGCGGACCCGAACATAACAGCCACCTCCAGCCAAATATACTGTCAATGCCTTCGTATGTAATAAACAGACATTTTCAATTGTCTCTATGAAATGCTGTCCTATCTGAATCGTATTATTATCGGTTAAGATATTTCTCACCCTTCATAATCAGATTCCAGAACCTCTTTTCCATTTCTTTGCATGACCTGATCCAGCAGAGTGGATGCGATAATTGTTCATCTTCGATAGACTTCAAAGACTTCCAGAAGCATACACCAGGCTGAAAGTGCGTACTCTGCAAACAACACCATCACTGGCATTCTGTCATCAGAACTTTTGAAAAACAATCTTTCCCGCCATCTTTCTAAAAAACCAGTCGCGGCGGATGTTTTTAGAAAAGATCGGTGGTTAGACGGTCGTTGTTAATATCCGTTATCTTGAACATCTCATGCTTGCCAGTTTCTGACGACAAGTATGTTTGTGAACCATTTGCTTCTCGACGGTAATCAATAATCTTTGTTCTGTTCATTGTCAATATATAGTACTGGACATAACTAATAAAAATCATCCACGAATATTAGGGTTTGAAAAAAGGTTCTTTTTGCAGGAAGGAAGCATCATGGGAGAAGATGACATCATCTCATAGACAGTTTTCCTTTTCGATGGAGGAGTATCCTGTTTTGTGTTTTTCATTTGGGACAACAGTTCTCTGCGCACGTGGGGCTGGCTGCTTTTGACCGGTGATCTAATCCTCTGTTCCTTCTCTGCAGCACGACCAGACTGCGTTATTATGGACAGTGGTTTCACCGCCAGGCAATGTTCGATAGAAAGATACATGGCGAGCACTGAAGCAGCGATACCTGCATCACGTTTCATGGTTCGTCCCTCCGTTCATCCGTATATTTTAGCACTGCAACATATCCTGCCGCAAGATAAGTATCCCACATAAATTCACGAGTTCACCGGTTGGATCTTCACCTCAATCGTTCCGTTCTCCTTGGTCTGCTTTGGTCCGATCACGTACGCACAGGATAACCGATGAGGTCACAATCGATTACAACTTCCGCCACGCCTCCTGACGGTCGTCGAGCAGTACATCGACACCTGCAGCACGCCAGCTCTCGTAAATCTCCTCGGCATATGAGCTGCTCCTCCCGCGCGGCGTTTACCGCCGCTTGACGAACTGTACGGCGCAATCGCACTGGCCGACCAATTACCATGCGCATCGTGGTTCTCGATGCCGCTGCCATCGATACGCCCAGGCTTGCTGATGCCGCAACAGCCCATCTGCGGGGCGCGTCTTCCCGCCTCGTATGAGGTCGCCCATCGCCTCACTGTGCTTCGATGCCGAGCGCAAAGATCTGTCCTGCCTCAGTACCGCGGCCAATGGCCAGATGTCCAGCGCCTGTGCAGACTCGCACTCCGCAACAAGGCGAATATCCGTCACAGTCACTGACCCAAAGTCACGCTTCGGGTTGACGTTGATAGTGAAAGTCCTGTTCATTGCGCCAGAGACACATATTGCGCCCGTGCCGACTCTCATCAGCCGATACACGTACCCTCTTTGATGCCAATGGGGCTCATAAAGCCCGGGCATCCCGCCTGCTGCTGCTGGATAGCCCGCATCATCCGCCATGCAGCTCCTGCGCAACGGCATTGTAACTGCCTCATTGACCTCGTGGTCGCCGCACTGAAATGCGGGGATAGTACATCCTCCGGTCTGATAGACAGCCGCCTTGATCGTCTTCTCGACAGGAATCCTGGGGTCTCAGCAGCATGGCAATCGTGCCTTAAGGCATCGAGGCGTTGCCACCTTCTCAAGCAACAGTGCTTCCACTCCTGGCGGCATCGATGGGACGCAGTGCCGCCTTCTCGTCACACTCGCAGCATGGCTACGCATCTGCCCAGGCAATACGCGGCTCCTCAGGAGCAGAACGGTAAACTCCTCGGGTGCCACCGCTTGATCCGCACCGCTGTCGGCCTCCACCGCCACGGAAGTTCAATCGCAGCGCGTGTGAAAATATTCGTGTGGGCCACGGACATCTTGCTGCGATAGGACTCGTTCATCACGATAATATCAGAATGAGATCATGTGATGAACTCGGCTGCGCATCACCCCAAAACGTGGGCGCGCTCATCACGGAACGACCTGGAATCGATGACGGTGGAGCTGCTTGGCACGAGCACTCATCGCGCATTATCATCATCTCTCCCTCATGGGTCAGCCCCATGGGGCTATGACCATATTGACAGCGATCGCTTTGGGATCATCTCCGCACCGCCTTCTTCCCAACGGCCACCTCCCAAGTTCGGATGGCTACGGGATTGGCATCGCGGTCTCTGCCCGCCGCAGCATCCATCTCCTCTCTCACGGATGATCTGCTCAATCTTTTTCCCAGATGTTTGCCATGCGAGCAACCGAATGGGTGTACATCCCGCCGGCGGCAGACTTGCAGATGAAGACCCTTTCGGTACGCGGGCTGATGGCTCGCGACTCCGCCTCCGCAGGCATTTCTAAGGTGGGCGCGCAGATTCGTTGCTCGCGGCCCCGTTCGGTTGCCAATATCATCAATCTCGAAAGAAAGTTCGAACGCGGACATTTCTATGAGATGGTTTTCTAACATTGCGGCTCTTTCCACGACCTCGCGGGACCGTGACAACACAGCCCATCACAGCCACCTGTTGGGATCCTCCATACCGCCTGCAAACGTTCCTCGACCTTCTCCACCGTGATGCAAGGTCGGTCGATGCTCGTCCACCCGTAGAACAGCGACGAGCGTTATTACTCTCCTTCAGCCCGACGCCTTCAGGGAGTCATTGCCGTACGGACTTCGACGACAGGATCTCCCGTCGGCGAGATGCGTATCGATGTCTCAATTCTACTCGGCGAGAAAAGGCTCCGACGCCGACGGCAGACTTGATGATCCCCATCGCCATTCTTACCTCCGTGATGCCTAGATGCCAGCAGCGGTGATCCGTGCAACTCGCATCAGACGATACGCCACCGTGTCAGCGAACATCATGCGCGGGCGAAATCTTCATGTCGCGAAAATCCGCTCCTCAGATCGCCGCCTTCATGGCGGATTCAGCAAAGACTCGCCGTGATGCCACCCGCCGCGAGCATTTTATGGTAGGTGACCGGCATTCACGCCACGGAATAGAGATTCCCCTACGTGCCACCCGCGACGACCTTTTCACTTGTCCCGTACCAATATTGCCGGGATTGATGCGCGCAAACCGCGAATTCCTGTGTCTGCATCGCCTCAAGCGCAAGCTTAGTCCGTGGATATCGGCGACGAGCGGAGTTTTCACACAACGAATATTGTTGCGAGGTTCTTTGCCACGCCGCCATATCTGCTTTGGCAGGCGTACGATATCGCAACACCGCCGCCAGCTCGCGGTTGTCTTGCGTCGCCTCCGTATCCGTCGTCTTCGTGTTGCCGCCGGACTGCACGGAGGATCGGTGCACTTCGAAATAGGATATTCCCAATATGAATCTGCCGCGTGCGGCGGCATCAAATGTTGACAAGCGCGGGTCCAACCTCTTACTGCGTCTACGTACGACTTATCATTTTCATCGCGAGCAGCATCAGCAGAATATCAACCCCACCCGCATTTTGGATATGGTGCGCGACCTTCGGACTCAGCCTGCGCACCGCCTCGCTGAGGCGTTGGTGTCCTCCGTCGGTGCCGGTACGGGAAGGAATTGATGATCGCAAGATTGAGACTGATGCAGCAGGAAATTGAGGGGCGGACAATGCCCATCTCCTGACTTCCCCCGCCATCTGTTACCACCGATCGGCCCGCCGGTCCGAGCCAGAGGCTCAAAATGATCGATAGGCGCATCGGCATATCAAACGTCATCCCCGTCCGCTCGAATACCGCTCGGGAATGGACTGGAAAGCCAGGATAGAGTACTGGTATAGGCGATGCAGCCTGATATATCCACGCTGCTGTGGTACATCATAATGTGGGGTCACACACTGACCGTCGCTCCTGCTCGTGCGCTCCACACATCGTCATCAGGACTTCGTTCAAAAGTGGTTTGTGCGAATGGCGTCCATCTCCTGCCACGTCTCGATGGGCTTCCATCGTCGCAATGATGCGGTCGTTCGCCGCCAGGCTTGCCGCAAAGCAGGATTATCGGCTTCTTGCCAGAACGAAACGCGAGTTCGGCGTCTGCACGACAAGAAAAAATGCCGAAAAAAAGTGATCGGCGGGATAAAATTCATCGCCGATCAGCAAGAATCACAATCATGCGAATCGGTTTGGCAACCAGCCGCGATCCGCACATCGTTGTCATCTGCCGCCATGCCGGCAATGTGTTAAACCCCAGTGGAATCAGACGGATCCAGATGGACCGTCTCATAATGCACCGGAGCGCGGCCCAAAGCCGGTAACGAAATTCATCCACACGCATCCGGTCATTTTATGGCGATAAATACCCCAACTCGTGCACAAAAGACAGCGGTCGAGAACAGACATCGCAACAATTTTCTCTAACATCAAGCTCCCGCTTTTGCCCCATCGGCGCAGGACAATGTATACTGCTGTATGTAGACCAGCGGTGCGTAAAGAGAACACACTGGCGATCGCCGCACCGTGTCCCGGGACGTCCGCACCGAATCACTTGATACCGTCTGCCGCTACATCATGGACCGACCGAGATCACCAAGCGTACGGGCACGGCAATCGCAGCGCCCAGTGCAGCCATCTGCGGCAGCGGCATTGCGAAGCCGCTGGCCCGAGCGAGCAGCGATCGGTACCATTCAGGCCCGCCGAGCCCTCGATCGTCTTCGGTATTCGGCGGACTAATGGCAGATTTTAACATGCGAACCAAACGCCGTCCGGCAAATAAGCAAAACTGTCGCACTTATGTCCCATCATCACCCAGACCATCACTGCTCACGCAGAAAAACGTCTCAATCGGCGTCGTATGGGCAGGTCCCGTTATGTTCACGGGAGAATAAGCAGAGCAGCGGCATGCCGGTGGCGACCACACGCCACAGAAACCAGTCGCATCGTGAACAGACATCCGCCCTGCCAAGAGGACGCAGGTCATCAGGAGTGCAAGAATCGGATGCGATCTTGGAAAGCAGAATCACACTCCTGCGATGAACGCGCCACTGGCATTGATGCAAGAATATGCCACCAGAGCTGGGCTGGACGCCCCACGACACGAAAATGCGTATGCTCAAACCACGCGAGCTGCGAGCTTCTGCGGCTAACCGTAAACGTGGTTTCGCCCGTCTGTATAACATATCCTGCAATACCAATGCCGATAATGCCGGAGATAATCTGCGTGTAATCAAAGACAACCTCCCATCTTATTTAACGAAAACCGCAAGCGCCGACTTCCATACAAAATCCTCAATAGCGTACTTACAAGACTACCGGTGTAAAAATCCGGCCAGTGCCGTCTCTCCAGCCAGTACAGCTCTGCATACCAGGCAGACTGCCATGGGAGAAGTTGCTCCGAGTCACCGCAGCCCGCGGATGAAGAGAGATCCACGGGCGGGTCTTGCCATTATCAATGCATTGGAAAAGGCACCATTCAAATTGTCCTCAGGGCAGTTCTCCCTCCACGACTTACGTACCTTAATTGACGAACAGCACGATCTCATCTGGCTGCGCGGTGGCCTTGAATTGAAATACATTCGGTGTTGTGCGCTGGCGCAGCTCATCTTCCATACGAGCAAGAAACGTTCAGAAATCGTCAAGCCAATAAAATAATTCGAACATTTCTACACATCTCATCACCATGCAAAATATGTATCGAAGTACCTTGGAAGTGGTCTCCCATTACGGGTTTCTCCATTGAGAACATAGACCGTCAGCTTTACTCAATTCACAGCGGTCGCGCGTCAATTTCGTGCGCTCTCCCTCATGTCTGGAACGAGAGTTTCCCTGCTTTTGCCCATCCATTCCATCCATCACCAGCGGCAATGACGCGACATATCTTGCGACCACCGTGCTGCTTGACTGGCTGGTTTCCCGGAACGTGCTTCCTCCCTCAACACAACCAAAGCTTCCTCCACATGCTCGTTCGCTCCATTCCTATCACGAACGATTCACACAAAACACGGCATTGCGAAAAGGTGCCACGTCATCGGAGATGCTCTTCATAGGCCGCAACCGCTGCACTCCCGCAGAGGGAGGAAGCGGCAAGCGTCACCACCAACTCCTCCCTTCCTTCGTTACGAAAGAACATAAAGGCTGTGCCTCATCCACGGGAAAAAAGCGACGTGATGCACATGTCGTCGTCACGCTCAACACACCTGCCGCACATCAAGTTCTCAGCGAACTCCATCCACGGGCGTGCGAAAAAGATCCTCCATCAGATCTCCATGACCTCTTTTTTTCGCGCACGCATACCGATCCATCTGCTTGACGAACATCCCGACGAGCCTACTGAGGTCCTGACCGCGCTTGGACTCGTCCTCGATGATCTCCTGTCTTCTCGAAGTTTTTTGATCGCCTCGTTTGCATCGTCGGATATTACGCGAAGCCTTCCGCCTCCTCCGTCTTCCGACCGTCTTGATCGTTCCGCTTTGACGCTCCTGCGTCGGTTGAGGTGTTAGTGAATCATTTCCGTCAGGGGAGTTCAGCAGGCGAGAGATCGGACTTGAGATAACGCAATTTCAATCTCATACGAAATCGACTTCTCCCACGGTGTAACGATCATGTGCGGCTCGGCACCGTCACACCTTGGCGAGCTGGTTGACCGAGGTCGAACGTTATTGTCCCGCGGGCACCGCAGTCTTATCCAAGAGATTCAGCGTTGCGCGTCACTGCGCGCGGCGAAAACTCGCGGCGAAGCCTCGATCGCCTTACCTCGCCACCCTCGTGCTTTGACAGAATATCTCCTTGATCATACTGCTTCGCCTCCTACCGTTGTGCCAATCATCAGTTCACCGTCTGCCCATTTAATATTTTCATGCATCAATAAACACCACCATGGGATATTATTCTCCATGCAGAGACTGGTCGTCGCGTCCATGACCGCGACCCCCTGTTCAAAATATCAATATGCCGGTTTCTCCAAAGCGTTTGGCATTTTGGTTCTTGACAGGGGGTCCGGAATCGTAGGCCTGTCGTCCCCTTCTTCATCGCGCCGAATAACGACTGCCTCGATCTCCGCTGCGCAAGGCGTACCGTCGTATCCGTGAAAATAGGGTTCCCCATGCCAGCACCGAAGATCACCACGCGCCCTTCTCGTAGCGTTGGTGGCGGCGGCGGGCTCTGGTTCCGCGGCACGTACTCAATGGCACTCTGGTTTGCGTCAACGTCCTGATTTTCCGAGGCTCACTGCAGGGCAGTGCGTTCCTCACCGTCGCCATCATCCCCATATAGTCTCTGCGTCACGTGCGATCCATCCCCTTCGCACTGCCGCGAGAGTCCGCGCCAGATATTCCTCCGCCGACCACAGCCATGGCGACATCGATGCCGTGATCAGCGCCTTCTTAATCATAGCGTTGCCTCGACAACCTGTAGTTGATCCCAATCCTGATCTCCCGCAGGCTTCTCCTCGCTTCAACACGACGACGATATTTCGTTTCCAAGACAACTCCTCCTGTCCGCACTCTCACGCCGTATAACATTTTTGCAAAAAAATCCGCAGACCTCTGCAAGAGCTGCCGGGTGAGCGCTCTCCCTCTCTTCCGTCATCTTACTTCATCTGAGCAAGCCTCTGCAGCGGGGTCTCCTGCTTCTTCTCGATGCCTTCCTTGTGTGCGCGTAACCTTGACCTCTACCGAGAGCCGAGCACATCTGCAATCTTCTTCTCCCGGGATCCCTTGACGAATTTCTACTCCAAGCAAGCAGACTTCCTCATAGAACATTGATACGCCCTCGACCATCTTCTCCGATGATCTTCCTCGACGCCCTCTTCAAAGCGCCACCTTGCAGAACCTCCTTCTCATCTCTCGATAACAGTCAGCCGTCGGCACGATCAATCGCAGTGATGCCGCTGCCGCAATCTGCATCGCAATATCGCGCCGAGCTGCTCGCCCCACCGGAAGAGCTCAGGGACTGATCTTGCCGCCGTAGCAGATGTACGTGCCACGGCCCTGCGCCCTCCTGGCAGGTTAAAGCGGCGGATAAATCTTCTCCCCGATCGTCGCCGTTGCCTTCAGCGGTAATGAGAGAGCAGCATCGCCCACCATCAGCAGCGTGCTTCAGGGCATCCCGAGATCTGCCAGGTTCCGTCTCTACGTATTGCTTGCAACCTTCGCACTGGCTCGCGGAACTGTTCATTACTCATAACCGTCCGTCTCTGATCTCGACAATGACACCGACCTTCGCATCGGACGGGGAATGTACCGTCACCGCACCCTCAGCAGCGATACGTCAGCCTTCTTCTCTGCCTTTGCAATCGCTTCTCGCGCAGGTAGTCGATTGCCTGCTGCATATCGCCGTTCGTCTCGGTGAAACCTTGCAGTCCATCAACCACCTGCCCGGCCACGCTCCGCATTTCCTTTACCATCGCTGCACTAATTGCCATTATCATTCCTCTAGCAATCGTTCCATAAAAAGGGTAAGGGATAGTATACCCCACTGTTTTTGATCCTCAGCCGCTTCCTGTGCCGCCCTGACGATTTCCCTCGAGCACAGCGTCTTACATGCAGCCATGAAAACTTCACGGCACGGATACATCATCATTTGCGGGATCACATAGTCCCTCGATCTCATCCGGGTCACAGATTCGTGTCGTGTGTCCGCGACGATGGGAATGTTCAGCTTGCCGTGCCTCAGCAGCCTGTGCGCTCCTTGCGCCGGGTCAACGACGAAGTGCACCCGGCAGACGGTTCGCCATCACAATATGCCGCCCAGATAACATCGGCTTCTCCGCCTCATTAGCGCAGCCTGCGCTTCTCCTTCTTCGTGAGAACCTCGAACGTGCCGATCCTCCATCCTCAAGTGCCCGAGACGATGAGCTGACGCTGAATGCGTCTGGAAGTTCGTCAGCATACCGCCGGAAACCAGCGTTCGTTGACGTAGTACATATTGCAGGTGCCTCTCGCGGATGGCCTCCTGTGCCTGCTTCTCTGTGCCGACACAGACTTCGCCTGCGCTAACGCTGCGAAGGTACACTCATCCACCTTGCGCACCGTCTTCTGCAGATCAATGATGTAGATACCATTGCGCTTCCGTGAATGTAACGTGCCATCTTCGGTTCAACGACTTGCATTGATGTCGATGGACACCTGCCTCGAAGCTGCTTCGCTTCGAAATGACTGTAAAAATACCTCTGTTCCGCGCTCCTCGTCAACTGTACCACCGCATATTACGGCACAGAACAGCTATCGGAAAACGCGTGTTTTACACTAAGGGTATGGCATCTATGCCCCTGCAACAACGCCTCACAAAATTTTACAAAAAACATGGAGGCTCGCTCATGTCCATATCATCATTCAATTGGTGCGCTGTGGCGACCTCCATCATCGACGCTGATTTACGCCAGGATGATCGCGCTCGACACCATGTGCCGTACCATGTGTCACCTGTGAGCCATTCGAAAATCACAAACACGACGTCGCTCGGGAGGATTCAGCCTGATCCAAAATTAACTGCAATCGCAATCCTGCTTCAGTTGGTAACCACGGGTCACCGTCATCATAACAACTGGACGATGAATCCGTACACGCAGCTCGATACCTTCGTTGGCATCATACGGTCAGGAGATTGTTCCTCCATCTCCGTTAACGGGGCTGGTTTTGGGAAGAACGCTGCCGCGGGAAGCGACGAGAACGATGATACCGTTCACCGATGACAACACGCTGCTCCAGAAGCGATCCCTGTGCAGTATATGCAGTATAGGATGGCTGTATCCTGTTCTCCTGAATCTCATCACTCATCTTCATCCTCAGGATGGTATAAATGAGGTCTGGCAAACGTATCTTTCACGTGGCGACCTGCACCATTTACCTCTTCCTTCGCGCCCGACTATATAATTCCGCTTCAATTTTGATGACAATATCTCATCCTGCTAACATAAATACTATCATATTTCTTTCAGAAAATGGTACCATCAACAGTAAAAATTTATTCGCTCTTTGCCTGACTGCGTGCATTCTTCGCCGCACGACCGCGTGATCGATCGAGAATCCTTGCGAACAGATATTCTCCGAAAAATCACACTCATTTGACGAGCTCGTCGTTAATATATAATTACTGCCAGGCTCAGAATACGCGGCAGGTGGTCGGATTGCTCATCACAAAGACTGAAGGTACATATTCGTGTATTACTGCTTCTTGCATGGTTAGTGTCCATATCAATATCGCGTGAGTTCTCCCAAACACGAGTCATTCACTAATGACTGCTGCCCCTTGAGATAAACATCGTTTCGCGATCCTGCGGTGAGAATACCGTAGCCCGTCGTCTCGCCCTGCTCAAACAACCATGGCCATGCGAACAGCCTGTCTTCCCACCAGCACGGTGCATATGGAAGATGATTCATAATCCATTGCCCCTTCGTACTCGTCAGGGCTCGGGCAGGCCGATCAGTCCGCGCGCCGGTGGGCTCCATGGGAAAATATAGCGCGACGACCGTCATATTCGACAGCTCCGCCTTGCGCGTGCCAGGTGCCTCCCATCACGGCGCCCATATGCCTCACCTGCGGAACCTCGACCGTCAGATTGCTCCGTGACCACTTCTGTCCGTTGATCGTCTTATAAGACAACCTCAGGCTTTCCAACCTGCAGCTCATAGCCCTCACGGCGCATCTGCTCGATCAAAAATGGAAGATGCAGCTTCCGCCTTGCGTCCCGATACCTTGAACGCATCAGCGGATCTATTCTCCCGCAGCGTGCATGGCGACGATGGTCTCGACTCTCTTAAACAGGCCGTCCGCGCGGAGTAGCGGTGGCGACGAACACCCTCACGGCCTGCAGCGAACGCCTTCGGCACAGGTAGCGGGAAATAATCGGCTCATCAATATTAATGATCGCCAGCAGTGCACCGGATTTCTCGTGTCCGCCACCGTATAGCCAATACTCATCGCCAGGCTTACGTCAGAGCGACGGTCTCGCCCATACTCGTCGGCCTCGACGCATTTGAGCCCCTGATACACCAAATTGCCGCCGATCTTTGCCTTCGTCTCGCGGTCCGCTGATCTAGCAACATTACGATTTGGACGACGCACCGAACCGCGATCCGCGCCCAATGGCGGCCAACGTAGTCATCGGCCTCGAGCGTCGTCATCATCTGCAGAGGAGCCCTCTGCATCCCCTGCAGTGCGGATCTCGCTTCACGATGGTCTGCATCAGCGGCTCCGGATTATCGTTCGTATCACCATGTTGAAACTTCGCGATACCGTCGCGCGCTGCAACGCCGTCACGCGGGAAAATCAGGCGTGATCATCGTCGCGTCAGCTCATAAAACTCCAGAACCCATCGTACACATCGTCCGCGCTGATCCGGGCGGTCGATGCTTGTTGATGACAGCAATCGGCACCAGCCCTTTGCTCAAAGCGCCTTGCGCGGGAACGTGCTCTCTTTGGCATCGGCCCCTCGTCATCGATATGCGGCAGAAGAACCGTTACCATGACGAGGACGCGCTCCACCCTCTGCCAAGGGTCCGCGTGCCCAGGTATCACCACGATAATGATTTTGATATCGCCAGGATAGCCGTGATGCTGAGAGAATCGTATTCACGCTCGCGCTCAATATCGCTGGGTCCGCGCGTTCGTTCACCTGTTCAGGCGAAACACGTGACTCTGGCAGCATCGCGTCGACCAGCGTGGTCTTATCGGGCAATAATCGCGATGTGCGCAGTTTTTGTTGATCGCCATATATCGTGCCGCCCCATAATTCAGTCCAAAAGATGGTGTGTCTGTCTTAACCCAGGTAACAGCAGGCATCTTTCAATATTAAAAGGTATGAGCAGTGCTACGACTGCACCACAAGAGACAGAAGAAAACACCGCGGTGTTTTCCAGCTTCGGTGCAACGGGCTCTC